>JAABUR0100000161.1_pt1 | contig 154912 bp, 54 predicted proteins | sample 5560091 | NCBI WGS metagenome assembly JAABUR01 (sample SAMN10711879, study PRJNA513375) | rock metagenome | isolation source: Antarctica rocks | place: Antarctica: Victoria Land, University Valley sud | reverse complement strand
ACTAGAGTAGGCTTTATTAAGGCTAGATATAAGTCGAGGGATACCGCTACCCTAATACTAAACTATAATAATCTAAGATCTACGTAGGACTCTGATAAGAAGGCTGATATCAAGATATATTAAAAGGCTATAAGAGAATTACTATACGGAGTACTATAGACTAGACTAGATATTACCTAATTAGTACGAGCACTTAGCTAGTATATATCGAATCCTAGAGTATACTATACGCAAGCCCTGAAAATAGTCTATAAATACCTTCGAGGTACTATTAAAAGGGGGATTACCTTCTTACCTATAGATAATCCTATAAGGATGTTCGCTGACTTAGACTAGGTATAATATAAAGACGGGCGGAAGATTATTTCTAGCAGCGTATATATATTCTATAGGGGAGTAATATTATAGACTAGTAAGAAGCAGACGTCTATCGCTATATCAAGTACGGAAGCTGAGTATATATTACTTAAGTACGCTACTTAATAGTCCTAGTAGCTACGGAACGTACTAGTAGATATAAGGTACCTTGATAAGGTACTCGGAAAAGACAAGCCTATAGAAATTATAGAGGATAACTAAGGCGTAATTACCTTAGTTAAGAACCCTTATCTACACGAGAGGTCTAAGTATATCGATATCTTATACTACTATACTAGGGACTTGCAGGCTAAAGGAATAATTATAACCGTCTATATTCCTACTAAATAAATAGCCGTAGATAGTTTCACGAAACCTTTAGCTAGGATCCCATTCAAGAGGTTCCTTAGAATACTACAGATGATTAATTAATAGAGCTATTAACTAGTAGGAGCTAAGATTCAAAAAAGGTAATGATTTAATAGAAGCTAATTAATAGAGCTCTAGAATATAGTTACTAAGTAGGAGTGTTAAATAGTAGTACTACTAGTACTAGTATAGTAACTGTGTAGAGAGAGTTAGCTACGGTATCGACTAGGGGCTAACTAAGCTTATAGCCTACTTTTAGTAGAGTTCTCGTAGTAGCTATAATACTAGACCTTTTACCTTCTACTACCCACTATAATATAACCTACGAGGTAACTACTAACCTAGTATTCCCTAGTATTCTAATAAAACTATTAATATTATAATATATATATTTTTATATTTTATAAAATATTACTAACTTAATAATATTCTAAGTCTATTTATTATTCTAAAAAAATTAAAATAATATTATAATTAAAGTATTTATTAGGGAATAAACTTATATAAGTTAATTAGTAGTTAGAAAGAATAATAAATTAGTTATATAAAATAGAATATTAAGAACCTTAAACTTATACTAAGTATAATAAGTATCCTTATCTAATTAGATTAAGGTTATAATATCTATATCTATAGAATTATTAAAAAAATTAAAAATTTATAAAAAAAGTTATTTAAATACTATTAATTCCGGAAATAGTTAATAGTTAAGAAAGTTACTAAATATATAAAATATATAAAGCTTTAACTAATAAATATAAATAAAGCTATATAGTAATAATATAAGCTAACTTATTATTCGCGGAATATTTACGTATTTTATATAAATAGCAGCCTTCTTAGATTTACAAATATAGAAGGTAAAAAGAAAGAAAAAAGAAAAAGAAGGAAAAACTAAAAAACCTTTAATAGGTTAAGTACTATTATAAACTATAATATCGCCTTACTTTATAAGAACCTATTTAAATTCTACTAAAAATAGAAATAGTAGGAAAATTACTAGGAAATATTAATAGGGAAAAAATATTTAAATATTATAATAGTAGCTAAAATTTAAAAGAAAAATAATAAAAAGTAGAAAGTAGTAAAAAGTAGGCTAGCTAACTATAATACGCTTTACTTAAATAAGTAATTTACTTATATATAGTCTACGCGGATATATAATACCTATTAATACTTCTAGAAGCCTACTAGATAATACTACAAGATAAATTTAGAATAAGGTTAAATAAAAATTCTAAATAGACTATACTTTTAATATAATATAGTGTAAAATATTAATATAAGTTATAGAAATCTTTACGCTAAGATATATAGTTATTACCTTCTATTACACGGCGAAAATCCTGGAATATAATCTTTTCCCGGTTAATTATCTTTAAAGACTATACTTATATCCTAGTAGGACGGATCTATTATCTTATAACTCCTAAATCCTAAGCCATGTAATTATTCGTACTAGATTAAGGGAAAATAGGTAAAGCGGCTTATAATACTATTAATAAAACGATTAATATTATAGTTAAGATCGTAGTAATTTTCTCTTTATATAATATTTCTTAGTATAAATAAGGCTGAAGAGTTATAGTATATTAACTATTAATTATAATTTTACAAGATAGAGGCTTGAGAAATCTAAAGAATAAATCCATCTTAGTACAGGGGGTTTCTCGCCATTTAGGGAGGGATATTATTCGGCTTTTTTATTAAAATATCTGCTAGTACAACTTTAAAAGTTAATGATATATCTATAACTCTTAGTAGTACTCTAAAAAGGGCTATAAAGGCTCTAGAAATAACTCTAGGAGGGCTTTAGAAATAACCCCCTAGAAATTTAGGGTTCTTATATAGGGATTAATATATAAGAGAGATATTTATAAAGGGTTATTATACGGAGAGTACTAGAATTAGTTATATACTAACTAATCTTTTAGGTATAAGGGTACTCTTATAATAAAATTATATAAGATAGCCTAGACTATATCTATAATCCGGTAGATTTAGCGTTCTCTCCTATATAAAGATAATAGTATAGATAAATAGCGCTCCCTCTTAACTAATCTATCGTCTATAATATTATTATACTAGTAAGATAAGAAGGTTAATTAGCTATAAAGCATATTAAAAGAGCTTTCTATCTCCCGTTAAGAGACCTTCGCCTCTACTATTACGCTCTTTATAACGAAGATATATATTACTAAAAACGAGGATAATATATTCTCCTATATTCGAACCGTTCTAGAAGTCTTCGTCTTTTACTCTATTACTACGTCAGACTTCACCTAGATATATAACAGCCGCGTTACATATATAGAGAGATAAACCGAAATTATTTTAGAAACTACCTTTCCTCCTATTTAAACGCCTCCCCCTCTAGATACTAGTTCAAGTGAGGGTTATCTTCGATTACGGGAGAAGATATCGCGCCGCGAATATTATCGCTCCGAGATTATTAAAATAATTATCGACTTGGTAAATACTATACCGCTAGATCTTCCATTTATGAATTACGACTACGAAAGTCAATTTCAGCGGCTTAACGCCATTATATTCGTTAGAAAACTCAAACTTACGGGGTACTACTAGATTGCCATAGCTTATTACCTTGCTATAGAGCCCTTAGTCTACGATCCTCCTCTAGGATATACCGATAAATACGGTTATTAGGCTATTAGAATGACTTAAGCTGTAATTAGAAGGACTTGATAAAATAGAAGGCTAATCGTTAATATTCGGTTTAGGGTAAAGATTTACATTTCATAATAGAAAATAGCACGACTTCTCTACTACGCTACCCGGCGCGATATACGGTAGACTCGTCTAAGGTTAAGCTTTATAAATGATTCGATACTCTATTCTCTATATACTACTCTTCGTATATTTAGCTCTATACTTATAATACTCTTTAAGCAGATATAGCTAGGAAATATTACGGAATATTAGAAATCTAAATTAGCCTTCTTTATCTAGAGGTATTACGATCTCTTTAACTAGTATATTACTATATATAAGGCGCTAAATCTAGAGTAAGGGATTAACTTTTAGAATAAAGAGCCGGTCCTAGAGTAGAGGAGCTAGAATTAGAGGGGGGGAGTCTGAAATAGATACGCCTCCTATTAATTAGCTGATAAATAAGATAGTATTTATAACGTAGATTATAATTAGACTTTACTCTCTACTAGAAATAAAGCTTTAGCCGCTAAGCTAGGCGTAGTAATTATTAAGGATTAGGGATATATATATATAATAAATCTATATCTTACTACTCTCTTATTAAATTTTATTTGCTTTTTATTTTCTCTTCTAAAAATTCGAAGTAATTTATCTTCCTTAAATTCTAATACAATAACTATCAAAGTATTAGTAATATCAGGGTTATAAAACCATGCGCTATTTAACTACTTTAATCCTATTAGTATATATAAGTCCCTAAGATTATAAAAATAGTGTTAAATAATTAATAGAACGGCTAATATTCAGCTATAGATATATATCCTACTAAATACAGCGTGCTAAGCATATAAGGCTGATACTAATATCTAATACTCCCCTTTAGTAGAAAGACCTTGTATACTCCCCTGAGGGCGTGTTATAATGTAGCTGATTTGGCTTAGTATTACTCCTATTAGCGGCGTAGCTCCCCTTAAGCCATGTTCCTTGTCCTGCTTTAAAGCCTTATTAAACCCGTAAACCTCGCTCGTATAAGGAAATCAGGAAGAGTACTCTAGACGTTGTTAATATAAGGTGTTATTACTCCTATTTCCTTCTCTTTATAGTATCGTTTCATGTTTCCTTCTCTTTAGAGTATCGTAGCCCTTGTTTCCTTCCTCTAAGCTTTAAGGTATATTAAGTAACTGGTTCGATATATAAGGTGTCGTTTTCTTGTTTCCTTCCTCTAATATTTAAGCTGTCCTCGCCTCGTAGCCTGCGTAGGATACCCTGTTAAGAGGGCTCTACCGGTACGCTTCCGCTTGTTCCTCCTTAATATTCCTAGCTAATAGGCACCCTAAACTGTCCCGTTCTAGCTATTAGCTCTGCGGCGTCGTAGTCGATAATATTATAGGCGGGAGGTAGCTATTAAAGACGCGTGATTACCGTAGTAACGTATAGCGACCTAGGCGGATATAAATGAATACGACGTAAGGATAATAATAGTCTCTTATAAAGGAACTATTCCTAGGTACGTTAGCGCTTAGCTAGGCTTATAACCTGTTAAATAATTAATGGAACGGTTATTATTCAGCTATTGGAATATATCCTACTAAATACAGCGTGCTAAGCATGTAAGGCTGATACTAATATCTAATAAATAGTACTTTAATATAATAACACTAGGCTGCTTAGTTATATAATACCTATATATTCTTTACGGTAAAACGCAGGGTCGTAGGGATAGTAACCGCGATGCTTCGTTTTATAATAGTAGCGTACGTCTTCTTTTCTTACGCCTTATAAATTACACCCTACTAACTCCTCCTACCGTTAGTATATAAGCTGTTACGCCCTCTTATTCTACTCCCTTTAAGGTATCCGCTAAATGATTAGCCGGAGTAATATACGTCGCTAATATAATATTAAGGGTAACGGCTTTAACGACTACCTTATTTCCTACTTCTATGGTTACTACGCGCTACTGTAGGAGGATAAGGGGGTGAAAGCGTAAGAGAAGGGAGATAGAGAGTACGCTACTCCGGAGCGGTAGCTACCGATGATATACACGCAGCCGTAGCAGCGATAGGGATAAAGGCTTTAAAACTACGCGGACGTAAGAAGAAAATCAGCGAGATACCGGTAATCTTTCACGCCATTTCCTTCAACTAGGTAGTGAATTCAAAGCGTATAACGTTCGAAACTAATATAGCGTGCCTCTTTAATTTACTACTAATTACACGGTTTTAGCTATACCCTGATATATTAAGCATGTGCTTTTTCTAATTTAGAGTAGCGGGCTGGTTTAACAGGGTATTACAGCGTGCTTTATTTATAGCCGTGAAAAGATAGTAATTAAAAGCGCGATCGCGAGGGATTTACGATATATATACTATAAGGCTTGACAACTTGTATCCGTATCTATTTGATATTACAGACTATATAGCCCGAGAGGGCGCCTGTAGGCCTTTATAAGTAAAATTAGAAGTAAGCCCCGTTAAACCGTTTATATTTTACGTTATTACTACTGTCGTTACGTTTATAGCCCTTTACTATACCTGTAAATCCTGTCTTTATTACCGGCGGGGCGTCTAGGGCTTTTTCCTTTATATAAGAGTATTCTCTCCCTCTTTAGTACTATCTATTAAAGTATTACCTTCGGGGTTTATATTATAATTTAATAACCTAAATCTATTAAGTCGTTAATACTTACCTATTCTCTACAGGTTTTCGCCCTTCTTATACCTGTTATACTCGAAGTACTATACTATCGTCGCTCTCTTTAGTTATTACTCGTCGCTTCCGTATTTGATACTCTCGTACCTTATCCTTATACGTACTACTATCTTGCCCTTCCTTATATGCTTTATCCTCCTGCATAATTTCTTGGACTTCGTCCGCTTGCCTACCGCCCTAGGCCTTATTATTATATGCTATACCCTTATATACTCTATCCTTATATACTCTATCCTTATATGCTCCATCCTTATATACTCCATCCTTATATACTCCATTCTCGTAGGCTCTACCTTCTTACCCGTCCTCTTGCGTTTAGTACTTACTGCCCCCCTCTTATACTCTATACTCTTGGCCCGTCTCTTAGGCCTTAGGCTCCTATGATCTATCCTCTTAGGCTTCCTCCGTTAGCCTCTCCTCTTAGCCCTCTACTTACGCTCTATCCTATTATGGTCCGTACTCTTATACCAAACTATTTTTATCGTTAGGTACTGAAATATTCATTTAAGTACTACCTTTCTAGACGGCGTCTATTAAGTAATTCTTCGCTCGTACTTCAGGTGTACTTTAATCGGCATATATTCCTCCGTACTTGAAATCTAAGGGAGATAGTAATTTAAGATCTACTAGTTCTTCTTAACCTTATCTTTATAGCTCTCCTATATCTCGCTCGTCTCTCTCCTAGATTATTCCTAACTTATCCTGCTTACTCCCTAATACCTTTAGCTCTACGCTCTTTTACTCTCGTTTCTACTTTAATTTATCCCTCTTTAACTTATAGCGTTCCCCTTGTTTATATAGCTCGCTAATATCTGCCGTAAGCTTTTTTCGCCGTTCATTTTACCTTAGTCCTTGTTTCCTAAGATCGCTTGCGAACTCCGCAAGCTTTTATTACTCTTCTTTTTGCCTTTACTCTTAGCTTACGGGCTCGTCCACGACCGCTGCGAGAGCGATTCGTTATTCCTCTTACTTTTACTCTTATAAAACTAGCTCGCTTACGTCCGCCGCGAGTATTTATTATTTTTCCTCCTACCTTTATTTTTGATTAAATAGCTCTTTTTCTTCCCTCGTAAGAGTTTAACGTTATTCCTCTCGCTTTTACTCTTGCTCTCTAAGGGTACTAGCGTCCCCCGTAAGCTTATAGTATATTAGTTTATACTCTCGCTCGCGTTCTTTTAGCGCGCTTACGTCGAAGATAAGCTTTTATCTTCCTCGCCCTTATTCTTCCTCTTGTTCTTTAAGTGCGATTGCGTCCTTTACAAGCTTCTATCGGTATTATTCTTACTCTTGCTCTTGCTTTTTAAGCGAGCTTATATCGGACAAGAGCTTTTATCGCTGGCGTTCTTGTTCTTGCTCTTATTCTCGGAGTGTGCCTGCGTTGCCTATAAGCTTCTGCCGGGACTCTTGCTCTTGGTTTTCCAGCGTGCTAACGTCGGACAAAAGCCCCTGTCGTTACTATTCTTGTCCTTGATCTTGGTCTTGTTTATAAAATGCGCTTGCATCCCTTATAAGCTTCTACCGGTACTGTTCTTGTTCTTGTTCTTGCTTTTTAAGTACGTTTATATAAGACAAGAGCTTTTATCGTCGCTATTCTTGCTCCTGCTCCTATTCTCTAATTATACCTGCGTTTAATATAAGTTACTGTCGATAAAGTTCTTACTCTTGCTTTTATTATTCAAGTGTACTTGCGTCGGACAAGAGCTTTTATCGTTTTTATTCTAGTCTTTACTCGTCTTCTACGAGAGTACTTACGTCCCCCGTAAGCTTCTGCCGATATTATTCTTGTTTATAATCTTTTTTTTTAGGCACGCCTGCTTCGGACAAGAGTTTTTGTCGTTGTATCGTTACTTCTTGTGCAAGAGTACCTTCTTCTTGGAACGGTAGTATTAGTCCCTCTCCCTCTCTATCCTACATGATTATGTCTTCTATTTATTCCCCGTCCACCTCTATATACTTAGCCCCTCGAGTCGGATCTTCTCGTAGCGAATTAACCGATTAAGTTAGACGGAAAGCTGGGGATAATAACTCTCCTATTACTATAGTAAGATAGTATTATAGGTTAAAGTCGTCTAGTATCCTATAGAACTTCAAGTACGTGGATCTAAGCCTGAAGTAGGACGTAATACCCTCGGATTATTTATCCCTATCATTATATAAATAAGTGATATATAAAAACTTGCGGTCCTCTTCGTAATTTTAAATATATAGCGTTCTATATCTATCTTTTCTAGGTTCCCTTAGACTATCTATTATAAGCGTAGGCCTTTTATTTCCTCTTACTATTATTAGGTTTACTAAGTTTAGGAATTACTTTAACGCGGTAATCTCGGACGACTTAAACCCTAAATAATTAGTAAGATCAGCTATCTCGCGCGATATCGTAGTATCTAATATAGCCCTCGGCTTTACTAGAAGGTCCTTCCCGCTAGGCTTTTTTAGGACTTTATAATAATAGCGTATAACGAAGGCGTATAATTATTAATATCCTAGGTCTATTTAATAGGCGGAGCTTACTTATATAGACTTAAACGTAGTCTCGTTTTCCTATACTAGAGCCGAGTCTACGCTCTAATTTATACTAGTATAGATCTTATTTATTACCGTAGAGAGAGTTTCCCGAGGACTTATATATACTAGCCATTTTAAATAGTCAGCCTATACCTTAAGGCATTTAACGTTCTTAAAGAACTTGAAGAGAGAGGGAACTAGACCCTTAAAGGATTATAACCTAATCTAGATCCCTTTATATTCTTATTAGCTAAAACCGTAAAAGATTTCCCCCCTAAGTAGTTTACCACGTAGAATATTAGTATCTAGCGTTAATACCTATAACGCGGTGAACTATAACGCTTCTATAATAGCTTAGTCTACCTTAACTATCACGGTCTTATCTTATTAAAGTAGGTTAGACTAGAATTATTTAGTATAATAAAGATAATATATAATTTCCTAGTAATTAATAAGTATATTTATAAGGTTAGTAAAGGAACGTATACCTTATTATATCTTATCGCGAATATCTTATATAGAGTACTAATTCTTATCCCGGTTAAGAGCGTAGGTATCTCCAAGAAAGCATTAAATGCGAGGGTAAATTCCCTGTACCGGAGTAGTTATTTTAAATTTCTGGCTCTATATAAAGAGAGACAAGTCCACCATCGTATTTCTAAACTAGACTGCTTTTAGGACTAATAGTTACGTATCTTCCGATAGACCTTAACGTCAGAGGGTTTCCCTTCATTCGCGTACTCATCTATACCGAAATAAATTGATGCGATTAAGGATCAGAGTAGAAGGAATTATAAGGCTTTCGGTTTTCCCTCCTGATGTGGGAATAAGAGCTCGCTGACTGCCACCATGTTTCCTAGGGGAGATATCCTGAGCCCATCCTTCCAAGAGCTTTAAATACCTTTGAGTCAAACTAATCCAATATTGGCTCATTTAAGCTGGCTCAAGGCCCAGGCGATTATTCCCGAGAGAAATTACCCAGGAGAATCCGAGCATCCAATTCTGGTACCTCGCTCCAATTCTGACACCCTGGTCCAGCCCCTGGCTCATCGATACCTTTCTTCTTCGAATCCTTCGCTGGACCTTTCGACAACCCTTCTTCGTCGAATCCTTCGCGGGCCCTTTCGATACCTCTTCGCTGGATCCGTCGCTAGATCCTTCGATAATCCTTTCTTCGCCGAATCTCTCGCTAGATCTTTCGATCTTTCGGCCTCTCTTTCTTCGCCGAATCCTTCGCTGGATCCTTCGGTCCTTCTCTTCGACGAATCCTTATCCTCTTCGCAACCTACGCCTTCGCAACCTACGCCTTCGCTATCTACGCCTTCGCAACTTACGCTTTCGCCAACAAAAGAGTAGGATAGCTAGGATAGCTGAAAGGATGGAGGAGACAATAATGCGCTTGGGGACAAGCGCATTCTAAAGAAGGGGATTATGTGACGAAGCTGAAGCGTTTGTCACCGAAAGCTTACCGATTAGCTAATCGGCAGGCTAGCCGCGTGTATAAAAGGCTTTGCTTCGCCGCCGCTTCTTCCTCTTTCTTTCTTCTTTACCTTAGAATCTTCGATTAGTATGTAATAGGCTTCATGATACATCTTGTGTCGAATGATCCTAGCTCGTCACAATATCGATATTACGAATATGTTGGAGCAGCAGATTTAAAAGAAGTAGATTTCCCTTCGTAGCTAGATAACGTAGCACCGTGTCTCCGTCCTTATCCTCATTGGCTCCTGGTCAACGTATGATAAGGTCTTCATCTCTCCACAACGCCGGCCTCCATGGAAGGTCTCTCGTTTTCCAACAACAGCCCGTCCGCTGGGTCGTGGTTTCCGGATGATATACCTGGTGTAGCCGCCATATCTATCTGACCGTAACTGTCACGACGAGCACATCCTGCACAATAATTTGCTGCCAAAGATTATTAGCCTCTCTCCGACACGAGGAGAAAATATAAGGGCACAACCTTTTGGTTCCTTGCTAATCAAATACGCGGCGGTGACAAAATTAAAAACCTTTCATAATAGGTGCATAAACACGAAGTCCGCCACCAATATCGAAATGAGTAACGTCCCTGTCGATTTCTGCTGCGGCATTTTGCACAGGTACATAGTAGTAATCACCGCAGGCGTGGTTCCTAGACTCCCTGTCTCGCCCTTAGCCTCCGCGTAGCTCTTTATTCCTGGCCCTGGGATCGCATTCGCGATATTATTGAACATGTCTGTGAAATTACGCGTATAGAAATCCAACGCGGTGTCGTTTAGGAGGATGTTGCAGTTGGGGGCAATTTGGCCAAGATCAGTCATGATGGCTGAGTAGAAGGATTTGACGAGCCCGTCGGTGGACAGCCAGATGTTGGGGCGGCATTTGTTGGCCGCGAGATTTGAGATTGAAAGGGTTTCGTTCTCCTTCAGCCCGGAGTTGCCGGGGAATAATAGACCCTCAGAGGAAATCCGGGTGGTAAGAAAGCGATAGTCTACCTCCCAGAACTCGGGGCTGGTGATGTCTTGGACAGGATCTGCTGGATTGTGCCTCTTGAAGTCTAAAGTGGTAGTAAGCATACTGCAAGTGCTTGAGACTTTGAGATAGATTGTACATATTGTGCCCTTTCTCAGGACGCTATTTTCCTCCTCTCCATCAGTTCGAATATCTTGAATTTGGCGTGATACATTTGCCCAGTACATAGACCTGCAAGTCTTGTGAGACATTGTTTGGGAAATTGCAAAGAGAGCCTACAAAAGTGATTCTCCCCACCACAGGCTTGCTTTTGCCTGGGGATCGGTGCTTAGGAAAGAAAATGTCTGGTTTGGAGCATAATTCGTCGAAGTTGGCATACCAGCAGTCGGTGGCACAAAATCGTATTGGGAGGTAAGATTAAAAGTGACGAGTCCTGAATCTGTTTCAATGTTGCAGGAAATGAATGCCTTCTCTAATTAGCGACTTCTGTAGTCCTCTTTCTTCAATTGAATAGCCTACAAGAACTTTCTGACCCCACATACTAAAGGCGTACTGTGACCCGGAACGATCTTCTGACTCCAAGTCGACCTGTATAACATTGACCATACAGCTTTGAATTGGGTTATTCAGATAGGTGAGAGATGATAAGGGGGATTCTAGGGTGCCATTGGCAGGCTGTTGCCAGACGTTCGTGAGGGTGTAAGTAAGCCCCGTCTGATTGGTGAAAATCTCTGTAGACCATGAATACATGCCTAGGAGACCTTTCACAAATAAAGAGGACGTACCTGAATTGATAACAATCGCTGAAGGCTGACAAGTGGGCTTTATCTGCGTTTGCATAGCTTGATTAGAAATGGGATCTAGATACCTGTAGTCCGATTCATCTTGTTGCTAACTTTGCGCACCTGCTTACCTGGCCGGTAAAATAGGATGGCCATTTGTTAACCCACTGATGATTGGCGATGGTTGTGTTAGGGTCTGTGACATATTGAACTCTGCATATAGTGCTTGTTAGAAGCAGAACGGTGCTTTGGCTTCCGGGACAAGTATAGCATACGTTTGCTGAAATCCATTGGATACATAATTTAGAAGTGAAAAAAGAACCAGTGCAATGGTGCCTCCAAGAAACACAACTGGGGTAAACCATCGATAAGGATATGGTCGGGAAAGGCTGTAGCTGAAATGGGACGAAGTCACAGAAGTCATCGCGAGACTACACCGCTTAGCTATCCGAATGTGAAGTAGATAGCTAGACCGCCTTGTGTGCGTTGAACTGCCAACCCTGGCGGAGATGGTACTGGTAGGAAAGATGAAATGCTTAGACAGGATGAGTGTTAGTTGGCAAGTGGCATGGACATGTTCGAAATGGAGGGAGCTCCAAGCCCTCTTAAGCACGCTTCAGGCATGGCTGGAGCCTGATAAGGCTGTGGGGCTGCGCAAAACTCCATGCGGGACCAAATCATCGCGGCCACAACCCACAGCGTACCCTTTCTCAGGAACAAGGCGTATGGCAGGAGAGCGTTACGATTGTCTTCTTGAGGACGACATCCAGATCGCTGGTCGCAGAGCTCCTGGCCGACCTGAGACGCAAGATTTGGCGACGCAACGATGGAGTCACATTTCTCTTTGTTTGGGGCCAAATCCACAACAAGGTCCTGGAATTTGTATACTAAGAATTACTCAATTCTGGACTGTTCTTCCGTCTTCCAGGAGTACTTGAGGTGTTACACGAATTCGGCAACCCTGTGAAGTCCGGCCTAGGACAGGCAGATGACTGAACTTCATCACGAGGGATGGGAGCAAGCTCTATGCTCGTGAAAGGAAAGCTAACAGGCCTTCAAGTGCTTTGGATGGGCCTTTATCCGAAGGCTGGCGAAAGCTCTGGATATACCTTAAAGACTCCGGCTTTTAGCAAACAGATACTGAGTGGCGAAGGTGTTATACTGCTATCGGAGCATTTCGCACTCAACGATGGAACACTAGGGAATAGACCGCACAAGTCCGGCGTGATCATCGTTGTCGGAGTCCATACAGTCTGTGGCCGATTCCAGATGGAGCCTAAATTGGAGTCTATGACTGAAAATGTGTTAAAAATAATAACCCTAAGTACGGAGGATGCAGTAAAACTGGAGCAGAAGGGAGTCAGTATTGGATGCAGAGGAAGCTGAAGTTTGAGGGAGCAAGAGCGGGAGCCCAATACGGAAGCCTCAAAATTGGTTTCCCTCCACCGAAGGTGTGACGAGCTAGGATCATTCGACACAAGATGTATCCTGGATGCCTCTTCGCCCCAGGAGACTTCCCCTGGGACAAACTTCCTAGGAGAGGCGGAATCAGGCAGCGAACCGCTCGAATGCGCTCGAAGGGCAAGATTCCTGAGTTGGAGCAGGGAGCCAGAATTGGAGCAGGGCGTCAGAATTGGAGCAGGGCGACAGTATGTGGAGAAGAAGGACTGCAGGAGATGGCGATATTGCCAACCAGCTAAGAAATAGAGAAGAACTGTATAGCGGCGAATAGAATTCTAAGTCAAGCACAGCTAAGGAACTATCCAAACGGCTAGGCATCGTCACCCCATCTTTTCACGGTGAAATTACAAAACACCTTTGCAATACACCCTTCTCGCAAATAATGCGCTATCAGGCGAGATGCTCACCATCCTCGAAGTGCATTCCTCCTTTGCCAAGCAGCATAAAGCGAATCTGGTTCTATAGGTAAGTAGATATTGATTACTCGCGTGATAACCTGAGGACAATCAGGCCAATCGTATCTTAGTCCTTCTGAAGGCGTGTTATATATAAGTGAGACGTTGGTCATATACTAAGGTCTAAAAATGCATATGCTGTCAGTATTATTACCCTTATAGGCGGCGACATTACCTGTCTCGTATCTTATAGAGTCTAATTCTATTTTCACGATTGCGATCCGAGTAACGTCTTTTAGCACAGGCTGAAAGATAGACATGGTAGTAACTCTGTCTATGGTAGCATGACCTAGCTGGCGTTGAGGTGCTTGTTATACTATAGTCGTAATTAGAATAGATATCTTAACACCAGCTGCGAGTCCTTTAATTATAGTAATAGGCGTCGTATCCTATAAGTTTAGACGCTTAGCCGCTTCCGTAACCGTCATCTTAGTAGAACGCGTTATACTTAATAGGGCCTATTTAGTCCAGGGGACGAGGTTTACGTAACGGAAAGGCGGCCGAATCATAATTATAAAAGGGAACACCTTTTTCCAGTACAGGGTAGCAGATTCTTCCATGAGTGCTTTAGTTCGGCGGGAGTCAAGGCCTCGTCCCATCATGGTGACTCCTCCCGTGCCCTTACCCCATTTCATATGCTTGAACACGTCCTATAGCAAGCTCAGATGTGCTCTCTTTTCCCTATCCGATAGCCAGAATCCAACCACCCTCCGCAGTACGATTAGATTGGCGCCCGAGAGGCAGCGTATAAGTATAATTCGATAATCAGGTATGTCCTAGAACACCCTCCTGAAATTAGACAACTCCATAGTCATGCCTACGTTTCTACCGTACTAGATATATTAACTTTAGACACTGATTCGGAAAACTTAAAAATAAGGAGATCTCCGTGATTTATTATACTAATTTGAGTAAACAACTTAATGATATATATTTAAACAGGAGGAGCGATAGGGCTTTTTAAACCGGAGCCAAGAGCTACATCTGGAAGGGAACCAAATTCGGATGCGATTCCTTCAATGTTGAGCTCCACTTCTTGCTCCCTCGAGCTCTAGCTTCCTCTGCATCCAATGTTAACTCCCTTCTGCTCCAGTTTTGCGGCATCCTCCATACTCCGGGTTATATTTTTAACGCATTGTCAGCCATGGGTTCCAACTCAGCACGAGTCGTATGGTCGATGGACGTCTATCCAAAGCTTTTCAGGGCCTGTGAGCCTCCCCTCGACAAGCGAGAGACCTTGCTCCCATGTCATGGCCGAGATTGAACGACGTTGCCGGATCCATACGGACACCTCATGTACTCTCGCCAGATTCTCCAATAATGCTGCTGAGATGAACTTTGAAATAGTTCTGGAAGACCGAGGACGAGGCCAAAAAACAGGGGTTCTTCGTATATAAACCTCAGGACCCCGAGGTGGATCTGCCGATAAACAAAAGAGAAGTGAGGTTCTATTGTGGAGTGGCCAGCGTGAGGTAATGTCAGGGAGGAACACGAATCGCGAGATCTGGCTTCTCAGTTCCCCGGGAGCTCAAAGCTCAACGACCCAGACGTCATCATCAGAAATACAACTGCAATGCTCTCCAGCAACACACCTCGTTCCCGAGAAAAGGGTACGTTGTGGGTTGTGGTCGCGATGATATTGCGCCGCATGGAGTTTGCCCAGCCCCAGCGAGAAGAGTGCCCCAAGGCGGCACCCCCAGGCCGCAGCAATGCTAAGCCCAATCTATAATTGTCATCATGGCTCACCACCTTTGATACGCCCGATTGCACCGCCTCAGCCTTCTTACCCAGAATTACTTGCACCTCATACGGCATCTGAAGAGATTCATTCCATGTGCTCGAAAGGTCAGCGTTGTGACAGTCGCGAACGGTAGTACAGAACCTGTACGGACTGTGGGTTTAATCTGGCTCCTCTCAAACGAGATCATCTCTGTCATTACTAACACAGAAAGCGTTTAGTGCCCATAGAATCGCAGAGTTCCCACTCGTCCCCGGAGGAACTGTCCGCCTGGGGCGATTCAAGGTTTTCTATTTGCCCTTTTCCCCTTGCAGAAACCAAAGCCTATCCGAGGCTTCGACGGTCAATGGGCTCGCAAGCCCATCACTCATCAGATCAATTTGGGCCTTCGTATCAAAGACCACGAAGAACTGTGTGCCCCTTTGTTGGTTACACCACTAGGGCAACACCCTATGATACTCGGGAAGATGTGGATGAATCGTCACCAAGTTATTTTGGACATGGCCACCGACGATGTTATCTTTGTTCCAGGGCGCTGCACCCATGTTGGATCATCAAATAATCCACTCCCTAAGCACACCCTGCCCCTACTTCGTCGACCAGCTCTGCCTGTGATTCCCTATGTGATCCCACAGAAGGCCAAGAAGGAGAAGGTTAAGAAAAAGACCGTCCATGCTCCAACGGTGGAGACCGTCTCAGAGGTGGCCGATGAACCTACTCCTATGGTGGAACCACTCCCTAAGCCCAGTGAGACTCCTTACATCGTGCCCCAGAAGCGCCAAAGGGCACCTTTCGTCCCTACCTTCAAGAGTGCTTCACATCGGATTGAAATGAAAGAAGGCCAACGAAAGATGAATGAGCAACTCTTCATGGTGGAGACGGAGGCTCCAGAGGTCCCTAAGGTACCGCTGGAATGGAAGGCCGAACCGGACTGGCGGTTGCCTCGGAACCAACAGCGCCATGCTCCCATATCAATAGCTCAGATTGGTGCTGCTTCCTTCAGGATGCTTTCTCAGGATCCTCACACGCAATGCTTCTCGATCACCTACAACGAGATCGATGATGTCCTTCGAGAAAGGTATAAAGAAGAACTCAACGCCAAAGATGCTCTCTTCGTTGGTGAGGTCTCGGACCGTGATCCAGAGCAGATACGCCAGGAGCGGGAACAGGTGTTTAAGAAGATCCCTGCTGAGTATAGGGACTTCACCGATGTCTTCGACCCTCAAGCGGCCAGAGTCCTACCACCTCACCGGCCGTACGACCACAAGATTGAGTTGGAAGGAGATCGGCCCATGCCAAAGAGCCGACTCTATCCCATGTCGACCTACAAGCTTCAAAAGATGAAGGAGTACCTGAAAGAGAATTTGGATAAGGGCTTCATCACCCCAAGCAAAGCACCAGACGCCTCGCCAGTCCTCTTCGCGGCCAAGCCGAACGGTGGCCTCCGCTTCTGCGTCGACTATAGGGGTCTGAATGCCTTAACCAAGTGAGACAGGTACCCTATCCCTCTGATTGACGAGACTCTGGCACGAATCATCGGTTGTAAGTTCATCACCAAGTTTGATATCATCGCGGCCTTTAACAAGTTGCGTATGGACCCGGAGAGTGAGGACTTGACCACGTTCATCACCTCTATGGGAGCGTACAAGTACCGTGTGCTCCCTTTTGGCCTGACAAATGGCCCGGCCTCGTTTCAACACTATATGAATGATGTTCTTTTTGAGTACCTGAATGATTTCTGTCAAGCATATCTAGATGATATTATCATTTATAGCAAAACCAAGAAGGAACATACTCGTCATGTCCGCCTTGTGCTACAGAAACTTCGTGAGGCCGGACTGCAGGTTGATATCGATAAATCAGAGTTCAGCGTTACTGAGACCACCTTCTTAGATCTCCTGGTATCTATCGACGGTCTTAGGATGGATCCTAAGAAGATTGAAGTCAACGAGAATTGGGCCCAACCTACCAATCTCAAAGAAATCCAATCGTTCATTGGATTCTGCAACTTCTTTAGGCGCGTTATTCAGGGCTTCTCTCGCATAGTCAAGCCCCTAACTCAGCTGAGCTTAAAGGACCGGCCCTTCGAGTGGACTCCAGCGTGCCAAGCAGCGTTTGACTTGTTAAAAACTACCGTTGTTAAGGTCCCGGTGCTCCGACATTTCGATCGCAACCGAGAGGCCATCTTGGAGATCATCGAACTTCGTGCTAGGCGGTGTTCTCTCTCAGTACGATGATGATAGTGTGCTACACCCTGTTGCATTCTTTAGCAAGAACTTGCTCCCCGCCGAATGCAACTATGAGATCTACGACAAGGAGTTACTGGCCATTATCCGCTGTCTCGAAAATTGGCGCCCTGATCTGGAATCCACCGAGATTCCTATCAAGATCTTTACGGACCATAAGGCCCTTACCTACTTCACTGAAAGTAAGGAGCTTACAAGACGCCAGGCCCGCTGGTCCGAGAAGCTCTCAGAGTTCAACTTCAAGATCATGTACCAGACAGGCCCTCGGAACGTCAAAGCTGACGCCCTCACAAGAATGGCGGGATCAGTCCCTAAGGACAAGCTAGATGAACGAAACACCTATAACTCTCAAACGATCCTTACCCCCGATCGTCTTGATGTTTGTGCAACTGGCGATGACGCCCCAGAGGTTCCATCGGCCCCTGAAGTACCAGAGACCCCAGAAGTCCCTCCGGTCCCTGAAAGCCCCTTCGTTCCCCTCTACAATCGTGTCCTTGAGCTCAACAAGACCGATGAATTCCTTGACGAAGTCCGTGAGGCTATTGGCCGTAACGAACATTCTCTGAATGGCATCACTCTCCGCCATTGCTCAATTGTGGACGGCGTCGTCTATGAAAATGGCAAGCTATGGGTCCCCCAAGATGATGAGTTACACCTCGAAATCCTTCGCGAGGTACATGACCAACAATCTACCGGTCACCCTGGAATGACCAGAACCAAGGCGCTCCTCCGGCGCTTCTACTACTGGCCCGGTATAGGAGCAAGTATCAGACGCTACATTAGCAGCTGCCATGTATGTCACCGCACCAATGCCCCTAGGGACAAGAAGAATGGGCTCCTCAAGCCCTTACCGATCCCCGAGCGCCGGTGGGCCGACATCTCGATGGACTTTATTGTGGGACTGCCCCCGTCCGAAAATATGAACGCCATTTTGAATGTCATGTGTCGCCGGACTAAAGAAAGGCACTACATTCCCTGCACCACAGATAATGAAGGCACCAGCGCTGAGAAGACCATGGAGATGCTCATGTCGGCGGTGTATAAGCACCATGGTCCCCCGGAGTCAATTATTTCCGACCGCGGTCCTCAATTCATCGCTACAGTGTGGAAATCTTGGTGTAGACGTCTAGGCACCAAAATGAACCTATCAACGGCCTTCCACCCTGAGACTGACGGCCAAACGGAACGGGCCAACCAAGATGTTGAATTGCAACTTCGAACATTCTGCAATTACTATCTGGATGATTGGGCGAAACACTTGCCATTGGCCGAATTTGCTGATAATGCCAATGTCTCCTCTGCTACAGGAGTGTCTCCCTTCTTCGCTAATAAGGGCTTTGAACCCCGTATGAGCTTTGGCCCGGATGAAACATCCTATGAGTCCACAAGGGAGCGTCTTCAAGCTCAGCAAGCCGCTGATATCACCCAATCGCAACAAGATGTCCTTACCTACATCCGCCAAGAGCTCCACCAGACCCAAGACTCTATGGTGGATCAAGCCAACAGGCACCGCCGAGAGGTCGAATACGAAGAAGGCCAAGAAGTATGGCTTGATGCTCGTAACATGAAGACCCAACGCCCTTCTAAGAAGCTCGATGACAAAATGTATGGCCCATTTAAGATCAGTGAGAAGATTAGCAGCCACGCTTATCGCCTGGATCTCCCCCCATCAATGAAGGTCCATAACGTCTGCAGCGTCAACCGCCTCCGACCAGCGGCCATTGACCCACTCCCTGGCCAAATCAATCCCCCTCCACCACTAATAGTCATTGATGGGGACGACCAATGGGAGGTTGATGATGTCTTGGACTCTCGCCATACGGGCGTCAACAAACGCCTACAGTATAAGATTCGCTGGCACGATCACCCCCGGGATGACACTTGGTATAACGCTGATGACGGTGAATTTGCTAATGCTCAAGATGTCATTGATGACTTCCATGCCAAATATCCGGCCAAACCAGGGCCTCATAATCGGCCACTACCTCAGCCTCGCAATAGGCCAGCTCGCGGCCGCCAACTCGATTAATTCGGCCATCATGGTCAGCTATATCGGCCGAATCGCCAGGACTTCGTGATGATGATGATTCGGTCACCGCCATCAAGTCGGCCAACATTGCCCGGGCCTCGCAGCTATCCACATGGCCACTACAGCAACCTACCTCTCGGCCGCAATTGCTTGCGTCCTTACAAATCCACCGGGCCCTTTTTGACATGAATTTTGCTACCACCAAATCAGATGCAAATGAAAGATTCAAAACACCGTGTTTTGTCAAAAAACGGACAAATTTGGTGACGAAAGGGTGTTGAAAAATGCTAAATGGATGGACTTGCAAAAAATAAAAAAATCGCCAATCATGCCACCAGAACTTGCAGCAATAGGGACATTGCTAGTTGCCGGGGGGGGGGGGGTACTGTTACGGATCTCAGATGAGCGCAGGCCTCAATCACGTGGCGTCACGTGATCTGACTGTGTTCGATGAACATACGGATTGTGTTGCTCTCGGGCCACTAGCGCGCCTATTGTGTACTTACATCGCAGCGCTCCCAGTCCCTTCTTCCCTCCTTAGCTTTCCTGTAGTTTTAATAACACCCCAGTTGGCACCATATGATCAGTCCAGGCCGGTCTTAACACCGTCACGCAAGTTTGAGCATCCGACCAGCAACCCCACCTTTCTCCATTACGACTTTGTTTCCCCCAACAGCATCCCGTAAACCATCATAGACATCAAACTGACCAGCCGCCTGCTCCCTAATCGCCGGATCCACATCCATAAACAAAAACGCAAGCGGACTACCTTTCCAAGCACTAATCCTATTGTGTCTCGTGCGGATAATACCAGCAACCAGCATCAACAACGAGGCCAAAACCAGCGCGACAGGGAGGACGATCCACCCCCAGCGCACCTCGACGCCCAGTTCGTAGCCAGTGCCGTCGTACATGCTATTTGACTGCGGTCGGACCGTCCGCACGAAATTGGTCATGCCGGCTGCAAGATTCTTGATCCATCCGTCCAAGTCTCCAGAGGCGGCCCAGAGGGCATCGACGACGTCGTTGGAAGGCTCTCGGTTTATGCTGTCAATGACGACGGTCCCGTTCATCGTAGTAAGGAGATAGGACTCTACGAGGTCCTGTGCCTGCCAATTTACCGCGAAGTTGGCATGTGGTCTCGGCATCATCGTTGAGGGCAGATCCATGAACGTGATGTTGTTGTTGATGTTGGCCCCGTCTCCTATCCACATGCTGCTGTTCACGACTGTAGGGAAGGACTGTACAACGGTTTGAGTCTGATGTGATTTTGAGATCGTGGTATTGAATGACTGTACGCAGAACCAGAGCGCACACTCCGAGGCAACGGTACTCTGGTTTGGCCATATATTGATTTGCTTGTATCCGGAGGGTGCGCCGAAGACATCAAAATTCGATACGTAAAGTCTAGTGTCATTCGGTTTGTAGACAAACCCATTGCCCTGCATAACTTGGAATCCGATGCGGCCAATTCCAAAGTTATTAGCGATGCTGGGGCTTTGTGTATAATCGCCCAATGTAGCGACTGAGCCAGATGGCATTGTGTATTTGCAGAAAGTCGGACAGAACCCCTGGGTGTTGTTGCATTTGTTTTGGAAGCACTGAGTTTGATAATAGCTATATTCAGTACAGGCGCCGCAGATGGCCAGTGATGGCGTCAATGGCCACGTACAATTGCCCGTCGGGCAAAACGCTGTGATCGCTTGAGTGTTTTTTATGAAGGCTGCGGTGTTGACCGCTGCTTTCAGTGTCATAGGCGTGGACAATTCGTAGGCGACCACAGGGTTGTGGTTGAGTGCGGTACCTGTTGCGCCCCAATCTTCGCTTCGTTGGATGTTACCTGGCTTTAACGTATCATCGCTAGTTGGAAACGGACGAAAAGCCAACAGCTGCTGTGTGAAGGTACCGAAAGCCAGTGAAACGATTGTCACCAATGCACCACATAGAGCAAGCCACCTTGACCTTGCTTATATATCAGCACCTGTAGCTTCTTCATTGGGTTTCGGGCAGAGCGGGTACCTTCTCTTCGTCTTAAAAATTAAAACCATACTCCCCCAGCCTCCTCGGGACGCTGCGTCTAAATACTCTAAGTCTCCCAGTGTGCCACGAGGTCCTGGGTTCCTGCTCCCGCGCGAAAGCCAGATCCATGCCTCTTGGCTTATTACAGATCCCACAGGTACCATGAGTGCAGCTCTGCTGATCGTAGAGATTATAGCGACTAGGCCGTTGAGGGTGAGGAAAGTTGGCAAATGGAGATGTTGGAGGCCGCTTCCTTGGTAAGTTCGCACAACGATGATTAAGGATATCAACGAAGCTAACGAAAGGACAGAGGCGAATATCTCTGGCACCCACCATCGTAGGAGGAAGAGCAGCTTTGGGGTCCCGTATTTCTTTATGGGCGAGGGCGTATTCGACACTGCTGAACGACTCTCGTTTCGGCGATGTTCTGGCTCGCCGGTAGCTAATTTATTGTAGGTGTATGAATTAGATATGTTTCTCGGAGCGCGATGCTGCCATGTCGAGTGGGAGGGTGTTATCTCTTGGAGCTCGGCCATCTTTCGCTATCCCACCGTTGTGAAAATTTGTTGGTACCTCGTCGTTAGAGTGCACTTCGTGATTAGGTGCGACGCGAATTAAGTCTTTACAGCTGCCTAGAAAAAATATGGCGGGGTAGGACGTACTACGTAGTAGACTGGACTATCTCGCTCTCAGCCGTACTTCAGGACTGCTTCTGGTTGGTCCGCTGTGCAGCACCGCCATCACACTATCATTGCTACGCCGTACTGTATTTCACCCACGTCCTGGATCATCCTGAAATAGATACGAGTCGGAAACCCTGAGCGGTACGTGAGCCGTGCCTGAGCCGAGGTAAGCTTCGGCTACAGATATACGTCGCACCCCCCCCGGATAATCGTCGCACCCCCGCCTCGATAATCGTAGCACCTTAGGGATCGCTGAGTTCAGTCACGCTCTTAGTGTTATTTTAGGGTTAAATTAATATTAAAAGCGTCACTAAACTTAGTTAGTGCTATCATCAGCGCTGGGTCAATGCAGCGATTGGAGCATCTTGTAGAGACATTTGATTGGTGGACCCCTGGCCCTGCAGCAGGCTGGCAGCTGGAGCTAAAATGAAGCATACCAGCCCTGATGCATGCCATAGCAGGTAGCAGTCCTGCAGAGCCCGAAGAACCCTCCCAAAACGGCCAAAACGCCGCGATAGCTGCCCCGGGTCAATAGGATTGGCCCGGAGCAGGAGTGCGCACCTGCTGAAGCCGGCGGGAAGCGGAGAGGATGTGGGATTTGTGGGTATCGATATAGAGCTTATATGACTCTGACTTCCACCTCCCTAGCAGTTGGATATCTTCTCCGGAGAGCCCTGCTGCCCTAGCGGAGGTTGCGGCGCCACGGCGGAACGAGTGCCCTGAGTATTGCCCCGGTATCCCGAGGTGCTGGAGGGTGGAGCGGAGCTTATTTATGACGTCGTCAAGTGTAAACGGTCTGGCTGAAGTGAAAAATAGCGGCGCATGTGGGGGGGCGGGGAATTGCCGGAAGAGACGTGTAATGGAGCGTACTGGGCAGGCATTATCCTCTGCTGCTGCAATAGTCAATGTAATGCCACTTCTAAATGGATCCGTCTTGCTAGACGGAAGTGTGAGCTCCAGGTGGTCTTTTTGGAGCGTCACGTGCCCCCGAGTGGGATGATATTTACCGAAATCACCCTCAGAGAGGTCTGACTGCGTATAGGTAAATTCGCCCACCCGGAGGAAGGCGGCGAACGCCAAGCAAAAAGATGCATGAAGGGTAGCCCCATAAAGCGTGTTGGTATCGAAAGATGACACAACACGGAGCAGAAGGTGACGTTCCAGAGGAAGGCGTTCACGCTTCGAAGTGCCCCCTTGGAAACGGCGGATACCATGGACTATGCGCTGTAAGCACGGGTCGGAGAAGAGCTGGACCGCGGAGGTCCATCCTCTATCGACGGCGGCGGAGCGGAGTCCAGAGAGGTATGCCTTAATCGTCTTGTGGGACGTCCCAAGCTCCCCCAAGCACCCGATCCAGTTCCCGATGGACTGGAGGGAGAGGGGGTAGGCGCGGAGCCCGTTGAGAGCACAGAACTCCGAGTATGACCTCTCCGCAGTGGCGTAGGAGGCGCGAGTCTTCGGGGCGAGGCCCCACCAGAGGTAGCGCGCCGCCTGTATACCGAAAGGGGTTTGGAGGTGCCAGTTCTCGGCGGGGTCTCGGAGGATATGTTCTTGGTAGCTCGGACGGAGCTCAGCTGGGGATGAAGCTGCGAGATTCGGTAATACTGAAATCGAGAGAGCATGTCAGCGAGCATATTCAAGTTTGTGGGGATCCACGTCACAGTGATAAGAATATCGTGTTTTGCCTGGAGCAGGGCGATATGCCGCAGTGGTGCCATAGCTTCGCCGTGTATAGTTGATTTCTCGATACCCCTGCAGACAGGGAAGTTATCACAATAGAGCAAAACGTGGGTGCCACGAAGCGAATCGAGCCAAAGCGATAGGGCGATTTTGACGGCCAGCATTTCTTTGAACTGTATTCGCTTTCGTTTCACTCTTGTAGGGACGTGCCTGCTAGAGGTGAAGTCTGGGCGAGGGTCGCTATGCGGCGAGGGGATCAAATATCCACCGAGCCCGAATTTGCCAGATGCATCAGTCCAAATATGGGCGGAGCTCCTCGCAGCGGTGGAGCGGAGGAGGCGTACCCCGTTCCAGCCGGATAAGCACGACTTCCACCAGCGGAGGTCGGCTTCCATAGCGGTGGTAATACGGTGGGAGTGTATAGGGAGACGTAGAGCGTCAAAGAGTCGCCGCAAAACAGCGCGGCCTGGGATAACGACTCGAGCTCCGAAGCTTAATAGTCCAACGACGGACTGGAGCTGATGGTGTGTTACCGTGGGCGTAGCGAGCGTTTCGTCGATTAAACGAAGCATACGGGCCAGCTTTTCAGGGGGTAGACGGGCCTCCATTGCGGTAGTGTCAAGTTGGATGCCCAGAAACTCCGCTTTTGTGCCTGTAATATCCTTCTTTGACTGGACGTCGAAGCCCAGGTCAGCGCATACGTCGTTGAACTGCGTATTGTATAGGACGGCATCCGCTGAGGGTGGGAGGATAGCAAGGAAGTCATCGAGGTAATGAAGCACGTAGTGCCAATGGAGGACCGTAATAAGGATCCAATGGAGCCCTTTGGCGAAAAGATCGAAAATAAACGGCGCTGTACGCAGGCCGAAGGGTAGGAAGGTATCAATCCACCAAAAGCCATCGCAGAAGAAGCCCATTAACAATAGGTCACTCGACGCAATAGGGATATGGCGAAAGGCATTGGCGAGATCTTTCTTTACCAGGATAGCGCCCTGCCCTTGCGCTAGTAAGGCTTCGGTGGCTTCATCGAAAGTAGCGTATTCGAGAGAGCCCCATTCTTTAGGGATGAAGTCATTGACGGAGTGCCCTTTGGGGCAGGAGAGATCGTGGATACGCCGCCACCCGCCGTCGTGCTTTGGGATGAGCCCGAGGGGTGAGGCGATATAGCGGCCCTGGGGCGGCCCGTCGAGCTGCATAAGGCGGTTTTCCTGCTGTTGTTTTGCGATATCTGCAGTAAGAAGCGCAGGAGCTGCTGCAGCTGATGGGTGTGGGAGGTTAAGCAGGCGTTGATCGGGGCCCAAATACCCAACTTTGACGCCGCGGGAAATGATATTCCCGAGCTCCGAAGCAAATTCACGATCGGGGTGATTTTGGAGCCAGAATTCCCACGCCTCCTCGCGCAGCGGTCCCCGGCGGAGGGGGGGATCGTCGGCGGAGGTAAGGGCGTATGGGAAGCCTTCTGATATATGGACGAGGGCAGAGGGGACCGGGGGCCGTGGGAGAGTGGGCGCTGGGAGTCATCTCCGCCCCACTGGGGTAGAATTGGCTCCCGAGGATGTGCACGTCGAGGCGGGATGAGCTCCCCGGCAGGCGCTGCAGCGATGGGGGTATTTGCAGTCCTCCTTCGCGCATTTTCCTGCGTTGTATTTATAGCAGGTATTGGAGGAGGGCGCTGGGGGGGATTTGGCGGAGCCGGCGGTATTGGTGGCGCTGGGGCCAGCAGTGGATTGAGCAGGGCGCCTGTTCGTAGGTTCCCAGAAGCTCGCACTGCGTAATAAATTGTCTTGTGGCTTCCACCAGCTGGGCTGCGAGAATAGCTGCCTGCTGTTCCCGTTGACGATATATAGGCTAACGATATGAACCAGATGTTGTAGTGGCTGATGGTAGCTCCAGCCGATAAGGGAGGAGCGGAAGTCTGCCCTCGCTTCCTGCAGCGGGAGTGCTACCGCTGGCGGCATTAGATAGCAGACTATCTGGCAGTAATTCCCAAAGCACTTCAGTAGCATAAGGAAGTCGTTAAAGGTGGCTTCCGGTTTCGTTTGGAGAAGGGCATCGGTATTATTCGATAGTTGCCTCATTTCGGTAGCGCCAAAAGTGCCTTTGCGTATGTTTTTGAAGTGTTTTGGGTCGATGCAGGGGAAACGGGAGGAAAGGGAGAGCATGCGTGCCTCATTATTACCTTCGTGGGCGAAACAGGCCATATCCGGGGGCTCCTGCTGGGAGCCTTAAACGCTAGGAGGGCCGTATGCCAGTGGGTATGCCACTGTAAGGCCCGTGGGTTGCGTGTGGGAAGGGACGGACAGGGGGGTGGGCGCCCTTAGGGGGGCCCCGCCTGTGGGGGGAAAGGTGCCTGGGCGGAAGGGGGGTGGAGAGCTTGGGCGGCGACGAGCCGAGAGACTACAGCCGTGAGGTCTTCAAGCTGGCGCTGTACGGTGTCGTTGTCTCCGGTGGCGGGAGCGTCTCCAGGTGTAGGGTATTCCACTTCTTCCAAGGCCCTGCTATCGGCGGCGACGTTGCGCTTGGAGGCTTTGCGAGCTGGCGGAGGCCTTTTGGTAACGCCAGCGGGGCTGGCTGCGCGGGGGAAAGGGCGGAGACCGCCTGTCGAGCTGCGGGTGGAGAGGGGAGGAGGTATTTCCTTCCCTCTGCCCCTAGGGATGCGTTGCGACGTTACCATGATAACGATGGAGGAGGAGACGGAGAAGAGGAGGGTGGCGGTGGAAGCGGCCACCAAAAGAGCCTCAAAACCCCGTACATAGGGGTGATGATGATGATGATGAAGGAAGGAGGAATCGGGGGTGAAGGGTTTTCACCCCCTGAGGGCTCTTCCGTCGCACTAATCCCCAATCAAGTTGGCTCGATAAGCGCTTGAGTTGGTTGAAGCCGGACGTGACAGTTTTCCTCCGCCAAGGTACGTCTAACTGTAGCACGAGCTTATATTTTTAGAACATTTCGAGAATGATCGACGCTCCGCTCGTTTCACCTGGCTCTGAAACACAGACACATGAGTCACAAAGCCATGCCTACCAAAAGCGCCCACGTTGAGCTTCTGTCAGGGTCAAACGTCTTCCCACCTTCTTTCTCTTTTCTGACTTCTTTATAATGGTCGTGAGCTTTACCCTTCTGTATCTTTTTCTGCCCCTCGCGCCTTCTCCGACGTCTATTATCGAACAACCTTGTCTCATCCAGTCCCGCATGCTGTGGACACTCTGAATATCGGATTCTATGGTGCCTTTTGGGCACGGGAAAGAAAACAGCGAGGCGTCAAGACACATTATTCCATGAGATCCGTCATCCACTACGATATGCACAACAACGTCGTTATAGCACTCGATTGATTGAGCTATGCCTACTGTGCTGTCGCTGCCTTTCAATGTGGCCATAAATGTCAAACCTAAGGTCTAGCTATGCGCCTGCATTCTGAAATACGTGCGGGACAACCCTGACCTTTACAACGACACCCGAGCCGCCTTGGAAGCGATCATTCAGGGTGAAGTCATACCTCATGCTGCCGGGGATCATTCCACTCTCGTGGATACTCCCTTCTCTGCTCAGCTAGAGGCTGCCTGCGACGACCAAAAAGAAGAACAGCAGGCTGAGGATGCTCATCCCCACCCCAAGCCAGAGAAGCGTGTTAGTCCGCTGTCCAGCACCAGTGCAGGCAAAATTCGTAAAATGCAGGACTCAGCGAAGACTCTAGAGCCGAAGGAAGCCTCGAGAGCCATACAGACAACTACAGAACCAATACACAAAAGCGTTGGAGGTACACAGACGATCTCGTCCGTGACGACAAGGGCAGTGTCACAGAAATGCACGGCGAATAAGATGGGGCCGGAGCGATCTCAAACTTCAAACACGAGAGGTTCAGGAGGCGGCACTATCTATGCACAGAAGAGGAGGAAAATAATATCGAACAAGGTCCCGGCTGCCTCCTCGGACCCGCAGTCACCAATTATACCGGCTTCAACATTAGACCCACCTCTGTCGCTTCGAGATAGGGAAGATATTGCTACAGGTGGAAGACATAAGAAAGGGAGTTCCCCCTAGAGGTCTTCCATCTGCTCTCCCATCGTGTTGCCCAGTCCGAGATTCTTCGATGAAGCCTTATTTGGCACTGACTTACGAACTCTAAACACTGGTCGCGTGTTCGAAATCCCAGAGTCAGGACCCCCTACCGATGACCATTAATTCAATTACCCGAAGCTGAACAGGCGAGAGAAGCTTGCCGGCAAGCGAACGACGCCTAGTACGACACTCAGTACGACACTCATAGCCTTCAGAGCGATAAGGTTGCGCAGGTCTCAGCATGATTGATTTGCGTAGATTAGTACAGCAAAATCGATAGCATAAAATGAGCAAATTTTGTGACTTATATCGACGCGCAAACAGGCGCCTTATAGCAGGGCATTTCCCTACGCGGTATATCTACAGACGGATGTAGTGGGATATTGGAAGTCGTACGACATTTTGCATATTGAGACGACGGTCGAAAGACAATGTACGTATTGAGACAACTGTCAAAAGACAATGTACGTCTGGAGACGCATGTCGGGAGACGAAAATGGTCCTAATACACGAAGTGTCTTGAGACCCAACGATCGCCCTGGACCTATGCTATCCTGGGCACCGTCTCCTTGAAGGTGAATTCTCCGAGAAGTAATGTGCTCCTCAAAGAGAATTCCAGGAATTGTTACCCTCTCTCAAGAGCTCTCCTGGGAGCTACTCGGTCCCAGGAGAGCCCTGGACTGAAATGGGCTTTCATAGTTACAATCGTCAAAGTACATGCTTTAAACGATCGACCTACACATAGCTATAAGAACATTGACGGGTCTGTTAGCACAGATTCGTCGTTCACAAGACCACAAAGCAGCTTGGGGCAAGTTTTAAAAACCTTCCATTTCTGGCCCTGCTTCGCGACCCTGGGGTTCACTCTGACCCTGGGGATTGTCCTGACCCTGGGGTTTGTCCTGACCCGGGGGTTTCTGGTGATCCTGGGGTTCTCTCTGACCCTGGGATTTGTCCTGACCCTGGGGTTTGTCCTGACCCGGGGTTTTCTGGTGACCCTGGGGTTCGCTCTGGCCCTGGGGATTGTCCTGACCCTGGGGATTGTCCTGACCTTGGGGTTCACCTGACCTGAGGTCTGCAACCTGGAAGGGTTGGGTATCACAGCTTTTAGTGCACACTACATATGTTAGTGCACACCACCTGTATTAGTATACACAACTCTTGGTGTACACCATTGTTTGTGGTGCACACCACCTATATAGGCGTACACAACTTTTGGTGTACATCATGGTTTGTGGTGCACACTACTTTTGGTGTACACCCCGGATAATGGTGTACACCATTGATGACGGTATGCACAATTCTTAGTACACACCACCAAGCCACGCGGGTGACAAAAAGATTCGGACACCCGCTAAATTTGATCCTTTAATAACCAGCAATAAGTAGTTCAATCAAGAAATATTGTATGAAGATGTTAACGAGATCAATACGAAGTAAAAGTCTTATCGCAATTATAATATTTTAAACTTGGTAGTTGCTGAGATATCTGTTTATATTTATTAAGAAGTGCCCGAATCTTTTTGTCATCCGCTTACCTCAGCAAGCTCAGGCCCTGGCCGACGATGGGCGCCTATCGGCGCGCGCTAACCGCAAGCGGTAAGTCGTCGTCGGAGGGCCTGAGAGAAATCCTCGGCATTTGGGTTAGTCATCGCTTCGTTGCAGGGCAAAACGCGTTGCGTGTCATTTCTTCGGTATTAATAACAACAGCCTCATAATCAAATCTACATATAATTCAAGTAACATTATCTCGATTGCTCTAAAATGTATACTCGGAGCTACCTATAAATCTTAGCTACCAGTTCAGATGCCGCATACCCCGTTACGCAGCGTTGATCCCGAGTCTTTGCCTCTGACCTTACGAACCTGTTGGGTTTTCCTCCGCGTCATGGTCAGATCAAGGCGATACACAGTCTTGCGGTCGACCAGGTGGATCTCTTCCTCATTGCCCCGACTGGATGGGGTAAGAGCGCTGTATTCCCAGGCGGTTCCGGAGTTGCGAGGTGGTCTTTGCCTTATGATAGTGCCGTTGAATCTGCTCGAGGAGGATCAGGTCAGTCGACGACAAAACGTATAAGAAGAAAGGGGCTCTATTAAGAGTATTTCTCAAAGCTGACAGGCGAAGACCATCGCACGAATCCCCTGCTGCAAGCTCTTTGAGAAGTATCGACTATCCCCCTCATGTCCAGCTTCTACAAGCCGGTGCGGACCCTTTCGCTTCGTCTACTGCTGGACCTGAAGGTGAGGCCCGTCGACAACTCGAGCTGGAATCCAAAAGCGAAGGAGTCGCAAAATTGAAAGAGACCGTAAGTAACTATTAAAGAGCATTTATAACTCAGCAGGAGGTACTAGAATTAGAGAAAAGGGAGCGCGCTCTTATAATATAATCCCTGAACCACGAGTCCAGTTATTATAAAGTAACTAAGAGGTCGCTAGAGCAAGAACGTGCCTATATTCGGGACTTTATTAGATTTCTAGATACTCTTAAGGTTCCGAGGAGAGCGGATCTTAATAATAATGTAAGCATTAGTATAATTTAGCTTAAAGGGAATAGTATAAAAGGGGTACTCGAATAACTAGAGGCGAAGATAAAAAGCCTAGAGCAGGAGCTCTATAATACTAGAGACGACCTCTAGTATAAGCGCCTTTTACTAGAAGAGCTATCACGTAACTTTAAGGTCGCGCCCGAAAGTACGTTTATATTACCGACTTCTAAGAGTAGTAGAGAAGAGAATAAGCAAATAGTACTACTATCTAAACCCCGTAAGTAGCGAAAACGAGTACGTAGTTAAGGGATAGAGCGGCGAATATTATTCTTATATTTAATTCTTAGTTAATTTTATACTAAGTTCATTTTTCTACGTACTTAGATAGTTCTATTAGTATAAAATCTTATTATCATAAGCTCCTTAGCTATAAGTCTTCTATTACGGATAGTATTCCTTATATTTAAAGTAGTAGCGATAGAAGTTACCCTCCCGTCGCTAAAAGCGGATCTATTAAAAGTATCGAATTATAGATAACTATCCGTACTACTAAATCCCGTATGGCGTCCCCTTCTTCTTCCGATTAATATTTCGTTATTCTATCTATCTAATCCGGCTTGCTTCTAGTAAAGCTTTATCGACCGTGCGTATATATTACGACCCGTGTCTCTCAAGGGTCGACGGGGTCGGTAGTAGATCTCGTAGAGGGGAGTATTAAGGACAGGGCAAGCAGGCTTCGTACTAAACTAGTCTGGTACAGAATTATATTCAGTGTCTAGGAGATTAGTCTAGTAGATAATATAAGTTAAGCACGAAGCTCCTATCTAAAGGGAAAGCACGCTCTCTATATAGATATAGGAAATATAGGATTAGTTAGATTAGTACTAAGACTACTAATCGTACGTATTAGTTAGATTAGTACTAAGACTACTAATCGTACGTATTAGTTAGATTAGTGCTAAGACTACTAATCGTAACAAGAAGTACTTCGTCCGAGCGTAGTATATAAACCGTAGGTTTATGCCGTAATATTAGGTTCCCCCTTATTAGTTTTCGTCCCGAAAACTTCGTTACTCTGTAATACCACCCATCAGGTCTAAACCCAAGTCCACGTTCCTTCGTTATCAGCTAGTAAATACTATTACTAGAACTAGTTCACTAGCTATAAGAGTCTATTCGAATTATAAGCGTACTGGTCAGGCTGATAAGTATAAGGTTAGGGTTTCCGCCGGTCGCTATATAGAATGCGCCCGGAAGGGTTCGTTAGATTATAACCTCTCGCCCTTTTCTCCCGCGAAATGGACTAGGATATAGAACTAGCGAAACCAGAAGGCTGCTGAAGCCAAAGAGGTACTAGCCAAATTCAATCGGTTATAGAGAGAAGTAGAGGTGTTAGAAAGGAAAGGAATTACCATGGTTAAAGGAGAGATCCAGAATATTAAAGAAACGGAACGGGAGGAATAATTAGATATAATTAATCCTAACGACTTTCTTTTTAATATTTCTTCGGAGCAGGTCGAAATTCCTGTAGATTTCGACTGGGGTGGTCTTACTGGCGTTAGTAGAACTATTATAGAAGGCTCTAGCAGTTTATAAGGTTCTTGACTGGTTCCCAGGTATTTTCTAAGTCCTCGTATCCTTTCTATTTTACTAGGTAACTCTAACCTCTTTATAATAGAATCTTTTCGGCTTCGAATTCATTCTCTTCTTCTATCTAGAAGTAGAAGGTCTTTTATAAAGGCGTGTTAGGATCTACTAGTTCTAATATTAAGATATAAAACACTAGGTGTATTTTAGCGTCGGGTAGAAGCTATAACTTATAGTTAACAGGTCCTTTTTCTTTTATAATTAAAAATGGTCCGACTTTAACGTGGTCTAGTTTCCTACTTAGTCTTATACCTTTCAAATTTTTTATAAGGAGGTATGCTTTATCCCCCTTCTTTAGCTAAGGACCTAATTTTCTTCTTTTATTTACGGATACTTCCGTAGAAGCGTTAGCCTCGCTAATCTTTTACTGCATGTTCTTATATAAGCTCTTCATGTCAGATGCTAATACCAAGGCTTTCTCTGTATCTAGTCCTTCTCTAGGATCTAAGAATATATTTGCATATCGTCCGTAATTTACGAAAAACGGTGATAGCCTTATAGTATCTAACCTTTTATTGTTATATACTAGTTATACTATTAGAAGTAACGTTACCTAGTTATTTTATCTTTTATTAATATAGTATCTTAGGTACACTTCTATTATTTAGTTAGTACGTTCGGTTTATCCATTAGTTTAAGGATAGTAAGCGGTTAATATTCGTAGTTTAGTTCTAATCGATGCGATTAGAGTCTTCTAATAGTTTAATATAAAGAGTTTGTCTCTATCGGAAGTTATCGATTCTAGTATGCTATAATCCCTGATAAGTCTGTCTAATAAAATGAATCCAAGCTGACTAGCATTATAGGATTCTTTATATGGAATTATAATAGCGTACTTGGTAAGTTTATCTATAATAACTATTATTAAGTCGTACTTATCGTTAGTTACCGGGTTAACTAACCGTAGTAGCTTTACGATAAAGTCTATTATAACATCTTTCTATAGTATATCTAGAACCTTTATAAACTGAATCTGTCTGTACTTAGTATGTCTTATAGACTTGTTCTATTAGTAATATATATATTCTTTAATATATTATTCGACTAACGTCCGCAGTCCTAGTACGTCGTATATTCGTTTAATAAGTTCTAATGTCTTAGATACTCCTAGATGTCCTTATAGTAGATTATTATAGTAATCTCTAATTACTCCCTTAACCGACTTTAGTAGTAAGTATACTTTTTACTTATATAATAGTAACTCTCGGTTAGGTTATGCTTTTCTCAGCTCTCTGGCTAGAGTATCGTTGACATACGCTTCCTTTAAGTCAGGAACTGCGTGTATTATAACTCGTATAGTCGCTGCCAGATCCTTAGTTAGTACTAGCGATCCATCGTCTTCTCGTTTTAAAATAGGTTATCTTGTAATATCCTTCGTTTATATATAGTTAGAACGTCTACTTAAAGCGTCTACTCGTCTATTATCTTTGCCTGGGGTATACTAGATTTTGAATTTATATTATCCAAGAAGTTCGGACTATCGTACTTGTCGTCGATTTAATTCTTTAGTAGTTATAAAGCCTACTAAGTTCTTATAATCGGTGAAGATAGTAAGCTCCGAATAACTCTTAGCATATACTCTCTAATACTATAGGGAATAGACGACTACTAGAAGTTCTTTATTATATATATTATAGTTCTATTCTACTACTATTATCTTACGTAAGTAGTACGCTACCGGATACTACTTGTTATTAACTTGCTGACACAAGCATACTCTAATCGTAAGGTCTGAGGCATCTGTCTCGATTCGCGCTGGTTCTCCGTTACGAAACGTGTAAAGTACCGGAGGATCCATGTAAGCTTGCTTGAGTTCTTTAAATGCTCTTCTTTAGTTAGTATCCTATCGGAATCCTGTTTCTTTCTTCGTGATTTCTGTTAGTGGTAAGGCTTTCTTTAAATAGCCCTCTATAAGACGTCTGTTAAAGTTAGCGAATCCTAAGAATCCTTGTACTAATTTAATATCATGTGGTATAAGCTATTCTTATATAGCCTATATCTTTTTAGGGCTTATACGAACGCCTTTAGTTGTTACTATAAACCCTAAGAACTCTACTAAGGTCTTATAAAACTCGTATTTCTCTAGTTTTAAGAGGAGTCCAGCTTATAATAAGTATGTAAATACATCTTATATATAAAGGATATATTCCTCGAGAGTTTCAGAGTAGATTAATATATTATCGAGGTAGGCGATCGCTATCTAATCTAAGTATACTCGTATAATATTATTAACTAATACCTAGCAGGTTACTAGTACGTTAGTAAGACCGAATGGCATGACTAGGTACTCGTAATATCTATACCGAGTCCTGAATACTATTTTCTATTCGTCACCTTCTTTTATTCGAATTAGGTTATATACTCCTCTGAGATCTAACTTGGTAAAGATCTTTACTTTAGCTAGCCGATCCTACAGCTCGCTAATATTAGGTAACGGGTAACGATTTTTAATTATTATATCGTTTAACTTTTGATAGTCTACGTATAGTCGTAATAATCCGTCTTTCTTCTTTATAAAGAGTATCGGGTATCCTACTAGTAATTTAGATTCTCGAATAAATCCCTTTTTTAGGTTCTTATCCAAGTACCCGCGTAGTACTATAAGTTCCTTTTCGGATAACGTATAAATAGGTCTAAACGTTAGTACCTTCCCTAGTTCGAGTTCGATCTTATAATCCTAAGGTTAGTATTTAGGCAGAGCTTTTACTATTATCTCTTTTATAAAGAGGCGTTTCCATCTTTAATACTCTTGTAGGATATTAGGAGTACTATTAGTTACTCTAAGAACTCTAACTTATTAACCCTACTAACCTCTACTAGTATCTATTAAGTCGGATCCTTTCTTTTAAAGGTTATCCTTCTTCGAAATTAAGGTAATATATGCCTCGACCGTTTCCTAGTCCGATTTCTTATCCACCGTCGTCCGCTATCGACGTGTAGGTTAGAATCTAGTAATATCGCCAGTTCGCTTAAACTTAAGTACTTTTCTTTTCTAGTTAATCGCTGGGTTATGCTTTTCTAACTAAGGCATGCCTAAAATAATATAATAAGTGGCTATCCTAATAATATTAAAGGATATTTCCTCATAGTATCGTTAAATTACAAATAGTAGCGAGGCTGTCTCCTCGTCTATACTTCCCGTTAATAGTTTTAACCCGTCGGCTATCTATAAGTTATATAGTATCTTCTTCCTTCGCGTTAGTAAGCCCACTAACCGTACCAGTACTTTAGAGATAAAGTTCCCAGATACTCTAGAATCTATTATTACTATAGTTCTCTAACTATCTATTCTAACCGGTATGTTTACGTGTATTATATACTCTGTTAAGTATAACTATCGTGTTTTAGGGATTAGTATATTAATCTCCTTGTACTTCCCCTTAGTATAAGGGATTACTCTTTTCCCGATTCGGGGAGAAATCCGGTAACTTTCTTCTATCGCATGTGTTTCTCGCATCTGTCATAAAGACATGCGTACTATTCCGTTAGGTGACACTTAGTAGTATACTTGTCATACTTAAGATATCTATAGAGACTACTATGCCATCTCTAGTTATGGTTTAGAAACTACTTGTATTATCTTTTCGTTACTAAGTGCTAGTTACAGCTTAGATTATAGTAACTTATCTAAACTTTTCCGTTATACGTGCGTATCCTAACTATTTTTCCTAAGTTCTCTTTTACTTGATAGTGAACTAGGTATATCTTATCGGCGTAGGCTGTCTAATATATTACTTTATACTGTGGATGCTATAAATCGTTTCTGAATTCTTTCTATAGGAGCCTAGTATTACGACCCGTACCTCTCAAGAGTAGACGGGGTCGGTGGTGGATCTCGTAGAGGGGAGTATTAAGGACAGGGCAAGTAGGCTTCGTACTAAACTAGTCTGGTATAGAATTATATTCAGTGTCTAGGAGATTGATCTGGTAGATAACATGAGTTAAGCACGAAGCTCCTATCTAAGGGGAAAGCCACGCTCTCTATATAGATATAGGAAAGTTCATGCTCGTACGGCTCGCCGTGCTCGACCTGTATTAATTAGAGCGAGCGGGTAAGCGCTCGCCCTGCTCGCCATGCCAAGGCATATTCGACTTGGTAAGCGACTATAACGTCCGCCAAGGCTCGCGTACCAAGGCGTAACACCCGTCCGATACCTTCTCTTAGTAAAATTCCGTTCTTTTCTCAAGTCGTGTCTGTGGATCTTCTAACGTGGAGGTATAAGTTTCTACTCGTTCCGTCCGAAGGCGTGTTACTTTGCCCTTCTTAGATTTAGTACTAAGATCCTCCCAGTCCGAGTCTTTACTTTCTTGTCCTTACTCAGGCTTTTCCTTCTAAGCCTAACTATCGTTACTATTATTATTAGAGCCTAGCTCCTTTAGCTATTCCTAAATATCCGCGAGTCTTAATTTAATTCGTTTAATATTTCTTTACTTCTTAGTAATTTCTTCGCGTAATTCTTCTTGTCTAGCTATAAGCTCTTTGATGTTTTCGTCTAGTAGTATATTAATAACTACTAGTAAATTACTTATAATTACGTCTAGCTCTTTATTATCGTACTCTGCTTCTAGTTAATCCTTTGGAGGTCTAGTCGTCTTAATTAGTATTCTCTCTAATATATTTAACTGTAGTCGTTTCACTATGTTTTTCGACCTATAGTCTTTGGCGATGTGGCCCGGTTTACTATAGCTATAGTATTTCATTACTTTCTTATCCCCTTACTACTTCTTACCCCCGAACTTTCTTTTCTCCTAAGTAAAGTCCATTTCCATAGGCATAGGTCCGTAAGGGTCGTGTTAAACACTTTTCTTAGGATATCCTCTGGAATAGATCCCTGCTCGTCCGAGTCCTACTACGCTACTATTATAGCGCAATTCTATTATAAGCTCGTGGAGATTATCGTTAATTCTTATTACGTTCCTAATAAGTACTTCTAAGTTATTATTAGCTACTCTATTTCGTATAAGTTCTTTCTTGACGTTATCCTTCAGTCCTCTTCGATATATTACTATTAGTGCGTTGTCATCCTAACTGGTTCGTAACGCGTACTATTAAAACTAAGTCGAGTATTCTAACGCTGATTTCTTCTAAGCTAGGTGTTAGATTACTCGAGTTACTATACTTTCTTTATTAGAAGGTCTAAACATTCGTCTTATCTTAATACGGAAGCGAGTAAAGCTCTCTATCTATAATATAATATTTGCGTTGTTTTCGTATTTAGATCCTCTATATATCTTTTAAGAAATGGGGCGGACTACCTCTAGGCCCGTCCTCTTATATAAGTTATTATAAATAGCGGTTACTTACCTTATCTAATAGCGTCCTAATTAAAAGAGAAGTATAGCTGTATCTATACTAACTACTCTTTAAGCTTGTCTCGGTCGCTATAGTATAAGTCTGGTTTAGTAATCTTAATACCGTCTTTAACTTCGGCTGTTATTAACTGTCGTGAACCGCGTTTACTTGGGGTGGGGTCCCTTTATCCTAAGGTACTTATCTTGAGGGTACTTAAAGTATTACGACCCGTATCTCTTAAGGGTCGACGGGGTCGGTGGTAGATCTCGTAGAGGGGAGTATTAAGGACAGGGCAAGTAGGCTTCATACTAAACTGGTCTAGTACAGAATTATATTCAGTATCTAGGAGATTAGTCTGGTAGATAATATAAGTTAAGCACGAAGCTCCTATCTAAAGGGAAAGCACGCTCTTTATATAGATATAGGAAATACAGGATTAGTTAGATTAGTACTAAGACTACTAATCGTACGTATTAGTTAGATTAGTACTAAGACTACTAATCGTACGTATTAGTTGGATTAGTACTGAGACTACTAATCGTAACGAGAAGTACTTCGTCCGAGCGTAGTATATAAACCGTAGGTTCATGCCGTAATAGTATAGCTTCTTGCGAATAACTAGCGTAGTTATAGGTAGTTAGTATAAACGATCTCAGGCTTCTCGACCCTAGTCGTATAAGCTAGTTAGTAAGGGAACTAAAAAGTCCCTTGAATTAACGACCTTCTTCTCTATTATTCGTGGGATAATAAGTTAAGGATCTTGCTCTTCAGGAAACTTTTCCCCGGATAATAACTTCAAGAGATATTTTTACGACGGCGTAGTAACCTTACGAATCGATAACGTAAGTACTTACTCCGATTATCCTATCTTTTTTACGGAGAGTAGCCTAAGTCAAGCGATAACCTTAGTAGCCGAGGACCCTTGCGTTTATAAGACCGAGTTATTTCCTATCTAGTAGGCTAAGGATACGATAGTATAATACCTTTATAACGTCTTATACCCCCGCCTCTTCTATCTTTTCGCTGATATCGTCTACGTGTTTACTAATAACTTTACCGACTTCGAATATACCATCTAAGTACTGAAGTTATAAGCCGCGGCCGGTAGCGCGTCTATTTATTTCGATAAGATTTAACTAAGAGTTATTATTATTAGACTAGGAGACGTAGCTAGTCCTAGTCCTACCTATAATCTTCTTAGGATAGATAATCTTTAGTAGGGCCTTTATAATAGATCTTTAAAAGAATTTTTCTCTTTAATTAAAGTACTTTACCTGGCTACTAAGTAGCTATCTCTACTGGCACGTTTTTAACGGCTTAAGGAGCTCCTTTAAAGGGAGATAGATAAGATACGCTAGGCGCGATAAGATCTCGGCTGCCTATATTCTACTAAGCATATTACTCGGTTTTTTCATATAGTTATAACCCATACGGTAGCCTTAATAAATCGACTATTCGATTTCATATTAGCGAGCCGGAGGGGTAACGACGTCGAGCTAGATCTCGTTTATTACTTCTCTAGATTTATACGGTCTAGAAGGGACTACTAGGTTCCTCGCGACGTATTAATAACTTCTATTACTTTAAGTATCTTATTACTAGCCCTAGCAAATATAGATACTTAATATCTAACTAAACTCCGTAGTCTTTAATCCTAGGATGCTTTATAACGTTTAATATCGGTATCTTTACCTTTAGTCCCTTACTAAGATATATAATAACCGCGATCTTATTTAGTATTAAGATACCTTTATTTATAGCTAGCTAGTTTAACTCCATTCCTCTATAGTCGTATCCGGGAAGCCAGCCCTATAGATATACCGGGAGAAGACGGCTTCCCTCGATATTAACTAGGTATAGATAAAAAGTAATAAAACCTACTTTTATTATCTTTAACGGATACCTAAGGTTACTCTTTCTTATAGACACGTTATAGGCGAGGTTTACGTTTGAAATATTAGTAATAAAACCGCGGCCTTTAACTCTTAATATCGGATTCACGCTTATATGCTTTATTAAATAGGGAAACTTCTAGTAGGATTAAGGCCGCTTACTATCGGATTACGGCTCTTAAGTATAGACGGTAGGGGAACTCTTAGGGTGATAGCGATAGGATTTATAGATATTTTATAAAGTATTCTAGGAAATATCTAGAGAATCTAGGATTTATTCGATATAGTATATAGTACCAGCGTTAGTAGGTTTAACGATCTAATATTAGCTGTTACCCTAACTAATATTAGGAATAGGGGGCCTTATCGTATTAATCCTCTTCCTGCGCTAGCTACTAGTTTCGAAGTATATGAAGATGTTTAATACTCTAGCTAAGCAGCTATTTCCTCCCTCTCCCGATCGAACGAGCGTTCTTAGTCGTCTCCGCCGTGTACTAAGGTCGTGGTACCGTGACGGATACTATAATACCGAAATCTTAGAGTCCTATTTACAGGAAATCTTAGGCTCTCAGGGCCGGTTATTTAACTACGTCTAGAGCCTCTTCGCCACGATAGTTAGCGTCACGGCAGCTACTATTAATAAAGGTATCCCAGTCTTATTAATAAATTATAACGGCTTAGGTAAGTAGGGCGAGAATTATAGTATAGATAGAGGATATTCCTTTCTAATTCCGTGCTAACTATAAGTCAGGCTATAAAATCATCCGTCCGACGGATATAAAACACGAACCGTACCTTTAGTAAGCGTAAGTCTCCTTTATTCTACGATTATATATACTTAAGTTATCTAGGGGCCGAATAACTTTAGTAGCTCTAGTATAAGCGTTCTTAGCTACCTCCGCTATTACTAGTAACTAATCTCTATAGTCTATATCTACCCGTATATACCTATGCGACTGGCCTAATCTAGGACGGAGGTATAAGTAGATATAATAATCCTATTAAGCTTACGCTTTAGGAGAGCCTGCGTATCGATCCTTTACTCTCTAAACCTGATCTTATAGTATCCGTAGGGATAGGGACTAGTATAAAAATGAAGTCGCTAAGAGCTACTTCTTTCCGCCACGTGCTATTTAACGGCTTTATTCCTCAGTTATAGCGGGCCTATATATCATCGTTCGACGGCGAAAGTAACTTCAGAGACGTTATAAATAGCTTGGACCGTAAAAACCGTAAAGACTATAAGTAGCTTAACGTTATTTTACCAAGGAACTATTAAATGATATTAGGGGTATAATAGATAATTTAGCTGTTATTAACTATTCTAGATATCTGAAAAGGTGTCTAGGAATAAGATAACGAGATAATAAGACTTTATAGACGTAGCTACTCGCTTATTATCTTAGCAGAAGGGCTTATTTTTAATAGGAACGAGCCGGCGATAGATAATACCAGCCGGATAGACGAGTTATATTAACTTATCTATCTAAATCTATAGATAATCTAGGAGTGCGAGGAGATAATATATGCTTTACTTATAGTATCTTTCTACTTCGAACTAAGCTGCATCCCGAGCCTACTACTAGAAAACCGAATCCGCTACCTCGGGACGATACGAGGCCGTCTTCTAGGTAAAGTTATAGTGGAATTACTCGAGCGAATCTATCCTTCTCGCCTATCCTTCGTAACGTATAGCAGGGCCTTAGGGGTATTACTTCGGTAAACGCGACCTCTACCCGTCGCGCCGATAATACCGGAAATCTATAGAGTTTACCGTCCGGGATCTAGGTCAGCTGACTAGTATATATACGACAAGTGTAAAAAGGCCTCGACGAAAGATTAGCGCTTTTCCGTAGAAAATATAGTGGTTTATCGATTAGTAATATCTTAACGCTCCGTTTAGCACGGCCTATTATAGTAGTCTGAATTACTTATATAAGTCGTGTATAGCTACCGCGGACCGTAAGCTGAAAAGGTAGGCTACTAATAACGAAGGCCGATATATTTCAGTTAAGAAGCCTCGACTATACTAGTAATAGGTACCGTTATATCGTAAGAAGCGAAGATATATAATTAATATTAATAACGATACAAGTAGGTCTAAACCCTAAGGTACCTTAATATAATTATTTTAATTCGTGATTTTCCTAACTAAAACCTAGTATAATTACTATTATACTTCGCCTTACTTCTCTAAGGTAGATAGAATGTTACCGTAGTAGCTATTATATAAGGGTTCGTCCTATTTATCCTTAGTATAAGCGACGAGCTTCGATGTTTTTTTAAGGCTATAACGACTACAGATGAAGTTTACGCGCGAAGCAAGTCGACTTATACATAACGAGCGACGTAGAGGAAAAGCCTTTTCAACTTTATTAGTAAGCTATAGCTGACGATATACTGCAGATTAAAGACTACGAACCCCGTTATAGTATTATTATTATACTAGTAAAGATAATAAGATACTATGAAATTATCAAGCTAGAAAACGAAATATATCCCTAGTTAAGTACGTTCCTATATAACGTGAAATATACTATACTACTAATATAATACCTAGCTGTTTTTAATACGTACTCGTTAATTTCTCGAACGTATAAAGACCTTAAATATTAGTACCACCTCGTCTAAGAATGAAACGGTTATAGACTAAATATTCTAGGCCTTACCCCGGTCGGCTTTAAGAGATAGATAACGCTGTTAGTTAAAGCGTATCCTAAGGAAGAGTATAAAAGGCTTTAAAAGTCCTTACTATATATGCTAATCAGAAATCTAGATAAAATAGAAAGGTTTTTAAAGGATATCTCTTAGCGGCTATTCCCCTAAGATAAAGACCGTGGAATTTATAAATACGTTAAATAGGCTATTATAAAGCACGTAGATATCTAGCTCCTAAGGAGCTTGAACCGAAAAGGCCCCCATCGTGATATCCTATTCCATATATTTAGTACCGGTAAATAGACATATAACCCATAAAATTATAGTCATCGACGCGTCAGCTTCGTCCTGCCTATAGACGCCCGGTCTAATACCCCTTAATACTTCGAATACCGTACGTATAAGAGTGCCGAGAAGGCGAGGAAGTAGAAAGACGAGAATTTGCCGAGCTATAAGGAAAGACTAAGACGATATAAGTCTACTAGCTCGGATAATAAGCGGCCCCTAAGAAAATTTGATAGATCTAGCTACGTAAATAATAAGGACGGTTATCGAATTAGCTAGGTATAGGCTTAGGCCTTTTAAATTCCGTATATTACTCTTCGTTAATAATATATATTCTAGACGCCTTCCCTATCTACCTCTAGACGTGATATAGTCTAGTATCTGACTGCTTTCCTCGAAAATTAGTATGCTATATAATACTTAATCTGTTCATGCCTACGTGTACTCCGTAAAGTTCAGCCCCGCTAATAACGTATCACGGATTTTCGGTATCCTTGATTCTTATAGAGCCTGGGGTCAAACTATAGCAGACATGTACTCCTAACCCGGATAAATATAAAGTGTTCGGGAATACTATCGGGATAATGCCGGATAAAAGTTGATGGTTAAATAATCGTGCGCGCGGATAGAGACTGCTGGTTAGTGGCGGTATCGACCTCTCTATTCACTTCTGGCTCCTCGATCAATCCTGGCTCCCCCGCTCCACTTCTGGCTCCCCCACCCACTTCTGGATCCCCGGTCTTTCTGACTCCCAAATCCCATTCTTGGCTCCCACTTCTAGTTCTTAGTTTGAAAATTTGCCTGTCACAGCTTCCGCGCTATTGTACGAAGGACGTGGCGTACACCCAAAGTGGTCTACACTATCAGCCGTGGCGTACACCCGAAGTGGTCTACACCTCGAGGCGTGGTCCATACCACCAGCTGTAGCGTACACCCGAAGTGGTCTACACCTCGAGGCGTAGTCCACACTACCAGCTGTGGCGTACACCCGAAGTGGTCTACACCTCGAGGCGTAGTCCACACTACCAGCCGTGGCGTACACCCAAAGTGGTCTAGGCATGGCGAAGCTAGGGGAAAGTTGGCCTCGCCGAATCCTGATCGACCAGGTCCCGAATACCACAAAGCGGAGTCAAGTCTCCGCTACTATCCTCGCTGTATCTTAGCCCCTAGGTCTATACTACATTTTGTCCGTTTTATTTTAATCTCTATCGCAGTTAGGGCTATAAATTAGGTCTCTCGGAAAATTCTCGCAATACAGCATTTGCGAGGCTGCATGACTACCCTCAAACGGAAGAAGAGACTTGGGCCAAGAGAGACGACTCCAACGTGTGGCACGGCCGATATGCGGGATCGTACCCCCTGGAGCTAACGAATTATTCCTCCCTGAAAGCTAACTGGGGTCTGGCCTCGGCCATAAAAGCTATTACGATTATTACAGACTTAATCCAAAGCAGGAAGAGGTACTTTTGGATGTAGCGAAAAGGCGTTACTAAGCTCGGTCACGAAGTCATTAGCTTGGGGGCTGAGAGCTGTACTTGGGTTAGCTGCTCGCAACTCATCGCTAGGGTCGCAGTGTTCTGGCAATCTCAAGTTACCCCGAGGACTACGCGAAACAAGGGTACGTGGAGGGATATAATACCTTGAATGGACTAATATTAGAACAATCATATCACGTCAGAATACTCTATCGCTTAGAAAAGTGTAGTTGATAATGAATGCTACTAGGTCTCAATCCACTATTAGATCTCTCCCTAATTCCGATAAATATATCTAATTCCAATAATATCGTTTAGATCACGTTGAATAAAGCCACTAGTTGCTTAATAGACTGTCTTGACGCTATAGATGAGGCAGCCGGCTAGGATTAAACCACCACGACCTTTATTAACACCTACTCATTCATATGTGAGTTACAGAACAAGTGGCAGTTAGTAGGCGATGATGGGCAACACTTACAACTTTTCCATGCGTTATAAGTCAACGTGTTGCATGTTATTGTTGCGTCCCTCACTGGCTGGGCAAGATTGTAGCCCACACTGAAGGTGCCTGTAGTCGCTTCAGGAGTACACTTGTCCACGGAAACAATCGAGATATCGTAGACATCATCCTCTGCAGTGTCGCCAGTGTAAGGCTTAGCACCAGTGAAAGTCTGCTTTCCAGAAGTCCATGTCCCAGCAACAATTCTCATACTTAGATTTACACTCGATTCTAGGTACTCGGTCTGGGTCCCATTGTTTGCGCAGGAGTAATATGTAGCTTTCTGGAGGTAGCTCTCATGACTGTCTCTTACCTTGCCAGTCGGTGACGGCACACAGGTGGGGCTTGCAGTGGCTGGACTTTCAACAGGTTTAATAGTACTAGCAGGAACACTTTTACCGGTGGACGAGGGAACACTTTTACCGGTGGGCGAGTGAATACTTTTACCGGTCGACGAGGGTAACATGCAGATCGTCGAAGGTTGATTCACCCTGAATTGTTCACGACGGTTCAGTGGTCCGCTGTCGTCAGCCGGCCCGGCTGGTATGCCGACACATTCACCTGGATCTGCGCCAGGACGCGCCCAGAGGATGGTTTTTCCAACCTCGACCGCTATGGCTTGGTGGCCCACAGACTTGGGATGAAAAGATCCTCGCCTAGGATTGCCCTAGGTTAGTTGTCCCTGGCAGTAATGTTCTTTTGTGCAGCGGGCGAAGCAAGGTACATGGCGACATCGCAGTCCCATACGAAAGCATCATCCGAATTGTAACGAGAGTCTGTCAAACACGTTTTCGAATCCATATCGGATGTATCTGTAGTTGAAGTATCAACGGCCTTTGCCGAGGAAGAATCGTCCCCAATTTGGTCCGGCTGGACACCCCAAAGGCCAAAGAACCTAATATTAAGAAGTTGGGGTTTCCATATAGATACCCCAACTTCAGCTAATTAATCCAGGAGGATCGCTTAGTTATTACTAAGCTTCTACGAGAATACCCTAAAACTTTTATATCTAAATACCTTAACTCTTTCACTTTATATATAACTACTACTAGTAGTTAACTTTCGGTTATAGACCAGACTATTATTAAACCTACTTAGCGTATTTATTTAATCTAATAATCAGGCCTAAGCGACTACTAGGAGTTAATAAAAATTCGAAAATTCGTTCTTATTAACTTATTAGGCCTAGACTTTGTATAAAACCTTATCTCTGTAGAGTTATAAAGAATTTCTATATTTCCTACCGCGAAGAACTCGGCGTTCTTTTATACGAAGAGTATAGAGTTTATATCTGATACGAAAAGATTAAACGTTATCTAAGAAGACTATATGTAGCTAAAGGGTCTTTACTAGCCGAAGCCCTTAATAAACTCCGGGGCTTAGGATAGGTTTTTTAAAATCTAGAAGATATTACTTTCAAATTAAGCTAATAATAATTTAGACTCGTTCCTAACTTATCGCCTACCTCGGCTATTGTAAGCTGCCTTCGAAGTCAGCCTTCCTCCTCCTTATGCATCCCAGTTATCGCTTCAATGACGTCTACACTCGGCCGGCCTTTGAGTTAGATGAATTTGAAGGAAAATGGGGGAGATCTTACCGGGATGTACAAAATCACCTCAAGTTTGTTAAAGGGTTTGATAGGAGGTAGGTATTCTTTGGAGCTCCGTAGGCGGAATATGACTTATACCCACCGGCCTCATGCCGGTAGGTCATGCTATGGCATTGATTAAGTGGGTAAAATGGCGTGAGTGCGAATACCCACTACGCGTAAATAGGGAGTCTGCATACGCAGGGTCGAATTGTACTAGGCCAGTGTTCGAAACAAGAAATATGGCCGATATGTCCGAACCAATTACAGAATGTAAGCCACTCATATGAGTGCCGTCTGAGCTTTTTCAGCCTGAATGTGATCTACTGCCACCCCGCTTATCGCGGCACTCTGATAACCGGTCAAGCGATTTTTCCCTCCCTTCTTTAACTGGAATAAGAACGCCGCATCGGCTTTCTACCGCTGACAAACCTTCCAGCATCTAACGAGATCTACCGTCCTCGCCTCCTAAACTCCGCTTCCAAGTCTTCTGCCCGCCTAACCCCGTCTGCAGGTTGATGGTGGGCCCCACCCACAGTAGCCCCACACTGGGGACACCTGGCCGACCGTGAACGGATGCCCATTGGCGCAGTAGTACCAGTGGCCCGTACCCTGAAAGCTCTGCGCCATGGTAGCGTACACACCCGCCTTCTCTATATTCGTCGCCGGCGCGTAGAATATCGAGTCGCGCAGTATCTTCTCCGCTGCGGATACTTCCTCCGATATGCCGGCTGTTTGACCCGGGTTGGTGTTATAGATGGTGCGAGCGAGGTGGAGTTAGTCTCGGGCGCGGTCGACGAGCCTGGTCGTGTCTGCGTCCGAGAGGCTGGTAGAGCGGCTGCGCTTAAGGGCGACGAAGCGGGCCCAGTATAGGAGACCCTCCACTTCGTTCGAGTTACCATGCTCTCCATTGCTTTTCGTTTAAATGAAATGCTTCGGCTCCCTCCTTACGGCGAACCAAATATCACTTTCAATTTAAGTCGTTAAAGCTAACGGAGGGCCGAATAAATTATCCATTTAAAATTACCACATGTTAGTGCTTAAAAAGTATCGCAAAAGTAATATTACTTCTCACGCAGCTTGCTTACCAAGCGGCAAAGAACAAACATATTGAAATCTACATATTAAACACGGTCGCGCGTTTATATTCTAATAACATGATTCATAACGGGGGCTATGTACTCAGGAAACAATTGGAATTCGGTGACTATTGGAATACAATACGATAAACATATATCGTTGCGAGTGGACTACTCAATGTGGTCATTACGTCAGGAAGTTGTGCCTGCTTAGGGTTGCTTTGGCAAGGCGGGACGGCTACTAGGTAACGAAAGCATCTGCTAGTACTGGGGATAAAACGCGAACTCCTACTGTTTTCTCGGTTTTAATTAGGGGTAAACTCTCTAAAATGCTAATGATCTCGTAAATTCAATAATAGTAAAAAATAGAAAAATAAATTAATATAGACTTCGGTGGTGTTCTTAGGGCGTGTACAGCAAGCTCCTCTAGCAGATACTTTTGTTACCCGCGGGGACGGGGCTGTTTAGGCAGCCGTTAAAAGGATCCTGTAGGAAGTACCGAAGTCTAGGCAGCAGACAAGAAACAAGGGCAGCTCAAGCTGAGACGGGGGAAGCTATTTCAGGCTTCCACCTGCTGCGCCCTTACACTGCCCCGTACTCCTCCCTCTTGCTCGCTCATGCTCCCTCGCTGCTCCCTCGGTGCTCCCTACTCCCTCGATGCTCCCCCCTGCTCCCTTGATACTCCCCCCTGCTCCCTTTCCCGTCCCGGAACGGCAAAGGGAGCAGGGCCGCTTCAGAGGGAGTAGCGAGGGAGTACGGGGGAGCACCGGGGGAGCATAGGGGAGCACCGAGGGAGCACTAAGGCGCAGAAAGCGAGCAGAGGGGGCGCAGCAAGAGAGGAGAGGTTCTGGCTCCTCAGAGAGCCTAATTTGGCTACACCCTACTCGCCTACAGCTGCTCCTGTTAGTTACCCAGCAGTGCTGCCTGGCTCAGCCTGCTGCTGCCTAGACTCCTACAGCCTCGCCGATTTTCTCCTGACCTAAATGGATATGGAGAGAATGGCAAGTTGCAATAGATGCGTTTGCTTCGTTAAGTCGACTTTGCTTGATTGCAAACTGATCGAAATGGGAGGGGTAGCCATTGCGATGGTTCGCCAAGATATATCAGGGAGTTGCGAAGAACGACCGTGCAAGTGAGAGAGTTACTGAGGGTCAGATTGGGTTGCACAAGGCAATGCATGTTTGGTAGGTTCCGCCATTTGATTATTGAACTCTGAGCCCGTTTCCTTTCTCTGTATAGGGCTTCAACCAATGCACTACTTGGGATAAGCAATCCATTTGCCCGTTCCTGAGAAAACCATAGCTGATCGAAGTGACACGGATGAAGAATAGCGCTCTGCAGCCCCTGTAAACGTAGCGAAATAAATCCCATCCGCCTCTCTATTTACAGCTGCTAAATCGGATCTATATTTCCTGCACAATAAGCGCCAGTTCACAATTGTGACTGAAAAATCCTTGCCAATACTTGCTCGGTCCTGAAAGCCGTGAACGCGTCTAAGATGGTCGGAACGGATGGGCATTACCAATACTGGGAAGGTCAGGAGAGCTGATGCTTAATATAACACAGTCGCTGTCATCCTGTAAAGTTTCCCGCGTGTTTTTATACTCCAGAGAAATACGAAATCCTTGAAACTGAACTAGTAGTCCTTTACCTAGTCGTGCTGCCTTGGTTGCTGCTCGACTGCGTATCTGCGTGTCTTTATAAAAGAACGAAGAAGGTGCCCAGCGCGATCGCTTTTCCTGAAGCCGTGGAACGTTCCAAAAGATAATCTCAGGTAGGAAGGCGTCTATAAGCGACCAGACGGCTTTCATGCGCTTTACATGGCATCGATTTAAAGTTGATTGGCACTGAATCCTATTTTGCAGCAGATTGTGGCGAGTGTCGGCCTAGAAGATATGGGTGAAAGAATTCGCTTTTTCCGAAAAGATAGTATAGGAATGTCTAAAACCCGCGCATTATCAAGTCCAAGAAGCGCATAGAGACACACAGGCTCGTCCTTAACCCTTGACGTGGTAAGCCCTTGCAGTCCACGGACTGTGTCATCAAAGACAGTAGAAGGTTTTAACCCAAGGCTCAAGTAATCCGTGCCAGACTGGCGATTAAGCGAATTCATATAAAATATACCACGGTTACGATACCAGCCTTTAGCAGCGTGAGCTAAGATCGGGTATATATCGACCGCGTTGATATCTAATAATACCTGGTCGTTGTTGAACGATCTTAGGGGTATGATGGATAATGTAGCTGTCATTCGCTATTCTAGATGTCTGAAAAGGTGTCTAGGAATAAGATAACGAGACAACAGGATTTGTAGACGTGGCCTCTCGCTTAGTGTCTTGGCAGAAGGGCTTATTTCTAACAGTCGTCAAGCCGTATTAGCTTATAGTCCTTACCAATTAAATCTTCCATTGAAGGCAACCAGGTCTTGTATAAATTGTCTTCGAACTGGTAGTCTACTATAGATTTAATAGCTGAGATACGTAGATTCTCCTCATCCTGGTCGGCCTGTAAAGGCTTGTTGGCGTATAAAAGACGTAATATAAAGGTCTGGTCTGTGTACGCTAGAGTACGTGCAAGAAGTACAGCTAGCGCAGAGCTAATCTATAAATGAAATCAAGTTATTACCTAAGTTTTATAGGACTTTTTCAGTGATTCAAGCTCACGAGCTCCGGAATGGTCAGGCTTTTTAGTAATTCGTTGACAACCTGCAAATTTCTATTATCGCCACTTATACGCGGCAGAACATTAAAAGATCTGCTCTTATCGCGAAATTGGAAGTAGATATCCAGACCTAACCGACTCTCGTGCAAAGTCTAAAGCCTTATAGACCATAGCGAGTATTAAATCCTTATCATTACTTCTACGGGAGCTATGGTCGAATTAATAAGTTCGAGAGAATTATTAAGGACAAGAATCTTTTCTGTACATTTATTGATAGTTTTCATGCGATTGAGTGCTATGTTCCGAACAGGCCAGAATTTCCTACCAACACGCACACAAAGTGTATCTATCTCAAACGGTATAGGGTGCGCATCCGAGGGAGAAAGGGTATTTACACGATCTTATATTCGCTGCAACTGGTAGGCCGGCAGGAAGTTCCGTTGAGGATTAACCTTTCCGTCCGACCACCCGTAAGATATGGCGATATACGGTAAGACTCTTTTAACTTGTGTAATATCTGTAGCAAGAATCTTCACGGGGCAATACGGACGGCGGAAATCGCCTTGGAAGAGAGTCTATGCTCCTTATAACCCGGACAGCCTGTAATATGCTGGGTTTTATAAGTCTTCGTATTTATCTGGTAAGCTTGACAGGTCGTCGAATTTTGATATCGTCAATGGTCTTTCCGCAAGATCAGTCTATCCAACGTGCTTAAATAGTAAAGACAGGAAGGCCTGCAATATCGGAAACCAAAAAAATGCGTTTACGTAAGTCAGTGCATCGCTATTTCTTTCTCTCAATACCAATACTTTGACTGTGGAAAGGGCGAATATACAGAATATTGATTTCTGCGGCACACCAACCGGCGTCTTGTAGAAGGGCTGTCCCGTAGGACGGATACTCCCAATATAATACTAGACCAACACTGTATCTCACAATACCTTCTCGGGCTTGGCACAGTTGGTCCGCAAGGACGACCAAAGAGAGAAGAACTTTTCCAGCGGTCGAACGGTCTATAATGCTTGAAGCGTCAGGTTCTCCCACATGAGGATTCTTGGTATTCAAAGCTACGATGAAGTTGTTCAGTAACTCGTTTGCCACTTTCAAGCATAAGTCCGCAAGCTTAGTATATTCTGCTATCTCGAGTCTTGGTTGGTGGTGTTAAACTACTAGCCAGAACCACAAATACCTGGGTAGTCTCTCGGTTGTGATAACCAGGGAGCCGTCAGCCTCTGTGTGTATAAATTCATCTCGGCTTAGGGACGCCAATAGGACCGATGACCTGGACCAGCAGGCCAAAGAAAAGCTATGACTAGAGGATAGATAACCTATAGCTTAGATCATGGTAATCAGAAGCATTCGTTAGCAAATCAGATGTACTTAGTTTGTATTTTCTGGGGGTATTTTCAAATTCCTCTAATGACAGTGGTTGAGAATGGAAAGGGAATTTAGCACAGATAAAGGGAACGATTACGGGACCTCGGACACCCTTGGCAAGTGATTTATCGCGTAGCAAAATAGCAGCTGTGTTCAGATTTGTCAGATTCTGTGATAACCTAATTGAATCCACCATTACCAAAGTTCATGAGGGATATTCAAGCATTAGGTAGGAAAGTACGTACATTTAGCGTTAGCAAATTAGAAAGATTCCTTGGCAAAAAAACCCCCCCCATTCCAGGATATCCCGGCTCGCCCGGGTGAACGACGCACCTTGCTCGGCGACTCATCAATGCAAAATCTACCATTCTACAAATTCTATTACCACTCCACCAATATTAACTATTATGACTAGATTTAAGAAGCGGAGCTAGATTATGTATATAAACAATATCCAAGTGCAAGAAGCTTATAATTCAAAGCATTATGGGCGCAGAATTGCCTTACCTCTGGTATTTGTCGAAACCATCACTTTCTGCTTTTTAGCAGATACTATATTATCAATAGGTAAGACTGCAGCAAGCTTGCGCTTTTTATCAATCTTAGGTACTGATAATTCTCTTTGCGTGTTGCGGGGCGCTTGCGACATTTGCGCAGCTGCTGATTTGAGCTCTTGCAAAGCTTGCTTTTCAGCTGCTTTTCGGAGCTGCTCCTCCACAAGTGTTTGTCGTTTTTCACGCAGTCTAATTGGTCGTTGTGCTTTCTCTGTTTGCTTTTGGAGCTTCTTCTCCAATGCGGAAGCTTTTTAGCTGCTTTTTCATCCTCAATTAACTGCTTTTCGGCCTCTTTAATTGTATTGCGCTTTTTAGCTGCTTGTATTTCCTCCGGACCCCAAAATTGAGCACCCCCAATCGCTTCCAGGATACTATATATGTATATAGATGTATGCAAAGACTGCTAGATTGGCATAGCTGAAAGGTATGTTCTTCGTGTGGGTACTGGATATGTGGGGGGATAGAGGTTCGCAAGCGATGCCCTCAGGTTTATACAAGTGCGTGGGAGCTTGAAAGGCAGGAGTCTTGGAGAATGTGCGTCGGTCCAGATGAATGGGAAGCTGTGAAGATTATGGGTTTCCGTAGCTAGAACGTGGCTTACGGTATCACAGGTATTCAAATAGCTTCATTGTTCTTCTTGAAGCAGGCCATTTTTCTTCTATACTACCTCGAAATATATATGGAGAGCGACAGCCTTCACTCGACGCACCACTCCTGTCCTTCACCCAGCCAACTGCCATCGAAAACAAAGTGCTTATCCTGCAGTATCACCCCGTTCATAGAATCCCTCTCGGAAATGTCTGCGTGCTGCTGCTGCCTCAGTTCAGCTAGAATTTCCCTTCTCACATCCAACGCATCAGCCAAACTGTCCTTCACCATTAGCCCAGGGAGCGCACGATATAGCTTTCCCGTTGTCTCCAGCTTTACGTATACGATCTCACCCTCCCATCTCTCCACCGAGCAAAGGGCGCAGTCTGTATACGAGAAGTCGCTCGTCTCTTTCTCCAAGCATCCTGGTATCTCCCTGAAAATAAGGGCTAATTTGATCTCTTGTAAATCAGCTGTGGATGCAGTTGACGGAATGCCTTCGTAATCATCAACATCGTTATCGGGATTCGTAGATCGCGTACACTCCATCCAAAAGGTCCACTCCCGACTGGCATCTCTCAGCCAGAACTTCTGCGCCGCGCGATGACCTTTCAAGGGTCCTAAAACAACACCAGGAAACCTCACCTTCAATCCAGACGTGGTGCGGAACGCCAGCTTAGTCTCGTTCGAATGGATGTTCCCCGGAAGGCTCGCGAGATGCTGGTTCATGAACGACGCGGGCGCCCAGCGGTATCCCTTCTCTTTGAGCCTGAGGCCGGTCCAGAAGATCAAGTCCCCACTGTAGCTTTTCTGGATCTCCCAGAATCGTTTCATCCTCATCTGGGGGGGGGCCTCCACCAGCCGGTCCATGTCGGTGCCCGTCATGTTTCCGAGGCAGATTGCTTCGTCTGTTGCTACACTGGTTGATCTATCGAAAATAGCCTCGACCAGTGATTGGAGGGATGAGAAAGGCTCCGGCGAGCGCGTGAGAACCCAGGGCCCGCGGAGTTTCATCATGTAGTTGGTGAATTTGTGTTTTTCGGCACGGTGGGATGAACTGTTGATTAGATTTATGATGGTCCATGTAAAGTCTACGGCAAGATCGGAAAATTGGAGGAAGATCATCTTCGATAGCACTCCTTCCTGGAGCGTCCACATGCGGGTGAGCCAGCCGCAGACATATACGCAAGCTAGACGATCAAAGTCGGACAGCGTAGTTGCTGGTATGCTTTGCATATAGTTATCGAGGACCAAGGTCTTCTCTGCCCCGTTGTATGTTTCACCCATCAAAGCAATAGCTTGACGTCTCGTCTCCATCGGCTCACGGGGACAGCAGATTGTATCGATCCAAAAGAAAGAAGGCTCACTATGCCCACCAAGGTTTCTAACTAGATTGCAAATCCTCCGCAACTGACACCTTGGTAGCGCGTTGTGCCATGGATTGCCTAGTCCATCGCTCCAAACATGGGATATAGCAACGTACTTGTTTTCCTCAGCTTCATGGAGTTCAATCGGCGTGCCTTCCTCAGTCTGCGTCTCCGTTGAGATCACCGGAATCTTCCGTCGAGCAAGCATTGAGGACAGTTCCTCGGGCTTGGCATGTATGAACGGACAGTTGCAATTCTTCTCTATATGTGCTGTTTGATAAGTCTCCCAGTGCATCTGGTAGGCAACGCATTGCCATTCGTTACATTGGTCATGTTTTCTTTCAGGATCGGGCCGTGAAAGATTGCTGATATAGTATCTTCCCGAGGGGCTCAATCGAAAAGCCCTCCGAACCTGACTTTTGCACCATTGATCCCGAAGCATCCTGGTGGCAAGAAGATCGGCTGAGAAAGACACATCTCCCCAATAGAGGTAGATCATTCTCTCTATACCTTGAGGCGCTCCATAAAGAGAGTTTCGAACACAAGTTAAGTAATCACCCAATGCGGAGAGAGAAAGAATTATCCTCGGATCGATTGTAGTATCAGCAGCGACGAAAGTTAAGACCTTGTGCGCCGTCAAAAGGCACTGATCTGCGTTGCTGCACTTGCTTTCGATTTCATCGTCCGTGAGATTTTGATCGCGGAGCTCCAATGCTTGAATGAATTCTGGCAGCGTAGCAGTCGTGATGACAGCCGTCCCCTCCTTAGTCTTGTGCCGAAACTCTTCAAGTGGTACTTCCGGACCTAGTATGGATGTGATGAGTCCGAAGAAGATCCAGTTCTGAAGAAATGAAGTCGCTTCTTCCAGTGGACGTCTTTCAAACCGATCGTCATCGTCGAACGGAGTCTGACGAGTCCACTGTGGGCGGACAAAAAGTTCTTCAAATTTCCACTGTGTGAACATTGGATACATCTGGAAAGGAAGGCCTTGAGGGTATTCATCGAGACACTGATTAGGCACTTCTAGCGGTTCACAAGCCTTGTGATGGGGCAGCCTCACGTGATCCATGACTGCTATCGGTTACGTATGGGTCATACACAGGCTTGCACGTGGTGCAGAGTTGCTGATGCTTTGTATGCAGGGAAGAATGCGGCCGATTCGCGATGGTCTCGATACAGTTTTACGAGACCTGTGCACTAACCTCATTTAGACTATATTTAGGGCCTGAAATGCGAAATGGATCTAACGGTATTGAACGTAATTCCCTTTTCCAAACGATTGCAAAGCTGCCTAGACTTGTACTGCCACTGCTGCCGCGACTACTACCTAAGCCTCTGCCCAGACATCCGAATCCCGGGCGTAGAGGGCGCTTGGACAACGGTATTGACGTTGAAGCTTTAGATTTTAAAGAGTAAACATCATCGCATTAGGCTATTAGGTCCGCAAATACGGAGGGGGAGGATAGGTTTGGCCAAAATTCTCGAGGATATGCGAAGAGTAGTCCGGACCAATTTCCAGTATAATTATCACTGGGGATACTACCGTAGCCTCATGTAGAATTGACCTGCACGATCCGGGATAGCGGGAGCGGCAGCGAAGACAAAAGGAGCGTAAGTTGACGCGAGTAAAGCCCTTCAGCGAAGTTGTAATTGTTGAGCGGGTAAAAGTCTTGTGCTCTTATGATGCTTCCCATTGGATACTACTCCTGATCAGATATTCTCTACAGCAAGACCCCGTAGCACTGTGGCTCAGCTCCATAGATGTCGTATGCTGCGCTCCGAAGTCCAAGATCCCATACTCTATGCCTTCATAACCCGTTGTTTCGTCAATGACAAGTACAGTACAGCTGCTCCATTCGCCAATCACCATCCTGCCCAGGATGGGAAGGGGCCAGACGGCCCCTGCCGCTGGTCCTAATTTGCATGTCTTCCCAGCACGATGCAGTATCCGAGAGCGTGATTGGAGGTAATGGCTTTGGGTACGATTAATCGTAAGAGTCTCTTACCCTGTGCTTGCTGGTTGAGAGTTCGGAGGCTTCCTGATGTGCCTGGTCCCATTCCTCAGGGTAGCCAAAACATTCGAGGTAACCAAGAGCACGGAGAAAGCGATGACAACTCCCACCAAATTAACAGGGACAACGATAGCGAAGACCGCGAGTCCGCAAGCGGAGTGTTGGAAGGCCGGGCTGGAGCTGAGCCGCGTTGATGCCAGGCCAACTCGCATGGCAGAGAGTAAGTCGTGAAATAGGCGAACAAAACGATCAGCCATGAGAAGCTCTCCTTGAAGAAGCTGCTGCATTTGTGGTAGGGGTGGAAGAAGTTGCCTATGAGGGCGTGTTCCTGGGAGTACAGGATCGCCGGGGAAAAGCGGTATATTTGATTCAGACGGTCGAGGCGGAGTTCGCCGTACCTGTAGCGCGGACTCACTGCCTCAATTATCGACGTTAATGGTGCGCGGAAGATCCTCGAAAAGCTCCCGCCGTATGGTCCACGTGAGAGTTTCACGGAAGGGAAGAAGTGGGATCGCATGGCCGACAGCAAGGCGAAAGTCGGTTTCGTGGGTGATCCGGCAGGCATATGACAACAGTAATCCACACGCATTTTCGTCGAGAGCGGAAGACTTGATGTCAAGATCATTTTCGGCAACTTGTACCTAACTCGCCAAGTTGTTGCTCCATGAACGCTAAGTGGCCCAGCTCTTCACGCTTTCGAAATAGATGCGCTATATGCTTGCAGAAACTTTTGCCAGATGATCAAAAGTCTACTTTGGTTTACAGTCCCTCCATTTCATTCATACTGCCCCCGCTTCAGTCACCATGGATTCTTTGAACATGCCTCCAAAATAGATTAAGAGCAAGCCTAAACGAAGATTCTTGAAGCCGTGTTTGAACTTCCCGAGCCAGCTGCTTGATCTCTTCCTCGTCGCAGTCATCTTCGCCTTCCGTCGAGAACAATGAGCTCCGATATATCTTGTTCAGCAATTCGTTGCGGCGGCTGTTATTGGGGATAAATTTGTCCATCCAGGAAATCCCGACTTGCTCTCTTTGATGAACTGGTAATTTGGAGATGAATATTAAAGCAGCAGTCCGATTAGAAAAGGAGAATGTTGATATCGTGATCGGTCTTCCAGGTTGGTTTTCAAGGAATAAACCCGGTGAGTTTGAGTTAAGCAGACAAGCGGAAAAAAGCGTCAGAAGGTAGCAAAAGAGCCATATTACAGACCCAATATTCTGGTTCAGTGGCAAATTGCCACTGCTTAAGCAGGTTAATGCGGCTGCCTGGATAACCAATACAAAATCGATAGCTCGGAGTGCCCATAGTACAAGTCGAGGTCTCGTGGGTCGGATGGGAATGTTTGTCAGGGCATGGAGCTGAATGGAGTAGCCGACAAGGACGTCCAAGTGAGAGGCATTCTCTGATCTGGCAATGATGTGGGTATCGATTGGGGCGTCTTGAGACATCGCAATCGGGTTTCCATCTAAGCCGTGGGGCTGAGAAAATATAGCGGACGTTGTATGACGGAGAACTGCCTGTAGGATATCTAGAAGCGCCAGGCAGCTCATCAGCAGCGATGATATATAAAAGCCATAAATGCCGAGGACTAAGGCTAGGACGAGGTGGCAAGTGAGATGCAAGGCATTGACACCATGACGAACCCAGAAGGCCATGGTGCTTGCAGACGCGGAGAGTGGACGGACAGGGACGACAAACGTGACCCTGACCGTCACCGGACGAGCAGACTGCGGGGTGACCAAGTCCTGCGAGGGCTCTTTCAGAAGTTGGGCCAGCTGAAGAAACCCATAATTCACAAGCGGAAACGAATTGCCATTCCTGAGGCTTGAAACGACTCGATCCCTCCCAGTTTCAAACCCGCCGAAGAGTTCTGAAAAGTTTAGAAACCAGAGCCGGCCCACATCTTTGACACAACCAGTCAGAGGCACCGTGACGGAAGAACTGCTGCAGATGCAGGAGAGCAGCGAGGATTGCGCTCGTAGATTCTCGGCGAACAGGGCAATGGGCAGAAATGAGATGATTTTAAAGGCTTGCAGGGCTGCGAAATGGCCCTGGGGAATTGCGTCAGACATGATCGCTTGCGAGGTGGAGGGTATTACAGAGCTCCATTCAACGATTCGCTTTCAAAATTGACACCGTTGAGATTGAGAGGTAAGTAGGATCTGTCGGCTTTGATAGAGCCTCGCGAAAGTCGCCTTGTCGAGCAGTGGAAGCCCGCCAAGCGTTGCAGCCTTGGGGCAGTGCAGAAGGCCATCAATAGGCTGAGCCATCGCTACGCTGTCGGAAAGATCATGCTTCACAATCTACTCTACTCTACTTTTAGTGCTCACAGCACGAGGGGCAGCTGAGAGATATAAGGCACAGATACTGTACCGTGACACATTCCACCAGCGAGCGTACTCAACATTTGCGTTGATTGCACTGATACCCTATCTCCCCTAAGCGGCCAACACTCAGTCAGTAATCAGAAGGCTCTTTGTAACTCTCTGAATAAATAATATGGAACCATTGCTAGATGCTGAAAATGAGACCTTATCATTAAAGAGCTTTACACGTGCCGCTATCAGGGAAAACCAGATTCTACTGTTTAGACTTCGCAAAGATCCAACGGCAAGCACCGGCTACAGGCTTGAACATCGATTATCGTTTGAAGAACCATACTACGCCATTTCTCATTCCTGGACGGACCGCACAGGAAGTGGGGACTCAATCATTGTCACTGACTTAGCCCCTTGGAGCATTTGTCTATCGCCTGCTAAACGTGGTTTTCTAGACTGGCTATTCTGTGCTCAGGATATCAAACCCGGGGAATCAGACATACGCTGGACATCGTGGTACTGGATGGATCTTCTCTGTATTGACCAGGCACGAGAAGACGAAGAGCTCTTCTCAAAGCAATTGCAACAGATCCCGCAAGTTTTTGGTAATGCAGCTGCATGCCTAGCAATACTCGCGTCTTGGCCATGTGCAAATGCAATGGCAATGCCTGAGCCCGCTTCGACTACCGATGCGGTCGATGATGCATCCACCGTGGAATATGATGCTTTAGCAGAGTGGTCAAATCGACATCTTGCAGATTGCTCTTGCTTGCCACTCATAGATGCGTGGCTCACTCGGGTGTGGACAAGGCAGGAGCTGCTCTACTCACGGAAGATCATCGTTATTACGGCAAACTTATGGCTTTCACCACACCACAAGTCATCATCCGATATCTGGGTTCAGAAACCTCAATTTTATATTCCACCAGCAGTAACGCAAGGTCTTGATGAGCTTAGCAGCTGCCTCATCACCTGGGCTACGAAGAACAGACGACCCATTCGCTTTTATGCACCCGCTGTTATTGCACGTATTGTTCGTGCCTTAATACGAGGCCAGCCCATTGAGGAAACTATCATTTCAGAGGACGTATCGAATGTGCTACCAAAATCTTCATTTGCAGAATGGTTTGCATTCAACTGGAGTATGCTACTTAACGGCTCGATAAGATACACATCCCACAGACGAGACGCCATCATCTCTCAAATGCTTTTTATTCCAGGTTATCAAGTTCCACGAAATCCTTGGTCAAAGCCCCTGGAGGCCATTGCAGTAGACGCAGCGTCCCAATTTCGCAGACTCCTGCCAGCTTATCAGCTGGTGGCGACAATCATAGGATTGGATCCAAGCAAGGCTGCATCTCCGATCGGTAAACCGATAATTATGGAATCATTTAATGAGAAAGGAGGCCTGGCAGATATTCTCCACGCAGTAGGTAGTCCCTTAGTATTACCAAAAAGGTTTCACGATCAAGAGAGAGACTGCAGTAATAGCTCCGAACTCATGGTCTACCGACCAAATAGTAGCCCGCGATACCGGGTACTCGACGAAATCGACATTATAGGTAGACCTTTAGAAACAGCACGCCACATCCTCAGTCTAGCAACTCTGTGGGCTAAAGCAGCAGATTGTAGGACATCTTGGAACGTGCGCGACTGCTTTAAAGAGATAGAAACATTAACATCTTGTTGCCTATCCGATCACTGTTCACCTAAAAACCTGCTGCAGCTGGCAAGAGCGTTAAAGCACTGCCTAGGTCGTATGACTAATAGCGTCTGCTTCACAGTCATGACGATTCCAAGGCGGACATCGCCTCAATACTCACGGCCCTACAATGATGAAGAAGTCGATGATCTCAAGATTCCGAGAGCGTTTCTTGTCATGGTGAGATATAAAGATGCCAACATAGCGTCTCACGCAAGCATTCTTTTCGGTGACCTAAATATGGGTGAAGAAGGCGAGATATGGGGCTTAGGAGTGGAAATGGGTACGAAGTTCGAACACGGGATCGCCGTAATAGCTGGAAATGATGGTATATTGAGACCCGCTGCAAGTGGTGCATTACTGCCGACGGAACGAGAGGAAGAGTATAGGAAAATTGTGAGAGGTCTTGAGGTGACTAATACAGAAGTTGTCTCAATATCTAAGCTGTGTGATGTCTCAGTGGGTATTTTGCAGAAACCTTAGAAAGCATCATCAAGATACATCAGGTTGCAAAGACCCTGTATCTGTAGGGCGGGTAATGCCCAGCTGGCAAAGGTACAGTCGCTGCGCCTTCCATACGATAATGGCGGCAAAATGCCTCTTGAGCACGGCTAAGGCAGAAGTGGTGCTCTGGTAGCCAAGAGAGAGGACAAGAGAGAGGACGGAAGCAAGGATTGTCGATGTAGTCGTTGGAGCCGAAGACATAGAATTGATTCTTATCAATCCGATCTAAAAAGGCAAACATCCCCCCTTCTGCCACGAAGAACACCTTACAGTTCGATATGATGGGTATTGATACCGTCAAAGTAAGGAAGATATTAAACCTCGTATCCCTGACCCACCATCATTGATATCGAGCCCCAATATCTTCACCTCTCCATCATCGCCAGTACTAACAACGATCTCCTCTTCTTCTGCTGCCTCGGCCACGGTCTCTTCGCCCACGTGACATGGTTGACTTCACAAACGCCGTGCACAGCATCTTCCTGCGCCATGATGCGCTATGACAGATAAATCGTAAAAAGCTTGAGTCCCGATTCGACTGCTCTTCTCAAAGCAGTTTTGCTGCCTTTCCTAATTAAAAACAGTAATCTCCAATCCCAAGTTCGGGTTATATATAAAATATATATATATTATATATACTCTAGACTTAGGACTTGAAATTGCCGTTGTTAATTGGGGAAGGGAGTAGAGCCGCCTTGGAGGGAGTACAGGAGAATAGAGGGGGAGCATCAGCAGGAGGCATATGGCTAAGCCTAAAGCCATTAAAGGCGTAATTAATTAGCAAGCGTTGACCGAATATCATTGATCTTAAAGCAAGAAGTATTAGCCGGCTATAAGGCTGCCAATTTAGGCTCCCTTCTACTGCGCCCCTTTACTCCCCCGGTGCTCCTTTAATGCTCTCTCGGTGCTCTCTCGGTGCTCTCTCGGTGCTCCCTCGGTGCTCCCTTACTATTCTCCCTTGCTCCCTCGGTGCTCCTCCCTGCTCCCTTACTAGTCTCCCCTGCTCCCTTACTACTCCCCCTTGCTCCCTTACTGCTCCCCCTTGCTCCCTTACTGCTCCCCCTTGCTCCCTTACTGCTCCCTCTAAAGCGGCCAATCCTAAGTTCGGGGTGTATATAATATATAATATATAATATATATATTATCTACACCCCGAACTTAGGATTGGAAATTGCCGTTCCGGGACGGGAAAGGGAGTAGGGCCGCTTTAGAGGGAGCAGCGAGGGAGCAAGGGGGAGTACTAAGGGAGCACCGAGGGAGTAAGGGGGAGCACTATGGGGCAATGCAGGGGCGCAGCAGATGGGAGCCTAAAATGGGTCCCCTGGCCTTCGGCTTGAGCTGCCCTCGTTGTTTTCAATACCTTCAGCCCCGCCTGCTGCCTAGAATTCGACACTTCCGTAGAATCCTTCGAGAGTTGAAGCAATTGGGGGATTTCCAGCGAGGCTCCCGTAATGGATTAGCCGTTCTGCCCTGCCAAGTCATTTATGATGTTCAAAAAGATTAGGAATCCTTGGCGCAGAGAAAAACATCACCCCCCACCTAAATTTAGTAGTAAACATCCCATATATCCTAATAGTCTTGATTCCAAACCCTTTTAAGGCCTGACGTCGCTTTTTATGGTGTTTTGTTTATAGCTATGACCAAGGCCCTTGCTCCAGCCCTTCGCGGCCAGATCGTCCGCCTGTTACTCCTACGCTGGCCCCCTGACGACATCGCTGAGGTAGTCCACTGTGGCAAGAGCACCATATATCTCATGCAGCAGAACCTCTTCGTATGTGGTACTCCCTACCAGCCTCACCTTCGCCCTAAAGGTCGCCCTCGCAAGATTAGTACGGCCGCTGGCGATAGCTTGATTTCCTTCCTCAGACAGCGCCCCTGGGCGATCCAGAAAGAGATGGTATGGTTCCTATAGGAGGAATGGGACATCATCGTGGACAGGGTGACAGTCCAAAGGTTTCTAAAAAGGATGAATTGGTCGAGGAAGAAGTCTCAGCGAATGGGGGACCGGCAAAGTAATGAGTTAAGACTCGTGTATCGAGCTGAATCAATACACTGGATGGCTGAGCAGCTCGTCTTTATTGACGAGTCGTTGTTTAACGAGACGACTGGCTGGCGGCACTATACCTACGCTCCAGTCGGTCAGCCAGGTCGCTATCATGCGTCTCGTCGCCGGGGTCATTCGTGGAGTGTGCTTCCAGCCTATGCGATCAACGGTTACCTCCCATGTACAGCGATAAAAGAAGGGTGGTTCAACGCAGAGCAATTTTATCGCTGGGTAGCGGATGAGCTACTACCGTGCTGTCGCCCTGGGCAAATCATTATCATGGATAACGCTAGTATCCACTGCAATGGGCGGATTGAAGAGCTGATTGGCTCACGTGGCCTAGAGGTTCGCTACCTCCCACCCTATTCGCCAGATCTCAATCCGATTGAGTTGACATTCAGTATACTGAAGGCGTGGGTAAGGAGGGAGTTCACCTTAGTATGGCCATTCTTCCAGGGCGCTTTTAGCGAGTTCCTAAGGCATGCAATAGAGAATAGTCACTGTGACGCCTTTCCACGTCAGCATTTTCGTCATGACGGCTACCTATTTGAGTCTGATGTTAGGGAGGTAGAGCCAGAGTTTGAAGCTGGACGGATGGATTTCTAAGGCTAGACTATTAACTAGATAGATCAGGCTGCATTCCGAATATTCATGACCAATTTAGCTCGCCTCCACTCCTCTTTGAATAGCTTCAATTCTGATATAAACCCCCTTACACCTACCCTTCTGTACAGCAGTCTGGTATATGGGCGTACTAATACGCGACATCTCTTTTAGGTCCTTGCTATTCCAGCACTGCTCACTAATGATTTGTAGAGCCTCACGGACCTTAGCCCTTGTTACCTCCTTTTTTGTACGGCCGAGCTTCCACTCGAAGAATCTATTAATAACCTCCTCCTCATCCTCATTCCCTGAATCAATCGGGCTCGATATCACTGCCGGAGCAGACGTAGCAGTAGACGCTGGATGCGTAAGTGAGGGCGACGCTTGTCGAGCTGGTATAGGAGCAGGAGGAGGAGGAGGAGGAGGAGTAGGAGGATATTGGGTTTGCTGTACTGAGGGGGCGAGGGGATGATACTGAGGTGGCTGTTGCGGCCATGTCTGCTGTGACCAATAAGGAGGAGGAGGCGGATGAGGAGGCGGTTGTGGATACTGCTGATATGGCTGTTGCCACTGAGGCTGCTGTTGCTGTTGCCATATAGGTGGAGCCGATAGTGGAGGTGGGGTTTTTTTTCGAGCCATCCGTTCAGCTTGCTCGGCCATCTTATCAGCCATAGCCATTTTCATCGCCTGTTGATTGAACTCCATATACTGAGCAAAGAAGTCTTTAGACTCCTCCCTTTCGGCTTTTGCCTCCTGTCTTTCTTGATACTGGGTCGACCTCCTTGATGTCTGTGTCACTGGGCCGTTGAACCCAGTCCAACCTCTATACATCTGCTCGGGAGGTGTTTCAATAGACACATCCGGTTCCTGACGGTCGATAGCAAGAGCCCACTGTAGCTGCTCCTTAGAGTTGAAGACGTAGTGTTTACTATGGTAATCAACGAAGCAGAAGCCGTTCTGATTGAAGCAATGCTCGTCATGACACTGCCATCGCCGGAGTAAGTCTAAAGACCTAGCCTGCGCCCCTTGCATCGTCTGGGTCCGATTTCGTGCTTTTGCTTCGAGTTTCTCGGTCCGTGTACCCTTAATTTGGCGTGGGGTGTCGGAGAGCTCAACTGGATCGGACGATAGGATATCACGTGGACGCTTCTTCTCCTTCCCCTTTGGAGCAGTGTAGATTAGCTCAATCTTGACGTCGATTGCGCCCCCCTAGCGAGCTGATTGGTCATGGATAATACTGAAGACCTTATCCCATTCCTCAATAGAAAAATCGCTCAGCGTCTGAGGTATCCTAGTAGCTCTACCATGACGGGCCTTAACGAAGGCTGTCCGTTTTTCAACCTCCCATCCATTGGTAAACCCATCTCGCTTTTCAATCTCACGAGTCAGGTGATGCTTATAGTCGGCGATATCGAATATATTAAGTTGTGTCTTTGGGAGGGAGTCCTGAATCACGAGCTGCTTATTAACCCGGATATGAGTAGCAACGATGATATCAGGGTTGGCCGACTTTTCCTCCATATCTAGTTCTTCAAGCTCTGAGGTAGGGAGCTCCGATTGCTCCCTTATAATACGACGCTCCAACTCACGGCGACGTTTAGCCTCATCCTCACCGAATTGGGCGACTTCAGCACTCCACTCCCTTGCCTCCCTCTCTTTCTGGGCCCGTACACGGTCGGAGGCCTCACTTTGCCTATCCAGCTCCCTGGCGTACTCGTCTCGTAAGCGCCTACCCTCAGCGGTGCTAGGATGGTGGACCCCCGACGGTTATGTCGAGCCTCCTCCTGTAACTTCTCTTTATCCCTCCGGATCTGACGCTCCTTGAGCAGTTGAGCCGTCTATTGAGCACGTACAGTCGGCCTTCTGGGCTTTTTGGGAGGCTTGGAAACCCTTTCAGCGCTGGGAGTAAACGGGGCGACGAGGACAGGTTGCTGGCTGCGTGTGCCGCGGACCATACTGAATGGTAGGGAGTCTGTATAGCTTCAAAAACACCTAATTAGGCCTTAAAAGGGTTTGGAATCAAGACTATTGGGATATATGGGATGTTTACTACTAAATTTAGGTGGGGGGTGATGTTTTTCTCTGCGCCAAGGATTCCTAATCTTTTTGAACATCATAATTTCCATCGAACATGCAGGCGGGGCTAAAAATAGCGAGGGCAGCTCAAGCCGAATTAGAGCAAGGTGGCCAAAGCAGGCCACTTATTATACCTCGCTATATGACTTGTTCGTCCATAGATTACGCAGCCCACGTTGGATTCACCATGATGGAACAGGTACATGTCGGTTTCTGGATCAACTACTCCAGGAATGCCGCGCTCGGGGCGACCATCACGGTGCCCTCCAAATAGGGTGGTGATCTTGTGTCCGCTCTAGCCACGCTCGTAACGATCTCTGGCGCGTGTACGTGGAACATGGTAGCGTTCTGGATGCATTAGTACCGGAGCCGGACAACGCCTATAGATGGCCCAGGTACCCTCTTTCAGATTATCTTGCGAAATCCGAATTCCGCGCTTGGTTCGGCGTGGGACTTGTTGAAGACGGGCAACGCGTGGCAGGGCAAGGTGGAATCGTCCCGCCTGCGTGCAGGCACGCTCCTGCTTGTGCCGTTAGTTATCTACGTCGCCTTTACCGTTGCTGCCGTTTGTGTTAGTCAAGTCATCACCCTTCCAGCTTACGAAGCTGCCCACGTTCTTCTCAAGCCGAACGATTACGGGCTCGTTAATTATAACATGACGACTCCGCGAGGTCAAAGCGCAAGAAATGCAAAATTCCTGAGCGAGAGCCGCGCAGCAAGATCATATGCAACGAAGTGTTACGGTCGAAACTCAACGGAAGCTGGTTGCTCCATTTTCCAGGTACGCGGCCTCCCTTATACGGTCAAAGACGGCGCGCCGTGTCCTTTTGGAGGCGATGGAATATGCCGGACCGGAGACCATGGGGCGTACCAGATGGAGACTTGCTTGCTAGACTCTTATGTCCACCTAGGAATCAATGCACCAGCACAAGATCGAGTAACCTTCCGTCACTCGGTCACCTGTGCGCCTCTGCAGCTTGAACAGTATATTAATGTCACCAAGGACAATAGCACGACTAATAGTTCGCTGATACAATTTTTTGTCGGCCCGTTCATTTCAAATGAGTCATTCAAGTACTCAACACATAACGAACTTGGCAGTTTGTCCTACCAAATAAGGTAAGCACATGGCAGTTCGAAGTGGATGGAGAATGCTGGCCTAAGCAAAACGCAAGATGTTAGTACATGAGACACGACAATCTGTACAGCTACTCCCGTGCGCGTGAGCGTACTTCCAAAGCTCACTGGACTGCGTCGGCTGTCCCTTCTATTTGTTGACTACGCGAAAAAATGCAACCTCCGTTCGAAAGCACTTTTGAAACAGGATACTGACAAGTCTGAATAATCGCAGTGGAATGTTTGCCGATGCCGGCGACGCCAGCGATATATAGACACCTGTCGACTCCTTGAACCGCACAGATGCTCAAGTCAGCCTTTACTTTTTTACCCCCAACTCTGTGGCGTATCTCGAGCCTGTGCTCGATCCCTTTTTCCTAGCCAATGGCACCTTCAATTACACGATCGCCAGCAGCCCTTTTGGGGACCGTGTATTATTCAGCCCGAACCACGATGTGTCTGCGATAGGTTGCGCTGATGATTGGCAATTCTGCAATCCTTCCACAAATGACTGTACCAAACGCGGGAGCCTCATCCAAAATACAGCCACAGGCATTGGACTCAATTCAAAGCAGGTCTTGACAGCAAAGCGCATCGGCATAGCATTTGCTCAGTCCGCCACATTCAGTAGCGTCACCGGCCTTAACAGCGCTGCGCTTGCGGCTACCGACAAAGTCTTTGACTCCGTTAGTGGCGGATTGCTAGACAATCAGTGGCAACAGGAGACTAAGCTCTGGTTTGAGACGTCCTTGGCTAAGATACAGCAATATATCGTGGACTACCCTGCAAATAAACTAGCCGACTTGACACCGGGCTTCACGTTCACATCATTCGCTCTAGATTATCAATGTTCGAGTCAGATCGTGCAGACAACTGGCGCTTATCAGAACTTCTCTTTCCTCGGTATCTCTATCATCCTCGTAATTTGCCCAATTATCATTATGACCTCGTTTAGCTTAGAAACGTTCGTACAGCGTGTTTTCCCAAACCGCAAGCCAGAGGGAAGCAAGCGGCACAAAACAACTGCGTACATCGCACACGGTATCCTATAGCTGACCCGGATGGCGCTTGAAGGGGCAGGATACGATGGGTTTGCCAAGGACATGAACGAAGTACCTGTTACTTCCGGCGGGAACACCCAATTTGAAGCACCGATGGAGGACGGAGAGGCCGTTTGTTTTAGGCCGCCGGGCTACACCGCGCTTCCCATGTCCCACAGCGAAGAACGGCCCATTTTACGATCCCCCCTACTGCACAACGGTGCAAACAATAATCAAGATTCGAGGGCATAGGAGTACGCAGCAGCGTCAAACGTATAATCGAGGGCTTAGGCGACAAAGATTTCTCAGTCCACATTGACACCGTCCTATGAAGGCGATTTGGTGGAAGTCAAGGACCTGGAACCGAGCACTCCCTCCACATAGGTAGTAAACATCCTTTAATTACTAACAAATTTCACTACGTTACAAGATCAGGTAGTAAATGCAGTAACGTTAATTGATTGAATTCTTACTACTATATACTCGAACTACTAAAGGGTCATAACAGGGATCTACGCTTCGTACCGAGCAGACCATCAGCATAGCAAATGCTCTACTGCGAAGAAGCCCTCTCTTCTTGTAGATTCTTGTCTTCCGAAAATATACCTTTGCAATTGGTCTACCTACCGCCAGTGCATGAGTCAGCTGCAGAACAAAAAAGCTTTCTAAGAGTCACCGATAAACGAGTGAAAGGACGTAGTCATACAATAGCTCTCTAGATCAAACCGACAATACCAACACCTCCAAGCAAAATCACTGCCAAAGTCCACCAAAAGTGACCCCCTGCCATTGAATTCCTCAAAGCTTTTCCAAGGAAAGGGACTACGCTCCCATTTCCGGTACCTCTGCCGCCTATAGTCACTGCAGTTGCGTCGGTAGTTAGCAAAGTCCTCCATCCAGATCTGATGGCACCGCCCAAGCTAGTCGAAGTACCATCAACCACAGCATTGGTACCTAAAACCGGCAGCGAGACAGTAATACCATTGACGGTAACAGCGCTGCCGGGCGCCGGAGTATTACCGCCGACCACCAGATCGGATGGTGGACCTTGAGATATCTGAAGTACTTGAGAACCAGTGGGAATGGCTGTCGCTTGGGAGTCCAGCGGGATCGTGTTGCTGCCCACTACGACATCTGAGCCGGAACTAGGCAGGGGGAATGGGGTGTTCTCCACTGTTATGGAGCCACCTCGAGCACAAGACAGATCAGCTACTAAGTCGCTTGCTTTGGCAGAGTCTTCGCTTCTACACACCTTCATCCGCCAGTGGGTGAAGCACGACGTGTCACCTCAGAGATTGAGAAGTTCTTCCAGGATGAGCAAAAGGAGACTGACATGTTGTTCTATAAGAAGCTGGCTGAATGTAACCTCTCCCTAACTCAGATTGAAGCAATGAAAGCCTCGTATACCATTCGGTAGGCAACCTGGGTGAACCGTCAAGGCCTAGGTCCGCCCCACCACAGGAGATGCTACAGCCAGAGCAAGCACGTCCACAAAGACAGGTGTTACAGAATACTTATCGCGGTAATACTCGACTATAATTTCAATCAGACCGTCCTTAACGATCGAATGATTCTTAACGGAACAATGCCAAAGGCTACTGGCAGGCAACCCCAAAAGTTCTCCCTGGTGCGAAAACCCCCAAGAATCCGTGAATCAATGGTATAAAGACCTGGTTACATACTGATGGCCCGTTGTGCTACACCTGTGGTCGCTTTAGTCATGTGAAATGAGGATGTGCTGCCTGCCTGGGAGCAGGCATACCTGAAAGAAATCATCTTGGGGGACAGGCCTCATGTGAGCTTTGCGGCTGCCTGCTACGGTGCTTTTGATGGCGCTGATCAACCCTACCATTCCAACCACGAAAGCTACCTTCCATGCTCATCACCTACAACCATGCAGCAGGCTTCACCAGGCGCCAATTCAATTCTCTTTGGAATTAAAGGCCTGAAGCTTTCCTCGGCTCGTTCATCTTCTACACTAGCTGCTTCCCATTCAGTGGACGCAAACATTGGTGAAGGCTCTGGCCCTAACAAGAGACCTCATATGGAGGAACATTCATTGCCGCAGTAAGCTCCTACCCTACCGCAGTAGCCTGTTCAGGATGATCGGTTGAAAAAGAAGGGCCGAAAGAAAATTGGGAAGAAGTCTGAACCACAAAATCTTATTGGGATGTTCAATGACACGCTTGGCAAGTATGATACCGCCATTCCTATTCGCCAGCTCATGCAGCAGCATCGGGTTGACATATCATTGATGGATTTTGTTGCTTGGTCCCCTCAAGCTTGCAAGGAACTCAAACGTATGTGTACCAAAGTATCCAAGAAGCGGGAAAGGAAGCAAAACGCTTCGTCTGGTAGCCAACCGCAGGTACCGCAGCAAGCTATTCCTCTACTACAGCAGCCCTTCGTTCCTCAGATACCTCAATTGCCTTAATACTCTCAGTTTCCCATGCAGCAACTGGCAGGACCAGCCCAATTCCAGCTTGCTATGCAAGCACCTCCTTATCAAACTCAGCCCTTGCAGCAAGCTGCAACTCAGTCTCAGACCCAATAACAGGTCCTTATCAAGGTCCTTTCCCAGCAGTCGTTTTCGCTTCCACCTCATAGCTCCGCGGCCCAGTCTTCAAGCCTCGCTGTCTACCGTACTAAAGCTGAACGCGCTTGGGCTGAGCGTCACACTCGTGCTTTGTCAAGCAAGCTCGGAAAAGACAAGTAGTACCGCATCGAAGTAACCATTAAAAAGGAAAATGGGAAGAGGTTACCCTACAGACCAAGGGTCAGACATCAATATAATTTCGCCGGGCTTGGCAAATTGGCTTGGCAAATTACCTTGGCCTGACTTTACGAGTGCTTAATGAAATCGGTTTCGCTGGTTTATCTATGCGGACAGCAGACAATAGAGAGACAGTGCTTCAATTCTAGGTTACCCTTGACATATCCGTTGCTAGTGTCAGGCGTACCGTTCGTTGCTTCGTTGGTCCAGAAACACCTCATAGTACCAAGGCCAGCACATGAATTTGATCCTCGGTTTACCATGGCTATGGCAGGTGAATGCGTACATCGCTATCCGGGACAGTAAGCTACTACTTGGCTAAAGATCTTTCTTGGGGCATGTCTATCTCTATGGCTTACTGTGGTTTAGTAGCGCTATTATAATGACGAGTACGACGATAATAGGAAGATGGAGACAGGGTTTATAGAAACGGCATAAGAGAGCTGAATTTCAACGGATTTTACCAATTGACTGCTATTTCCAAACTATAAACCTTTAATATGTATAATATAATAAGCCTCCCATCAATCGCACGCTAGGACCACCGTCTGAGGGGAGTACCTATCTCTCATTGCCCGTGTGACGCGTTTATCTTGGTAGCACCAGGTAACGCGTGGAGGATATCGGTTAATTTCGCGATGATCGCCATCTGCTGTCCATTCGTCTCATTTCGGTGGCTTTCAGCTGTGGTCAGGTCATCCTTAAGTGCTTGACAGCGTAGTCCTGCGTCGATTCGATTACTCTTTTCGATATTGAAGGCTAAATTGAGAGATTGCACTTCTTGAAATTGGGTATTTCCGGCACTGCTTTTGCCAAGACATTCAGCCTTACAATGCTGGGCGCTGATATCAGCTAGCATTTGCATTTGTCAACGATGTAGACGGGCGCACACGCGCTCGGAGTATACTTCATTAATAGATTGTCCGTTACCGGATAATCACCCAGATATTACTAATCGTTGACCCTACGATCATTGCCCGTAAGTCCGGTGCCCTTTCAATGCCATTCTTCGATTCATTTACCATGAGCTGACGAGCTAGTGTGCCGGCGGAAAAGGGACGAGCTGAACGTTCTGGATGGAGAAGTAATGGCGGATAACTCTGTCCGAGGAGGGTATATATAGGCAGCTAATCTTGTCCTGGAAGTGGTGTTCTACTACGTAGACGGGCGAGGACAGATGCTGGGTCAGCTACGAGAACTCGTGCGGCTGGAATTCGAGACAATGCTATAGCCGAGTCTACCAAAAACGTTGTGTAATACAGATCACTCGAGGAGCTGAGGAATGGAGCTAATGCCTCGGCGCCGCCGCAAGCAAGAATGCCTATTCAAGTACTCTGTCCACCACCACCACCGCACATGGCGAAGATCAGAAGTCCTGCAAAGGCAGCGAACGAAACGATAGCTAACACCGGGACACGCCTCTTCAGAGGAGAGCCTGCTGCCTTCTGGCATGCAGCCACCAAATTTTACCTACCCCAGCGGTGATCATATCAACTGCTGCTGTACTCGTGGCCAGCCTAGGAATAAGTGCAGACGGTTACTAAGTGAAGTCCGCCCAGCTGTCGCAGCGTAATGTAAAAACACCCTTAGAATAGTCTATATCGTCAACCTCATCGCACTCCTCACGTTAACAAGCTCGCCGGCTCCTTCGTAATATCATCTGATCGTGGATTTCGTATACAACTGCCTTCTGAACTCATCTACAACGAACGAATCGAAGCTACAGGGTTCAATACTCTTTAGCTTGTGGCAGCACCGTGTCGACACGGACGGAAGCTAGCCCAACCATTAGAAGCTTCAGTGAAGGGTAAAATAGAGGCAGATATCTACCTAGGCGTGAAGGCAATAGAGAGATTGGCGACAACGGAACCAGTGGATTACTATCACTTGATTGGCTCCACTTTAGGTCCAGATACTGGAGGTGGCCGAGCTACCTTAGATCAACCCCTGCATCGCCTATAAATACCCAAGCCCGCGCGTAAATGGTGTTGATCGAAGAAACGTCCCGGGACAGATCGACGCGAGTATTGGTGGAGCACAGAAACGAGGCAAAGTGGAAAAGCTCGCGAAGGACGACCAGCGATACCTACTTGACGCCTTGCTCTGCGCGAATAGAGGTAGCACCCATCGAGCATCCGCCACCTTCCCAACTATTTTATCTAAGGAAGGGGCTGAGCTTCATCTGAAGAATAGTAGACCAGTCGAACAAGCGCGAAGTGCAAGCCTGGCTACTACAGCTTATCGCGCCACATTGTAAGTTATTCCGAGAAGTTGCCATACTTCAAACCACCTCGTATAACCACAGCTGACAAGTTTGGGTCAGAGTGCGTATTCGACACTCGTGTATATTAATTAGATAGGATCATAAATATAAGTTCTCCGTATTATATTTATGTAGCCTAGCGATATCACGTGACAAAATATATAATCTAGGCTAGTTAGATACCGGTTCCTATACTATAATATATATCTCCTACCTATCTAGTAGTCAGTCGTCTTATAACTACTTAACTTATCGGAAGTAAAATTACCGTAAGTAAAATAATATAAGTAAATCGACGGAATTTATTATTTATATTACGTTAACGTCCCAAACGGTCTCTCCCAGGATTGAAATGCGGAGACTGGCGGGACTCTAAGCAATTCGGACCGTGCCGTTTCCACTGAAGGCATCTCTTGCCTATTAGATAAGAGAGAGTGACATAGTGAGTCGGAAAGTATGCAAGTTTAGATGTTGTTTCTCGAGGATCATATAATAGCGATACAAGGCAGTTTAGACGTAGACAAGATGATGTATTTTAATAGAGACAGACCAAAGTAACTAACGATCACCGGCCTCGGTCTGCGTAAGCCGTTTTACCCCGTTTACGGCCACTGTAGGCTCCGTCTTGTGCCTTAAACTCCTGCAGCAACCGCTGGGCGTTCCCTAACTCGCTCCGGGCAGCCATGTATTCCTCCAGCGCACCCTCTATTCATAGCCCTTTCCCGCCCGTCTCTTGCCGAAAATCTTTAGGATCTCTTATTCCTGCTCTTCAAGTGCGGTAGTTTGAGCTTGAGATTGCCGAGAGAGTGGAGGAGTGCTAGCGATAGGAGGGCTTGCGACCGCTACTACTCCGCACATCATTGTCGTGCAGATGTGATCTCGGAGAGGCCTATCGTGGGTTGTAGCTCGAGAAGGGTTTCGAGCGATAAAATTACAAAATAGAGCCTTTCATCTGTGTCCTTTAGGGACATGAATTATGGGATAAAGGTTATATTCCCAGATATTAATGTACTGTTACCGAAGATTGCCTTCAGCTTATACTTTGCCACATACAATGATTCCCCGGGCTTACTCTAACAGAATAAGAACCCAGTTTATCTGGCAAACTTAGCTTTTACCCTCGCAAGATCTTTTCTAGTGTTCACAAGATATGTGACCTGCGGCTCCTCAGGCTCAACGGCCTCCCGAATAGGGCTCGGACCATCAACCAAGTACGGCGATTGGAGACGCTGCCACTGTCCGTACTGCTCAGGCTCCTTCTTTTTGTACTTCTTCAGCATCTTGGTCCTATACTCTTGAAAGTAGCGCTCGAATGCCGTGTGCGTTAGCTCATTCTCTACTGCTTGCTTTTTGCTAGAGTCTTACATGTCCTCCTAGAGATCTTGGAAAAGGCGCTGCATGTGATATTGGCAGAAATTGCGGAGGACTTTCAAATGCTTAGGATCAAGATACCTTCCATCTTTTCGCACTACGATGGCTGTGCCGACGTTGCCTTGCCATTTCATGGGTGCCAATCCATAGCCGAGGTACTCGCCGGGGCCAAGAGTGCTGGATAGGAGCTCTCTGAGGTCTAAGTGGAGGAAGGTGGCTGCTGTATTATTTGTTGCATTACAGATACCTTCAATATCTACATGTATGCAACATCAGTCCCATGGTCTCTTTATAGGTTCAAAGAATGACTGACCTTCATGCATCTAGACGTGATCCTTCTTATACCTTCGCACGTACACTGGAAAGCCGATTCGTTCAGAAATCTGGGCTGGCTTCTGCTCCCAAATAGGATAATCGAGAGGAATGTCGACTGGCTCGAACAACATTTGGCCAAATGCACGTTGGTCTCCCTCGCACGTCATCTTGAGCCCTAGCGCTGTCTTCCGCGCCTTTGGGAATGCTCGGTCAAGGTCCTCGTTGCCATACTCCATGAAGAGGTCTTTCAGGATCTTGGCGTCTCCAGGCGTCAGATCTTCCCAGCCTGGCACCTCATCTAGAAGCTCCACTGAAATTACGCGGCGGTTGAGTCGCTTCGCTATAAGTATGTCGCCTTTCCACTGAGCATGGATAGTACCGGAACTTCCTACAAGGCCATGGACTGCCTGATTTGTCGGTCCTTTGTACCCTTCCATGGAGCCAATGTCGCCCGTAGGCTCAGGGGCATAGACTGGTATACGCGACCTGATGACATACTCGGTGTTAAGGTCTTGATCCGACTTTAAATCTGTTCTTAAAATCCGTACCTCCCTGATCTAGTGTTTCACAATGTGTCTGGCAAAGTTACTAAGCTCGACTCCAGCTAAAGCGTCCCCTTCCTTGATATATGGCTCTACTCCGAGTCGGAGCATTTCTGGAAAAGACTTGTTATGAGGAAAGAACATCACGATGGGACCTGATTTAGGTGAGACATCTTTAAGCGCAGCGTATCGTTGGCATATTCGCTGGTGGAACGGCTTGTCCAAATTATAACATTGCTCCGAGCAATACTAGACATCATGGCAGTAAGTACAACGCTTAGGCCTCTCCGTTTGTTCTCTACAAGCTGTATACTGTCGCCCTTAGGTTGTTGTCTCGATGGTTTCTTCCAGCGAGGTCTCGAAGTTACGGGGTCGTATAGGCCTGAAGGCAATAAGTACTACCAGAAAGTCATCCAAGGATGGCAAGGACAAAGTAGCTTACAGGGATTGAATCTTTCTCCAGCCGTCCTCCAGTATTTCTTTATATCTCGCCAAATCAAGATCGTGATAGGGTCTATAGATGAGCTCGTCGTGGACCGAAGAGCCTATCTCCGACTGCTTTTGAGGAGGGACATAAGTTTGAGGGCTGCGAATGACCGTCTTGATTCTCTCTACGATGATAGCCGTCATCTTTGCGAGTTCTTTGTCTAGATGGGGCGCCATAGTGCACGGCACCGTCCATGGGACATTGGAAATCGTCCCATGGCAGCCACGATTTCTCAACTTCATATTGCAGAAGGCGAGGAAAAGCTGACACATGAAGCACGCCTTTTTGCTGCATCCAATGTACGGGTAAAGGGTCGCAAGGGTCGCACCGGGCTGTCTGCGGTAGAAATTGACAAGTTGGACTTCGGCGTGCACTAACTTAAGCGGCATGCCGCAATCCTCTTAGAAGGCTGCATCGTGGTTGTTCATCCAATTAGTGACTGTCGCATCGGTATCAGGCAGTCCGAGTGATCGCCATGCCTGTCGTAAAGAGACTCTGTAGCCTCTAATCAATCTGAGAGCGGCCGGGGGTGGTATCGATTGAATTAGACTCCTTTACATGCTAGGTACAGCTTTGGCAATCTTAAGTAGACTGTGGCATGCAAGAAGAGGGCGGCTCAGGAGGCGAAGGTTCAGAAAAATATCCTTGACTTTCCTTAGATTAATGAAAGACTCGAGGGCATCAAAGACTGCCAGGGAATGTCGATGCTTATAAGCAAAGTCTACCAGCGCCCTACTCATTAATATATGCCTATCTTGAGCTTTGTCGTCGAAAACCAATAACCAAAGTTCAGTAGACCGTACGGATGCTGGACCAAAAGATGGCTTCTTCAAGCTCGAAGGAAAAGCCTTGTCGCGTCCTACGAGATACTTGGGAAAGTTTCTAATAAGCCGTCTAAGGTCCTTAATATATTGCGCACAACGCGGTCCGTAGTATTTCAACGTATCGTTGACGAAATCTTGGAAGACCGGGTACTCCGCACCATTTCCTTCTGCATCCCGTTATAAGTGTGATTCTGAACTCTTGTCATGCAAAAACGTTACCTATGCGACCGACACTAGACAGAAAGTGCTCGACCTTGCGGAAGTATAGCGCATCCTTGCCATCTTTGCCAGATTCGAATCCATCGTTTCTTGCGACACGAACAACATTGTCCTCATCGCCTTCCTCTAGAGACACGCAAGTCACATGGTTTCTTCCCCTTGTGTGAGAGAAGATCTCCCCCAGGCAATTGAGAAACTTGCTCTTGAGCATTTCATCGGAGCCTTCATTTAGCACATCATTCTTCAGGGTATCGATACCCAAGAAGCTTCGTTCCTCCTCCTCATCAAGATCCTCATTATCAGACTCTTCGTCCGAGGGGATATCAAGCGGCATCTGTATAGGGCTGAGGTAGAACAAGATCCGCTCAGCCCATACAAGGCTAGCAAATATTTGATTAATTCTCGGTCCAGCGTTTACCATCTAGCTGCACAAGTTCGAGAGCTCTATGAAGTAGAATACTAATAGAGGGAATCTTATAAGCCAATTGTCGACTCCCCAACTTATAACAGTGGTCGTAAAGAAAGAAACACATAGAAGAAAACAGAAGGGACGGCTTCCTAGGTGCATGAGAAAGAACGAATAGGAACCCTTAGCCAGAAGCGGGGTTACAAGTAATACAGCCTTCGAACCTCACTTTATGCTGCAGGGAATATGAGTAAGATCAATGTTCCAAATTGAATATTGCAGAAAGGAAGCTATAATAGCCATGCGATCAAGCTCGTATAGTAGGAATGGACGAAGAATGCGAGCTAAAATAGACTCTGGCTTGGGTGTACTCGTCTAACAGACTCCGGAACATTATTTAACAATAGCATACTGATAGAGCTACACAAAAGATTATGCAGGATATATAGGTAGGCTCTATCCACGTAAGAAGATTTTGTGTACCGTCGCCGTATAATTCTTAAAACCCATTATACTAGGCAGGGCCAGTCCCGCTACTTTGTACTGCGGATGCGGACACGGGACCTTATCCTAGGGGGCGTACTTCTTTAAGTGTTTCTCAACCTCATTTATTATCTTGTTGGGTTTGGCGTACTCGAAGACCCGATATTAGTAGGGTAGCCTCTTATTACCCAGACAGAAGGGGCATTAGGTAGGCCGGTAGACCATAGGGAAATCATCTTTTATGTCCTCGGACTCATTTACGGTACCCTCCGACTCTTCTTGTTTAATAGTGGACTTGGGCCGACCGCGGCGCTAGGTTTCTCGCCGATGGCATAAAGCCGCTCTGGCTTCGATAGCCTAGATTCTTTACTGGAGCTTTTTTCTATCGCTTAGACCATCGCTATAACGGTAGGTTAGTCGGACTACCTCAGCTCGCTCAGGGATATTATATTCGATCGACTAAGTGTAGTAGGTGCTTTAAGGGGATATATAAGCGGCTACTATCGCGGAAAATTAAGCGTTAAAGGTTAGAGTATTAGCCTTCCAGAAGTATCGTTTCTAGGCTTATATAATTATATATTCTCGTAGCTTGATTTTTAAGTAATTTAATCGGGCTTCAGCCTTTCTCTTCTTTTAAAAAAGGATTATCCCTTTAGTATCGCCAATAGTTTTATACCCTGCGGTACGGATTCGCGCCGTGAGAGCTTTATTTCGCTGGGCGAGTTGAATTACTAGAGGGTATTAGGCTAACTTAGCCTTCTACTTAGATGACAGCTCTATTAGGGTACTCGTGTCGGCCGTTAAACTGGTAAGCCTGGCAGTCTTTTAGACTACCTTATTAGATGGCTTCCCTAGGAAGCACGACTTAGTATTAAATCGGATCTCCTAGTCTAGATAGTAACCGACGGCTCCTTGCTAGTAGTTAAAGATCTAATCTCGTACCGAGGCGGGAGCGCTGTCTATTAATAGTATATAAGATTAGTAATAGAACGATTATATAGAAGTAAATGGGAAGCTGGAATTAAGGGCGGACGTACGGTTAATAATATTTAGGAGGCTACGTCTAAGCCTATACTAGGTAAGAGAATATTAGAAGCCGGCCTTCCGTCCGAATTACTTGAGGTAGCGGATCTAGGTACGGGTAAGTAGAGGTTCTATTAGTAATATACCCACTTTACCAGTACTCCTTAAAGGCTTACGGAAGACTGGAAGATCTAGAACTCGACGTTTCTATTTCAGCGTGAGGCTCTTCCTACCTAGCGGTATCTTCACCTAAAACATGTTCTCGACGTTCTTCGTATACGTGGCTTCGAAAGCGTTATCGTGGACCGTAAGAGATATAAAGTAATCGAGGAGGGAGAATAGCGGATTATTATCTCCTCTACTAATAACTAACGTTTTTCTACAAGTATATAAGTCAACCATAGATTAGTATAAATTTAAGGGGAAGGGTAGGGGGGCTTATAGGTTTACTTATATTCGCGGGTTATTATCTTCCCCTTTAGTATAGAGAAGGGTCGCCTTTATAAAGACTAGGTTAGGTTTCCTAGGTATTTAATTAGTAACGATACTAATAGTAAAATAGCGATATAGGAATAACTAAGTTTCTTTATATCCTGTATTATAATCGTCGTCGTTATTAGAGTCCTTATCGCAGTTATAAAGGGAGCTGGAATCGCTATCGCTATCCTAGGTTATATTCGTATCGCCATTAATATTATAAGTAGTATCGATAGATATTATAGTATCGCTATTATAGCTACCCTTTACGTGATTACCTCCGTCGATTTTAATATCTTTTACTACCTTTCTACCCCCTTAAGTACTAGCGACCGCTGAATTATCGGTAGGCATATCTAAGCTATTAGGCTCGTCGAGTTTAACTCGAGTATCGAATAATAAGCACGGTCGATAACCGAAAAAAGCGGCCGCGAGTAAGCTAGTAGTAACTTAAACCTGCTACCGCTTATCCTTAAATATCGAGTCATCGAGCACCTAGTATATATAGAGGAGAAGGTAGAGATTATCGAGGCCGATAACCGGTTTCTTTTTAGGTGTAGTACGGAGGCTATACTCGTCGATAAGTAAATTAATATACTAGTATTTCCAAGACGTTAGCGTGGAGCTCTTAAAGCCTATAGGAATAAGTATCTTATATTACGTATATCCCGTCTCTCACGTAGATCGAAGTCTCGATTAGCCTTATCTAGGGCATATATCCTTAGAACCCGCTAGTAGTTCTTTAAACTTAAAGCCACGCCGATTCTATTATAGCGATCCATCGTCTATTTCTAAAATATTTTGAAGTCTAGTACTTATACGTCTACGAGGAAAGTTTCAGGATTATAACCAAGTTCGCCGTAAAACCTAGGTAGTAAGATAGTTAGTTACGGTAATAGCAGACTTCGATAGAAGATAAAATACCTCTTCTACTTCGTTAGTACCGATACCAGGCCCTTCTTTATATTATCGGCAGCCTTTAACGGAGTCTTCCCTTATGCGGCGAGCTATATACGCTACTTAAGGTAAAAGCTAGGGGGTAGCCTACCCTTTTTACGCTATACTCGTCCTATACTATCGACGGTAGTAATTAATGACTACTATAGTAAAGGAGTAGGGTGGTATAGGAGGGAAGTATAGATTAAGATAGCTCTAAGGGCTAACTATAAGGTGGCCGCTAGGATAAAGGATAATAGTAGCGCGGGTAAATAATATAAGTAAAGTCCTGCTTTACTAATAGGAATAAGGGAATGGATGAAATAAAGGTAAGAGGAGGGCTCTAGGCCTCGTTTATATTAGTAGCCTCATAGAGACTTGCTTAAAAGAAGGAGCGATAGTAATAGGGGGCAGAGAGAGCTAGAAAAGCATCTGCGTTAGGACTCCAGCAGGGATGCCTTAATTCGACAAGGGTCCTCGGCAGTATCCTTTTTCTGGTAGCGCGAGGAACACCGGTATTTAGTTCAGCCGTTCCGAACCAGGGCCTGCGCGGTACTCAGGCTACTTAAAGCAGCTGCTAGACTATCTCTTTTCAGCTACTCCAATACCAGAAAATAGTTTCTACGAGTTATTTAACTTTGTAATAGTATTACTAATAGTACTTATATAAGTATACTTATAAAATAGAGTAAAATTACTCTCTCTAAGTATCTAGTAGTTTATATAAATAATAGTAAGAGCCTAATCTAAGAAGAAATAAATTATAAAGAAGTTAAATCTAGTATATTTATTATAATACTAGGTTAGTAGTCACCTCGTAGGTTATATTATAGTGGGTAGTAGACGGTAAAAGGTCTAGTATTATAGCTACTACGAGAACTCTACTAAAAGTAGGCTGTAGGCTTAGTTAGCCCCTAGTCGGCACCGTAGCTAATTCTCTCTATACAGTTACTATACTAGTACTAGTAGTACTACTATTTAATACTCCTACTTAGTAACTGTATTCTAGAGCTCTATTAATTAGCTTCTATTAAACTATTACCTTTTTCGAATCTTAGCTCCTACTAGTTAATAGCTCTATTAATTAATTATCCGTAGTATTCTAAGGAACCTCTTAAATAGGATCCTAGCTAAAGGTTTCGTAAGACTATCTGCGGCTATTTATTTAGTAGGAATATAGATAGTTATAATTATTCCTTTAGCCTGTAAGTCCCTGGTATAATAGTATAAGATATCGATATACTTAGACCTCTCGTATAGATAAGGGTTCTTAACTAAGGTAATTACGCCTTAGTTATCCTCTATGATTTCTATAGGCTTGTCTTTTCCGAGTGCCTTATTAAGGTACCTCATGTCTACTAGTACGTTCCGTAGCTACTAGGACTATTAAGCAGCGTACTTAAGTGATATATACTCGGCTTCCGTACTTGATATAGCGATAGACGTCTGCTTCTAACTAGTCCATGATATTAGTCCCCCATAGAATATATATACGCTGCTAGAAATACTCTTCCGCCCGTCTTTATATTATGCCTAGTCTAAGTTAGCGAATATCCTTATAGGATTATCTATAAGTGAAAAGTTAATCCCCCTTTTAATAGTACCTCGAAGGTATTTATAGACTATTTTTAGGGCTCGCGTATAATGTGCTCTAGGATTTAATATATACTAGCTAAGTACTCGTACTAATTAGGTAATATCTAGTCTAGTCTATAGTACTCCGTATAGTAATTCTCTTATAACCTTTTAATATATCTTGATATCAGCCTTCTTATCAGAGTCCTACGTAGATCTTAGATTATTATAGTTTAGTATTAGGGTAGCGGTATCCCTCGACTTATATCTAGCCTTAATAAAGCCTACTCTAGTTAGGATATCGTTAATATACTACTCTTAATCTATTTTTAAAGTCCTTACTTTTCTATTTCAGGTAATTCGTATACTAAGGATCTTCTTAATCTCCCCTAGATCCTTGATTTTAAATAATTTCCGTATTAGATCTTTAAACTAGTCGATCCCTTTTATTATCTTAGTAGTAATAGGGATATTATCCACGTATAGTAGAATTATAACTCTTTTAGTTTAATAAGTTAGCATATAGGGTTCTACTATACTTTACTTAAAACCTGCCTCTTTTAAGACTTTTACTAAGAGATTATTCTAATTCCGGCCTACCTACTTAAGTCCGTAGAGGCTCTTATTAATCTTAAGAACCTTTCCTACTATAATATTTACGCCTTCAGGTGGTATTAAGTAGATATCTTCTATTAGGTCTACTTCTATAAATACGTTATTAATATTAATATAATAGTATTCTAGATCTTCTCTTATAATAATTACTAGAAATAGTCGTAATATATCTATTCTTATTATAGGTAAGAATGTTTTATTATAGTTAACTCTATATCTTTCTAAGAATCCGCGGGTAATAAGCCTAGCCTTATACCGCTTAATAGCTCTATTACTACCGTATTTTATAGAGAATACCTACTTACAGGACACCTTATTTATACCCTTAGGTAGAGCTTGCTCTATCCATATATTATTTCCTTCTAGGGCTTAGACTTCTATATCTATCGCTCTTCTCTATTAGGCGTTATACTCTAGGTCGGAGATTACTTATCGGTATATATCCGGTACGATAATCCTGCCTCTAGGTTTACTTTCAAGAACTATAGAGAGGGCTTATTCTATAAGTATAATACCGTTTAGTAGTACCTCCACGTAGCTAGGGTTACTTATAAACCTTATAATTAATACCTAAATCTTCTAACGCTATCGCTTAGGCTTATCTAGGTTATTATCTTCGTCCCGTTAACGTTTCTATACTCCTAGAATGACTAGGTTCGGTTATATAGGTTAAACAGGTGTAGGGTAAATAAATAGCGGCGGAGTAGGGGGTCTAGACGCCTGAATTTAGTCTTCTATAAAGGTAGGTTTATTCTAGGGTAAGGTAGCGTCATCTTAGTTATCTAACTCTTTAGTATAATTCTAGTATTCTTCTAATATTATAATACTGTTTATTTAATACTCCTCTAATACTAGTTATATATCTACTTTACTACTTAATTATATATCTAGTATAATCTTACTTAGTCGCCTAACTAACTTCTTAGGAGGTAGTATTATAGATAATCTCCCCGATCTTACTAATTACTATTCCTTTCTAGGACGTCTAACGCTTCTTTTTACTAGAATAGGTATTAGGCTATTCTCCTTATATAGCCGTCCTTAGGGCTTATAATCTACTAGTTTATTTCTTATACCTTATATCTTTATGCCGTTCTTTCTAAGTTTTAAATCGAGATCCCCTCCTTTCCGTAACTCGTCTACTATTACGATACTCGACCTAATCACGTAGCCTAGATCTAGGGCGTAGACTTGTAGTTATCGTGTAGTCTTAGTATATCTAACGAATATATACTCTCTACCTCGGTCTATAAACTTGTCTTAGCGTGTACCCGCTAGTAGCGATTTCAGATAAATATAGGTATAGTAAATACTCCCTTCTACCCTAATATAGTTAATGTTTAGAATAACGCCGGTATATACTTCCTCTAGTGTAATCCTCTCCTTTTAGTTATCTCGAGTTTTATAAGGACTATAGGTAGTTCTATTTCGTAGATACGTATCTACTTCTACGGCCTTATACTAGAGTTCTATTAGTAGTCCTACTTCCTTGATTATAGCGTAGACTCTATTCTCCGTTATCTATATACTACGTTTAGCTACTCCGTTCTAACTTAATATATAGGTAATTATATACTATAGTATAATATTAATACTACTTACCTATTTATTAATAATATACTTTAATTCAGGTATATTATCGCTCCGGATTACTTTAAGTCTTTTACCCGTAGAAAGCTCTTCTATTCGTCTCTATCCTTCTAATATATTAATTACCTCATCTTTTATCTTAATAGGGATAGACTATATCTTTCTTATTAAGTTCTCTACGATTTATAGGAAGTACTTATAACCGTTAATTAATAACGGGAACTAGCTAGCTATATTAATCGATACTAGTCCTAGGAGTTTAATATCCTATTTAGATAGCTTCTTAAGTATATAGTTTCTCTTCTTAGTTAGTTTATATACACGATATATATAATCTTTAAGTACTTTTATTTTCTCGCCTAAGGTAGTTATTATAGATAGGGCTTTAATCTTTATAGCTCCTAGATAAGTGAATCGTTTATACTAAAGGGTATATCTATTAGTAGGCTTCCTCTCTAGTAGTAATAGGCCCTAGTCTGTATTCTCTAGCGTAAGATCTATCGGTTCGCTATTATTAATGGCGGGGAAGGCGTAATAAGACATCTTCTACTCCTTAGCTTAGAAGGCTCGATCTACTAGTTTATTAGCGATATATAATATAATATAAACACCTCCTTTTAAGGTTATACTAATAACACGTTCTCTAGACTCTAGGTCTACTAAGTATAATCCTTACTTATTAAACATTCCGTTAAAACCTACTTATATAAGTCGCCTTCCTAATAAAAGATTTACTCCTAAGTTCGGTATATAAAGAGTCTTTACTAGTATAATAGATAATCCCCTAGGTACTCGTATTACTACTATACCTATCTAATCTAAGTAAAGTTTCCCCCCTCTAATTATAACGGTACGTCTTAGTATTATCTTTAGATATCCCCTAAATAGTTAGAGTTAATTAGTTATATATTTAGAGGTACCGGTATCTACGACCTATTCTAAAGCGGGGATCTTATAAATAACTTTAGATATATAACCTTTTTCAACGAGGTAATTATTATTATCCTCTACGGCGTAGAGTACTTCCTCTATATCATTCCTATTAGACTTAGGATCGGTGTTAGAACGGTTATCCTCGGCGGAGTATACTTTAGGAGGTAAAGTCTTACTAGTCTTTCTTTTATACTTAATAGCTATAACTCAGGCTATCTCGAGGTAAGGGTAGTACTTAACGTAGTAAGTATTATTACAGATTCTATACGGGTAATAGGCTACTTAAAGACCTTGAGATTACTTAGGTTTCGCCTTTACTACAGGTTTACTCTTTAGAGAAGCTGGGGGACTAGATCTTCTCCCTCTACCCTCCTTCTTAGCTATAAGCGTAGCCTCCTTATTTAGTCTATCTTCTTTATCTTTAAGTATACCTATACGGTATTTAACTAAGCGCAGGTCTATACCGTTAATTATATCTCTAATAGCGGTATACTTTAATAGTAATACCTTTAGGAGTCGCTAGAATAGTCTATCTTTATTAAAAGACTTAGTTATAACCGGATCGATTTCCTTAAGTTATCTCCTAATTCTTGCCAGCTTAAGCTAGGCTTCTTTAATACTAGTATCCTCGTTTATTCAATACGTATAAAGCCTTTTAGTAAGTCCTACCTTTATACTAGTACGTTTATTATAGTATTTGTCTTTTAACTTCTTCTATACTTCGTTTATACTCTTAAGGTCTTCTACGAGCTCCTAGTTGAAGTCTCCTAGGTAAATAAGTATAGTATACGTAGCGGAGGTATTATCTCTTTCCTATTTAGCTAATAGGTCCGCGCGTTCGGCTTCCTTTACTATCGTAGGTATTAAAGATAAGGTAGTAGATTTACTATCTAGGGTACTCTTAGGGGTTTTACTTTTATCGGATATTTATAGACTAATTATCCCTTTCACTAGCCTATATTTATCACGTGTAGTCTTAAGGACGTATAGGATACCTTCTTTCTTAAAATAGTATTGTACTAGTTAAAACTACTAGGTATAGGTTCTAGAGGATAGAAGGGGAAGGGGACGCTTACGCGCTATAAGATTATAGGTAGTAGTATCTATAATAATAGTTATTAGTAAAATATAGCATTCTTATTATCAGGATATATATAGAGCAAGTTATATAGATATAGTAAACGAGATACTAAAGCTAGGGAGCGAGTATATATACGGGATCGCTTAAGTAGTAAATAGAAAGCATGCTAAGCCACGCTAAACTAAACACGGCAAGTACGCATAGTGTTATAAGTAGTAAATACTAAGAGGTAATACTAGGAGTCGTACGTGCGCTCGTAATACTTATCTATATTATAATCTTTATATTAGATTTAGTAGGCGTGAACTTATTAACTCCGAGGGAAATATAAAGTAAAGGTATTAAGGATTAACTCTTTATAGTTAGCTAATTAATATTATAAGGTTACTAAAAGTCTATTAGTATCTTTTAATCTTTTAAAGGGTAATCTTAAGCTTTTTATTACTCTAATAATTATACTAGTTTTCTCTTATCTACTTAGCTACAGGAACTATACGAGATCGCGTACGTTAACGTATATTTCGGTTATACGGAGACCTTCTTAGCTACTAGGCTTATAACCTTTTAAAATACTAGGTTAGTAGTTACCTCGTAGGTTATATTATAGTAGGTAGTAGAAGGTAAAAGGTCTAGTATTATAGCTACTACAAGAACTCTATTAAAAGTAGGCTGTAGGCTTAGTTAGCCCCTAGTCGGTACCGTAGCTAACTCTCTCTATATAGTTACTATACTAGTACTAGTAGTACTACTATTTAACAGGGTCTATTAAAAAGTAATTAAAATAATAAAAAATTTAGTTTATTTAAATAACTTAAAGAGGCGGAGTAAATATTTTTTATCTACTTCGCGATTTATATATATATATATTTATTCTTATATATTTTAATCTAGAATTAAAAATTCGGATTAAAATAAATACTTCGGATTTTATTATAACTACGATTTTAATATAGTTATAAAATAATAATAAATAATATCCTATTATTTTCTAATTTTATAAAATATAAGGTTTAGAAGTTTAATATAAGATTTATAATAAAGAGCTCTTTATAAATTATTATAATATTTAAATAATAATAATATTATTTTAAAAATAATTTATATAAAATAGAAGTCTTAACTAATTATAATAACTTAAAGAGTTTTATAAATATTAAATAACTAAATAATTATTAAGCGTACTAGGTAATATTATTATTATTTAATTTTTTAATATTATATTATTTTAGAAAAAGTAATTTAGTTAATAACTTTTTATATTATTTTAATTATAAAAGTTATTAAATTTAAAAGGTATTAATTAAGGCCTTATTTTTATTATAATATAAAACATATTCGTAAATATAAAAGATCTAGATATAAATAGTACTTCGCTAGTATTAAGTAGTATATATATAAATATTATATAAAATCTAGTATATATAAGATTTATATTATTAAAGTTATTAAGATTTATTATAAAAAAAAATATTTATTAATAATATATTTATCTAGGCTTAAGGAGTTAATATTTAAATAAGAAATTCTAAAGAGTTTAAATAAAATATTTATTTAAATTAATTATAATATAATAAAGGAATTATTTAACCTTATTACTAGAACTATAAACTATAAATTATTTATTCTATATATTATTATTAAATTAATAATATTTTATAAAATAATCTACTTATAATACTAAAAGTTTATTAATAATTAAAATAATTCGTATTTTATAAAAGGATAATTCCTTTTTATAAATAAGAATCGCTGAAATTATATAAACGAATTATTAGTATTCTACTAGAGTATAGACTTTAGATTTTATATTAATTTTTAGATATAATAGTAAGATTTATATATTAAAAAAAGAATTAATTTATAAAGAGTTATTAAAATAATATTATAATAATATTTTAACAGGGTACTTTACTATTAAAAAGATAAGAAAGTTATTTACTAGAAAATATTTCTAGAATACTCTTAAGACTAATATATAAGAATATATTAATATAGATAATATATACTAGTAGGTTAAAATATATTAATATTATTTTTATAATAAAATTAATTCTCTACTATATCTTATAAGGCCGTAGAAAGAAATTATAATAAATTTAATTACTAATTTACTTTTAAATAAATAATATAAATATATTTATAATATAATCCTTATAGTTATAAATAAATATATAAAGATATTATAATATATTTTAATTATTAAAATAATTAACTTTAAGGGATTAATAAAGTTAATATTTAAAGAAATAATCTTAAAGTTTAAAGTTCTTAATAATATTATTTCTAATAAAGATTCTAACTTTACGAGTAAATTTTAATTAAAAGTATATTATTTAATAAAAATTAAGAGTCGCTTAAATATTATATTTTATCTATAAATAAATAATAAAATAAAATACTAGAATTAAATTTTAGAATATTATTTAAGAACCTTCTATTTAAGTAAATAAAATAACTAGGTATTATTTTTATTTATAATAAAATTAATATACTATAATATATAGTATATAATAATAAAATAAATATTATTTATAATTATATATAGTTATAATCTATCTCTTAAATTATATTTTAAGGGTAAGATATACGAGGGAGAAATATTATTAATATAAAAAAGAATTAAAAAATTAAATACTTTAAGAAAATACTTAATAAAAGTATAAATTATTATAATTAAGGCGTAGAAATATAATTATAATAAAAAGTATAAACTAAAATTATTTAATATAAAAAACTTTATAATATTATTAACTAAAAATTTAATATAAAAAGCTCTTTTATAAAGTAATTAAATTATTTAAGATTTTAAATATTATTAGAATATAAATATACTACCTAGTATTATTAACTAGTTATTAAATTTATAATATTTTCTATATATTATTTTTAAAGCTGTATTATTAATAGTAAAGTAATATTTTAATTCTTAATATACCTCTACTAGAATTAATAAATAATACGAACGAGTAGGAAATAGAAAAAGTATTAAAAAAAAGAAAATAAAGGGTAAAGTACTTTATTTTATAAAATAACTAGGATAACTAAAGATCTTTACTAATAAGTTAATATAAATACTTTAAATAATATACTAGAATTACGAGAAATATTCGAAGAGAATATAAAAATAAAAGGGATATAAAAAGTAAAGAGTAAAAAGAGGGTTTATTATTATTAATTATTAATTATTACTAGCTACTTCTTACTAGTAGACTTCAAGCGAGATATATATTTATAATTAACGGCGCGTTTATAAGTAAATTTATATTTAAAGTAATTAACTTTCTTAATTTTAAGATTTAACTATTTATAAATAAAATTATAACTAGGAAATCAAGTTAAAAAATAAGGGCGAGAAATAAAACTAAAAATAAAATTATTAATTTTATTTTTAACTTCTTCCTTAGAAGTTTTATAAAAAGATTTTTTTTAAATATATAGCGATTTATACTCTTTATATAACTATATTAAAAATAAGGCTCTATTAAATTAAAGTAAATAATAATATTCTTAATTAAAAAAGCTTTATATCTAGGTATTATAACTTGTTATATACTATTAAAGAGAAATATAAAATTATTATTATTAAAATTATTAAAAATTAAATTATTAAATTAATTAGTAATAAGATTAAAATTAAAAGAAAAGTTGTATTTAAAGGTATTTTATATATATTATATACGGGTTTTATCTTTATCTTTATTATTAGCTTTATTTTCATCTATTAATTTAAATAAATTATTAAATTAATATTATATAATTTTACTTTAAAATATATTTATATCCTAGGTAGAAATTCCTCCTTAAAAAATTATTAGCATATAACTTATATTTAAGTTATATTAATTTATTAAAATATAAAAGGTATTATTTATACCCTTAATATTTATAATAAAATAAAAATATTAATTATAATATATTCTTCTCTTTTTTAATATTATTATTTTTAAATTTAATTTCTTAAAAAAAGGCTATAATATCTTTTATATATTTAATAATATACTCGCGAAGATATTTATTAAGGCCTTAACGTTCTAAGTAATTAAAAAGAAAATTTATAAAAATTTAAAATTTAAAAGAAATCTAGATATATTAATATAATTTAGTTTTAGAATATAAATAATATATAAAATTATATAAATATTTATTCTTTACGTGATAAATATACTTTATATAGAATATAATTATCTAGGTTTATCTATTTAAAGTAGCGGAGATAAAAGTATAGATAAAGAAAGTATAAAAGTAGAGCGGGCGGCTATTTTACAAGGAGTAAGAGTTAGAGATATATTAAATATTTAAATATTATTATTAATATTATATACTATAGAGATTAAACTAATATATTAAGTATTAAAATAATTAAATTATATATATATTACTAGTAAAGTAAAATATAAAACTAATAATTTAAAAATAAATAAAATAAATATTATAATAATATTAATTCTTTTAAAATATAAATAAGTATTTAATTTAAAAATAAAATAAGTTATTTTATTTATTTTAATAATTATAAAATTAAAGAAAAGAATTTAAAAAAAGAAAAGAAAAATTTATTTAAATTATAATATATTAACTTCAGCTTTATTTATAGATTATATATATAATATTTATAACTTTAAAGAAAAGAGATTAGAGATATAATAGAGAATATTATAAATTAATAAAAATATAAATATAATATAATTATTAATAATAATTATATAAGAGTTTATATATATAGAAGATAATAGGATATTATAAAAGAAGAAAAGTTAGAAAGTTAATAAAAACTTTATATCTATATTAAAATTATTACTTGTATATATTTACTCTTATAACTAGAGTTTTTTCTAAATAATAAAGTAGAATAATTTACTCTACTACTAATATTATTAAAACCCTACTAATAGTAAAGGTTTATAATTTTTAATAGTAATTATAATATTCTTTCCTTTATTTTCCTCTTTAAGTTTTAAGGTTTTTATCGAATATTTAGTATAATTTATAATTATATAATTACGCTAGGATATAAAATATACGCGACGTATTATTAATTTTAAAATATAATTTATTTCCCTCTCTTTTTCCTACTAGGTTTAGAGGTTTTTTATTAATATATTATTATTAAAAAACTAGGAGATTAATAGAATTAAATAAAAGATATAAATATTACGCGTATACTCTATTTAATTTAAATTCTCTTATATTATATTTTTTATTTGAAAATAATAAAGTATTAAATTAATATATACTAGTTTTAAGAGTAAAATCTTTAAAAGGGGAGATAATTATTATATTATATTAAAACTAACTTTATAATAATTATTAAATATAATATATAAATCTTATAAAGAGAGTATATAATATAGTTATACTATTTATATTATAGTATTATATTATAGTTTCTAGTACTTTAGAGTCTTTTTTAGAAATAAGAGGCTTAAAGCCCCTACTTTAATTATTTAGAGATTAATTCTATTATTTAAACCTAAAGGTTATTTTCCTATTAAGGTTTTATATTTACTTTTATATTATTATAAATACCCTAGGTACTATAATTTAATAATAAATAAAAGTTTTATATTTATATTAAAATTACTATTTATATATATTTACTTTTATAACTAAAATTTATTCTAAATAATAATAGTAAAATAATTTACTCTATTATTAATATTACTAAAATCTTATTACTAATAAAGATTTATAGTTTTTAATAATAATTATAATATTTTTTTCTTTTTTTTTCCCTTTAAGTTTAAAGATTTTTTATTAAATATTTAGTATAATTTATAACTACGTAATTTACTACTAGTATACGGAATATATACGACGGATTATTTATTTTAAAATATAATTTATTTCCCTCCCTTTTTTCCTATTAAATTTAAAGATTATTTATTAATATATTACTATTAAAAACCTACGAGATTAATAGAATTAAGTAGGAGGCGTAGGTATTAAATATATATATTATTTAATTCGAATTCTTATATATTTATACTCCTTTATTTAAAGATATTAAAGTATAAAATTAATATAAACTAGTTTCAAGGGTAAAATCTCTAGAAAAAGAGATAATTATTATATTATATTAAAACTAATTTTATAATAATTATTAAATAATATATAAATTCTATAAAAATAGTATATAATATAGTTATATTATTTATATTATAATATTTTATTATAGTTTCTAGTACTCCGGAGTTTTTTTTAAATATAAAAAATTTAGAGTCTTTACTCTAACTCTTTAGAGATTAATTCTATTATAAAAATATAAAAATTATTTTCCTAATTAGACTTTATATTTACGTTTATATTATTATAAATTTTCTAAATACTATAATATAATATCTCCTCTTTCTAGTTCTATATAATATTATTCTAAATTACTAGGCCTAGTTTTAATAACTTGATAAAGAATATATATTATTATCTTATAGTTAAGTAAGAGGATTATTAAGAGGAAGAGGGTATTAATAGCAATTATTTAATAATATTAAAGACTAGAGCGAGTAGGACGTCGTAGCGTTATAGTAAATAAAGTAAATAAAGTAAAATAAAATAAAATAGAGTAATAGATATAGATATAAACAAATTATAAAGGCTAGTAATACGATTTTATATAATTTACTAGTATAACGGGTATACGTTATAGTAATCGATATTATTAAGAATTATTATCGATTTTAAATACGCTAAATCCTAAGCGTTTAAGATAGGACTCGACTCCTTTCGGCCTGAGATTAGAGACGATATTAGCTGAATCAACTGAATATATATTATATGAGTTTTCTATTCCTAACCGTACGCGGTAATCGAGTACTTCTGGGTAAGTTTATACGTAGTCTCGTAATATTTGGTGCTGTCTAAATGGCATGAAAAGTCAACAGAATAAGCTTCTACACCCACGTAGAACTAGGTCATGACCTCTATTACACGTTTTCCTAGACAGTAAAGCTCTGGCTATGGAGGCGAGATCCGTTAAGATATGAGAGCGTGGCTCCATATTTCAACGACCTTTCAAACCCCTACTGGCCACTCATGGACCTGTTACAGTGTTTCAGCCTCTCTCGCAGGGAAGTCAGCTGCGCCCTGTCAGGAGATCTTCATAAATACGAGTAGAACCCACCCAGGGCACCTAAAACGCGCCGAAGCCCCTGTCCACGCCCATATCCCATCCGGGAGCTGCGTGCAGTACCCACAATCAGTCCCACTACGCTCTGAGATATAATGCGTGACGTGGTAAGAGCACCTTAATCAATTGAAATACTTTTGGATCCTCTGACCTTTTCCACATCCTTAGATTATTTTAAGAATACACTCCAACTCCAATGCCTTCCACACCTCACCTCCCATTACTCGTCCCCCAACTCCCACCTCCCCCCATCCAACCCCCTCAACCTCACACACACACCCTTTCTCCTCACCACCTCGTCCAACTCACTATTCCTCGCCATTCCATCCCCCAGCTTAGCTCTGATCCCCGGATTCAAGACCTGTAACACGGCTAGCTGGGACGATTTCCAAGCGGGGATCTGGTGTCGGGAGCTTCGTAGGATGGTAAGAGAGAGTAAGATGAGGGTGATGGGGATGCTAAGGATAGGGACGACGAGCCAGGGCCAGGAGACCTGGAAGTAGACTTCCGTGGCGTAGGATGTACCGGTCTGGTTGGTGGGGGCTGTGCTGGTCGTGCGGAGGCTGAGTAGGGAAGAGGGTCGGGTTAGCGGTTGTTAGGCAGAAAAGGAGGTGGGGGAATAGGGAGAGGGGCTTTCAGGGGGGGGAACGAGGTTTTGGTTTCGAGTACTCACGCATTTGACATGCTCATCGCGACGTTGTCTAAAAGATTTGTTAATGCGGCCACGCCATCTGCGACCTTGATTCCCGATTCATTGCCGTACAGATGCGTTGCTACCTGCTTGGACGCTAGCGTGGAGAATTGGCCTGGGCCGACGTTTGCACTCGGAGGTGGTGGTGGTTTCATTCTAGCAGTCCCATTGAAAGTCGAGGTTATAAGCCAAACACTGAGGCCGTTCATCGACCTGGAATTCATGAACAGGGTATCGGATGTTCTCGGCACGGAAGCAACATATCCTCCTCCTCCTACGGTGGTGTCATGACGCCAGAGCAGATCCGTCTCTTGCGCTTGTAATGTTGTTTTCGTGACGCCGAACTGCATCGAAGAATTGTAGGTGTGCGCACAGAGGCTCAAAGTTCCCTTCAAAGCAGCAATTTTTCCGGTGTAATTGGCTTTGTCTCTGTCTTGGGGAGGAACAGTAATATCGATAATGGGTACAATAGTCAAATCAGGAACATAGATGATGTAGAACTCGATCAATGTATCATTTATAGGGGTTTTCGAGGTGTCGTACGTTTCGGCGTCGGGTAAGATCATGCCTGCGCCCATGTATAGTGTCGAATGGGCGTCTTCCCCAGAACGGGTTCTTACATTACTGAATGGATGGGTGCTGCGCAACGCTGGCACGGTGTACGAGCAATTGTCGTCCGAAATACCGCTGAAATGCTCAGTGTCCTTACAATCTACCACAATATTCTGAGTCACATCCTCCACCGATGCGCAAACACCCATCGAGGCGAAGACCCCAAAGGTACAATTACCGGTGACGCTGCTGCCTTGGACTTCCGATGGGTTGACGCCATCTCGCAGTAGGCCAGTGAATATTGCCAGTTTCATTTCAGGGACTACTTCTGGAGGCTCAGTGTCGCCAATCTGTTCTGATCCTCCTGGTGTGTTGTAGGTAAGACTTCGACTGATTCTTGTTCCGTTCTCACCAACATGGATCTGCCGTATGGGAAGCGATAGGGCCTGCTGAGCGAAGGCGCCGAACAGAGTCTGTAGTATCATACCGATGACTCCCAGCCAAACGATAAGACTAGCATAGCGCTTATACAAAAGCACTAGACTACTCATGAGCCCTGTGCTTGCTTCTTGGTAGTATGCGATATCCTTAAGCGGCTTCCTGTTACGATACCACAGCCATTGAAGTTGGCTAAGACTGCTTGCGATCGGAACCAGGAGGAGCATTTGCACTAACTGGGTCACAACGGCGATTATCGTGTTCAAAGAAAGTTTTGAATGCCAATCAGAAAGGGCCTTCCCGTGGAATTCACCGAATAATATGAGGAGAACGAGGAGCATAACGGTGGCCACCAACAAGCTGAGGGACTCAAGCCACCAAGAGTCTGAAAGGTATCCTCGGTAGCGATCATAGAGTGAAATTTTATGAGAAAAGCCACGCGCCTCAGTTAGTGTAGAATCCTCCTCTGGGGTGTGGTCAAGAGGAGCAAACTGAGCATGCGAATTACTACGGCCGGTGAAATCCGAGAGGAGGATCAGGTTCGACCCGCTCACCATGGTCGCAAAGGGAAGAGAAAGCTAAGCAGTGAATAAGGTGATGAATGGCAGCAGCAAATGCGAAGAATGCGGGTGACAACCTCAAGTGAAAGTTCCAAATGACTCCTTATAAGATAAGGCGCGCGGAAAAATTGACAGGGCTGCATAAAGGATCTCAGCCGTCCGAGCAGCTGAAAACCTTTTGGGGCAACGCTCGACGATGGTAGCATGGCTCATTTTGATGTTCGGGCGGCAGAGCGAAGGCGTGCATTAGCTGTATGCACGTCAGCAAATATCAACATCTAATACATTCGATTCGATAATGTCGATGTGAGATCCGTGATACAATCAAGCAAACAGATTAGTTCGCCAAATTCGTGTGCATACAACCTCGCCAAGATTACAAAAATGTGCCCCAGACTCACCCCCCTTCGCGCGACGCGGGTGATCGTCGCGTGAGTCTGGGTGATTACGCCCCCTTGGACGTGGGTAAGCTGCTGCCTGATTACTATTCTTATTAGAAACCATTACATGTTAAATTCTCTATTTCTATTAATTTAATAATAATTATATTTAAGATACGTCCCCTCCTTATATACTTTATTATATTAATTACTACGGAATTAACTATTATATAAAGATAAATTATAACTATAAACTCTAAAATAATATATATTAATAATAATAAATCTCTAAATTTTTCTAAAGGAAGGTATAAAGGTTTATATATTAATATATTTATAATAATAATAAAACTCTTAAAGAAGAATATAAATATAAATTAATAAATATATAAATTATCTAGTAATATAAAATATATAATAAAATAATAGTAATTAATAAGTAAACTCTTACTATAATTACTAATCTATAAAATTAATTAATAGTAGTAAACTAGTATATTAAAAAATTAAAAACAATAAATAAAATTCTTAAAAATAAAGTTAAAAGTTTTTATTAATATAAATAAAATCTAAAGAGTCTTAAGGAAATTAAAGAGTTTAAGAATTATATTAAAGATATTATATCTTCTTCTAGAAATTCTAATAATAACTAAATCTTTCGTATAATATAATAATAGTAATAAATTCTTTTTATTCTTAAATTAGCGTTAATTAAACTTACCTAGATATATTATTTAATAATATATTTTAAATATTTATATAAATTATACTTAAAGTAAAAGTATTTTTATAAATATAATATTTTATTATTATTATATATAAATAATTTAATAGTAAATTAAATTTAGTTATACCTTAAATTATATAATATAATTATAAATATAAAGGAGAATATCTATTATATAAATATTAATATAAAAGTAGTAATATTTATTATTAATTTTAATTTTATTTACTTTATTTTATTATTTTCTATAACTAAATAATTTTTTTAATTATATTTATATATTTATATTTACTATCCGCTTATTTAAAGATTTTAATTAATTTACTAGTACTAGTAAACTCTTCGTTTAATAATTATTAATTATATTCTTCGCCTTAACTAGTTTCTTTAACTTTATACTAGATATTTTCTTTATTTTTAATTTTATTAATTACTTCTCCTACCTTATATAACTTATTATTATTAATAAGTTTAAGGGCTTATATAAAAAATTCCGTTATATTAATATAATCGCGAAGATAATATAATTTAAATTATAATTTAAATAATAATATATAGAAAGTATTAAAAATTTTATATATAAAAAGTAGTAGTAGATAATAAATTTTTACTTTTATTTTATTAATATTTTTAAAGGGCCTTATAAATTTATAAAATAATTTCTTATTTAGGTATTTCTATTTTAAATTCTTTATTATTAATATAATTAAATTACTAACTTTATAACTTTATAATTTATCTATTTTATTATATTACTTAATTTAGAATTTAGTAGTATCTTAAAAATACTTTATAACTTTATCTCTTAAAGTTTATAATTATTATAATTTATTATTTATAATTAATACTCTTTTTCCTTTAAAGTTATCCTTAATATCCTAATGGATTTTAGGATAATAACTATATATATAAAAAAACGGCGTTATTCTAATAATAGTATTCTAATTATAATTACTTAAGAATTCTATTATAAATAATAGTCTAGCTTAATTAATTTACTTATTATTAATAAATATACGTAAATAATATTTTAGTATTTAATTTTAATACTTTATTTACTTATCTATTTAAAGGTAAAAAATAGTATTTAAGTATTATTTAATTTTCGAATAAAAGTATATAATTAACTAGAAGGTACTTGTAAAAATAAAGCCTCTATTATTAATAATATTATTAGATATATTATAGTAGTAAATAATTTTAGAATAAAATACTTCTATTAACTAAATAGTATTAATTTTAATAATTATAAATATATACCTAATTATTTTAATAAATTAATTTATAATAATAAAGATAGTATTATAAATATTATCTTTATATTTACTAAATAGTAAGTTAGTTATAAAATCTATAAAAATCTCCTTTTAAAATTAAGTAGTAATAAGAAGTAAATTTAATTTATTATATAAATAATATTACGGCGCCTTTATCTACAAAAGAATTTTTAGGTAAATAATTTATATAACTTTATAATACTAAAGTAGTTTATTAAAGAATTATTATAATATTCTTTTATAAACTCTTCCTTTAAAGTTTTATTCTTTAATATATAAAATAACTATTATATCTTAATAATCTCTTAAAGTCTATAATTTATACTTTATTCTTTATATAATAATAGTCCTTTAGTATATTTACTTTAATTTGAAAAGAGTTTATTTAATTATTATAAATTTATAATTCCTAAATTAGTATTTTAATAGGCCTTTTAGAATTATTATATATAATTTTAAATATTATTATAACCTCCTTCTCTAGAATTACTACTTTTAACTTTATAATCTAAAAAGTAAAGATTATTATTACTTTTATTTCTTTATTTTTTTCTAATAATTAACTACTAGTTTAAAGAGTAAGTTTATTTCAAAGTATTAATAATAATTTAGTATTTAATAATAATATTCCCTTATAATTAAGACACCGCGATAATATATTAATAGGATTTAATTTTCTAGCCTAATAGAAGATTTTAAAGTTATAAATAATTAATCTAAATACCTAATAGGTTTATCTAGAATTTAATTCCTTCTATTTTATAAAACTCTTTAAATTATTATAATTAATCTAGATTTTAATATAATAGAGACTATTTTTTAAATAATATTATTATTATTCTATTACTATTATAATAACAGGTAATTCTTAATTAGCCGGCGACGAGATCTACCTATACGTGGTACCGGCTACGAACCTTCTAGTATCTCGGTACTAGGAGAGCTAAGAGATCTTACGGTGTTTTAGAAGTACCGTCTAGGGTTACCCGGTTATTACGGAATCGACACGTATATAGAGTATAGTAATAATAGGAATAGGAACGCTAACGCGATAGAAAAATAGAGAAGATAGAAGGAGAACTTTTAGAAGATTACGGTAAAAGATATAACGCGATAGAATATATAGATATAGACGGAAAATATATACTATATAAATACCCTTCTACCTCTCCTTAATATAGCCTCCGCTTCCCTACGCGTATTATAAACGCGATATACTAGTAATACTAGTAATACTAGTATAAGACGATAGGAATACTACCGATACAGAACCTCTATAATAGTACAGGATATATATGGTACTTCCATACCTATACCCGCTACAGGGCCTCTTACAAGGCCACGTCCTTATACTCCAGCCGATTCCGCGCCGCGCGGTCTAGGTAGCCTGAGTCTACCTACCTTAGGGCAGCTATAGTATATATAGATAATGATAGTATAATAAAAAGATAGTAATATTATCCCTTTCCTTATATACGGATAGATAGCGCTAAGACCTAGCTCCCGCTCTTACTAAGCAAGTTCTTATTAGTCGGATTTAGACGTCACCCCGTCAAGTTGAAGTAAGGGGATTTAATATTTAACGACGGTGAGGTAGTGTAATAGCAACACTATAGAATAAGTATAATTAAATTACAGTCGGTGTGTTAAATAGGCTATAGGTATAACTAATAAGAAGCACGACTAATTAGGTCTTACGATTGTTGAGAAACAGTGGTTAAAATTCTGATTTTTCTAATATAGGACCCCTGCAGCCTAAAATCGATGCGCTGAGGCCTAGGAGGCCCGGAAAAACTTCAAATCGACGTTTGCAACGATAAAAAAAAAAGCATCTCCTTCCTAATAGGGGATAGCGTTATTACTATGCTCCTTAGTTACCTCATGCCTATGTTATAGCCGCCAGCAGTCTCGTTACTTGTAGCTACATAGATAAGCCCCGCAACTATAACAACTATAGGCTGTACGGTATGCTCGTGCTCTAGGGGTTACGGGCCTGGTGTTGCTACTAATTTCATCCCCGAATTGACGTTTGATTGGGCTTCGTGACTGAGACCTTTCGATGCTGAGGCTGTAGCTACACTAGGCGCAGGGATGGTCACTCTATAAGAGGTGTACGTAAATATACTAGATTGCTGGATTAAGACGTTCGGTTCCTAGCTTATAGAGGTGTTTCTTTTCTTCAGCCGCTTCTTTAAAGGCAAAGAGTTCCTGATATAGACGTACTCTAAAGCCTCGATGTTCTCGCTGAGTCCATGTCTTTGCTGGGCTATATACAGCTATCTTGAAGGCATTAATAGTAGCATAGTCAATTATCTAGTACTAATAAGGTAGCTAGTTCCTTATTACTTTGCGCTGTGTCTTATACGCTACTCTATACTAATTAGTAATATCGACACCTCCTATATTAAAGTTGTACTCATCGATATAGCGAGGTATTAAGAGCTCCGCCTGAGGCCCTATATCTTCAAACGGTTTACGAGCGTTCGTCGCATTGCTAGAGGTTTGTTAAGGTCGTCGTCTCTACCGTTTCACGTGATCAGCCACCTTATTAACTGTGTGAACGGTGGAGAGAGAAAGCACGGTGTTGTTATCGATCTAACCTAGGTAAAGCACCTCGTCAACCGGTATCGCAACTAACGTACCCCAGGGAAGCACGTGACCGTATTTCTCCTTGAGAAGGTGTAGTACATTAGGAAAATCAGGACTCGAATTAGCCCGTGTAGTACCGCATGCTCTAATGCCTACGACCTTGAGTTCTCGAAACAGCTGTATAGAGGTAAATAAATTATTAAGATAAATGGTATATATTTAGCCGTCTAGGAGAGGAGGAAGTTCTATAGCTAATTAATATATAACGCTCTAAGTATTAGTTAATAATATATACTTCTTCAATTCTCCTATTTTAAAGAAACGAGAATGGAATATAAAGTAGAATAAATAACCTCGATCGTATAAAGCCTATATTTTAAAGCCTTATTTAATTAGTTTATTAACCATCTTTAGTGTATGCTTTAATCGGCCGTAGAACTTTATTATTATCTCGTTAATAGAGACGTTTTTTCCTAGTATCTAGTAGGAGGAATAGTTACTCCGAAATATCGAGATAATTGGTTCTAGCTTTCTCTACCATTACTAATTTGTTCCTCGTCGTTCTAAAGCCGTCATTCGATCTAATTAGTCCGATGTAGGAGGCTCTTTATTATCCTTAACAGGGCTGTAGTATAGAAATCGCTGTAATTAAGTGAACCTTTCGAGTGTTATCTATAAGGCTGGTGTGTAGTTTAGCCTATTAAGAAGGTCCTTATTCTAGTACTTAGCCGTTTCGCCTTCAGGGTGGATACTTATATAAATTAGGGTTCCTATAAAGACTTTTAATTCGTTAGGATTAGTAGCCTACCAGGTTCTTTAGTTAAGGCTATCCACATCGGAATAGCTGCGGGCCCTAGACCTTCTCCTACGTGGAATAGCTCCCTGACGTATTACGTACTAATTGGTGTTTATAGCGAGAATTTGCCATATCTTTTCGTCCTAAAATAACGAGAATAAAGTATAAGGACTGTCACAATCAATATCTAGAGGATATACCGGTTGAGGTTCTCTAGGGGGTCCCTTAGTAAAAGGCGTAAATTCGACTATTAATATATTATCGAGATTTCTCGTAAATTCCACCTTAGAGAGGCCTCCGAGTCTTCCCTTCTCCCTAGCCTTCTCCTCCTGGTGTAGCTGTTTCTCCGTCTTTAGTTTAACACGTCGCTTCGTCTCCCTAATTAGTTCACCGTCAGGTTTTACCTTAGTGGAGGCCTTAATGGTAGTAGTTACGACCGTAGCTAAAGTAGTGTCAAGAACCCCATTAATCGTCTCCCTAGTTACTACAGCGACGTCCTATTCATCTGAGGGTATAATAGCCGTAACTTGCGACTCTCTCTTAATCCTCCTTCGTTTCCTAGGGCCTTGCTGTGTATTCTGAGAGGTTTGAGAGGGTGGTAGAGGTGGAGAAGTGTTTTTTTCGGTGTAGTAAAGTATAGGTTTTTCGGCTACTGGATCATCTTATATAGTATCACCAAAACTCCTAGATACCTCGCCCTAGGACGCCCCGTTTTGAAATCTAGCAGGTAGAACTCTTCTCCTAGTTAGTCTCGGCGAAGGCATCGGATTTTAGAGCTATACAGACGATTAGGTAGTGATATAGGTGGTGGAGTTAATAAGTTTGAATAGAATCAGGAATAGATCGAGAATTAATGATTTGATACCAAGACCTACGGGAACGCTAGGGGCTTAGCGCCATCTATCCGTATATAAGGAAAGGGCTATATAGAGCTAGCCCTTCCTTCCTCCTAATAATTAAGCGTAAACTAGATAGTATACCGGGTATATACTGCCGCTATTACTACCGTACGGCGGCGAGGATACTCCAGCCCCCTCCCTAGGTAGTCCTTACGGTACGGCTGCAGGTAGTAGGCACCTAACCCGAAATAGGACGTAGGTATTAGACTCCTTACCTAATAGCCTATAAGTACGATAGGGCCGCCGGTCTCGCTAGCCGGTAGTACCTGTTACCTTCTACACGTATACACCTTAATAGTAGCGGCCGATATAACCGCGGTAAATATACCGGGTATCCGCTACCTTATTATAGTACGGCGGTGGGGATACTTAGCCGCCGCCTCCTAGGTAGTCCCCACGGTATAATAGCAGGTAGTAGAGGCCTAGCCCGTATAGTACGTAGATATTAGCCTTCCTACCTAATAGTCTATAAGCACGCTAGGGTCGCTGGCCTCCTTACCTAGCGGTGCCTAGCACCGATAGACTAGTAGGTAAGTACTAGTTCTATTACCTCCCTTTACGTATATACCCTTCCTGTCACGGACGTTATAACCGGGACTACATAGAATTATCCGTTATAAGGATGTATCCGTTACGCCGAACGGATTAGATTAAAAAAACGGCTGGAGGAGATAGTAAAGAGAATAGGGCTAGGCCCTAGACAAGGAAAAGGAGTTTCACCTGCAGACGAAACTTTAGTACGATAGGTAGTAAACCCGACCCTTCTACTACCTCCCTAGTGGTAGGCCTACTAGGGGGGGAGGGAAGGAGCTGTAAATAGTTGAGAGAACCGTAACTATTAGGTGGAGTTTTTATCCCTATAGTAGGGTTTCTCCCCGAATAATATATACGCGATACGTACCCTTGAATAGTCTACCCTTATTAGCTTTTAGCTAGTATAGGAGTATAATTAATTAATTAATATCCCCTTTTATTTCTTTAAAGTTAGTAATCTAATTTTATATATAGATATTATATTATACGCGCCTTTAATTAGGAATAAAAATTTAATTATATTTTATATTCCCTAGCTCTACTATATTAATAAGCCCTAGGGTATAATAAGCTTAATTCCCTTCTACTTTATTATCTTTAATAACTTATCTATTATTATATAATATATATACCTACCTAGGTTATTTTATTATAAGTAGTATAAGTTAAAATCCCTGATTATTATATATTCCTTATCCTTATTAAGCGCCTTTTTAAGGCTTTTATTTCTTAATAACCTCTCTATATAGAACTTATAAGTTATACTACCTTTCTTTTTAGTATTTTAAAGTATTTAAGCTTTACTCCTAGCTTAGCCTTTATCTTTTCTACCTCCTTCTACCCTAATCAGGTATCTTTTAACTTATATAAGGTGTTTCCCCTTATAAACCGCGTATTACTTATTAGTATCTAAGCTACTTATATAATTATTAATTAAGTAGTTCCTAGTATATTAATTATATTTTATTAAGTACTTATATACTCTTCTAAGATATTTATATTTATAATAGTTAAAGTATTACCTAGGCGCTACGTCTTTTTCCTACTTAATATAGAAGAGGAGTATACTCTTTATTATAATTCTTTTATCTATTAGCTTATTTATTATCTTAGATTTAATAACCTTAATAATTAGTAAGGAGAACTTTTTCTTAATATCTATTATATTTAAGTTATATATAAAAGCTAGCTATTTAATTTTAACTATCTTTAATTAAGGGTATAATTATTTATTAGCTACTTTTAACTCCTTTATTACTACCCCTTAATCTTTATTATTTATTATTACTAGCCTTACTACGTAGATTACTATTTATAGTATTTATACTAGAGTATTTATATTAATAGGTATACTTTTATAAACTATCCCTCTATCTTTTCTAGCTCTTCCTTTATCTCTATTATAACTATCTAGAGTATAATATTACCTATCCCTACTTAATATATTATAATAATAGAGTTTATAATACCCCTAGTATTATAAAACATTTATATTAGGTTTAAGAGTATAATCCCTAATAATAATTATTTCTCTTTTATATTATTAGTCCTTATTATAACCTATTTAACTCTCCTAGTATTCTCTTATATATTAAGCTAAGGGTATTTATAACTTTAATATTATATATTATATAATATCTACTTAGCTATTTAATTTCTTTTATATTATTATTAATATTACTACTTTTTTCCTAGCTTCTACCTTACTAACGCGTCCTTTAATATTATAATTAATATAAGCGTATAACTAGCTTATTATACTCTAATAGAATTTTAATAATACTTTACTTACTTATCCTTATTATATATTTTATATTATTTTAAGGAGCTTATATAACTCGTATTCTTTATTATTTATTAAACCCTCTATCTTATTACACCCTATTAACTAATATATTATTATACTACCTCCTTTACTTACCCTATTACTCCCTTCCCTATTATAATCCCCCCCGCTAGGTACCTTATCTACCCCCTTCTTTAGTCTACCTCTCTCTTAACTTATACGCCTAGTCGCTAGTACGCCCCGCCCTATTTACTATCTCTATTACTATCCTAAGTTAAAGGCCTATTATAATATCTATCTTATATTAATTAGAATTTAATAATTTTCTAAATTATTAGTAGACTATAAATAATATTATAGTTATATTTTAATAGACTTTTACTATCCTATTAATAAGATATTAATATAGATTATTATTAGTTATAACTATTAGTTAATAGCTTATTAATAAAAATATATCTTCTTAATAATATTTTAGTTATATTACGGCAAATAATCTATTAATAGGTAATTAACTACTTATTAATAAGTTATTTAACCTACTATTATAGATAGTAAGGTACTTATTTATTTTATTTAATACCCTCTTATATAAGTTTTACTAAGTATAACTTACTTAATCCTTTAAATAATAATAGCTAGCCTATTAAAGGTATTAATAATACTTACTACCTATTTAAAGTTAATAAGATTTATATTCTTATAATAATAGATAAAAAGAAAAATAATTTATTTTTTACTAACTACTTTTATATCTTTAAGCTACTTAGTAACTTAATTTTATAAAGATAGCTCTAATCTACTATAATACCTCTTTAAATTATTTAAAATAATCCTAAGACTAATATTATAACCTAGTTATATAATAATAATCTTTATTATTTATATATATAAGAGTCTCTTTATATTATACTATTTATAAAAATAGTATTAAAAATATCTATTCTAATATTAAGAATACTCTTTTCCCCTTTTAAAAGGGTTATTAGAGTCCTTATTAATATTATTCTACTTTATATTATATTAAAGTAGAAGGAGTAGGCTAATTTAATAAATAATATTATTCCTACTTTAAGATATTTAGATTTAAACTTAGATTTAAACTTCTCTAGTTTTAAATTAATAATAAAACCCTTAATTTAAAATATACCTTACTATTTATAGTAGTAGAAAAGAATAACTATTTATAAATATATTATTAATCTTAATAAGACTAAGATATTATTATTAAGATATCTCTTACTTAATAGACTATTAACTAAATACTATTATTATTAATAATTAGTATTAATATTTAGTAAATAGGATAGTAAAAGTCTACTAAAATATTATTATAATACTATTAATAATCTATTAATAATTTAAGAAATAATTAAATTAAGTATTTAATAAGCCTAATTATATAGTTCTAATTATTATTATACTTAATATATTAATTAATTAATTAATTAATTATACTCCTATACTAGCTAAAAGCTAATAAGGGTAGACTATTTAGGGGTATATATCGCGTATATATTATTCGGGGAGAAACCCTATTATAGGGATAAAAACTCCACCTAATAGTTACGGTTCTCTTAACTATTTACAGCTCCTTCCCTCCTCCCCCTAGTAGGCCTACTACTAGGGAGGTAGTAGAGGGGTCGGGTTTACTACCTATCGCACTAAAGTTTCGTTTATAAGTGAAACTCCTTTTCCTTATCTAGGGCCTAGCCCTTTTCTCTTTACTATCTCCTCTAGCCGTTTTTTTTAATCTAATCCGTTCGGCGTAACGGATATATCCTTATAACGGATAATTCTATATAGTCCTAGTTATAACGTCCGTAATAGGAAGGGTATATACGTAAAGGGAGGTAATAGAACTAGTACTTACCTACTAGTCTATCGGTACTAGGTACCGCTAGGTAAGGAGGCCAGCGGCCCTAGCGTGCTTATAAACCATTAGGTAGGAAGGCTAATATCTACGTACTATACGGGCTAGGCCTCTACTACCTACTACTATACCGTAGGGACTACCTAGGAGGCGGTAGCTAAGTATCCCTACCGCCGTACTATATATAGTAAGGTAGCGGATACCCGGTATATTTACCGCGGTTATATCGGCCGCTACTATTAAGGTATATACGTGTAGAAGGTAATAGGTACTACCGGCTAGCGAGACCGGCGGCCCTATCGTACTTATAGGCTATTAGGTAAGGAGTCTAATACCTGCGTCCTATTTCGGGTTAGGTGCCTACTACCTGCAGCCGTACCGTAAGGACTACCTAGGGAGGGGGCTAGAGTATCCTCGCCGCCGTACGGTAGTAATAGCGGTAGTAGATACCCGGTATACTATCTAGTTTACGCTTAATTATTAAGAGGAAGGAAGGGCTAGCTCTATAATATTACTATCTTTTTATTATACTATTATTATCTATATATACTATAACTACCCTAAGGTAGGTAGACTTAGGCTACCTAGACCGCGCGGCGCGGAATCGGCTGGAGTATAAGGACGTGGCCTCGTAAGAGGCCCTGTAGCGGGTATAGGTATAGAAGTACTATATATATCCTGTACTATTATAAAGGTTCTATATTAGTAGTATTCCTATTATCTTATACTAGTATTACTAGTATTACTAGTATATCGCGTTTATAATACGCGTAGGGAAGCGGAGGCTATATTAAGGAGAGGTAGAAGGGTATTTATATAGTATATATTTTCCGTCTATATCTATATATTCTATCGCGTTATATCTTTTACTATAATCTTCTAAAAGTTCTCCTTCTATCTTCTCTGTTTTTCTATCGCGTTAGCGTTCCTATTCCTATTATTACTATACTCTACCTACGTATTAATTCCGTAATAACTAGGTAACCCTAGACGGTACTTCTAAAATACTATAAGATCTCTTAGCTCTCCTAGTACTAAGATACTAGAAGGTTCGTAGCCGGTACTACGTATAAGTAGATCTCGTCGCTGGCTAAAAATTAGTATTATTATATATTATTATATAAAATATTTTATAACTTATAAAAAGGCTATATTTAAGAGATAAAATATTATTATTATACCTATTTATAAAGGCTAGCTTTTTATACTATTATATTACTATTCTTTATAAAAAGGTAATATTAGGTTAATAGTAGTTAATATTATAAGCTTCTCTTAATATACTTATAAAGGGATAATTAAACCTTAACTAACCTAGGTATAAAAGCTAACTATACTAATTTTTTATAAAAGATCTTAATAAGTAATTTATTACTAGTAACTTTTTATATATCTTATTATCTAAGATTTTAAGTTATAATTTATTTTACTTAGTTTTAATCTATTTAAATATTAATAAAAGTATATTAAGAAGATTAATATATTATTTATAGATTTATTATAAGTTATATTATTAAATTTATATTACTTCTTATATTAATAGTACCCTTATTACCTTATTAAAATTTAAGATATCTACTTTAAAGCCTTAATATTTATCTAGTTAAAAAGAGTATATAAGTATATTAGAATCTACTTAATTAATATATTATAATATATTATCTTTATATCTAGTACTAACTTTAAACTCTTTATCTAAATTATCTTAAAATATAATTAATAAAATAAGGAGCTCTCCTCTTTTAAACTCTAATATTAATATAAAATTTTAATATTATTAAAATTATAAAAATACCTTTATAATAATATAAAGATATATTAATTAATTAATTAGTTATACTCCTATACTAGCTAAAAGCTAATAAGGGTAGACTATTTAGGGGTACGTATCGCGTATATATTATTCGGGGAGAAACCCCGTTATAAGGATAAAAACTCCACCTGATAATTACGGTTTTCTTAACTATTTACAGCTCCTTCCCTCCCCCCCCTAGCAGGCCTACTACTAGGGGGGTAGCGGAGGGGTCGGGTTTACTACCTATCGCACCAAAGTTTCTTCTACGAGTGAAACTCCTTGTCCTTGTCTAGGGCCTAGCCCTTTTCTCTTTTCTATCTCTACTAGCTGTTTTTAATCTAAACCGTTCCTTATAAGGCGTAACAGATAAATCCTTATAACGGATAATTCCTTAAGGTCCCGGTTATAACGTCTGTAACGGGGAGGGTATATACGTAAAGGGAGGTAATAGAACTAGTACTTACCTACTAGTCTATCGGTGCTAGGTACCGCTAGGTAAGGAGGCTAGCGGCTCTAGCGTGCTTATAAACCATTAGGTAGGAAGGCTAATATCCACGTACTATACGGGCTAGGCCTCTACTACCTACTACTATACCGTAGGGACTACCTAGGAGGCGGCGGCTAAGTATCCCTACCGCCGTACTATAGTAAGGTAGCGGATACCCGGTATATTTACCGCGGTTATATCGGCCGCTACTATTAAGGTGTATGCGTGTAGAAGGTAATAGGTACTATTAGCTAGCGAGACCGGCGGCCCTATCGTACTTACAGGCTATTAGGTAAGGAGTCTAATGCCTACGTCCTGTTTCGGGTTAGGTACTTACTACCTGCAGCCGTACCGCTAGGACTACCTAGGGGAGGGACTAGAGTATCCTCGCCGCCGTACGGTAGTAATAGCGGTAGTACATACCCGGTATACTATCTAGTTTACGCTCGATTATTAAGAGGAAGGAAGGGCTAGCTCTATAGTATTACTATCTATTTATTATAATATCGTTAGCTATATATATTATAACTACCTTAGAGATAAACTAATCTAGGCTACCTAACCCACGCGGCGCGGAGTTAGCTGGAGTATAGCCTCGTAAGAGGCCCTGTAACGGGTATAAGTATAGAAGTACCGTATACTACTATAGAGGTTCTATCTATTAGTAATATTATCTGGCGGTAGTATTCCTATAACTTTATACTAGTATTACTAGTATTACTAGTATATCGCGTTCTCGATATATATAGGGAAGCGGAGGCTATATCGCGGAGAGGTAGGAGGGTATTTATATAGTATACTCTTTATTATCTATATCTATATATTCTATTACAGTATATCTTTTACTATAATCTTTTAGTAGTTCTCCTTTTATCTTTTCTACTTATCTATCGCGTTAGCGTTCCTATTATTATTATCGCTTTACCCTACTACGTATTAATTCTATAATAACTACGTAACCCTAGATAATACTTCTAAACTACCGTAAGATCTCTTAGCTCTCTTAGTACTAAGATACTAGAAGGTTCGTAGCCGGTACTACGTATAAGTAGATCTCGTCGCCGGCTATAAAGATATATTATTAAACTCTCCTAATCTTATTAATTTATATATTATAATAGTATACTCTTTATTATTTATATATAATATTAAATAATAGAATTAATAGTATCTAAGTTTAAGCTTAAATAAATTATAACTATTATAACTTTTAAAAAGAGGGGTTAGATATATTATAATTATAACTAAATTAATTATTTATTTATTAATACGCTTATTCTAGTATTATTTATATTAATAAGGGTAGTCTTTTATATTTAAGTACCTCTTTATAATAGGTAGGGTAGTAGAGCTATTAAGTCCTATTATAATAGGGGTACTAGAGAAACCTTTTATAATTAAAAACTCCTACTTATTACCTCCTTTTCTTATAATATCCTACTTCTTAAGTAGCTTAATAAGTCCTTTTTATTAAGATTATATTATTTATTATATTTAATTAATCGTATTTTTATAAATTCTTTATTAATTTCTTCTTCTTTTATTTTATTTTATTTTATATTTTTTATATCTTTATTAATTTTAATAGTAGAACTACTACCTTTTAAGGAAGTTTTACCCTCTTTAATTAAGGTTTAATAAGTTAAAATTATTTTAAGTAGCCTATTTTTATTAGTTAGTAGGTTATTATATAAATTCTATTTAACTTAATTAATATCTCTTTAAAGTTATAAGTTTTAATTTCTTAAATTAAGTTTAATTTTAACCCTTATAATTTTAAGTAGAAGAGGAGGATCTACTTTATATTTTATTTTATTTAATTATAATTATATTTAAAGTCTTAGATCCCTAGTATATTAAAACTTAATAGGAATACTTTAAAGCTATTTTCCCTATTATAAAGTTAGATTACTAATAAACTTTATACCTTTCTAAAGCTTTAATAGTAGTTAATATAATTATTTAAAAAGGGGCCTTTTACTACTAAGGCTTAACTCTCCTTTAAGATAGTTATTTATTAAGCCTTTTAATATTTCTTTTATTAAAGCTACTTCTAGTCTTTTACTTTTATTAACTTATATTAATATACCTTTTATTAAGTATTTATTATTACTTAATTTTAACTCCCTTTTAATTAGTATTAGATCTTTTTATTCCTTATTATTATACTTATAAAAGTATTATAAAGTACTTAATATTTTAATATTTTATTATTTAGTTATACTTAAATTAAGGGAATTACTACCTCTAGCTTTAATATTAATATTAATATTACCTTATATATATTAAGGATTAATCTTAAGTAGTTATTTTATATTATTAATATTTATATATAAATTTTTATAATACTAATTATTCCCCTTAATTAATATTATATTAAAGTTATAAATATAAGTATTAGTTAGATTATTAGATTATATATTACTTTATATCTTATAAAGGTTATATTTTAAAGTATTTAAGTACTTAAGATTAAATAATAGCCTTTATCTTAATTTAAGTAATATATAAGCTCTAATAGAGTTTAAAGTAAATATATAACTTTAAGACTTATATACTTATATTTAAAGTAACTTTTATACTATTAAATTAAATTAATTTTAATATATTAAATTTCTTTAATATTTTTAAGAGGTATATTATTTTATATTTTTATAATATAAGTTTTATATTATAAATCTTTACTTATTTTTAATATATTTAATAGGCCTTTTTAAGTTAATAGTAGTTTCCTTTAATAAACTTATTATATATTAAGAGGTAAATATTATTAATAAAACCTTTTACTTATATAAAGAATTTAATCTTTATATATTCTTTAATTAATAGTTTATTAAAAAAATAAAAAGAGGATTAATAAGATTAAAGAGCTTTAAGAGATATTTATCTTTACTTCTTTTATTTAATTAGTTTTTATCTCTATTAAAATAGATATTATCCTTCTTTAAAAGAAGCTTATACCTTAGATTATAATTATAATTAAAATTCCTTTTATTTAAAAATTATAAAGTAACTTCTTATATAATATATTATTAGAAGCCCCTATTATATTTAATAATAATAGGCTTATAATACTCTCCTTCCCTTAATTTTATATTAGATAAATTAAGTTTATAATAGTTTTAAAGGTTATTTTTATTAACTTACTCTTATTTACTCTTATTTATTACTTTAAGAGTAGCTTATAATATTTTATTAATTTATTAAAGTACTTAAATACTACTATTTTAAAAGCCTTTCCTAGTATATTAAGTAATATTATTAAATAATAGGCTTTTAATTTTAAATAATCTAATTTCTTTAACTTTTTTAATATAATTATATTTACTTTTTCAAGTTTTCTAAGGTAGTAGCTACTATCTAGGTAAGTTTAAAAGGGCTTTTAAACTACCTTAAATATATCTTTATATAAGATATATAAGAACTTATTTAATATTAATAGCCTTAAGGCCTTATTTATAATTAAGTATTAATTACTTCCTAGACCTCTTTATACTTTAAGGTATTATATAAATTAATTAATATAAAGTATATTATACCTTTAATATCTCTTAAATTAATTTAAAGTAAGGGGGGGAAGAAGACTTTTTTAAGTACTTTTATTTTCCCCTTAAAGTTAGTTACCTTTCTACTCTCCTTATTTTTAAAGGCGGGGAATTATAAGAGTTTTTTAAGGATTATACTCTTTTTTTATATATATTAACTTTTAAATACTTATCTTTTTTAAATAATATTATATATACTACCTTTTAATAATTTAATATATAAGTCCTTTTTAATATTAAGACTTTATTATTATCTACCTCTTAAAGTCTCTCCTCTTACTAGCTATTTAATAATATTTATAATTTTTTAAAGCCTTTTTAAAAGCCTTTATTACTTTTCTATATTTTATTATTTAATATAACTTTAAGCTTGTAAAAGGCTTAATATTAAAGATAGTATTATCTACTATTTATTAAAGTATTATAACTAGCTTATTTATATTTATATATATATTTATATTTATATATAATTTTTATATTAATCTAAGACTTTAAATAAAATAATTATTTATATATTAATATCTCTTAATATCTCTTTAAAATTAGCCTTTTTTAAGCCTACTTTTTATAAGGCTTTAACTCCTCTTATAACTACTTTAAAGATATATATATTAAGAGGTAGTTAGATTTAAAGTTAAGTTCTTATTTAACTTTATACCTTAATATTATATTATACGCGCCTTTTATTAGGAATAATAAGTTAATTCTATTTTATATATTTTAATTCTATTATATTATTAAGCTTTATACTTTATTACTTTATTACCTTTAATAACTTATCTATTATTATATAATATATATACCTACCTAAGTTATTTTATTATAAGTTATATAAGTTAAAGTTATTAATTATTATATATTCCTTATTATTATTAAGTACCCCTTTAAGGGCTAGGACTATAAATAAGCTATTATTAGAAGTTAAGCTTATTAAAGAAAGGTTATATATATTATAAATATAAAGGGTTATCCTTTATAACTTATAAGGCTCTTTAATTCCTATAACTTAATTTTAAAAGTTATAAACTTATATTTATAATAAGTAGAAATCCCCTTTATTATATTATACCTCCTTAGACTTTAAATTTAATCTTTTATTTATATAAAAATAGGTTCTTATCTTTAAATTATTATAGTATATTAAATAGAACTTACTTATATTATAACTATAAAATATATTATTTATTAAGTTTCTAATAAATTTTTATATAATAAGTATATTTATATTATAAATTTTATTATTTTTTAGAAGAGGTATTATTATTATATCCTTCTTTTTTTATTATATTATAGGATTTTTATAAATTATTTATTAATTAGATATAAGTTAATTCTCTACTTATATATTTATATCTTAATTAGGGGCTAGGATAGACTCTTTATTAATATTAAGCTTATATTATAAAGGATAATTAATTATCTTTTAATATAAATAGCTTTATTAATCTTTTAACCTTCTTTTATATAAGTATATTATATATTATAAGTATTATACTCCTAAGTACCTTTTATTTTATATTATATATTATTATCTAGAAGCCTTCTACCTTTTAATAACCTCTTATTATAAATTATATAACTTATACTACCTTTCTTTTTAATATTTTAAAGTATTTTAACTTTACTTCTAGCTTAGCCTTTATCTTCTCTACTTCCTTCTACTTAATTAAGTAGCTCTTAGCTTATACTAGGTATTTATCTTTATAAAAGATATATTACTTTATTATACTTAAACTATCTATATATTTATAAATTAAGTAGCTTTTAATATACTTATTATATTTTATTAATATATTATATATTTTATTAATATACTTATATATATAATAATTAAAGTATTACTTAAGTATTATATCCCTCTCTTACTTAATATAAAAAAGGAGTATACTTTCTATTACTATCCCCTTATTAATTAGCCTATTTATTATTTTAAAGTAAGTAACTTTAATAATTAATAAAGAGAACCTCTTTTTTATATTAATTATACTTAGGTTTTATATAAAGGTTAGCTATTTAACCCTAATTTTCTTTAATTAAAGATATAATCTCTTATTAACTACCTTTAACCCCTTTATTACTACTCCTTAATCTTTATTATTAATTATAACTAGCTTAATTATATAAATTACTACTTATAATATCTATTTAAGTATTTATATTAATAGGTATATCTTTATAACTTATCCTTTTATTCTTTTTTACTCCTCCCTTACTTTTATTATTATAGTTTAAAGTATAATATTACTTGTTTTTATTTAATATATTATAATAATAGAGTTTATAACTCTTTTAATAGCTGAAAATATTTATATTAATTATATAAGTATAATCTTTAATAATTATTTCTTCTCTTTAATATTATTAATTTTTATTATAACCTATTTAACCCTTTTAATACTCTCTACTTTTAACGCGTATTAAGCTAGGGGTATTTATAATCCTAATATAATATATTATATAACCTCTACTTAGTTATTTAATCCCTTTTATATTATTAATAGTATTAATATAATCTTTTTAACCTTTATTATATTAATATATCCCTTAATATTATAATTAATATAAGTATATAGTTAGTATATTATACTTTAATAAAAACTTTTATAATATTTTATTTATTTATTCTTATTTTATATTTTATATTATTTTAATAAGTTTATAAAGCTCTTATTTTTTATTTTTTATTAATTTTATCTTTTTACTCCTTATCTATTAACGCGTTATTATATTACCTCTTCTACCTCCCCTATCTATCCTATTACCTCCTTCCCTATTATATCCTCCCTCTTAGATACCTTAATTATTCCCCTCTTTAATCTATCTCTCTCTTAACTTATACGCCTATTTATTTATATAACTTACTATATTTACTATTTTTATTACTATCTTAATTTCATATTATTTATTATAACTAAGTATATAAATAAGGTTAAGGTAATTATTAATAATTAAGTATATTCTTATAACTTATAACTTTTTAGGTAATAAAATCTTAGGGATATTAATTAATAGTATATTTACTTATATTATTAATACTTCTCTTAAGAAGATCTTTATTAAAAATAATATTAATAAGAATATCTTTATATATTAATAAGTAAGATTAAGGATTATAAAAGACTTAATTATAATAAATATATTATAATTAATATATACTACTCTAGCTTTATAATTAATAGTTAGTATAATAGTTAAAAGAGTAACTAAGGTATAATTATTAATTATAATTAATAAGGAGGTTCTTATAATATTTATAATATTTATAATAGTATAATCAAGCTCTTTTAGTAGAAATAAGTACTATTATTAATCCTAGTATTAAGAATATACTAAGAAATAGAGTTAAAACTTATAAAGAGTTATATATTATAAATTAAATAATAAAATCTTTTTATAAATAATAGAAATATAATTAATATCTTTATAAACTAATAAGTCTTATATCTATTAAAGTTAAATATATTATCTAGGCTTATATAAGTATATCCTCTTAAGTAAAAAGATAAAAAATATTATTAATAAACCTTTTAATAAGCTTTAAGCTTAGACTAAGCTTTTATAATTAAACTATTAAACTCTATTTAATTACACCTACTTTATAATTAATATATAAGAACTTAATATAATTAAAGAAAATAATATATATCTACTCCCCTTATAAGTAGATATAATAATATTAATATATAGTAATTAATAAATATTACAAGATAATTTTATTAATTCTAAGTAATTAATAATATTAATTTTAAGGCTATTATATAAAGTAATATTAACTCTAAGTTTATTATAATAAGTAATATTAGTATTTAATCTACTATAATAAGTAATATTAATATTATAACTATTAGTAATAATACTATTATTTACAAGGTTATAATAAAATATAATATTAAGATTAAAGCTACTAGAATTAATAAAATAATTAATAATATTAACTCTAAGGCTATTTAAAAAGGTAATATTAATATTAAAGTTAGTATTATTAACTCTAATACTATTATAGTTAATAAAATATTTAATAATATTATTCTTAAAGCTATTATAATAGGTAATATAATTAATAATATTAAATTAATAGTATTTATCTTAGTATTACTTATTATAATAGTATTAAGATTAATATTACCTACTTTAATAACTTTAAATTTAATATTACCTACTTTAATAGCCTTTTAATTAATATTATTAATTATATTATAAATTCTAAGAGCTTTAATATTACTATTACCTATTATAATAGTATTAAAGCTAATATTACCTCTTTTTAACTTTAAGCTTAATAGTATATAATTTAATAGCTTTAAGATTAATATTATTTATTATAATATATATTAATATTACCTATTATATATTTTTATTAATTATAATATTAAAAGTTACTTAAATATAATAAAGATTAGAAAGAAAGTTATAATATAATTAATAATATAAGGAAAATCTTAAGAGGAGTAGATAAATAATTAATAATATTAAAGAGAAATAAATATATTATATTATTAAAAGAGTTATAAATTATATTTTTATAATATATTAAATAGAGATAAATAATATTATACTTTAAATAATATAATAAAGATAAAAGAAGAGTTAAAAATAAAAATATAAAAATTATAAATAATAACTTATATAATAAAGCTAATAATAATAAATAATAAAAGATTTTACTCTTAAATAAAAATAATTAGAATTAAATAGCTAGCTTTTATATATAACTTAAAGATAATAAATATTAAAGAAAAGTTCTCCTTATTAATTATTAATCTAAAATAATTAATAAATTAATAAATAAATAAAGGAATTATAATAAAAAATATACCCTTCTTTTATATTTAATTAAAAAAGATATAATACTTAAGTAATATTCTAATAATTATAGATATATATATCTTAAGAAGATATATAAATATCTATTAAAAATTATTATATTTATTAAAAATCTTTTAGTTAAATTATATAAATAACTTAAATATTAATAAATAATTTATAATCTATAAAAAAATAATTCTATATATACTAAAAGATACCTATTTATAGAAAAATTAAATTACTTAAAATAATTTTTAAAAAAGGTAGTATAAGTTATAATATTTATAATAGAAGGCTATTAATAAAAAAAAGGCCTTTAATATTAATATTACCTATTAGAATTATTTTAAGAATAATACTATAAATTTTAATAGTCTTATAATTTATATTAACTATTAAAATAGCTTTAAAACTAATATTATAACCTTAATATTAGTTTTACTTATTATAATAGCTCTAGGATTAACCTACCTTAATAGCTTTAAGGTTAATATTACCTACTTTAATAACCTTAAATTTAATATTATTAATTATATTATTAATTTAAATAGCTTTAATATTAGTATTACCTATTATTATAACTTTAAAGATAATAGTATTATTTTTAATAGCCTTATTTTTAATTAATTAATTATTTATTTATATACCTATTCTAGTATTACTAGTAGAACTACCTCTTAAAGGAGTTTTATCTACTCTAGCTAGAGTTTAATAAGTTAAAATTATTCTAGGTAACCTATCTTTATTAGCTAGCGGGCTACCGCGTAAGTACCCCTTAGCTTAGTTAGTAAGTCCTTAAAGTTATAAGTTCTAGCTTCCTTAATTATATTTAGTTTTAACTCTTATAATTCTAGGTAGAAGAGGAGGATATATTTATCTTATTTTACCTAGTTATAATTATATCTAGAGTCTTAAATCCCTAGGATATTAGCTTTAAGTAGGAACGCCTTAAAGCTATCCTTCCTACTACGGAGTTAGATAGCTAATAAACTCTCCGCCTTCCTTAAGCCCTTATAATAGTTAGTTTAATTACTTAAGAGGGGGCTTTTAATTACTAGGGCCTAGCTTAATAGTTTAAAGATTAATATTACTTACTTTTATAACCTTAAATATATATTATTAGTTTTATTACTAATTTTAATAGCTTTAAAGTAATAGTACCTACTTTAATATTAATATTACTTACTTAAATAGCCTTAAAGTTAATATTATTAATTAGATTATTAACTTTAACTTATATATTAGTATTAATTATTATAGTAACCCTTAAAATTAATATTATTAATAATTAAATTAATATTTCTAGTAGCTTTAAGCTTAATATTATTAAATATAATATAAATTCTAGTAGCCTTAATATTATAGATCTTAATAACCTTATTATTAATACTATCTAATATAATAGCTTTAAGTATAATACTATAAATCTTAATAGCTTTAATATTAATATTACTTATAATAAGAACTTTAAGGTTAATATTACTTACTATATAACTAAATCTTATAGCTTTAATATTAAGATAATATATATTAGTATTAGGATTAAGGTTAATTATACCTATTTTAATAGCCTTAAAGTTAATATTATTAATTATATTATTAACTTTAATAGCTTTTAGGAGAATATTACTTATTATAATAGCTTTAAAGAGAATATTATTATTTCTAATAATCTTAATTCTAATATTACTTATTATATTAATCTAAAGGTTAATATTATTAAATATATCTTTAATTTACTAGCTTTAATATTAAGACTACTTACTTTAATAGCTTTAAAGTTAATAATATTAATAGTACTTTAAGATTTAAATACTTTTTATTATCTAATTAAATAGATTTATACTTAATATTAATATTAATATTATTTATAATTTAATTAAGGGATATTAAGGGTATAAAATACTTTATACTAATAAAATAATATATTATACTATAGTTTAAAGAGATTTAAAAAGTAATTTAATAATTAGTTATAAATAAAGCTTTAAAGATATTAAGCCTTTTAAATAAATATATATAAATTTCTATATAAAGATTTAATTAAAGTAGTAATAGAACTTTTTTAAGCTTACTTAAATAATATTTACTATTTAAAAAGCTTTAAAAAGTAAAAAATAATTACCTTAAGAAAATTTAGATTATTTAATATATTAAAAAAGGCTTTTAAGATAATAGTCTTTAAATACTTTAATAAATTAATAAAATATTATAAGCTCCTTCTAAACTAATAAGTAAAAGTAAAGAATAATAAGTTAATAAAATTAACTTGTAAAAAGTTTAATAAACTTAATTTATATACTATAGTACTAAAAGAAGAAGAGTTTAATAAACTTATTATAATTAAATATTATAAGAATTTTTAATAATATATTATAAAAGAAGTTATTTTATAACTTTAAAATAAAAGGAATCTTAATAGTAGTTATAACCTAGGTTAAAAATTACCCTTAAAAAATAGTAATATTTATTATAATAAAAAAGAATTAATTTTATATCTTAAAAAATTAAGTTGTTTTTCTTCCTATTTTTAATAGACTATTAGTTAAAAAGTATAGGAAAGATAAACCTCTTATATAAATAAAAAGATTTATTAATAATATCTACCTATTAATTTATAATAGAATTATTAAAATAAGCTACTATTAATTTAAAAAGGCTTATTTAATATATTAATTAGTAAAAATATATAATATAATTTAAAACTTAAAATATAATTTTTATAAAAAGTAGAATAAATTATAATGAATTTTAAACTAATATTTATATTTATTATCTTAATATACTTAATATTACTTAAAGGGAATAATTAATATAAGAAAGTCTTATATATAGATATTAATAATAATAAAATTATTATCTAAAATTATTTCTATATATATAAAGTAATACTAATATTAATATAGTAATAGAAGTATTAATCCTTTAATTTAATTATAGTTTAGTAGTTTAATAATAAGATACTAAGCGCTTTATAATACCTATATAAATATAATAAAAGGGAATAAGAGGATTAAATATTAATTAAAGCGGAAGTATCTTAGGGGTCTAGCTCTTATAGTACTAGCTCTATACCTATATTTATAGGTAATAAGTACGCTTTTTCCGCCCCGGCTCTATATCCGGTATTATCCTCTACGTATTAGGGTATTTATATAAAATTACTATTTATAGTACTACTAGTTTATATTAAGTACCGCTAGGGCGCATCGAAGTAATTTAGTAAAGACTCTGTAAACGCGTATAATAAGTTTTATATAGAAGAGGACTCTTTATTCGATCTAGTAGTACCTGATCTTTATATATTTTAAATCTAATACGGGATCTCAATTAGCTCTAGGTACTAACTAGTATTACTAGAATATATATTAAATGATTAGTAGAACGGTTATTATTTAGCTATAGAGACGTGTCCTACTAAATACATGCGTGCTAAGTATATAGGGCTGATACTAATTTCTAACACTCCCCTTTAGTAGAAAGACCTTGTATACTCCCCTAAGGGCGTATCTTAGTATAGTACCTATCTTAACGACCTTGAACAGTCCGCTAAATAGGAGGGTAGATCTTATAAAGACTTCCTATGCCTTGTAATTTTCGGCGCCCTTGAGCTTGGGAACTTTATAGAAGGCCGACATAGTATTACTATTAATAGATGTGTCCTAGTAATAGGTTAGTCTAGGACTATTCCCAAGTCCTAATAAAAGGCTTGCTGATGCGATTTACGCGGTACCCCGGTTACGCTAAACCCGGGCTTATAACCTGTTAAATAATCGATAGAACGGTTAATTATTTAGTTATAGAAACGTGTCCTACTAAATACAGCGTGCTAAGCATATAGGGCTGATACTAATATCTAATAATATCTAGATATAATTGGAAGCTAATATCGGGCTAGCTGATAAAGTAGGCATATTATAGTCGTATCGGTCTCTAGATAAAGAGTATAAGGGGCTTATTAGAAGTAAGTAACTTGCCTATCTTCAATTTCGCCCGAATCTTAGAGACCTCGACGGCTACCGTTCTTTATCCACGGGTATTAGCTAGGACATACACCTTTTTATTTCTTTATCTCCGGATCACGCACGCCTATCTATAACGAGATACCCTTAGGGTATCTCTTGTAACCCTCGATATCGACTACTTCTTTCTCCTCGAACCCTATGTACTAGAATAATTTCCGACCCGTAGGCGTTATAGATACGCTAATCCCAGTGTGGTCTACTTCTATAAGCGTTATACACCATTTCGTATGCTTTAAGGCGTAGCCACGGTGCTAGTAGGCTGGATGTACAACTATCGTAGTAATCTCGAGACGACCACTAAGCTATCTATAGTTAAATCAAGAGAAAGTTAGTATTATATCGCACGAATATTAGCGTGGCTTGTACCTGTCCTCAGGACCCTTTAGATATCTATCTAGAATTTTTCCTGCTTTAATATCCTTGTCGCGTGGGTAGTCTCGAGGATATTTATATAAAACGTCGACATCTGATCTTTTTAGTACCCTAGTATACTAATATCCACAAAAGTATGTCGACGCTAATCTCACCTTCAGGCTGGAAAGTTCTATACCTCGCACTCTGTGGTTGTAACCTCAAGCTACCCATACCGACGATTAATGAGCTTGATACCCACTCCTTAGGGGGTAATTACTCGTGCAAAGTAGGATAGATAATACTAAGCGCGTTATAAGTAAGGCTCACTTCATCTTTCCTATATTCGTCCTCGATTACAAGCACAGTAGTCTCTGGATCGAGGATGGCCTGCTGATATTCTCTCCCATAACTGGCTAACGTGTCGAAAGGGTATCTATTAAAGCCGGGTCTCTCATACTAAAAGACGGGCGAGTGCCAGAAGCCAGCGGCTGTAATAACAGCAATCCGTGGCACGTCGGAGAGCTTAGCAAGACGAAGACGACCGAGAGGCTGTAGTAGAACTAGGACCATTCTTAGTGGCGCTCGAGGTAGCTCGAGGTAGCTATTATCTAATAAAAGGTATGGATAATAGATAATATCATTAGATGATAATAAGTAGTATTATTTAATGAAAGGTATAGATAATAGATAATATTATTAGATGATGATAAGTAGTATTGTTAACTACTAATAGATATGGTTTATTAATTGTATAGAGAAACACTGCAAAGAACACGCATGAAATCTCTACTAGTTTGCCAAGGCCTAGTCACGTGATGATTCACGTGACATACCGAAGTTGACCCGGCCTGAAATCCAATAGGTATGACCCTACTAGACATGTGCGAACGAGAGTTTAAAGACGAGAAGGGGCTGGAACAGCACCGTTTATCTGTCGCCCACAAACCTCTCAGCGATATCAAATGTATCGGGGATAGATGGTGCAAGAAGCAATTTACTTCTCCTTCGGCGTGGCTTCTCCATCTTGAAAGCGGAGCTTGTCCCTCGAAAATGACGAGGGACAAACTGCACTCGGCTGTTCAATCGAACGACGTTAACCGGCTCATCACCGCAGGCAGCATTCAAGAATATACAGCTTTGATGGGGCCAGATATGTCCGGGACGACGTCGATAACAGAGAGCGTTATCTTTACGCCTATCACTAACGAGAGCTTCGGCGGGTTTCGATCTCCACCCGACACCTAGGAACCCCAGTCGGGAATGCTTACCCCTAATTCCGGAAGTTCTTAACCTCTATTGGAGGATCTATCTCTTGCGATGAGGCTGACATGTCCGCTTTGCCCTTTTGGTCGAAAGCCTTTCAAGAGCTTTGAAGCCCTGAAGAATCATCTATCGTCGCCGGCTCATTCACTAAAAGTGTTCCATTGTCCCCTCTATTTTGCAGGATTGGAAGACGATAGAGAAGTCTCCTAATTGATGTCGGGGACCTGACATTAAGGGGCTGAGCGTGAATCCAAACAGCGATGGTGAGCCAAAGCCAGCGAATGGGGTTAAAGAAGCGTTGGCCTCGCCTCGATCGACAGTCGTACCTGTCTGGCTGCGCCGACAAGGATGCCGCAATAGCATCGTTCGGGTGACGTGGCTTCGAGAAGTGGATCTGGCCTTTTGCTGTTGATCGTGGGGAAGCAGTGCCACCGATCTTTTGTCGCCGTCTCAGCTCGAAGATCCAGGCAACAGCAGCTGACGAGACTTGATACATACACATCTCCGGGGGGCGCAGCGAAAACTCAGCCCGCATGGCGCATAAATCGAATACGAGGCTCTAATAGCCGAGAGCTGCAGCAGCGCGTCCCGCAAGGTATGAGATGGATGAGCGGTGACGGCCAGCGATCGGCGATTGAGGGTGTTAGAGAAGAGGAGGCAGGTATATATAATTCTCGTCTGGCCCCGTTCGGTGTGTTTTAGAATTCCAACTTCAAATTCCAACCAAGCTCTTCACCTGCGCAGAGACTCTGGTCATCTCGGATTCGAGTCACACGATAATAGCCAAGTTGAGTCCCGATGGTACGTTTCTACTGTACAACGGGGTTTCCCTCTAACATTGAACAGAAAACCCAAATGTGGTTGAGGATGACGATATTCACACCGGCGAGGCCTGCGCTCCCATCAAGACCACAAGCGTGAAGTCCGAGATTGGAACTGCACAGCTCCATTTCTAGGGAACAGCTACAGAACCACGCTTGCTTGAATACTCAACCCCTCACCGAACCTACCCACGAATTCTTTGATCGCCCGACTTCTCCCAGCGCCGCTCTACCCCTGCATCGAAAGGGCCCATCCTCGAGAGACGATTACAGAGGAGCAGCGATTGTGGTTCTTCCACTCTATAACCATTATACCACCCAATCCCCAGCACCCTTAGTGTCGTCGAGGCTCAGCCCAGGATAAAGAAGAGGAGTGGGAGATTACTAGAAATACTGGCAAGAGTCGGAGAGGAAGGGGCTATGCATACAAGGTGCGTTCGAAGAGAACATGGTTGCCTAGAAGCGAATTAGAAAATTAGCGTCGGTTGTTACGGGATTTCGAGGCAGACGGCGGAGCGTAGCGTGGACATAAATTAGGCAGATCATAATGGAAATTATGTTAATGTCTTACAAGGGAGATCTGAAGGGCCACCTAACGCTCATTATACTTGCCAGTGATCCAAATCCTGACGTGTATATTTAGACATCCCATGAAGAATGAGAGAACCTTTCATTAAAACGAAGACCAGAGCTCAAGACTCTTCCTTACTAAAGGGTACCTTCAAGTCAGAGAGCATCCCATAGTTGCATCTGACTCGCTTTACACCCGGTCCTGACAAGCAAAATCGAGATTTTCAATCTCGATAGTTTGCTTTTGGTGCCTTGTAGGTTGCTACGAGGACCTTTAGCGCTACTTGGCACTGCCTGTCGTAGGCCGTCATTCCAGTAAGTAGGACCCCTTTACCCTTTACCTTCTTACTGCATGACGGCTTCGCTGTCCCGATGCAAGAGCTGCTTCCCTAGCAATGCACCTACTAACTAGTAAGCTAGATTCCAGACACGGGAAGTCCCTCAACGCCATCCTTCAATGAGGAAGCCTCTACTTGCTACGCCCAGAGCTGCTTCTTATAAGAGAGCGTTTCACGGTCAGGTGGCATACTCAGCATCGAAATGAGTCATTACCTTCCTCGGGAATATCTTGGTCTCCCTCATTTTTGCGTGCTGTGGTTTCCTTTTTAATACCTGCTTCATCCTCATATCTTCGTTGCTCCACCCAACGCATTCTAATCTCATAAACATCCTTCCATAATCTTCTTGAGCCACTTTTAGTAATCCGACTTTTCCAAACCCACCTGTGCAATCGTTCCTTGACGAAACATGGCTAGTAACCGGATCGTCGACAAAGTGGTTCTAGCTACAATTCAAAAGGCGAAGCAGCGACCGAGACACAAACGTTTAAACGATCCGAGGCACAGGTCAACGCAGCCAAACCCAGGATTATCGGTATTATCCAGAACAGCGATAAGGCGTTGCCTAAGAATACGGCGAAAGCCGTTGTACGGTGGGTGTTTAATAAGTGTGCCCAACACAGACACTATACTAATCTTAGATGAAGCGAGTTTGAACATGGGACCGACAACCATATCGACGTGGTCTGCCTTGACAAGGACGGCAAATACATCAAGACCGAGCATATCGTACCAAAGAAATGAGTGCCGATGGGATACTGTTGTAGGCGGGCATGAGTAATGGAGATGTTGAGACTGCGTTAATTTCTCTTTTGGTTTTGCGACTAGGGTACGATTGAGAGCATGCCTCTCAGCTCGAATAAGGCGGAATGGGGAGGCATTTTAAGATGCCTTAGGAAGACATAGTGGAACGAGTGTGGGAAATCAGCGTCGGCGGAGGAGTATGGCACCATGTTGCGGGTGGCCGGTTCAAGGTTAAGCAGCGTATGATAGAGGCAGCGTTAATAATCAATACACAATTAGCTATTGCGTCAGTCCTTTAGGATGAAGGAAGATGCTTATAATTAAATGGCTGAAGGTTTGAATATATTTTGTTAGCTGCAATTTTATTATTATATGATCGGGCATATTCTTTGATTCCTTGTAGATACTCTGTAAATTGTATATATTGTAAATAGGTAGGCAACTGCGTCCTTTAAAGGGGAACCTGATATAGAACAATACGAGAAATTAATCTACTACGCCCGAAAGCCATTGGTCCTGCAGAAGCTCTTGGGGTGATAGTCGGTCTCTCGGGTCAAGCTTCATGAGTTTATCGAGGAAACTCACGGTCTCCGTACTGAAGTTAGTGGCGAGTGTATTCCTGTATTTTTTCCTCCCTCCACTTTGAGCAACAAGCCCCTCGATACCATCAAGGTTTCCCATTGTGATAGCGTCCGAAAGTTCCACGTATTTGCGAGGGAAGGGTCCAAAATAAGCACATTAAAGCGTAAGGATCATAACGTTATATATCTCGTCCTTCTCATCCACCCCAGGCGGACTAAACATTCTTGCTCCGGTAAGTCCCCACGGATTTGGCGGAATGGGAGTCCTATTCGAGCGTGAAAAGAGATTCTGGTGCTTTCCTGTCGAGGAGATTGCGTGTGTAATATAACAGCCTTAGACGATGTCACCCTTGGTATAACAGAGCTGGAGCCATTCGCGCCTTAGTATCGTCCATCAATCATCATAACACAGACGAGTTCACAGCGTTGCTAAAGGATTGTGGGCTATTTCAATAATTGGTTTGCACAAGAAAATAAGGAATTTGACAAGCAGGTTATTAAGGATTATCCTTTCGTTGATTTTAATCATAAACAGTATAATGAGGGTGACAATATCATCTTCATATATACACCTACCACCTCACTGACCCTTCTGAAACCACCTAATCGATCTCAATAATCCCCGGTCCATAAACAGTCGCACTAGCAACCTCACTCGAATTAGTAAACTGCTTTCTATACCCCTCCACAACCGCCGCGATCGTCAAACCCTTCGCAAATTGCGAAGCGCTCTGGAACGGGAGCGAAGCGCTGAAATACGACATGCCGTCCCTAGAGCTCACGTCCGAGATGGGCACGGTGACAGGAAGATTCTGGCCCGAGAGATAGACGACGGAGTTTGCTGACGCAGAGACAGTGCCGGGCACGCTATAGGAGACGGTCTCGTTCTTGGCGGCTAGGTCTTTGCTGATGACGGTTAGAGGCTTGAATGTCGGGACGGCTTTGCTGACGGTGGCGAGTTCTGCGGGACAGGAACCGGGGACGATGACGGTTTGGAGGAAGGTGTACTGCGTTGGCATTTACGTCAGCGAAGGATTCTCAATCGTTGAGGAAATTGGCTAAGGAGATCTGATGAGAGAATACATACAGCGAATGCTGGACCCTCAGTCGTCAGGAACGGCGCAGCGGAGGGGATCTTCTTCTGCACCGAACGGAACCAGCCGACTTGCTCGGCCTCTTGGGCGAGGACCGATCCGAACAGATTGACCAGAGGCGTCTCATCGCCTGCATCCATTGCAAAAACGGTTTGTGCCATGGGTAGAACTCCGAGGACGACGTCGGTGAATGTTTGCGCCAAGGTAATGGCGCTTAGGAAGTCACTGACTGGGGCTTTGTATTGGCAGGGAGTGAACGGGGTCTGGTTTACGCTCTTGAGAATGCCATTGACGCCGAGGGCGTGCAGTTCCTCTTGCTAAAGTATTGTTAAAACGGTATTGACGTATCGAGTGAATTAAAAAGGGCATGAGATTCTTACCTTCATGATGGCTTTGATCGTTTCGGTAACATATGTTGTATTGTACTTGGATACATCATAGCCGGGCACATTCGTTGTGATGTTGTGCAACAGCTCGGTGAAATATGCAACTTCGAAGAGCTCGTTCAACGCGAGGAGCTGCAGAGTCACGGTTCCCGTTGGGGTGAGCTTGGTAGGGAGCGGGCTGCTGGGAAGACTGCCGCCGGCCACCGACCCGATTCCCGCGAGCTGGGCTTGGTTGGGCATTGGGAAGCCATCTGGCAAGGGGAAAGGGCTGGCTGGAGCCGCGGCGGCATAGCCAGCAAGTGTGGAGAGGGAGGCAATGGAGGAGAAACGCATTTTGAATAAGTTGAGTGTCTGTTTTGAGTTGAGGGGAAGACGAGAAACAAGGAATGCAGCAGAGATTCAAAATTCAGATTGGGCGAAACAACCCCATATACTAAGTAGTATGTTGTGAAACTGCCTGTAGCGGAGTTATCTCGATCAACTTAGGGTTTTGTTCTAGCCTCGACGTTACTTTCCGCAATGCGCCTTCGTCTTAATGGGGATAGCTTGATCCGAGCTGGCTACGCGATTGGCCGTACCCGCTCGACGCCCGGCCAGTCCGCGGTACTTCTTCAGGAACTCCGTTCGCTACTAACCGCATGGGGAAGAGCATGCTGACGCATTAATCTTTTTAGTACCGAGATCTGACGATCAATGCAAACCCCGCATCACCGGAAAGTCTGGGATCCGAATAAAGAAACGTTCTTCGTGTAGCTGGAGAAGGGATCTGGATATGACGTAAACCGACAGCGGCCGAATGAAAATGCTCACCTGTCACGCTGAGGGCTGCCATTCCTTACTCGTCCGGAAGATGGAGGCCGTTCTTTCGAAGGGGTTCTTTACACTTCTTCTCTACCCGCTCAGCCCTACCTGCTGGTTTAGCGTGCTTTTGAGCCTTCCCTGTAAAGGCCGCTTTCGTCTTTCGTTACACTGTTCGACCACTTTTCTTGTCACAGGTGGAAGCAGTGGACTTTGATGGATTGTTTGGTACAACTCCCTCGAGCCTATGTTTCGACCAGTTCCATATAAAACTGTCCGAAGTTCCAACATACATCCCGAATACATCATCACCGCCCTTCGTAGCGCTCTTCGGTGTTGCGTGCGCACCTCTCTTGTCCGCACTACGAACATGCGCCTTTCCCCGTGATTCTCTTTCTAGCTTCTCTTGCAGGTCTTTTTGAACGCTCTAGCCGTGGTGAGGTCTAGTTTCGTCTGTTCCGTCCCCATCTTCATTGTGTATGATTCCCATTTGTACGATAATTCTTGCGGGGAAATTGAGTGGATGCGGAGGATCGATTGCAACTCGCCAAGGACGTTAGGGGTGAGGTCCGTCACTAGAGGGATCGTAAAGAGATCATTGAGCTCTTTTTTAGTGGTCTCCATCGCTGCTGTGTGTAATTGATTTTGATGTCAAGTAAAAATTGGAAGTGAGTGGCTGTGGGTGGAAGAAGAAGTAAAGTGATTTTCAACGCGACACGTCGGGACGGAGTTTACGCATTCTAAATTCCGCACCTGGGCTAGTTTTTCTCAAGGGCCCTCACGAAAGCTTGGTCGCCTGAGGATATTTGATACATCTCTGCAAGCAGTGATTTTGAGAACACAAGTTCTATGGTAAATTCGTAGAGAAGAAGCTATTCTGAATCTATATCAGCTAAATATATATCGTATGTGTTCTAGATCTAATGTTGATCCGGCTTAAAGGCTGATACTCGTATCCGAAGGCCCTTACAAAGAACTAGCCTAAGCAATATCAAAGAAGTTGTCGGAGAGCACACCCCAACATTCTTGGGTCGTCCCTTTCGGACTCGTTCAATCTTGTGCAACTTTGCATAGTCTGTTCATCAAATTTACTCAAAGTATCCGTGATGCCATATCATATATCCCAGCTCGCGGCGTAAAAGTCCAGCTCAGTCTGTTGCTCGACCTCCTTACAAGCCTCTTTGCCAGACTCGATGTACTTGTTCGGTCCTGATATGTATACCCAAGACCTGCCACTGTATTGTCTTGCCTTCACGCAGATCTCCGATAACTCTTGACGCAGGTCTACTCGAGCTCTCCCAGAACCAGTGAGATACTTCCTCAGCTCTAGTCCCTCGGCCTTTGGCTCGATGAAAGGCAACTCGATATCATCCGAATCTTTGACGCTCCATACGATGATGCATCTGCGCCATTTACGTATATGTGTCTCTTTCATTATGGAATCTTGCATAGCAGCCGCGTTAAAAGCCGCAGCGATGGCTAAGGCTCCACTAACGCCTGTGCCTGCTACTAAGCAGACAACAGTGTCGTAATTTGAGGGATCGGCAGGCGAGAAGTAGGGTCCCTCGAGTCGAAGAGTGACATCGATGCCGACTGCCTCGGGCGTAGAGGTTTCCGACGCCTTTTCCGCGTCAATGCCATCGCTACTTCGTATTGCCGATGGACTAGGTTGCAGCTGATCTGCTTGGGCTGCGAGCCGCGCAGTCCACTGTGTGCTTTGCACTCGCTGTTTCTTGCCTCTAAATATACGCTGGCGGAGTGGTAGTGGTGCGACAGCGGCTTCGCCTGGAGGTAATGCTGTTCCCTGTTTGCGGAAGAGAAATTGGACTGGAAAGTCGTCCTCAGTTGAGTGAGTTTCGCTGTTCTTAGAGGCTAGATGCGTGATTGTGGTGAACGGGTGCAGCTCGCGTATAGAAGACCTGGCATGGTGAATATAGAAATGGGCAAGTGGTGAACGACACGAGCAGCCTTGCAATCTCTGGCGAGGCAACGGCAGTGTGACACTGAGATAAATGGTCAGCAGTGACATCATAGAAGTTAGGGGCCTGATTTGACTCACCAGTACCAGCCTTTGCCCAGGGTTGAAATACTTCCATCCAGGGTTCTTCTTAATTCCTAAAGGCGCATCATCCAGTCTAAAAACCATATAGCCAATCCTGGAGCGGTGCAATAGAACACAGTGCTTGCATGGAGGCAGATCACGATGACTATGACTATAGCCAGCAGGTGAGTGAAATAGAAGAGGTTGAAGTGTGCTTTGCGCACTTTCGGCAGTGTAGTAATCGCGATTGCACACATGATCAGGGTAGCGAGCGACCCGGTAAATATCAGAGAGGCACGCCATACGCCAAGAGGTGAGGTGTCGCCAGGCCAGGTCTCGGTGTGAAGGTAGGTTGGGTTGAGAGCGGGAATGACCATTCGAAGCTGGGTTGAGAGGCTGTTGAAGGCTAGTACCCAGGAGACGTACAGGAACCCATGTATGATCACCAAGATGAATAATGTATAAGCCGTCAATATGTGATTTGTAAGTGCGGTCGACACCGAGATCATGAAAAATGATGCCAGTGCGCTGTGTCGAGATATGGGCAATAAGACCATCCCCATCGTGATATCACACATGTGTCCCGTCAGAGCGATGGCTGCCAGCCTGTCACTCCCATGATAGATCCCGGCCGTACGATTCCGTTCATTGAAATAGTCGCGTAGTCGAATCCACCAAACACCAACGACGATCCCGTATAACGAGACGATCTAGAGCGCCATCGTGAGACCACCAATACTGATGTGCCTGCCGAGTACTGGCAATTTCCATTCTGTGAGTGGCCGCGCAAGCCGCTTCTGCATCTTTGGGTGGAACGCTCGTGCCGCAAGCACCGTAACTGATATTGAGAGCCAGAAATACCATATAACAACATGCAATCTGGTTTGAAGAGGGAAGAGCGATTCGCCGCATGTGGCTGCATAGCACTAATTGTCCGATCGAAATGTTAAGCCTATGGAGAGGCTGAAGGTGATGACCAGGCTTCCGGCGAGAGGCCAAAGGCAAGTCCGAGGTGTGATTCGGGATGCGTGTTTCTTGATGATTGGCAACACTGCCCTCGAAGCCTCCGTTGTGTCTGCCATACTGAGAGATATAAGTCCAGGTCTTGAACCGAAGATATCACAATGCAATGTCAAAGACTAAGGAAATCAAAACAACCCGCGCAACAGGAGCAAGACACATCCGAGTTATTAGACTTCTGATACCAGACCATCCTTGTCGTGCTCACCTGGTGTCATCTTACATCGTACTCAAGCTTTTCCCATCCACGGGGTTGTCAATGGCCAGTAGCCAAATGCGTCCATGTACTAAAAACCCTGTTGGCCTGAACGAGTTTACGGCAACGCGTTCTTCCGTCATTTGATGGCGCTATCAAGGATCTTTCCGTGACCATTCCCAAACAGCTGCCGGAATGGCTGATATAAACCAGAACGTTGACTTACTCGTCAACATCATTGATGCGCAGTATCAGGTTCGGCCATGGCGCTGCAGATCTCCTTTCCCGGAGACTCGTCTTTCCGTTGAGGGACGTCAACACTTTACGCATTAACTTGCTACTTTTTAACATACTGGCTGAGCAATTGTACGCATCAATGGACACACGTGAGAGACATACGTCTTCAGTATCCGTGTAGTACGTGTCGACTCGTACAGTAGGCCGCAAGGTGGTTCGGTAATAATTGAGTAGTGGAGATAAGCATCTATTAAAGAAAGAAGTTCTCGTCATTCTAGAGCTGGCTAATAACGTTGAGCACGGATCTTCCAACTACCGATCGCCGATATCCCGATCCTGCGCTAAGCTATTCTTAGGTCACCACCTTCAACCTCGCGCCTAGAAACACTTCCCCGTCTTCTCCTTATATCGCTAATAACATTTCACTGTTGGAGGAGTGATCTCTGAATTCGCTCGCTAGCTAGAGACCACTTATGGCACGCACTGCCTTCCTACAGCGTCGTGGACTAAGCGTAATGCCCTCTAATGTCTCTCAGTCCTCAACCTGAGCAACCGACACTAACCATTCGCTCAGTTAAGCTCCCTCGCCATCGCCTACGCTCCTACGGGTTATGTCTCACATCGGTCCACCGTCTTGGAGCCCATCTTACTTTGCCATCTGATCCGATTACCGTGGTTTACATCTCGGATACTATCGAAATGGGCCTCGCATGGCTACTACGAGTATCAGGCGAAAATATTGTTTGTACGATCTAGGGAGGTAGATTAATCCGGTCCTAGCTCTCTGTAGAACATCAATTTTTTCGAGTAAGAAGGCGACCGTAGATTATAGGACCGCGGCATAGCCGAATATACTGTGGAGCTACTATACCGGAAAGCGTTTAGACTATGCCAAGCTGATCAGCGTATACTAACAATATTTTCGCCTGAAACCGTAGTATAGGGTCATGGCTCTGCAGTATACGTAGTAAGGGCCGTTTTATAGTTTCTTAGCAGGGCCGGATAACTGACTTCTTTCGCTCCCTGCGACAATTAATTACCGTTTCCGTCCTAACACGTGTCTACTAATTGAAAGAATTCCCTGTTTAGGCATTTCCTTGACTCTGATTCCATTATCTTGGACGCCACTAAGTCGGAACCAGTATAGTGACCCCCTCTTACTAAGCTCAAGTGTCTTGGCATCCGCATGTCCGGTTCAGCTTCCAGGGTAAGTAGTTAACTTCCAATGCTCTCTGTATATCGTGCGGTCTCTCGCTGGGGCTACTAAGCTATAAGACTATCGAGTTGCCTTCCCTCTAACGCGCCTGGCTAGAACATTACAATCTTGTCCACCTGAAATCCGAAAATCTACAATCGTGTTCAATCAATTAAGTAAACCAAATAAAGGCTTCCACTCTTCTCTAGCTCCTCTCGACGGCTGCCATTACGTCGGCCACTTATATGTGCCCGGTCAGCCCGGGCTCCAGCGACCTTCCCGCTATCGCGTATGGCTACGCTCTCCAAAATCTCCTCTCGAGCTACTACGACTCGGTGCCTATCAATGAATCTTTCTACTCTTCTCTTCCCTCGCCGACAAAGCCAAGAACCGACTTCCTAGCCAACACCATGGGCCTAGCCGTGCAGGCCAAATTCGGCGAGGAGGCCCTCTTACAGGCCGGCATGGCAGCTGGGGGAATGAAACCGAATTACAACTTCTCGTACCCGCCTGTTACTAACGCCACATCGCATCTCATGAATGCGTATATCTTCGAGGCGACAATGTGCGGCGCGTTCATCGGTCTAGCGGACTACGTGCAGTCTCCGCAGGCAGCGTTCCTTATGGCAAGGCTTGCAGCCGAGCACGGTGAGTAGTACGCAACCTTCCGCCTCTACCTGAAAGCCATATTAAAGGGATTCGTCTTCAGGTATCCATGCCTCCTATATCGGCTCCCACATGAAGCCCGTTATATTCCCTGCTAACAGTACCTCTTTAACGCCGGCCTTCACGCCCGAGATGGTCAGCATGAAAGGGATGGGTATCGGACCGCTAGGCGACTATCTTAATGGCTGCGTGATGCCTCCTGCTACTCCATGCGGCGGGACCGTTAAGATCGGAATGCTTGGAGCCATGTTAAACGATAAGAGCAGCTCAAACATGAAGAGTACCAGCAGCAGCAATAATAACAGCAGCAGCTCCGGCACCCCGAGTTCCACGTCTCCGTCCACAAGCCCCCAGGCTTTTATTAGCGAAGCTGGAATCGTCTAGGGTGGCGGGTGGGCGGCCGTAGGGATTTCGGCGCTAGCCGCATTACTGGCATCGATTTGAAATGCGTTCCAGAAATGCTGCACGAGTATACTAATCGAATAACTTCCGCGTATACTAAAAGAAAAGGAGAAAAGATTACCTGTTTCAAGATTTAATTTTCCTATCAGTCCGTTCTCAACTTTGTGAACTTTTTATGCAGCAATGCCAAGATTACCCCGCGCCTAGTTGATATCAGTTCGCCAAGAATTATGGATGACTAATTCAAGATATTTATCCCCCCAAGCTAGTCCGCTTTAGTGTAGTAAAAGAGCTAACGATCGGGAATCAGATGTAAAGTACGATCGAGGTAGGGTCTATCCGTAGTATACCTTAGCTTCGCCAGACCCTTGCCCCTGTAACCTCTTGAGGCATCGGTATATATGCGAATCGATTTCTCCGAATTAGTCCTACCCGACCCCGGAAAATGAGATTGGAGACTGACTTAGAGGCTCGAATCCAGTCCTACTCTTGTAATAATGTGCCGAATTTTCTTAAAAATGCAGCTTACCCTTTATTATCGAAACTGTTAGTATCCCGATCTTTCGCTCTCTTATCTTGTAGGTTCGTCTCCTGGCTGCGGTTGGTATCCTCTATGATTGTTCGCGGGATAGAAACCCCTACAGGGTCCTCCTTCCCGGTTTCGTTCATGTCACCCTCCGGGTTTGTCCGCCGCGTGAGCCCTGCCTCAAGCGTACCCTCTTCGTCGGTGACGGCTTCGCCGATATAGGAGGGCCCCGGCTCGTCGTAGTCGCCGGGATTCGAGATCATGTAAGCTTCGTCAATCGGATCAAAAGTTGACTTGCAGGTCGCAACTAGAATGGCTGCTTCCCTAGTATCTTATGCTACTGCACTGATTGTAATGGTAGCTGCTATTAGTGTATCTCAGGGAGCATTTACCTCTAAGCAGGATATTTATACCAATCGGTTATTCCCCGCTTGAAGATCCTTAGCAAGCCCTATGGTTTTGGGTACTCTTAGGGATCTGAAAGGGTAGGTAAGGCTGGCTGTACACTTGGAAAGGGATAGCGTCAGAACGCGCAAGCCATAAATGAGCTGTATCCCATGTCTTAGTCTTAGGCGCTCGTGTTAACTCTTGGCGCCAAATATAACGATGTGCCCTGCCAAGATATAGTGTTTAATTATTTAACGTCGTGGTAGTACTATCTCCAAGTTTACTGCCACTCTACTATTTATAATCGAGGAATGTCGCCTTCACCGAGTAGGCCTCTATTATAGTAGCAAATCCATTGCCTTATCGGTCCTCTCCTTTACAGGGCCCTGCTACGGTTAGAAGGGTTCACCCCTTACTCGGGTAAACCCCCCAGTCGGGCGCCCTAACCCTAATTGCCAAGACACTAAATTTATTTACTTTTCTATTAATCCTAATAGTGTTTTATACCCTTATAAACATCAGACAATCGCTTATATAAACGCAGAAAAAGAGATATTAAAGGAGGAGCGTATAGAGCTAGCTGTTAAGCGGTGGAGGGAGGTAGAAGGCAAGATCTCTAAGACTAAAGTAGCGAAGTAGTACGGTCTCCCTCCTATATTCTTCGACCGTATTAATGGCAAGACATTGAAAAAGGAAAGCGCTGCAGAACGCCAGCGTCTAACTCTAGGGGAAGAAAAGGCTGTGATTAATTAGATTAAACGTCTATAGAACTGGGGCTAGCCTACTCGTGTCGAACAAGTCCGCTTCCTTACTCAGGAGCTTTGCTAGAAGAAGGGCGACGACGCCCCTATTAGGATTAACTATACGTAAAAGTTCATGAATCGCTATAAGGACCTGAAGAGTAAATATATTCTACCTCTTGATAAAGAACGCGCTAATACTCAAGACCCTGTCCTCTTACAAGGCTGATTCAAGCTCTTTTAGCAGATAAAGACGAGGTTCTAGATCCAGGAGGAGGATATCTATAATATAGATGAGAAAGGCTTTATAATAGGCGTCGTCGCGAAGCTGAAAGTTATTATTTTAAAGTATGACAAGAATAAATATATAACTTAGTATGGTAATCGCGAATAGGTCTCCCTTATTAAGTACGTCTTAATAGATAGTCGGGCCTTAAAGCTATAGGTTATCTTTAAAGTAAAGCTTATATAGAAGGCCTAGAAGGAGTCTTTACCGGATAGCTTTATTACTATTAGCGAGAACGGATAGACTAATAATTAAATCGGTCTACTATAGCTTGAAAGGTGTTTTAAACCTCAGACTGTAACGACTTAGAAAGGCGAGTATAGGATGCTTTACCTTAACGGTTATGCTTTATATATTAGTACCGCTGCTATTAAGTTTGCTGTCAAGTATAAGATTATCCTACTTTGCTTACCAGCGCATACGACTTATATCCTACAGCCCTTAGACGTCGGTGTCTTCTTACCGCTGGTAACTATATATAAAAATCACCTCCACCGATTAATACTACTGGGAGCGGGGTATAATATCGATAAATGCGACTTTCTAGAGTTTTATAAGTTCGCTCGGAGGTAAGTATAACACCAGACGTTATTAAGAGTGCATGGAAGAAATCAGGCCTCCTACCCTTTAATCCTAACTTGATACTAAGCGACTTCCGGCTAAATCCAGTATCTTATGTCCTTGGGATCGAGCGACTTAGTCTTTCGCTTCGCCCTACTATACCACCTGAAGCGTCAATCAGCTACTCTGGATCCGGCGGGAGCGGTGAGCTCCTCTTTACACCAGCGAATATCACGTAGATGGAGCGATTAATGCAGTAGTTTAAGGATGGGATGATGCAGCTAGCTGCGGAGGATATCCTGAAAAAAGTAGGTAAAGCTTGTTAATTTGCTTTTACTAAATCATATATCTAGGAGAATATTAATCTGAAGCTTCTAGAGGTAAACAGGCGTAAAGACAAGAAGAATAATCGAACTAGAGGTAATAACGGTGCTGTAATACTATACGACTCCAGCGTTCTTAATAAACGTAGAAGTAATACCTAGATTAAAGCTGATATAAAGCTTGACAAGCAAGTAGCGATAATATAGAAGGACGTCTTTAATAAGCTAGACCTAAACTTATTCATCGCTGAAAGATAGCTATATCGACCTCGCCGGCGTTAGTCTCAGACGCCTTAAAAGCAGGTCCGATTTGTATCTGACACGCCAGCGACACTAAGTAGAACAGCTCCTCCTCCTCCTCCTCCTCCTCTTACGCTAGTAGCGCCCTCCTAACTCCTACCTACACGCCGTCTGGTTTTGACGCTCCGGGTTAGGGTGACGCTGGAGGACCTTCGCTAGGGGCGCTGGCGAGAATCAGGGCAGTCAGATACAGGGGCGATAGGGAGGACACTACGACGTCGTAGACCCCCAAGGAGGATGTGATATAGGTTCAAAAAGAGACTCCTAGGGACCTCAGGCAAGATAGTAGCACCTCAGGTCACGTACACCCAGGCAAGATAGTAGCACCTTAAGATCACGTGCAAGCTTGCCTAGAACGGCTAGCGTATTAAAAAAAGAGTATACTTTTAAAAGTAGTCTTAATCGATTATTTAGACGTCCGGAGCCTGTCTAGGATATCCGGAGTTAGGTCTGTGGAGTAGAATTCAGTATTAGTAAAAGTACTTAGTAACCACGTAGAGTCTAGTTAATTCCTTTAGATGGCTTCAAGCTTGATATATATAAAGACACCGGAGTAACCTACTTCTATAATTTAATAAGCGTTGATATCGCTATCGCTATCTAAAGATAAGGTGTTTTATAGTAGCTACGCCTAACAGCAGCTCAGCCTTATATATCTTGGCAAAATCGCCCGAGTAGGGGGTTTGCCTGAGTGAGGGGTAAACCCTTCTAGACTAATTGTACTAACTTCCTTTAGCGGGAGTATCGAACGAATACAGTTTGCCTTTTAAGGTATATACAGGTCCATGCCGGATTCTTCCATGCAACCGGATAGGGAATCGAGATCCCGTCACGCTAGCACACGGTCCCTCTATTTAAATATCTGCTTCGCCCGTCTATCTTTCCCCCGATCCAGGCTATTACATCCCTAATACCTTCACTACAAGACCTAGTACTTACCTATCCTGATATTGACTCGCTTAATCACCTCAGCCTTACAGTCAACCCTATTCCCCCTACCAGCCCAGCTTCATCCATCCATACCATAACATGAAGCTTACTACCTTCCTCTCCCTCCTCTCCCTCGCTATCATCCTAATCCTTCGGCCGCTTCGCCTATCCCGGCCCTAGTAGACTACGGCAGTTACCCTGCCCCTAAAGGCGGATATAGCTCTTATACGGGTGTGGGATCTACTAAAGGTGCAGCTGCTAAGCCCGCTCCTCTAAGGTAAGCTGAACTAATATATTCTCATCTAATCTCCCCTATTTCCCTTCCTAATTTACTAAAAATTGTAATTGCCTCTCTATATAAAAACCTAATAATTAGTAATAACACTTACTAATTATATCCTGTATCTAGTAGAGGCTACGGGGATTATAGCTCCTATGCTAGCGCTAGCGCTTCCGAAGGTACTAGTACTACGCCCGTACCACTAGCTAGGTGAGCCAAGCCTGATATTCTTCCATCCTACCCCTTAATTCCCCTTCTTAACAATATATTTCCCCTACCTCTAGACCTAATAATAACATTCACTTATTACGTCCTGTATCTAGCGGAGGATACGGCGACTATGGATCCTACCTAGCGCCCGAAGGTGGCTATGGGGCTTATAAAAGGGATGCCAAGTCCGTGTTAGCGAAGAGAAATATATAGGAGCTGCTTGAGTAGGGGTTAGGAGGGGCTGAAAACCTATGACGGCGGTTTTATAGGGCTGTGGTTAAGGCTATAACGAAGAATAAGTATTGAATAGGCGGTCGTAGCATCGATATATACTCCTTAATTAACGTGGGTAGTCGATAGATAGACGGATAATACCTTGAAAGATAATAATAATATTAGCATTAAGTTAAGACGAGTAAGGCGTACCGCTTAACCTATTAGTATTTTAGCAAACTTAATAGATACCTTTCATGGATTATTATAACTATCGACCTTAGATTTCATCCTATTTAACTATTAGTAACAACGGCTTAGACTTATTAATGCCCTATAACCTCTATAGTTACACCTCGAATCCTCGATTAATAATATCTCTTCGTATTCTTTTAGTATTTTACTATAAACTAGGTTAAGGATGTTATAAAATTCTATATATACCTACGGGTCGATGTCCCTAGAAGAACGACATGCTAACTTTAGGATTATCTGTACTAGACTATTATAGTCTATAGCGTCACCGACTTCCTAGAACGGTACAGGTCTTTAGTATACTAACTTTATAGTAGAAGCTAACGGGCGCATATAATAGTAGCGGTATAGCCTAATAATCTAGTCCCACGTTTTATTTACCTAATAAGAGCGATAGCTATAGCTATTAATTTCTCTTTTATAATAATAAGCTGATAAAAGAACGGTTAAGGGCGAGGCCTTTACTAAGTCGGAATATTCGCTTTATAATACTAGGAGTCTGTAATTATTCAGGCCTTAGCGAGGATAAGCTTTTCTTATTAGGAGAGTTAAACTATACCTTCTAGGTGCGAAAGTTACTAACACGTTTATAATAAAAGGATAGGGCGAATAGTAAGCCGGCAAGAAATATAACGCGTAGGAGGAGTAATACAAGGAAATAATTAGTATATATAGTATAGAAGCGTATAATAACATGATATTATCGACGCGGGAAAGACGTATATTAATATTACGATTACTATAAATAATTAGATATATACAAGGTTTCTCCTACTCTAAACACCCCCTTCCTTATCTAGACTTTTTCGTACTCCTACTTAAATAAAGTATTTTATTAGTATAATAATATAAATAACTTATAATATTTTATTCCTACTATCTTAAATCCCCCTTCTTAATTAAATACTAGGTAAGAGGTATAAAGGTAAAGTAGATAGTAGTAGAAGTTCTATTTATAAGGTAGTAATTTAATAAAACCCTTTAAAATATAAATTAAAAGAACTTTAATAAGGTAGATATAATTATAAAGTAATTTATTTTATTTATATAACTATTTTTAAGATATACTTATTTTATAAAGGAATATTATTAAGTTTTTTTTATTATAATAACTTAATAGTATATTTCTTACCTTTAATATATTAGATAAACTTATATTAGATAAGAAGGAGAGTATTTTAAAGTTTAATTTTAATATTTATATCCTTAATAATATTATAATTAAGAATAATAATAATAATAACATTTAAATAAATAATTATAACTCTTTAATAATATTAATTATCTATTTTTTATTCTTATTCTATCTAGGGATATATTTAAGTAATAAAAATAATAAGGCTATTATAACTTAAAAATATATTATATTAAAAGTTATTATAAATATTAAATTTACTAGTATTTAAGAATATATTATATTAATTATATTTTATATTAAAAGTAAGATAAGAGATAAGATTATAAGAAATATATATTATAATTTAAGCTTAATAATTTTATAAAAAAGTAATTAATTTATTTATTATAATATTAATTTATAACTAAGAGTAATTTTAATATTTAAATAATATTATTAATAATATAAATTACTATTTAAGCTTAGAATATAAAAGGATAATAAAGTTTAATAAGCTTATTAAATCTATTTTATATTTTAATATTATAATATAAAATTATAAGGTTAAAAGGATAAGTAATTAAAAGTTAATTATCTCTTAAATAATTATAAGAGTATTTATAAAGTTATTAAAAGTATATATAAAGCCTTATTATATTAAAGACTTTTACTATTAAAGTACTTTTAAGTTTAAGACTTTATAAAAGGAGATAAATTTATATTTATAGAAGGCTTTAATAAAGCTTTTAATTACTAGTTTTTTTTAATATATTTTAATTTAATATTATTAGTAGTAACCTATTTTTATATATAATAATATTAGATATTAATATACTTTATATATTACTAATATAGTCTATATAATATAGAGAATAGAGAAGAGGAACGTAGCGAGCCTCCTCTCCTTAGATATTACTAGAGCCTTTAATTACGTCTCCTACTCCCGGCTACTCTATATAATAAAGATAAAGAGGGTCCTAGAAAGGATAGTATACTAGATAGTAAGCTTCCTTATAAAGAGGGCGACCTCGATTACCCTCGGTAGGAAGACGAGTTAGATAGAGTTAGTAGAGATAGGGATCCCTTAGGGTTCGCCTATCTCTCCGATCCTATTCCTATTTTTTAATACTCCCCTAATCGAGGAGTATAAAAAGCTAAAGCTACTAATCTAAGTTAGTGGATTTATAAATAACGTCTATCTACTAGCTTATAATAGGAGTACTAAACGGAACTATAAGGTTCTAGATATAGCTTATAAGGTATACCTACGGTAGGCGAAGACTTATAAAGCCTTATTTATACTAAAGAAGTACGAGCTTATTTATATAACCCGTAGAATTAAGGGTATTAAGATAGACGTAATAGTTAAGCTTAAGGGAATTAAAGTTAAACTAAAGACGTTAATTAGGGTCCTAGGACTTATACTTAATAATAAGCTAAATTAGAATATATACCTAAGGAAGGTATAAGCTAAGATAGATAACTAGATTCAGGCGCTCTACTACGTCGCCGGCTTTATATAGGGAGCGGTTCTACCGGTTAGTAGGCTTATATATACGGTAGTAGTAAGGCCTATAATAACGTTCGTAGCGCTAGTATAATATAGCCTAAAGAATACCCCTAGGGCGGTAGGGAAGTATATAAAGACCCTGATAACGATCTAAAATAAAGGACTACGTAAAGTACTAGGGGCGTATAAGGCTACCCTAATTCCGGTCCTAGAGGTAGAGGTAGGAATCCCGTCGGTAAGAGACTTCCTTAATAAGGCCTTACTACGGAGTAAGATCCTCTAAGGGATATATAAGACGGTCCTGAAAGGGAACGCGAAGATTAGGTCTTAGTTATAACTAAGAAGGGGTAGGAGGCGGCGCCCTCCGCTACCCCCGTTAGCTAAGAAGGAGTCTTAGGCGAAGCGGTCGCTAAACGGGGTACTTAATAGCCCGACGCTATAGAAAAGGATACTAACCTAGTAGGAAGGCCGGTAGTAGGGCCGGTAGCGCTACTACTAGCGGGGATTAGAGGGCCGAAACACGAGCCTAGTATAGAAGGGTAACCTAGTAGGGGGGAGATAGGACCTTTATAAAGGCTTAAAGAAGCCGGAGAGCTTTATAATAGTCTAGTTATATACGGATAAGATTAGGTTTAACTACTTCCTATTTATTAGGAAGGTACCTAGGATCCTAAGTCCTAGCTACTTATACGGCGCGGCGAGGTAGACCGGTAAATACGTCCTACTATTCTATCCTAACTATTATACTAGTAGGAGTTAGATATTACTAGAGGCTAGGTTAGAAGACTATAGTACTATTCTCTTATTACTAATAGGGATAAGGGCGGCGGCGAGGTAGTTAACTAGGTTAGGCGCCCTCTACTAGTTTATACTAGCGAAAGAGATATTAGCGAGAACTAATAGAGAGGAAGGGCTCCGCCTTAACTAAAGAGAAGAGAATATAGTTAACGAAACCTTAGTATTATAGATAGTAGACCCGACCCCTCGATATACCGCCCCGATAGTAGGCCTATTAAGGGGGGAAGAGAAGGAGCCGAATAATAGTATAACCTGCGGATAGTAGGTAGAGTTTTTATCCCTTAGCTAGGTTTCTCCCCGAATAATAGGTACGCTAGGCGTACCCCTTAAATAGTCTACCCTTATTAGTTTTAGCTAGTATAGGAGTATAATTAATTAATTAATTAATATTATATAAATTTAATATTAAAGATTAAGTTAATATTAGTATTAATAATTATAAATATATAAAAGGTAGTCTTAACTTAATAATAAAATTAAAAATAATATTTTTACTTAATATTCTAAGAACTTTTATTAAAAATAATAGTAAATAATTTTAGAGATAAAATTCTAATATTAATAAAGGTATAAAGGAGGTATTATTTTAAGGGGTTCTTTAATAATTAATATCTTAGTAGAGATATAAGAGATTAAAGAAGTAGTAGTATACTTAAAAATTAATTAAAAGACCTTTAAAATAAATCTTAAATAATTATTAATAGATTTTCTTATTTAAATTCTTTAAATTCTAGTATAAAGTAATTAGAATAATAAGAAGGAAAAAGAGAAGAATTTAAAAAAGAAAGGATAGATATAACTAATTTATAAAGAGGATAATAAATATTCCTAGCCTTTTCTATCTTTCTAGCTCCTTTTTATAAGAATATTATATATTATTTATAATATTAATTAAGTAATAAGTATAAATAACTATTATTAAAGTAGTTAGTATATATAAAGAATAAATATTATTTATATAATTAATAAACTATATATATATACTACTATTAAAGAGTTTTTATTATTTAAGTTAAAGGGATTTTAACTATCTTAATATCTATCTTAATACCTTAATAAAAATCTCTACTAGTAGATTTCCTAGCCCCTTTTTATAATAGTATATAATATTAATATAAAAGTAGTTTATAAGAGATAATATTAATAGTAGTTATAAGATAAATAAATAAATAAATACTTTATACTTAAACTTATAACTTATTAAAATAAGTAGAATAGTAATAGTTATTATATTACTAGTTATATAAGTATAAGAGAAATAGAATATATAAGAAATTAAGATAAGTATTAATATATATCTAGTATATAACTAGTTAGATTAATTATATCTTATTTTAATATATTTTAATAATAAAGTTCTTATAATATTTATAATAATTAATAGTTAGATACTTTTAATAGAATTAAATACTATTATTAACTCTAGTCTTAAATATATACTTAAGAATAAAGTTAAAATTTATAAAGAGCCTTATATTATTAATTAATTAATATTTAAAAGAAATAATAAATATTAATTTTATTAAAGTTAAATATATTATCTAAGCTTATATAAGTATAAATAAAAGAATAAGAATATTATTATTAAAATATTTAATAAGTTTTAAGCTTAAGAAAAACTTATATAATTAAATTAATTAATCTTATTTAATTATCCCTACTTTATAATTTAATATAATACTTTTATTAAGTAAAAAAGTTATATTATAATTAATATATAAAAACTTAATAGAATTATAAAGAATAATATATATTTATCTCTTTATAAGTTAATATAATAGTATTAATATAAAGTTATTAATATATAATAATTATTAATATTATAAAATAGTTTTAAGAACTTTAAATAAAAGTAAAGGATTAATATAAACTTATAATAATAAGTTATTATAATTAAAAATAGTCTTTTATAACTTTTATAAGTTATAAGAATTACTTTTTATATATTTAAAAGTAAATTAACTTTATATTAATATTATTACTTATATACTTATAATTCTTAAAAGAGTATATAAAATCTTTATATAAAATCTTTAATTTATTTTATTAAAGATAAGTAAACCTTTTACTTATAAAGTTATATATTAACTATCCTTTTATTACTTTATTAAACTAATATATAAATAAGCTTAAAATATTAATAATAAAAAAGAGAATTATAATTATATATTATTATACTTTTTATAAAACTTAAGTAATCTTAAAATATTTTTTAGTCTTATTAAGTAGCTTTACTTATTAATTAAGTAATATACTTAATAAGTAGATTCCTTATAAAAAAGAAAGATTATACTTAATAAAAGCTTTAATTTAAGTATAAAAGGTTATATATAAAAAAAGGAAGATAATTAGAATTATTTTTTATAAGCTTATATAAAAGGAGTTAATATCTTTTAAGGTTTATAAAAGGCTTTTAAATTTTTAATTTCTTATTTATTATAATTATAATAAGGTTTTATATATTAATTTAAATATCTTAGAAGTAATAGGATTTATAACTATTATATATTATATAAAGGGTAATCTTATATAATTATAAGCCTTTTACTAGAATTAATATATAACTTATTATATTTTTTAATTATTATCTTAATAATATAAAGAAGAAGTATTAACTTATTAAATTAGAGATTACTAATATTATATAAATTATATTAAAAGTTTAATATATAATTAAATTAAATATCTAATTACTTATAACTATTTATATTAATTACTTTATTATTATTTTAATATTAAAGTAATTTAATTTAAGGATTATAAGTATAAATAAGTTAACTTTCTAACTTATATAAGCTTCTTAATACCTTTCTTTATTAAATCTAGTAAATTAGATATAATACTTAATATATTATTTAAACTTTATATAAATATAAATATAAGTAAAAAGATTAAATTTTTAAATAAGATTCTTAATATTCTCTTTATATCTTTTAATAATCTTCTTTATAATATTAAAGACTTTAATAACCTTATTATTTATTATATAATAAATATAAAGATAATAAAAGATTTTAAATCTTAATTATTTATAAGTTATTAAAAAGATAAGTAATAGTAAAAGATCTTTAATATATTAAAATCTCTTATAAATAATAATTTAAATATTATTTAAAATATAATAAGTTTAAAATAAAATTTATTCTTAAAAATAAGCTTATTTTTATATTAATAGTAAAAAAAGTTAATAATTATATATTCCTTTTATTATAAAAAAGGAATTATTTAAATAAGCTTATAACTTTTTTAATTATAATAGTTATTATAAATATTATAATTAACTTTTTTATATAATATATATTAAATATATTATAAAAAACCTTTAAGCTTATATAAGTTAATATTAACTTAATTAAATAAGAAGATAGTTATTATATAATAAATAAATACTTATATTAACTCTATTTATACTATTTTATATAATAATAATATATTTTATAATTACTCTTTTTATTATATTATTAAGTATAAATTACTTATTAATAATTATTTCTAAGTTTTAAAAGAAGGTCCTTCTTTTATTAAATATTAATACTTTACTAATAAATTTATCTTAAATCTAATAATAATAAATATTTATATACTTAATATAATTATAATAAAGTAGGTTTTTTATAAGTATAAATATACTTTAATTATCTTTAAAAATAATAATTATTTAAAGTATATTATTAATAATATAATTTTAATATAATATAATTTTAAGTTAAATAGCTTTCTTATAACTTATATTTATTTAATATATTTAACTTTATAAGTTAATAGTACTACTATTACTTAATACTTAAATAACTAAAAAATAATATTAATTATAAGATTAAAAATATTATTAATCTTTATATTAATACTATATTATTAATATTTATAACTTTATATATATTAATTAATTAATTAATTAATTATACTCTTATACTAGTTAAAAGCTAATAAGGGTAGACTATTTAAGGGTATATATCGCGTATATATTATTCGGGGAGAAACCCTATTATAGAGATAAAAACTCTACCTAATAATTACGGTTTTCTTAACTATTTATAACTCCTTCCCTCCCCCCCCTAGTAGGCCTACTACTAGGGGGGTAGCGGAGGGGTCGGGTTTACTACCTATCGCACTAAGTTTCTTCTACGAGTGAAACTCCTTTTCCTTGTCTAGGGCCTAGCCCTTTTCTCTTTTCTATTTCTACTAGCTGTTTTTAATCTAATCCGTTCCTTATAAGGTATAACGGATAAATCCTTATAATAGATAATTCCTTATAGTCCCGGTTATAACGTTTATAACGGGGAGGGTGTATACGTAAAGGGAGGTAATAGAACTAGTACTTACCTACTAGTCTATTAGTACTAGGTACCGCTAGGTAAGAAGGCTAGCGGCCCTAGTATACTTATAAACTATTAGGTAGGAAGGCTAATATCCACGTACTATACGGGCTAGGCCTCTACTACCTACTACTATACCGTAGGGACTACCTAGGAGGCGGCGGCTAAGTATCCCCACCGCCGTACTATAGTAAGGTAGCGGATACCCGGTATATTTACCGCGGTTATATCGGCCGCTACTATTAAGGTGTATACGTGTAGAAGGTAATAGGTACTACTAGCTAGCGAGACCGGCGGCCCTATCGTACTTATAAGCTATTAGGTGAGGAGTCTAATACCTACATCCTATTTCAGGTTAGGTGCCTACTACCTACAGCCGTACCGTAAGGACTACTTAGGGAGGGGGCTGGAGTATCCTCGCCGCTATACGGTAGTAATAGCGGTAGTATATACCCGGTATACTATCTGGTTTACGCTCGATTATTAAGGAGGAAGGGCTAGCTCTATAGTATTACTATCTATTTATTATAATATCGTTAGCTATATATATAATAGCTACCTTAAAGATAGACTAATCCAGGCTATCTAACCCACGCGGCGCGGAGTTAGCTAGAGTATAGCCTTATAAGAGGCCCTGTAATAGGTATAAGTATAGAAGTACCGTATACTACTATAGAGGTTCTATCTATCAGTAATATTATCTAGCGGTAGTATTCCTATAACTTTATACTAGTATTACTAGTATTACTAGTATATCGCGTTCTTAATACGTGTAGGGAAGCGGAGGCTATATTATAGAGAGGTAGGAGGGTATTTATATAGTATACTCTTTATTATCTATATCTATATATTCTATTACATCGTATCTTTTACTATAATCTTTTAGTAGTTCTCCTTTTATCTTTTCTACTTATCTATCGCGTTAGCGTTCCTATTATTATTATCGCTTTACCCTACTACGTATTAATTCCGTAATAACTACGTAACCCTAGATAGTACTTCTAAACCACCGTAAGATCTCTTAGCTCTTCTAGTACTAAGATACTAGAAGGTTCGTAGCTAGTACTACGTATAAGTAGATCTTATCGCCGGCTAACTTTATATATTACTTATAACTTCTTTTATAAATTTTATTTAATTAAGATATTATATAATATTATTAATAAGATAATTATATAAATAATATAAGATAGATATTATAATAATTTTAATAGTAAGATATTATCTTTATTTCTCTTTAATATATTAATAATTTATATTAATAGTAATTAGAAGAACTTATATATATAAGATAATATAACTTAATACCTTTTAATAAGCTTTAAGATAACTTAATAAGATTTTAAATTTCTTATTTTTATTAATTTCTTAATATTAAGTATTATCTAATATTAGTATATAAAGCTATCTATTATATTATTATACCTCTTATTATATAACTAGCTCCTTACTTTTTTATTACTTAATACTATTTTAATATTTTACTTAATTAATAACTTATTAAGCTTCTAGTAATAAAGAGGAATCTTAGATCTTTAATAAATAATTATAAAGTTAAGCTTTTATATTATAAATAACTAAAAATATATAAGAGTTATAAAGTTATAAATAAAAGATAATTCTATTAAAGTTAATTAGATTAAAGATATTAATATTATTAGTTTTATTCTTAAATAAAGTATATATAATATTAATATTAATAGAATATAATTAATATTAGTAATAATCTATTTAATTTAATTTAATTAATAATATAAACTTTAATTATCTAATTAATAATATTATTAATTTAATTTAAGATAATAATAATAATAATAATAATAATTTATTAAATAATCTACTAATACTAGATAATATATTACTAGAACTAGAACTACTTATAATAGAGTTTATAAAAGATTTTTATAAGCTAGTATTAAATTAAGTTATAAAAGAAGAAGAAGAAGATAATAAAATTAATTTTATATAACTTTCTAATTATTAAGCTTTTATTATAAATCTATTATAAGAAGTCTTATATATAAGATCTTTAACTAAGTTAAATCTATTTATTATAATATTAAATTTATAATATTAAGTTATAAGTATAAGTAAATATAATTATTAAAGTCTATTAGAAGTATTTAAGTTATTAGAGAATATTAAATATTATAAGATCTTTTTAAATTAATTAATACTTCTAAAATATATTTATATTAATAGCTATTAGTTATAAAATTATAAAATAAGAGGCTTTAATTATAATATAACTCCTTCTTATATAAGGAGTTAAGAATATTAATAAGTTAGTTATTAAAGTAATATATTTCTTTAATCTAATCTATTTATTTAAGATTATATTATTATCTTAATTATTTTATAATAAAGTCTATTTTAACCTTATATATTTTATAAATTAATTAAGTAAACTCTACTATTTTATAATATAAGTTACTTTAATTTAATTATACTTTAATAAATATATAATTAATTAAAGTTAATAAGTTATTCTATCTTTTAATTATATTTAATATTATTATATATAATCTTACTATTAATATTAGAGTTTTAAATATTACTTTAACTATATATTTATAATTAGTAAAGATTATATTAATAAAGTAATTATATAAGAAGCTATTATAAATTCTCTTTTACTATTATTATATTATTATATTTTAATATCTTTATAATTTATAATTAATAAGCTCTTTTTATTAAATAATATTAAATAGTAGTACTACTAGTACTAGTATAGTAACTATATAAAGAGAGTTAGCTACGGTACTAACTAGGGGCTAACTAAGCTTACAGCCTACTTTTAATAGAGTTCTCGTAGTAGTTATAATACTAGACCTTTTACCTTCTACTACCTACTATAATATAACCTACGAGGTAACTACTAACCTAGTATTCTAATAGGTTATAAGCCCGGTAGCTAAGAAGGTCTTTATATAACTAAAATACACGTTAACGTATACGATCTCGCGTAGTTCCTATAGCTAAGTAGATAAGAGAAAACTAGTATAATTATTAAAGTAATAAAAAGCTTAAGATTACCCTTTAAAAGATTAAAAGATACTAATAGACTTTTAATAACCTTATAACGTTAATTAGCTAACTACGAAGAGTTAATCCTTAATACCTTTACTTTATATTTCCCTCGGAGTTAATAAGTTCACGCCTATTAAATCTAATATAAAGATTATAATATAGATAAGAACGCTATATTTTACTAATAACTATTATTATAAATACTACTACCTATAATCTTATAGCGCGTAAGCGTCCCCTTCCCCTTCTATCCTCTAGAACTTATACCTAGTAGTTTTAACTAGTATAATACTATTTTAAGAAAGAAGGTATCTTATACGTCCTTAAGACTACACGTGATAAATATAGGCTAGTGAAAGGGATAATTAGTCTATAAATATCCGATAAAAGTAAAACCCCTAAGAGTACCTTAGATAGTAAATCTACTACCTTATCTTTAATACCTACGATAGTAAAGGAAGCTAAACGCGCGGACCTATTAGTTAAATAGGAAAGAGATAATACCTCCGCTACGTATATTATACTTATTTACCTAGGAGACTTTAACTAGGAGCTCGTAGAAGACCTTAAGAGTATAAACGAAGTATAGAAGAAGTTAAAAGATAAATACTATAATAAATGTACTAGTATAAAGGTAGGACTTACTAAAAGGCTTTATACGTATTAAATAAACGAGGATACTAGTATTAAAGAAGCCTAGCTTAAGCTAGTAAGAATTAGGAGATAACTTAAGGAAATCGATCCGGTTATAACTAAGTCTTTTAATAAAGATAGACTATTCTAGTAACTCCTAAAGGTATTACTATTAAAGTATACCGCTATTAGAGATATAATTAACGGTATAGACCTGCGCTTAGTTAAATACCGTATAGGTGTACTTAAAGATAAAGAAGATAGATTAAATAAGGAGACTACGCTTATAACTAAGAAGGAGGGTAGAGGGAGAAGATCTAGTCCCCCGGCTTCTCTAAAGAGTAAACCTGTAGTAAAGGTGAAACCTAAGTAATCTCAAGGTCTTTAAGTAGCCTATTACCCGTATAGAATCTATAATAATACTTACTACGTTAAGTACTACCCTTACCTTAAGATAGCCCGAGTTATAGCTATTAAGTATAAAAGAAAGACTAGTAAGACTTTACCTCTTAAAGTATACTCCGCTAAGGATAACCGTTCTAACACCGATCCTAAGTCTAATAGGAATGATATAGAGGAAGTACTCTACGCCGTAGAGGATAATAATAATTACCTCGTTGAAAAAGGTTATATATCTAAAGTTATTTATAAGATCCCCGCTTTAGAATAGGTCGTAGATACCGGTACCTCTAAATATATAACTAATTAACTCTAACTATTTAGGGGATATCTAAAGATAATACTAAGACGTACCGTTATAATTAGAGGGGGGAAACTTTACTTAGATTAGATAGGTATAGTAGTAATACGAGTACCTAGGGGATTATCTATTATACTAGTAAAGACTCTTTATATACCGAACTTAGGAGTAAATCTTTTATTAGGAAGGCGACTTATATAAGTAGGTTTTAACGGAATGTTTAATAAGTAAGGATTATACTTAGTAGACCTAGAGTCTAGAGAACGTGTTATTAGTATAACCTTAAAAGGAGGTGTTTATATTATATTATATATCGCTAATAAACTAGTAGATCGAGCCTTCTAAGCTAAGGAGTAGAAGATATCTTATTACGCCTTCCCCGCTATTAATAATAGCGAACCGATAGATCTTACGCTAGAGAATATAGACTAGGGCCTATTACTACTAGAGAGGAAGCCTACTAATAGATATACCCTTTAGTATAAACGATTCGCTTATCTAAGAGCTATAAAGATTAAAGCCCTATCTATAATAACTACCTTAGGCGAGAAAATAAAAGTACTTAAAGATTATATATATCATGTATATAAACTAACTAAGAAGAGAAACTATACACCTAAGAAGCTATTTAAATAGGATACTAAACTCCTAGGACTAGTATTAATTAATATAGCTAGCTAGTTCCCGTTATTAATTAACGGTTATAAGTACTTCTTATAAATCGTAGAGAACTTAATAAGAAAGATATAGTCTATCCCTATTAAGATAAAAGATAAGGTAATTAATATATTAGAAGGATAGAGATAAATAGAAGAGCTTTCTATAAGTAAGAAACTTAAAGTAATCCGGAGCGATAATATACTTAAATTAAAGTATATTATTAATAAATAGGTAAGTAGTATTAGTATTATACTATAGTATATAATTACTTATATATTAAGTTAGAACGGAGTAGCTAAACGTAGTATATAGATAATAGAGAATAGAGTCCGCGTTATAATTAAGGAAGTAGGACTATTAATAGAACTCTAGTATAAGGCCGTAGAAGTAGATACGTATCTACGAAATAGAACTACCTGTAGTCCTTATAAAACTCGAGATAACTAAAAGGAAAGGATTATACTAGAGGAAGTATATACCGGCGTTATTTTAAATATTAACTATATTAGGGTATAGGGGAGTATTTACTATACCTACGTTTATCTGAAATCGCTGCTAGTAGGTATACGCTAAGATAAGTTTATAGACTAAGGTAGAGAGTATATATTCGTTAGATATACTAAGACTATATAATAACTACAAGTCTACGCCCTAGATCTAGGCTACGTAACTAGGTCGAGTATTATAATAGTAGACGAGTTATAGAAAGGAGGGGATCTCGATTTAAAACTTAGAAAGAACGGTATAAAGATATAAGGTATAAGAAATAAACTAGTAGATTATAAGCCCCGAGGACGGCTACGTAAGGAGAATAGCCTAATACCTATTCTAGTAAAAAGAAGCGTTAGACGTCTTAGAAAGGAATAGTAATTAGTAAGATCGGGGAGATTATCTATAATACTACCTCCTAAGAAGTTAGTTAGGCGACTAAGTAAGATTATACTAGATATATAGTTAAGTAGTAAAGTAGATATATAACTAGTATTAGAGGAGTATTAAATAAACGGTATTATAATATTAGAAGAATACTAGAATTATATTAAAGAGTTAGATAACTAAGATAACGCTACCTTACCCTAGAATAAGCCTACCTTTATAGAAGACTAAATTCAGGTATCTAGACCCCCTACTCCGCCGCTATTTATTTACCTTATACCTATTTAACTTATATAACCGAACCTAGTTATTCTAGGAGTATAGAAATATTAACGCGACGAAGATAATAACCTAGATAAGCCTAAGCGATAGCGTTAGAAGATTTAAGTATTAATTATAAGGTTTATAAGTAACCCTAGCTATATAGAGGTACTATTAAACGGTATTATACTTATAGAATAAGCCCTCTCTATAGTTCTTAAAAGTAAACCTAGAGGTAGGATTATTATACTAGATATATACTAATAAGTAATCTCTAACCCGAAGTATAACGCCTAATAGAGAAGAGCGATAGATATAGAAGTCTAAGCCCTAGAAGGAAATAATATATAGATAGAGTAAGCTCTACTTAAAGGTATAAATAAGGTGTCCTCTAAGTAGGTATTCTCTGTAAAATACGGTAGTAATAGAGCTATTAAGCGGTATAAGGCTAGGCTTATTACCCGCGGATTCTTATAAAGATATAGAGTTAATTATAATAAAATATTCTTACCTATAATAAGAATAGATATATTACGACTATTTCTAGTAATTATTATAAGAGAAGATCTAGAATACTATTATATTAATATTAATAACGCATTTATAGAAGTAGACCTAATAGAAGATATCTACTTAATACTACTTAAAGGCGTAAATATTACCGTAGGAAAGGTTCTTAAGATTAATAAGAGCCTCTACGGACTTAAGTAGGTAGGCTGGAATTAGAATAATCTCTTAGTAAAAGTCTTAAAAGAGGTAGGTTTCAAGTAAAGTATAGTAGAACCCTATATACTAACTTATTAAACTAAAAGAGTTATAATTCTACTATACGTAGATAATATCCCTATTACTACTAAGATAATAAAAGGGATCGACTAGTTTAAAGATCTAATACGGAAATCATTTAAAATTAAGGATCTAGGGGAGATTAAGAAGATCCTTAGTATACGAATTACCTGAAATAGAAAAGTAAGGACTTTGAAAATAGATTAAGAGTAGTATATTAATAATATACTAACTAGAGTAGGCTTTATTAAGGCTAGATATAAGTTAAGGGATACTACTACCCTATTATCTAGAGATAAATAAATCTAAGGTTAAGTATATTTATTTACTACTAAGGATTTAGTTAAGATTCATTTAATTTTTTAGAATTAAATAAACTTAAGGTAGAACCTTAACTAATTTTTATAAAAAAAAAATTATTAAATAGAGCTTAGTTAGCGCTTTAAAATAATCTATTTTCTAGCCTATTTAGGCCTAGTCTTATAAGTATAGAATTTTTCTAACTTAAGGTTTTTTTTAATATTCCGCCCCTAACGGGAGATCCGCGACTAGTACGAGCTTAATACTTCTTAATAATTCCTTACGAGATTTTAGTACTATAATTTTATATGAAATATAATAATATATAGAGTAAATTTAGGGCTATTAATAGACCTAAATTTTATAGAAAATAAATAGTAAAAACCTAAGTTATAAGTAATACTAAGGCTTTAATCCTTACTACTACTAGAGAATTTCCAGATAATATAGATGCGGCTTAGTAATCTATAAATAAACTATAGAGTAAAAAGTTAGAAAAAATATAAAATTTAAATTAGCCGAATCGGGCTAGAAATAATAAAGGTATTATAGATTAAAAAATAATTATTCGTAAAACCTTTAAAAACCTCTAAGTACTTTAAACTTTAGTCTTCTTTCTAATATAGCTCTATAAATATACGCTAAAATACTAAATATCTATATATTTTTAAGATCTACGCTAAATTCTCTATCTATCCCTCTATTAATAGTAATATTATAATAAGAAAGAAAAATAATATATAAAGTACTAGAAAAGATCTACGTTTAGATTCGATTTGTATTTACTTAATCTCTAGAGCCGTACTTTAAGCTTTTTAGGCGCTAGGAGCGTTTAAGCTACCTAGCGGTAGCTATTATCTAGGTTCCTTATTTATTATTCCTTCTTCTTTCTTAATTATTCTATTAAAATTTCATTAATACTATCTATAATTAAAATCTAGATAGAAAATTAATAATTTACTTTTCGATATAATAGAGTATATCTCGATTCTCGGAGATACCGGCTTTATAACCTGTAAGTAATATAAATACTCTATTATTCTTTTAAGTCTTAAAGCGTACCTTCGTCTAAAACCATATTAATTAGCTTTAGAAGTTCGAGGATAAATTCTTTCCGAAGCTTAAAAGTATCCTAATTTAATTAGGAGTCGAGAAGAGATTAAGGATAGCGATATTCCTAGCTCTTTCCCCTTTTTCTTTCTAGATCTAGCTTTATACTTAGACGGTCTAGCGTACTAAGACTATTCGTATATAATTAGATCGGAAAAGACTATTTCGAAGCACTATAAGGACGAATACGAGTGGGAAAATCCTCGCGGAAAAGGTTGAATTTCGAAAACTTCCTTGAAAAGCGTTCTATAAGCTTTAAATATTAGCTGTTAATAATTCTTTTATACCCCCCCAGGTAAATCCTACTTTAGAGTCAACTCTAAAAGACCCTTTTCGGATCGACAGACTAGGCCTAGAACGGCTAGTTCGGTGGAAGAAGAACGAAACGAAGATGAAAGCGAAATTCGCTCCGAACGGTCCGAGGCTCTTCTAGAGTTATCTCAAGGTATTTCTCTAATATCTTTTTATAAAATAGAAGTACTAATAGTATATATAGAGCCCCTAAATTAGGAATCCGAATAGTCTCGTCTAGACTCTAAAATCCTCGAGTTTCGAACGAAAGAAATACGGAAAATCGAGAAAAACCCTTACGACGACCCTAGTCCCTAGCTAGAAAGAACCTAATAAGCTTCTTATTTAGACGGGCTAGACCGGAACGAGCTACTCGCCCTAATAGGGGAGCTAGATACGCCTTTATTAAAGGTTATCTAGGCTAGTTTTAATAAACTCGCTCGAAAATTATAATAAACCCTATCAAATATAGGGTATTTCAGACGTTTCTAGATAGTTCAGACTAAACTCAATTAGTTCCGAGCTAAACCCCTTCGGGCGTACTAGGATCCGAGTTGAATTTCAACGTATTCTCGTTCTTTTAAGTAAATTCTCGCTTTTTTCGTTAGAACTCAAGAGTCTACGACGTCGACGTCATTTCTAGACTACTCTTTCACGTCTAGTTAACAGTCTAGATATCGTCGTCTAGTCCGAATTACCTCGGAAATCGAAAATCCCGAAGAATTCGTTAAAAACCTTCGGAGTATATTGAAAGACAGCGGTTCTTCGGACGACGCTAGCCAAATCGAGAGTAGTAAAGAAGACGAATTCAGTATCAATAAGGGTTAGGGTTAGGGTTAGGGTTAGGGTTAGGGTTAGGGTTAGGGTTAGGGTTAGGGTTAGGGTTAGGGTTAGGGTTAGGGTTAGGGTTAGGGT
>JAABUR0100000159.1_pt1 | contig 156203 bp, 153 predicted proteins | sample 5560091 | NCBI WGS metagenome assembly JAABUR01 (sample SAMN10711879, study PRJNA513375) | rock metagenome | isolation source: Antarctica rocks | place: Antarctica: Victoria Land, University Valley sud | reverse complement strand
GATGCCCCGCGACAGACTCAGCATCAAGAAGCTCACGCTCATCGAGCGGACGACCCTGCATACACACATCGTCCCGACCCCCACAATCCGGGCCAGGACGACACGCGTTATTCAGCAGGCTCCTAGGGAGGAGCTCGGGCGACGGGTACTGTGCGACGCGCTCGGCTGGGGAGATGCGCTTGTCCAGGGAGCCGACCTGCCGGCGGCCCTGGTCGAGGTGGTCGCGGAGCACGGTGTCGTGCTCCGCCCGGACTTCGCCTTCCGCGCTGAGCCGAACGAGCCGGAGGGGATCCTCGAGGAGCCGCCCGGGGGCGACCCGGACGACGACGAGCCGGACGCCGACGACCCCCCAACGCAGGCGGCCGCGACGGACAGTCCGTGGCGGCTGCTAGGGATGTGGGCACCGTGGGGCAGCCATCCCCTGACCCGCACTGGGCGAGCCGGCTGGACGGCCAGCCCGGTGGAGCGGCTCGCGGCGCTGCTGCGCGCCCGCGACGTCCCGGTCGGGCTCGTTTCGGACGGACGCTGGTGGGGGCTGGTGTGGGCACCGCGCGGCAAGCCGGTCGGTGCCGCGGTGTGGGACGCCGGGCTCTGGAGCGAGGAGCCCGAGACCTTGCAGGCGCTGGTCGCCCTGCTGTCCCGGCGCCGGTTCCTCGGCGTCGCCCCGGGCCAGCGGCTGCCCGCCCTGTTCGAGGAGAGCGCGCGGGCGCAGGAGGAGGTCACGACCGCTCTCGGCGGGCAGGTCCGCGCAGCCGTCGAGATGCTCGTGCGCCGCCTCGACGAGCTCGACCGCGAGGCCGGCGGCAGGCTGCTCGAGGAGGTCAGCGACGACGATCTGTACGCCGGCGTCGTCACCGTGATGATGCGCGTCGTGTTCCTGCTCTTCGCCGAGGAACGGCGGCTGCTGCCCAGCGACGACTCCCGCTACGACGCGGCGTACTCGGTTAGCCGGCTGGTCGAGCTGCTCGAGCGTCGCGCCGCCGTCGCCGGAGAGCAGACGCTGGAGCACCGCACCGGCGCCTGGCATCGGTTGCTCGCGCTCACCCGCGCGCTACACAGCGGGGTGGCGCACGAGGACCTGCGCCTGCCGCCGTACGGCGGCGGGCTCTTCGACCCCGATCGCTACCCCTGGCTGGAAGGGCGCGACGGCGCCCCGCCCCCGGTGGACGACCTGACCGTGCTACGCATGCTGGAAGCCGTGCAGTACGTCCGGCTGCACGGCGAGCGGCGCCGGCTCACCTTCCGAGCCCTCGACGTGGAGCAGATCGGCTACGTCTACGAGGGCCTGCTTGAGCTCGAAGTCCGCACCGCCGGTGAACCCGTCTTCGGCCTGCACCCCGAGGGACGCAAGGGGCTGACGCTGCTGCCGCTGTCCCGTGCGCTCGAGGCCGTGGTGGCGCTGGAAACATGGACCGCCACCACCTACATCGGCGAGACCAAGCTCACCGCGGCGCGGCGGTCGACGGCCGCGCGGCGGCTGGCGGCTGTGGTCCCACCGACGATCATGGTCGGACTCCGCCAGGTGCTAGGGCCGGAGGTCGCGACCCGGTTGCAGCCGCTTGCCCCTCTGCTTCGCCGCGACGACCGGGACCGACCGGTGATCACTCCGGCAGGGGGACGGTACGTCGCGCCGTCGACCCGCCGGGCGAGCACCGGTGCGCATTACACGCCCCGGTCACTCGCGGAGGAGGTCGTCCAGCACGCGCTGGAGCCGCTGGTCTACCGGCCGGGGCCGCTCGAAACCCTAGATCGAGAGCGCTTGGTGCTGCGCCCCTCCACCGACCTGCTGGCCCTGCGAGTGGCCGACATCGCGATGGGCAGCGGGGCATTCCTCGTCGCGGCCTGCCGCTTTCTCGCGGACCGGATCGTGGAGGCGTGGCAAGCGGAGGGTGACGCCGAGGCGGCCCGGGCGGTGGCGCACCGCACTACGCAGACCGCCGACGCCGAGGTCGAGGGCGTATTACTGCGGGCCCGGCGGTTGGTGGCCGAGCACTGCTTGTACGGCGTCGACGTCAACCCGCTGGCGGTGGAGATGGCGAAGCTATCTCTGTGGCTGGTCACGATGGACCGGGAGCGACCGTTCGGGTTCCTCGATGACCGACTCGTCGCTGGCGACTCGCTGTTAGGCCTCACGTCCCTCGAGCAGCTGGAGGCGCTGCACCTCGACCCGTTGGCCGGGCGGCGGCTACGCCGCGGCACTCTCGATCTCGGCGCCGGCTGGCGGGAGACCCTGGCACGGGCGGCTGACACTCGCCGGCGCATCACGGCGACGCCGGTCGTGACGGTGCGCGACGTCGAGCACAAGGCTCGACTGCTGGCCCAAGCGCGCGAGGCCACCGCCCCGCTCGTTGCCGTCGCCGATGCGCTCACCGGCGCTGGGCTAATGGCCGCCATCCGCCCGGCGCGGCAGCGTGACCCGGTGTTCGTGCAGCTAGAGGCGGGGGTGTGGGCCTACGAGGCCGGGAACCCGTCGGTGGTGGCGCGGTACGCCGCGGCGTTGCAGGCCGGGCTGCCGGAGGGCAAGGAGGAGCGCCGGCCGCTGCACTGGCCGCTCGTCTTCCCCGAGGTCTTCGCCGACGCCGCGGTGCCGGGCTTCGACGCCATCGTGGGCAACCCGCCGTTCCTCGGCGGGCAGAAGGTGTCTGGCGCGCTTGGGTCCGACTACCTGGCGGGACTGCAGGCCTGGGACGGCCGCGGCGCCAGAGGCAGCTGCGACCTCGGAGCCCGATTTCTGCTGCGCGCCGACGCGCTGCTCGGCCCGCGGGGCCAGTTGGGTTACGTCACCACCAACACGCTCATCGAGGGCGACACGCTCATCGTCGGGTTGCTGCAGCTCGAGCAGCGCGGGTGGACCGTTCGTCGCGGGGTCAGTCCGCATCCCTGGCCCAGCGCCAGTGCGAACCTAAGCATCATCGAGTTGTGGGGCAGCAAGGCGCCCGTGCGCGCTCACGCGGTACTCGATGGCGAAGCGGTGCCCCGCCTCGCCGTCGACCTGCAGCCCTACCTGCGCGAGACCGGCCGGCCGCAGCGGCTGCCCGAGAACGAGGACCTCGCCTTCCAGGGTTCTACTGTCCTCGGGCTCGGGTTCACCCTGGCGCCCGAGGAGGCACGGACGCTGCTCAATGAGAACCGCCGCAATGCCGACGTGCTGTTCCCGTACGTCATCGGAGCAGACCTCAACCGCCGGCCGGACACCTCCGCCAGCCGCTGGGTGGTCAACTTCCGGGACTGGCCGCTGGAGCGGGCCGAGAAGTACGGGGAGCTGCTCGACCGGGTCCGCCGGCTCGTCAAGCCCGAGCGGGATCGCAACAACCGGCAGAACTACCGCGACTTCTGGTGGAGATACGCGGAGGTACGCCCCGGGCTCTACTCCGCAATCGAGGGGTTCGAGCACGTGCTGGCCATCTCGCTGGTGGGCAATGCGCTGCTCCCGGTGCGCGTTCCGACGGGGCAGGTCTTCGCCCATGCCTGCGGGGTTTTCGCTCTTGAGGATTTCGCCAGCTTGGCGCTGTTGTCCTCCTCAGCGCACCAGGCGTGGGTCATTCGCTACACCTCCACCATGCGCACGGACATCCGTTATGCGCCGTCCGACGTCTTCCTCACCCTGCCCCGGCCGGCGGCGACCCCGGAGCTGCATGCGCTCGGCACGGCGCTCGACGCTGAGCGTCGCGACATCATGTTGGGCCGCGCGCTCGGACTGACCAAGCTCTACAACCAGGTCCACGACCCGGCCGTCACCGACCCGGTGGTGCGCCGGCTTCGAGACCTCCACCAGCAGATCGACCTCGCCGTACTCGCGGCGTACGGCTGGAGCGACCTCGACCCGCAGATCGGGCACCACCCCACCAAGATTGGCACTCGCTGGACGGTGTCGCCGCGGGCGCGGTTCGAGCTGCTCGACCGACTGCTGGTGGAGAACCATCGCCGGGCCGGGCTGGGTTAAGGCGTACCGTTCAGCCCGGAGAGCCCAACCATTGTACTTTGTGCATCGCTAAAGAGCAACGCTTGTGGACCGTTCGCGCAGTGGTGCCCTTCCGGCCGGATGAGGACGTCATCGAGGAGCGCGCCCGGCTCGGCTCCAGATTGACAAGTTCGAGAAGGCAGGGGCAGGCAGTCGACCGCAGGATTTGACCGGACGGCCGTGCCCGCGAGCAGAGGTCCGGCTGGCTCGCGGGCAGCTGATCGCCTCTGGTGATACCACTCGGCTGTCGGGCCTGATCCAGGCGGGCGCGCGCTGGGCCGGTTGAAACGCCTCGAGCGGGACGCATCGTTGCTTGCGCACCGCCCGCGCCGCTGACGTCGGACCCAGGCCGTACCGTGGCTGCGCCGGACGGCGAGGAGGATCTGTGACCGTGCCCGTGACGTCGTACGAGGTGCGCGCGCAGCTCGAGGACATGCTGGAGCGCGACCTACTCGGCCCGTGGGACGGTCCCGCCGAGGAGCTGCCTCCCGGCACCACGCCGGGTGAGCGCTACCTGCTTGGGAAGCTGGTCCCGAGGCGCGCTGCGACGGCTGAGCCAGCCAGCGACGCCGCGGTGCCCGAGGACGACGACGTCGAGGACCGCCCCGAGCTCGTCGAAGAAGGCGCGCTCGACCTGGATCCCGACGACCGAGAAGGCGCCGCGCCGGCCGCCGCCGTGCGGGGGCGCGCGATGGCCGCCTCCTCCCTCGGCCTGGCCTTCGCCGTGCCGCCGGACATCAACCGGGTACTGGTGACGGCCCGGTGGGGGCGCTACGAGCGTGGTCCGTCTTCCCTGCACACCACGGAAACGGGTCGGCCCCGTACCGTCTGGCATCGCGCCACCGCCGGCGGGGATGTCGAGGTGCCGGTCGACGTGGAAGGCACCGGATCTGGCGCCCCCGACGGCGTCCAGGAGCAAGTACTCGCGCGGTGGCGGGTACGGCACCGGCACGGTCGCCGTGTGGTCGAGGTGTTTCTGCTCAACGCGCAGCCCGCACGGGCCGAGAGTCCAGACCGCGAGCGGCTCTTTCAGGCCACGCTCACCGTGACCGCGCTCGATGGCAATCAGCCGGTCTTCCTCGGCCATAACGACCCGGAGCTGCCCGAGATCCGTCGCGACGCCGACCCGGAGATGCGCCTGCTGGCCCTGCAGCACCGCTCCCGGCGGCTCTACGCCACCGGTCGACAGTGCGCGGTCGACGCCGACGTCCGCCCCGGTGAGGCGCGGGCGTGGCAGCTGCGCACGACCTGCTTCCCGGCTGCCGACGTACCAATGGTGATCGCCGGCGATCCGGCCGACACGCCCGGCTTGGTGCTCGACATGGCTCGCCTGGGCAGTCCCGACTTGGAGCCCGACGACCTGGTCCGCGGGCTGCGGCCGCTCCTCGAGGGCTACCGTCGCTGGCTCGACCGGCAGGCCGCCGCCGTCGATGTCGACCCCGAGGTGGGCCGGTTTCGTGATGTCGCGGAGCCGGCGCTGGGGCGCGCCCGGGAGGTCGCGGATCGGCTAGACCGAGCTGTGGATCTACTTAGAGATGACCCGCAGGCTCGTGAAGCGTTCCGCTTCGCAAACCAGGCGATGGCTCGCCAGCGGGTGCGCAGCGAGCTGGTTCGGCGGCGGGCTGCCGACCCATCGGCCGACGTCTCGGCGCTCCTGCGGGAGCTCGACGTTCCGGCCAATCGCAGTTGGCGACCGTTCCAGCTCGCCTTCGTGCTGCTCTGCATACCCGGTCTAACCGACCCGGAGCATCAGGACGCGCAGCGCGGACCGCTGCTCGACGGTCGGGCGCAGCTGCTGTTCTTCCCGACCGGCGGTGGCAAGACGGAGGCCTACCTGGGGCTGACGGCGTACACCATTGCCATCCGTCGGCTGCAGGGCGTGGTGGGGACCGGGGAGGACGCCCGGGACGGGACCGACGGTCTCGGCGTGCTCATGCGCTACACGCTGCGCCTGCTGACCGCCCAACAGTTCCAGCGCGCGACCGCCCTCGTCGCCGCCTGCGAGCTCCTGCGCCGGGAGCGCGTCGCCGCAGGTGACCTGCGCTGGGGCTCCAAGCCGATGCGCATCGGGCTGTGGGTTGGCTCGGGCGTGACTCCGAATACCTTCGACGACGCACTGCGCCAGCTCGAGGATGCCGCGGGGCGGGCCGGCGAGGGACAGGTGGGCGGCCTGCAGCAGTTCGCGGTCTGTCCCTGGTGCGGCACCCCGCTCGACCTTGGCCGCGATGGCCACGCCGACAAGGTGCGGCGTCGAACCCTGCTGTTCTGCAGCGACCCGGATGGTCGCTGTCCCTTCTCCCGCGCACGCTCGCAGGAGGGCATCCCGGCCCTCGTGGTTGACGAGGAGATCTACCGGCTCACACCCGCTCTGCTGATCGGGACGGTCGACAAGTTTGCCGCCCTGCCCTGGCGGGCGTCCACCGCGCAGCTGTTCGGCATGGTGACCTCCGTCTGCGAGCGGCACGGCTATCGCAGCCCGGACACCGTCGACTGGTGCAAGGACGGCGGGCACCCCCGCAGCGGCACCGTGCCGGCCACCCGTCCCGCCCCCGTACAGCGGCTACGGCCCCCGGATCTGATCATCCAGGACGAGCTCCACCTGATCAGTGATGCGCTCGGATCGATGGTCGGGCTGTACGAGACGCTCATCGACCGGCTCTGTACGCGGGTGCAGGGCGGCCGACCGATTCGGCCGGCACTGGTCGCCTCCACCGCAACGGTTCGACGAGCCCAAGCCCAGGTGCAGCAGGTGTTCGCCCGGGGGCTCACCGTCTTCCCACCGCCGCTTCTCGATGCCGGCGACACCTTCTTCTCCCGCCGCGTGGAGGCCTCGGCGGACACTCCCGCTCGTCGCTACCGCGGGATCCTCGCTCCCGGGGAGCGGCTGACGGCCGTGGAGATCCGGGTGATGACCGCCCTGCTGGAGTTCGGCCAATACCTCTTCGACCGGGACGGCATCGCCGCCGACCCCTACCTGACCGTCGTCGATTACTTCACCAGCACTCGCGAGCTCGCCGGCATGCGCCGTCTCTCTGAGGACGATGTGACCGACCGGCTTGGTCGCCAGGGGGCGCTCGTGCAGCGCCGCCGCCCAGTCGTCGCGGAGCTGACCAGCCGGATGGATAGTCGCAAGATTACGCAGTCTCTCGCCGACCTCGAGCGTCCCTTCGACATCGGTCAGGACAGCACCGCCGGACTACAGGGGCTGCGACAGCTTCGCCGTACCGATCGAGCGGCGTACGACCGGGCAGTGCGCCCCGGCTACCTCCGCCCGGTCGACGTGCTGCTGGCCACATCCATGCTCCAAGTGGGAGTCGACGTGCAGCGGCTCGGGCTTATGGTGATCACCGGCCAGCCCAAGAACATGGCCGAATACATCCAGGCCAGCTCCCGAGTCGGTCGCTCAGCACAGCGCCCCGGCCTGATACTGACCATTTTCCAGTGGAGTCGGCCCCGCGACCTAGCCCATTACGAGCACTTCGGCTATGAGCACGCCACGTTTGGCCGTCGGGTGGAAGGGTTGACGACCACGCCGTTCAGTGAGCGGGCCCTTGACCGCGGCTTGGCCGGAGTGCTGGTCGGGGCGGTGCGGCACAGCAGCGCCGCCGCCTTGCCAAACCTCGGCGCCAACATCGTTCCCTTGGGTCAGGCCGCCGTCGCTCCTCTGCTCGACGCCCTACGCGACCGAGCCGAGCTCGTCGCCGACTCGGCTCCCGCCGGTCAGGCCGTCGTCAACCGCGCCCGAGGTCAGTTGGACCGGTGGTTGCACAGACGTCAAACCCTGCCGGTCGGGCAGCTGGGATACCGGGCGGACGCTCGCGCCGCCGCCGGCCTACTGCGCGAACCGGATGATCCGCCGTGGGACGAATGGAGCGCACCCCTGAGCCTGCGGGACGTGGAGCCTGAAGTGCTCCTCCAGCTACGGCGAGACGACCTCACGTGGGCGAGCGCCCCGACGTGGGACTTCTCTAGCGCGGCGGCGGCACAGGGAACCGGCGCGTGAGCACGCCCGGACGGATGCCCACCCGCATCGGCAACGCCCGGCCCAGTCAGTTGATGACGACTGCCGGGGTCGGTGCCGTGGTCGACCTGCCCGGCATGAGTGTCGTCGTGCGCGGTCTCGACGCCTGGGGCGCTGGTGGGCTACCGGTGTCCGAGCCCCGCCTGCTCGAGCAGGTCCAGCGCGCGTTACCGGGCCTTGGAGTGACCTCTCTGCGCGGTGCACCATTCGACCCGAGCACCGCCGATGACCCCTTCACGCACGTCGGCGTCCCCGTCACCACCTTCCCCCGTTGGCTGCGCTGCCCCGCATGCCACCAGCTGCTGCCCATTGACGGTGTCGACCAGCTCGAGCTGCACCACCGGTGGGGACGTCGACCCGACCTCGCGAGGTGGGTGCATAGGCACTGCCCCAGGCAGACCGTTGCGCCGGCAAAGCGGCGGGCCTGCATCCCGGCAAGGTTCGTCGTGGCCTGCACCCGCGGCCACTTGGATGAGTTTCCCTACGACTCGTTCGTGCACCAGACCGCCCAGCGACCTTGCCCCGGTGCACAGATGGAGATACGCGACGCCGGCAGCACCCTGGGGCCGCGCGTCACCATCAGCTGCACCGCCGGCTGCGGGGCGCAGCGCAACATTTCAGCGGCCGCCGGGACCGCCGGCGCGGCGAGCCTCCCACGCTGCCGTGGACGCCATCCGCACCTCCAGACGTATGGTCCCTGCGATCAACCGCTCAAGCTCATGGTGCTTGGCGCGTCCAATCTGTGGTTCGCGGTGGCCGCAAGCGCGCTGCACCTGCCGCAGGACGATCCCGTCGCCGGCGCCGTTACCGAGCACTGGGCCGTCCTCTCCGCCCAGCCCACTGCAGAGGTGCTGGCGGCCGTCGTCGCCGGAATGCCGGCGCTACACGCGCTGCGCGAGCTGCCACCTGACCAGCTGTGGGCAGCCGTCGAGGCGGAGCGGACTCGGCGCGCGTCCGGCCCTGAACCCGAACCGACAGTCGGACTATTGGACGCGGAGTGGGAGCTGTTCAGCCATCCCACGACCACGGCCCAAGACGCTGACTTCCTGGCCGTGCCAACTCCGGCGCCACCCAACTTCACAGCAATGCTCGAGCAGGTCGTACAGGTGAAGCGGCTCCGCGAGGTGCAGGCCATGCTCGGCTTCACCCGCATCGAGGCCCCGGGGCAAGGAGACCTGCAACCGGCTCACCGAGCTCCGCTGTCCACCGGCCGTACGGGCTGGCTGCCTGCGGTGGAACGGCGGGGTGAAGGCATCTTCCTGCAGCTGCGTGAGGAAGCGGTGGCGTCTTGGGCCGCTCGCGTGGAGGAGCACCCGCATGTGCGGGCCTTGCGGGCGTCGTACCGCCGATGGCTGGCCAACCGTGACCGCCCGCCGGACCCGAGCTTTCTAGCCCCCCGTTATCTGCTCGTCCACACGCTGAGTCATCTGCTGTTGCGGCAGGTGGCGCTGGAATGCGGCTACTCGTCAGCGAGCATTCGCGAACGGCTTTACGTCGGAAGCCGCGAGCGGCCAACGGCCGGGCTGCTGCTGTCGACGGCGGCCAGCGACAGCGAGGGAACGCTCGGCGGCCTGGTCGCCCTGGCCGAGCAGCGCTTCCTCCGTAGGCTCCTCGAGCAGGCGCTCGAGGACGCTCGAACCTGCTCGTCAGACCCGTTGTGCGGTGAGCGCCTACCGGAGGCGCCGAGCGACCAGCTGCACGCTGCGGCATGCCACGCTTGCCTCTTCGCCTCGGAGACGAGCTGTGAGAGCGGCAATCGCTGGCTGCACCGCGGGGTGCTGGTCGACCTGGCTGATGGGCTGACATTCCTTCCGTGAACGTCGATCCGAACGCGTTGGCGCGGGAGTGGTCGAGCCAGTTGCCTGGGCCCTTCGCGCGCAGGCTGGCCCAGGCGCTGGTCGCCGGGCCAGCCGCGCTGCAGGCTCTCAAGTCGGTCGCCGCGCAGCCAAGCTCGGCCGCGGCATTGCGCAGTGCGCTCACGGTCAGCACTCGAGGTGACGGTCCGTACCTCGCTGGCCTCATTCTCGGTCGGTTGGAGGCGGACGAAGAACACGCGACGATCACCCCCGTCTGGACTGGACCGACATCCTCAGCGCGGCACGGTCGCCTCACCCTGGCGGTCCTCAGCGATCTGATCGCGGAAGCAACGCGGGAGATTGTTCTGGTCAGCTACGCCACGCTCCCCAGCCCGGACGTGCGCGCTGCGCTGTTGAAGGCCACAGACGGAGGTGTGGCACTCGTCCTGCTTCTGGAACGGCCGGTAGACAATCCGGGCTTCCAGGGTCAGGCAAATCCCTTTCCCGGGCTACCAGCGATGCGGCTTCACTGGCCCTCGTCAGTTCGTGAGCGGAATGCGTCAATGCACGCGAAGATCCTCGTCGTCGACCGCCGCGTCGCTCTCGTCGGCAGCGCAAATCTGACCGGGTACGGCTTGGAGCGCAACCTGGAGTGCGGCCTGCTCGTGCGAGGGGGCCCGGTACCCCGACTGTTGGTAGAGCATTTGCTCACTGCCCGCGGGTTGGAGTCGAACACCGCATGAGCTTGACTGGGCGCTGCGTCGATCTCACGGACATCGTCGAGGTGACGACTTTATTGCTTGCCGAGCCGTTAGCTTGGCGGGTGCGAGTAGTAGAGCAGATCGACATAGACACTGCAAGCGGTACTCGCCGGCACCGATCACTACAATCCGCACCGCTTCGGTCGCTGATCCGTGGCGCCGCAAGGATAGACGAAGGCGATAGGAGCGCTGCCGTCAAAGCTCTGCTGGTGCTTCCCATAGCGCCGATGCCTAAGGGTCCGCTGCTCGATCTTGACATGGAGGGCCCTGAGGGCAGTACGCCATTCTTGCTGCCTCGGGGTGAGATCGCCGCCCGAGAGCTGGCGCTTGTAGCCAAACAGGCCCTGGATGCCTCCCTCACCCTGTCACCGGCAGTCAGGCCGTTGATTGAGTCCGCGCTCGGTTTCACCGAAGGATTATGGCCCTCCTTCGGCGGAGATCTGGGAAGCTACTTGGCGGAAGGTGTCGGGTTGACGCGTCAGGATCCGCAAGTCATTCAGTGGTTAGCGCTGTCGAATCAGGCCAGCGCTATGCTTGCTCCGTTCGCCGATACTCCCAACAGGAACAGCGCCGTTGAGAACCCTGCGCTCGTTATCCCAGCGCTCTTGGCTCAAGGCAAATTCGATACGCCCGCCCAGGCAACAGAAGCCTTAGCCTCTTACATCTCCGTCATTTCTAATGCGAGCATGGCTGCCGGTCTGGACATGAGCGGTGACCCCGCCGCAAACACCTTCCTGAACACATTAGTGGATTACGGGCTGCGTTACGATTTGATGGCTGTGGTACGGGTTCCACTGGACGAGCCATTCCTCATCAAGGTGTCCGACCGCCGACCCCTGCGTTTGACCCCTATCACGAACACGGGTCGGCAATCGGTGGTGATTGCGGATGCGCGAAGTAACCACGTCACCCTTCGCGTCAGTGATCCGAACGCCCGCCTTGCTCACGTCCACGCGCGTGATGCAGCAGACACCGTGGACGCCGTGGGCACCTTCACGTCCCGCAAGACGCCTCAGATTCAATCGTTCTACGCATTCGAGGATGACCGCGACTACGCCATCGTGCTGCGGTTCCGCGTGGCCGCGCTTCGGCGTCTCCAACTCGTGCCCTACGCCCTCGTGCCGCTGCTGCTCGTCCTGGGCGTCGCACTACTGGGCAAGCACCCGGGCCCAAGTGAGCTGGCGCTGCTGGTTGGTCCGGGCGCGCTTGCCGCGAGCATCCTGCTCGCACGGGAACCCTCATCCTTGGGCTCACGGCTGAGACGACTGAGCACACTGTTGGTGACAGGCGCTCTCGCTGCGCTGATTCTTGTCGCAGTCTGGCGGTATACAGGATGGTGAGCGCATGACCCAGGGTCGTGCTGCCGTACTGTCAGGATCGGAACGGAGGGGATCATGGCAAAGAACACCGGACGCGGTTCCCGCGTGGGCGCGGTCACCGGGCGGACCCAGGCGAAGAATCCACGCACCGGCCTATGGACGAAGCGAGACACGTCCAGCGGCCAGTTCACTCAGGCGAAGAAGTCCGGTGGGGCGTTCAAGGGGGTTCGGAAGGAAGGCTGACGACACGCGGCACAAACCCTGGATGGAGCGCCTGCCCAGCAGGGTCGCTGTCAGCGCGTTCGCTCGACCACGAGTTGGCACACGGCGTCGAGCGCCTCTTTGGCCGATACGTCGGGGAGCGGGTCGAGCGTCGTACGGGCCTCGTCGGCGTACCGGCGGAGAGTCTCGCGGGCACGGCCGATGGCCGGATGCGCGCGGAGCAGCGCCAACGTCTCCCTCAGCCGCGCCTCATCGGCGAGGTCCCCGGCCAGCAGCGAGAAGAGTCGCGACGTGGCGGGCTCCCCCTCCAGCGCGTAGAGGACCGGCAGCGTGTGCACGCCCTCGCGCAGGTCAGTCCCGGGCGTCTTCCCGGACTCGGGGCTGTCGCTGATGATGTCGATCAGGTCGTCCGAGATCTGGAAGGCGACGCCGATCAGCTCGCCGTACCGCGTCAGCACCTCGACGAGGGACGGGTCGGCGCCACTCAGCAAAGCCCCCAGCCGCCCGCTCGAAGCGATCAACGCGCCGGTCTTCTCCCCCAGCACCTGCAGGTAGTGCTCCACCGGGTCCTCGCCCGGCCCCGGCCCGACACTCTCCCGTATCTGCCCTTCGCAGAGCACCGCCAGCGTGCGGGAAAGGATCCGGATCGGCTCCGGCCCGAGGTCGGCGGTGATCTCCGACGCCCGGGAGAACAGGAAGTCGCCGGTGAGGATCGCCACGGCGTTCGTCCACCGGACGTTGGCCGCCGGCGCCCCACGGCGTAGCACGGCCTCGTCCATGACGTCGTCGTGGTAGAGCGTCGCCAGGTGGGTGAGCTCGATCGCGGTCGCCGCCTCGACGAGCCCGGCAGAAGTCGGGTCGCCGAAGTGCGACGCCACGAACACCAGCATCGGCCGGAACCTCTTGCCGCCTGCCGACATCAGGTGCCGGGCGGTCTCGGTGACGAACGGGTTGTCGCTCTTGACCGACGAGAAGATCATCTCCTCGACCGCCACCAGCGCGGCGCCGACGTCGGCCTGCAGCGCCTCGTCGGCGAACGCCGGCGCGGACATCGAGGTCACCACGGGGAAGCCCCTCAGAAGCGGAGTCAGCGGACCAACAGCGCGGCCCGCGACGCCAGGTGGAGGACCGGCTGCGGGAAGACGCCGAGCCCTACGATATCGGCCGGCCCGACAGCCAGCGCGACCGAGGTCGACCCCGCGCTACCCGGCAGTGACTCGCAACCGGTCGGCGATCTCCTCGACCCCGACGGTCCCTTCAGCGACGTCCATGACGAGGGTGAAGGCTTCGTCGTCGGTCAACTCAGGCCGTCGCCCGTTCAGGTCGAGGAAGACCGACGCTGCCAGCCAGGCCAGCCGCTTGTTGCCGTCGACCAGTGCGTGGTTGCGGGCGATGGAATGCAGCAACGCCGCCGCCTTGAGGCCGATTGACGGGTAGGCGTCTTGGCCGAAGGCGGTTGACCGAGGCCGGGCCGCTGCGGAGTCGAGCAGTCCGACGTCCCGCACCGGACCGGCACCGAGGGCACGCACCAGCCTCAGCAGGTCCTCCAGGTCGACGTATTCGACCGGACTCACACGCTGCCCAGCCGGGTCAACACGTCACCCCACTTGGCGATCATCCGATCCGCGCTGTCTGCCACCCGTTCCACGTGGCTCGAACGCTCGTAGCGCTCCAGCACGGCCCGGCGGATGATCTCCTGCCGGGAGGCACCCTCGGCGGCCGCCAGCGCGGCCAGGGCGTTCTCCAGCTCAGCGTCGGTCCGCAGCGTCATCGCCATGCGGCAAATGGTACCATGCTGATACCAGAGACGATCAATGGCGGCCCTCAGCGGACGAACAGCGCGGCCCGCGAGGCCAGGTCGAGCACCGGCTGCGGGAACACGCCGAGCACCACGGTAACCGCCAGCCCGAGCACGATCGCCCCCGAGGTCAACGCGCCCGGTACGGCGACCGTCGGGCCGTCGGCCGCGGGGTTCTGGAAGAACATCAGCACGATGACCCGCACGTAGAAGAACGCGGCGATCGCGCTGGTGACGACACCGACGATGACCAGGGCGGTGGCGCCGCTGCGGCTCGCCGCCACGAAGACGGCGTACTTGCCCATGAAACCGCTGGTCAACGGGATTCCGGCGAGGGCCAGCAGAAAGAAGGCGAACACGCCGGCGACGAGCGGCGAGCGGCGGCCCAGGCCGGCCCAGCTGGACAGGTGGTTGGCCTCGCCGCCGGCGTCGCGGACCAGGGTCACCACCGCGAAGGCCCCGATCGTGGTGAAGCCGTAGACGAGCAGGTAGAACAGCGAGCCGGACAGGCCGGCCGCGCTGGCCGCCGCCACCCCGGTCAGGATGAAGCCGGCGTGCGCGATCGAGGAGTAGGCGAGCATCCGCTTGACGTCGGTCTGGGTGATCGCGATCACCGCGCCGACCGCCATGGTGAGGATGGCGACCGCCCACACGATCGGCCGCCAGTCCCACCGCAGGTTGCCGAAGGACACGTAGAGCACCCGTAGCAGCGCGCCGAAGGCCGACACCTTCGTGCCGGCGGCCATCAGCGCGGTCACCGGCGTGGGAGCGCCCTGGTAGACGTCGGGTATCCAGCTGTGGAACGGGGCCGAGCCGATCTTGAACAGCAGCCCGACCCCGAGCAGCGCCAGCCCGAGGAAGAGCAGGTTGTCGCTGCCGGTCGGGGCCGAGGAGGCAGCAGCGATCGCGCCGAGGTTGACGGTGCCGGCGTACCCGTAGATCAGGGCCACGCCGTACAGGAAGAACGCCGAGGAGAACGCGCCCAGCAGGAAGTACTTGACCGCGGCCTCCTGCGAGAGCAGTCGGCGGCGGCGGGCCAGCCCGCAGAGCAGGTACAACGGCAGGGACAGCACCTCGAGCGCGACGAACATCAGCAGCAGGTCGTTGCAGGCCGGGAACAGCAGCATGCCGCCGAGGGCGAACATCACCAGCGGGAACACCTCGGTCTGCATCCGGCCGGTGCCGGCGAGCGCCCGCTCGTCCGCCGACCCGGGCGTCGCGGCCGCCGAGGCGACGAACGCGCCGCCGCCGGAGTCGACCGAACGCTCGGCCATCAGCAGCGTGGCCGCGATGCCGAGGGCCAGGATCGTCCCCTGCAGGAACAACGTGGGCCCGTCCACCGCGATCGCCGCCTCCGCGACCAGCCGGTCGGCCTTGCCGGCCAGCAGCACCACCGCCACCAGGCCGCCCACCTGGCCGGCGAGCGCAACCGCGAGCTGCAGTGCCCAGCGGAGCCGCTGCGGGGCGAAGGCCTCGACCAGCACGCCGACGACCGCGGCGGCGAAGACCGCCAGCATCGGCGCCAGCGCGCTGTAGGCGATCGCCGGCGCGGTGATGGGGTCTCCGGGTGAAGCGAGTACGACGCTCACGAGCCGACCCTCACTTTCCGACGGTCGGGCGCCCGGGTGCCGCGGCCGGCACCGGAACGGGTGGTCGAGGGTCACTGCGGTCGACCTGCTGCAGCGTCCGGTTGACCGAGGGCGTGATCACGTCCAGCACCGGCTTGGGGTAGACCCCGAGCGCGACGACGAGCGCCAGCACCGGGGCGATCACGAACGCCTCCCGCAGGCTGAGGTCGCGCAGCCCGACGTTGGGCTCGGCCGCCGGACCGTGCATGGTGCGCTGGTACATGATCAGGATGTACATCGCGGCCAGCACGATGCCGAGGGTCGCCAGGATCGCGTACGCCGGGTAGCGGGTGAACGTGCCGACCAGCACGAGGAACTCGCTGACGAAGCTGTTCAGGCCCGGCAGCGCCAGGCTGGACAGGCCGGCGACCAGGAAGACGCCGGCCAGCCGCGGCGCGGAGCCGGCCACCCCGCCGTACGCCGAGATCAACCGGCTCCGCCGACGCGCGATCAGGAAGCCGAGGATGAGGAACAGCGCCCCGGTCGACAGGCCGTGGTTGACCATGTAGAGCACCGCGCCGGCGCCGCCCTGGCTGGTGAACGCGAAGATCCCCAGCGCGATGAAGCCGAAGTGCGCCACCGAGGTGTAGGACACCAACCGCTTCAGGTCGGTCTGGCCCATCGCGAGCAGGGCACCGTACAGGATCCCGATCACGCAGAGCGCCAGGATGTAGGGGCCGAAGGTGCGCGAGGCGTCCGGAAACAGCGGCAGGCAGTAGCGGATGAAACCGAACGTGCCGACCTTGTCCAGTACGCCGACCAGCAGCACCGCCCCGCCGGTGGGGGCCTCGGCGCCGGCGTCCGGGAGCCACGTGTGGAACGGGAACAGCGGCGCCTTGATCGCGAAGGCGATGAAGAAGCCCAGGAACAGCGCGTTCTGCACGCCGGGGGAGATGTCGAGCGCGACCAGGGAGTTGAAGTCGAACGTGCCGGTGCCCTGCCGCGCCGAGACGGCGTACAGCCCGATCACCGCGGCCAGCATGAGCAGCCCGCCGAAGAGGCTGTAGAGCAGGAACTTCACCGCGGCGTACTGCCGGCGGGCGCCCCCGTAGCTGCCGATGATGAAGTACATCGGGAACAGCATCGCTTCGAAGAACACGTAGAACAGAAAGACGTCGGTGGCCGCGAAGACGCCGATCATCAGAGTCTCGAGGACGAGCATCAGCGCGAAGAACGTCGGCACGCTGCGACGGCCCGACTCCGCCTCGTGCCAGGACGCCAGCACGACGACCGGGACGAGTACGGCGGTCAGCCCGATCAGGACCAGCGCGATGCCGTCGATGCCGATTGAGTAGCGGACGCCGAACTGCGGGATCCACGAGTGCGACTCGGTGAACTGGAAGCGGTCGTTGGGGTCGAACTGGATGGCTATCGCGATCGCCAGTGTCAGGACGACGAGCGAGGTGCCCAGCGCGACGATCTTGGCGGCCTCGGGGCGGCTGCGCGGCAGCGCGAGTACGACGGCCGACCCCACCAGGGGTACGACGCCGAGGACGGTCAGCCAGGGGAAGTCGTTCATGCGAACCGCACCAGCAGCATTGCCACGACCACCAGGGCGGCCCCGCCGAACATCGACAGCGCGTACGAGCGGACGAAGCCGGTCTGCAACCGGCGCAGCCGGCCCGACGACCCGCCGACAAAGGCGGCCAGGCCGCTGACGCCGCCGTCGACGCCCCGGTTGTCCACGTAGACCAGGGCCCGGGTCAGGTACTGGCCGGGGCGCATCAGCACCGACTCGTTGAAGGCGTCGGCGTACAGGTTGTGTCTGGCCGCGGTGGTGACGGAAGTGACGGCGACCGGTGCGGTGACCGGAACGTCGCTCCGGGCGTACTGGAGAAACGCCCCCAGGGCCCCGCCGAAGACGACCAGCAGCGTCAGCAGCGTCAGCACGGTGGGGCTCACGGTGTGATGGCCGAGCTCGGCGGCGCTCGGGAGCACCGGGGACAGCCAGCCCTTGAGGTCGAAGACCTCCTTGAGCAGATAGCCGGACAGCACCGCGCCGGCGGCCAGCACCACCATCGGGGCGGTCATGATCGCGGGCGACTCGTGCGGGTGGACGTCCTCGGTCCACCGCCGCTTGCCGAAGAAGGTGAGCACGACCAGCCGGGTCATGTAGTAGGCGGTCAGGCCGGCGCCGATCAGCGCGATCGTCCCCAGCAGCCAGCCGGACGTGCCGCCCTTGTCGTAGGCGGTCTCGATGATGGCGTCCTTGGAGTAGAAGCCGGCGAAGAACGGGAACCCGATGATCGCGAGATATCCGCACATGAACGTGACGAAGGTCACCGGCATTCGGGTGCGCAGCCCGCCGAAGCGGCGGATGTTGACCTGGTCACCCATCGCGTGCATCACCGAGCCGGCGCCGAGGAACAGCGTCGCCTTGAAGAAGCCGTGGGTGAGCAGGTGGAAGATGCCGACCGCGTAACCGGCGCCGCCGAGGCCGACGGCCAGGAACATGTAGCCGATCTGGCTCACGGTGGAGTAGGCCAGCACCTTCTTGATGTCGTCGTACGCGCAGCCGATGATGCAGCCGATCAGCAAGGTGACGGCGCCGACGATGGCGACGACGGTGCGGCCGCTCGAGGTCTGGTTGTAGATCGGGTTCGCGCGGGCGATAAGGTACGCGCCGGCGGTGACCATGGTGGCGGCGTGGATCAGCGCCGACACCGGGGTCGGCCCCTCCATCGCGTCCGGCAGCCAGGTCTGCAGCGGGAACTGGCCGGACTTCCCGCAGGCGCCGAGCAGCAGCAGCAGCGCGAGCGCGGTCGCCGTACCGGCACTGATCTTCTCCGCGGCGCCGAACACGCCGGTGAAGGAGGTGGTGCCCACGGTGGCGAACATCAGCATGATCGCTAACGACAGCCCGACGTCGCCGACCCGGTTGGCGATGAACGCCTTCTTGGCCGCCGTCGCCGCGATCGGCTTGTAGAACCAGAAGCCGATGAGCAGGTACGACGCCAGCCCGACGCCCTCCCAGCCGACGTAGAGGGCCAGGAAGGAGTTGCCCAGGACCAGCAGCAGCATCGCGGCGACGAAGAGGTTCATGTAGCCGAAGAAGCGCCGCCGGTCCGGGTCGTGCGCCATGTAGCCGACCGAGTAGAGGTGGATCAGCGCCCCGACCCCGGTGATGAGCAGCACGAAGGTCATCGACAGCGGGTCCAGCAGCAGGCCGGCCTCGACCTGGAAGCCGTTCACCGGCACCCACGAGAACAGGTGCTGGTCGATGGCGCGGTCGGCGCCCGAGCGGCCGAGCATCGCCGCGAACTCGAACACCGCCAGGACGAACGAGGCCGCGGGGGCCAGCACGCCCAGGACGTGACCGAAGCCGTTCGTACGCCGGCCGCCCAGCAGCAGGATCACCGCGCTGGCCAGCGGCAGCGCGATCAGCACCCAGGTGGCGGTGAAGACACCGCCGACGGATGCCGCGGACGCGGCCAGGGTCACGGCGTACCGCCCTGGCGGGCGCCGGTGCGAACGGACACGGACGGCCTCTCGGTGTCAGTACTTCAGCAGGTTGGCGTCGTCGACCGAGGCCGAGCGGCGGGTGCGCACGATCGTGACGATGATGGCCAGGCCGACGACCACCTCGGCGGCGGCCACCACCATCACGAAGAAGGCCATCACCTGGCCGTCCAGGGTGCCGGTGGTCCGCGAGAAGGTGACCAGGGTGAGGTTCACCGCGTTGAGCATCAGCTCGACGCACATGAACACCACGATCGCGTTGCGCCGGAGCAGCACGCCGACCGCGCCGATCGTGAACAGCAGCGCGGACAGGTAGAGGTAGTACGCCGGGGTCACCGCGGGCCCCCGCGCGGCCGCCGGACGACCCTGGCCGCGATCAAGGTCTTATGACCCCAACCACGCGCTCCAGATGGGGGCATAGCTCCTTGATCGCGACAGGGGAGGGTGGGCGTCGCCGCCGCCGTCGCCGCCGCCGCCGCCGGGGTCACCGCGGGTCCCCCGGCTCGATCGCGCGTGAGCCGACGCCGGTCCCGGCTCCGGCGGCCGGGTGCCGGCCGGCGCTGACGCCGGCCAGGGTCGCCGACACGCTGCCGGGAGCCACCGTGCCGTCCGGCAGCAGGGCGGGCGTGTCGACGGCGTCCCCGGTGGCGAACACGCCGGGACCCGGCAGCGGCGCGGGCTGCGCGGCTGGGTCGCGGAACCGATCGCGCATCTGGTCCTGCTGCGTTCGCCGGGGAACCAGCCGCTCCTTGTGCGCGAGCACCATCGCGCCCAGCGCGGCAGTGATCAACAGGGCGCTGGTGGCCTCGAACGCGAAGACGTAGCGGGTGAACAGGAGCCGGGCGATGCCGCCGACGTTGCCGTCGGCGTTGGCCGTGGTGAGCCCGATGGTGGTCAGCTTCGAGACCGCCGCACCGATCGCCCCGATCAGCAGTACGGCGAAGCCGAGCCCCAGCAGCCCGGCCGCCACCCGCTGGCCGCGCAGCGTCTCCACCAGCGAGTCGGCGGCATCCACGCCGACCAACATGAGGACGAACAGGAACAGCATCATGACCGCGCCGGTGTAGACGATCACCTGGACGAACGCGAGGAACGGCGCGTCCTGCGCGGCGTAGAAGGCGGCCAGGCACAGCATCACCACGGCCAGCATCAGCGCTGCGTGCACAGCGTGCCGGCTGAACACCATCGCGAGCGCGGCGACCACGGCGATCGGAGCCAGGATCCAGAAGGCGACCGCCTCCCCCGCTCCGACGTTGGACAGGGCCAGCGTCGCGGTACCGGTCAGGGCGCCGCTCATTCGGCCGCCCTCCCGTGCTCGTGCGCGGGTCCACTGCGGGGGGTCGTTGCCGCTGCCGGGTTGAGCCGGCCCTCGACCGCGGGGTCGCCGCCGACCGGCATCGCCGCCACGGCCGGACCGGCGTAGTAGTCGGACTCGTTGTCACCGAGCCGCATGGCGTGCGGCGGCGGCTCCATCCCGGCCAGCAGCGGCGCCAGCAGATCCTCCTTGGTGAAGATCAGATTCTCCCGGCTGTCGTCGGCCAGCTCGTACTCGTTCGTCATGGTCAGGGCCCGGGTCGGGCACGCCTCGATGCACAGCCCGCAGAAGATGCAGCGCAGATAGTTGATCTGGTAGATCGCGCCGTACCGCTCGCCCGGGGAGAACCGCGCCTCCTCGGTGTTGTCGGCTCCCTCGACGTAGATCGCGTCCGCCGGGCAGGCCCAGGCGCACAGCTCACAGCCGATGCACTTCTCCAGCCCGTCGGCGTGCCGGTTGAGGACGTGCCGACCGTGGTAGCGGGGCGCCGTCGGCCGCTTCTCCTCCGGGTACTGCTCGGTGTTGACCTTCTTGAACATGGTCGTGAACGTGATGCCGAACCCCTTCACGGGGTTGAGGAAGTCAAACACGCAGGACCTCCGACCGCGCGTCGTCGCCGTCGCCGTCCGCCGAAGCGGTCCCCTGAGCGGTCCCCGGCAGGGCCGGCACGGGGTACGGGCTGGGGTCCAGGCGCGCCTCGTCGGCCGCCGGGTCGACCGCCTCGCGCTGCGGCCAGAACGCGAAGGCCAGGAAGGCGAGTGCCACCGGGATGCCCACGTAGGTGAGCAGCTCCCGGCGCTCGAGCACCCGGCCGGCCGCGACGAAGAGGATCCACACCAGGCTGGTCGGGATGAGGACCTTCCAGCCCAGCTTCATGAACTGGTCGTAGCGCAGCCGGGGCAGCGTGCCGCGCAGCCAGATGAAGACGAACAGTACGGCGAACAGCTTGATCGTGAACCAGACCAGCGGGAACCAGCCGGTGGCCAGGAACTCGTAGCGGCTCAGGAAGAACGGCGCCCGCCAGCCGCCCAGGAACAGCGTGGTCGCCAGCGCCGAGACGGTGGTCATGTTGATGTACTCGGCCAGGAAGAACATCGCGAACTTCAGCGAGCTGTACTCGGTGTGGAAGCCGCCGACCAGCTCCCCTTCCGCCTCGGGCAGGTCGAAGGGCGCCCGGTTGGTCTCCCCCACCGCCGCCACCGCGTAGATGGCGAACGACGGCAGCAGCGAGATGGCGAACCACAGCTTCGCCTGCGCGACGACGATCTCGGAGGTGGAAAGCGAGCCGGCCAGCAGGAACACCGGCACCAGCGCCAGCGCGAGGGCCACCTCGTAGCTGATCACCTGTGCCGCCGAGCGCAGCCCGCCCAGCAGCGGGTACGTCGAGCCGCTGGACCAGCCGGCGAGGACCAGCCCGTAGACGCCGAAGGACGAGCAGGCCAGCGCGAACAGCACCGCCACCGGCAGGTCGGTCAGCTGCAGGGCGGTGTGGTGCCCGAAGATCGACACCTCCGGACCGAGCGGGATCACCGCAAAGGCGAGGAACGCCGGAACGGCCGAGATGATCGGCGCCAGCAGGTAGACCGGCTTGTCCGCCATCTTGGGGATGATGTCTTCCTTGAGGGCGAGCTTGATCCCGTCGGCCAGCCCCTGCCCGATCCCCATCGGACCCACCCGGTTGGGCCCGAGGCGCTGCTGCATCCGGGCGACCAGGCGGCGTTCCGCCCAGATCAGGAACAGCGTCGTCAGGACCAGGAAGACGAAGACGAACACCGCCTTGGCCAGGATCAGCCACCAGACGTCGTGTCCGAATGCGGCCAGCGTGGGCGCCGGCCGGGCGGCGAGCGGGCTCATGGCGCTCCTCCAGCGGCGATGCTGACGACGGCGCCGGGCCCGGCGGCCAGCTGCGAACGGACCGCCGAGCCGGTCGAGTTGGTCGGCAGCCACACCACCCGGTCCGGCAGGTCGGCCAGCACCAGCGGCAGCGTGATCGACCCGCGGAGCGTGCTCACCGTCACCGGGCCGCCCGGCCGCGCGCCGATCTCGGCCGCGGTGGCAGCCGAGAGGTGGCACCGGGCGCGTTTCGCCGTACCGGCGAGGTGCGGCTCGCCGTCCTGCAGCCGGCCGCGGTCGAGCAACCAGTGCCAGGTCGCGAGCACCGCCTCACCCGATTGCGGCGCCGCCAGGTCAGCAGCCGGCACCGTGGGCGCGGGCGGGCGGGCACCGCCCCAGGCCCCCAGCTTGTCGATCTCGACCCGGGCGGCATCGGCAGCCGGCAGTCCGAGTGGCACGCCCAGGACCTCGGCCAGCGCATCCAGGGCCCGGCCGTCGGACAGCACGCCGGTGTTGTGCAGGGTGACGTCGAAGGTGCGGGGGCGGCCCTCCCAGTCCAGGAACGTGCCGGACTTCTCCACCACCGGGGCCACCGGCAGTACGACGTCCGCACGGTCACTCACCGCGCTGGCCCGCAGCTCCAGGCTCAGCACGAACGGAGCCGCCGCCAGCGCGGCGTACATGAGCGCCGGATCCGGTAGGTCGTCCGGGTCCACGCCGCCGACCACGAGGGCACCCAGCCGGCCGGCCGCGGCGGCCTCGAGCAGCTCGGTCGCGTTGCGCCCCCGCTCGGCCGGCAGAGCCGCGCCCCACACCTCGGCCACCTCGGCCCGAGCGGCCGGCTCGTCCACCGGCCGGCCGCCGGGGAGCAGGTTGGGGAGCGCGCCGGCGTCGAGCGCGCCGCGGTCGCCGGCCCGCCGGGGTACCCAGGCCAGCCGGGCCCCGGTCTCCCGGGCCAGCAGGGCGACCGCGGACAGCGCGCCGGGTAGGGCAGCCAGCCGATCCCCGGCCAGGATCACCGCGCCCGGCGAGCGGAGCGCCGCGGCGGCATCGGCCTCGACGCCTTCCAGCGGCCGGTCGCCCACGTGCAGCAGGCTGGCCACCTTGGCCACCACCCCACCGGACGCGGACCGCTTCTCGGCGATCAGCGCCTGCAGCAGCTCCGCCTCTCCGCCCGGCACGACCTGCAGGAGCCGGCCGGAGGTCTTGGTGACGGCGGGGCTGGCGAACGGCGCGGCCGCGAAGACCTGCAGGCCGCGCTCCCGGGCCGCCTTCCGCAGCCGGAGGAAGACGATCGGCGACTCCTCCTCGGGCTCGAAGCCCACCAGCAGGACGGCGGGGGCCGCCTCCAGATCGGCGTACGTCGTCTCGAGGTAGCGGCCGGCCACCGACGACGCCAGGAACTCCTGCTCCTCCACCGAGTGCGGGCGGGACCGGAAGTCCACGTCGTTGGTGCCGAGCACCATCCGGGCGAACTTGGCGTAGGCGTAGGCGTCCTCGACGGTGAGCCGCCCGCCGGGCAGTACGCCGATGTTGCCGGCACCGGCGGCGTCCAGCCCGGCCGCCGCCCGCTCCAGCGCCTCCGACCAGGACGCCTCGACGAGATAGCCGTCGCCGTCGCGGACCAGCGGGGTGGTCAGCCGGTCGGCGGCCGTGGCGTAGGGAAAGGCCCACCGGCCCTTGTCACAGTTCCACTCCTCGTTGACCTCGGGGTCGTTGCCGGCCAGCCGGCGCATCACCTTGCCGCGCCGCCAGTCGGTCCGCAGCGCGCAGCCCGACGCGCAGTGCTCACAGACCGACGGGGTGGACATCAGGTCGAACGGCCGGGCCCGGAAGCGGTACGCCGCCCCGGTCAGCGCGCCCACCGGGCAGATCTGCACGGTGTTGCCGGAGAAGTAGGACTCGAACGGCTCGTCCTCGTAGACCCCGACCTGCTCCAGCGCACCGCGCTCGAACAGCTCGATGAACGGGTCGCCGGCGATCTGCTGGGAGAACCGGGTGCACCGGGCGCAGAGCACGCAGCGCTCCCGGTCGAGCAGCACCTGCGAGGAGATCGCGATCGGCTTGGGAAAGGTGCGCTTCACGTCGCGGAAGCGGCTCTCGGCGTAGCCGTTGCTCATGGCCTGGTTCTGCAGCGGGCACTCGCCGCCCTTGTCGCAGACCGGGCAGTCGAGCGGATGGTTGATCAGGAGGAACTCCAGCTGGCCGGCCTGCGCCTTGGCGGCCATCGGGGAGCTGAGCTGGGTCTTGACGACCATGCCGTCGGTCACGGTGGTGCTGCACGCGGTGAGCGGCTTGCGCTGGCCCTCGACCTCGACGATGCACTGCCGGCAGGCCGCGATGGGCTCCAGCAGCGGGTGGTCGCAGAAGCGCGGGATCGAGATGCCCAGCAGCTCGGCGGCCCGGATCACCAGCGTGTCCTTGGGCACCGTGATCGGCAGGCCGTCGATCGTGAGCGACACGGTGTCCGGCGGCGAGGCGGCCGCGCCGCCGGCCGGCGGAGTGGTGGTGACGGTCATCTAGTGCACTCCGGCCAGGGCCGGCGCCCGGTCGCCGAACGGGCAGCGCCCGGAGGTGAAGTGGGCGACGTACTCGTCCCGGAAGTACGCGATCGTGGACACGATCGGGCTGGTCGCCCCGTCGCCGAACGCGCAGAACGAGCGGCCGAAGATGTTGTCGCAGGCGTCCAACAGGGTGGCGATGTCCTCCTCGCTGCCGGTGCCCGACTCCAGCCGCTGGAGGATCTGCACCATCCAGTAGGTGCCTTCCCGACACGGGGTGCACTTGCCGCACGACTCGTGCGCGTAGAACTCGGTCAGCCGCAGGGCGGTCCGCACCATGCACACGGTCTCGTCCATGACCATGATCGCGGTCGTGCCGAGCAGCGAGCCGGCCTCGATCATCCCTTCGAAGTCCATCGGGGCGTCGAGATGGTCCGCGGTGAGCATCGGGGTGGAGGAGCCCCCGGGGGTCCAGGCCTTGAGCTGATGACCGTCCCGGACGCCGCCACCCACCTCGAGCAGCTCGCGCAGCGTCGTCCCGAGCGGCATCTCGTACTGGCCTGGCCGGTTGACGTGCCCCGACAGGCTGAAGATCTTGGGACCAGATGACTTCTCGGTACCCATCGACCGCCACCACGCCACCCCACCCTGCACGATGTGCGGCACGCTGGCGATAGTCTCCACATTGTTGATCACCGTGGGGCTGCCGTAGAGGCCGGAAACGGCCGGGAACGGAGGCCGCAGCCGCGGCTGGCCGCGGTAGCCCTCGAGGGAGTCCAGCAGCGCCGTCTCCTCGCCGCAGATGTAGGCGCCGGCACCGCGGTGCAGGGTGAGCTCCAGGTCGAAGCCGGAGCCGAGGATGTCGCGGCCCAGGTAGCCGGCGGCGTACGCCTCGCGGATCGCGTTCTCCAGCCGGCGGCCGGCGTGCACCAGCTCGCCGCGCAGGTAGATGAATGCGTGGTTGCAGCGGACGGCGTACGACGAGATGACGATGCCCTCGATCAGCTCGTGCGGGTCGGCCATCATCAGCGGGGCGTCCTTGCAGGTGCCCGGCTCGCCCTCGTCGGCGTTGACGACGAGGTAGTGCGGCTTGCCGTCGCCCTGGGGGATGAAGCCCCACTTCATGCCGGTCGGGAAGCCGGCCCCGCCGCGACCGCGCAGGCCGGAGTCCTTGACGAGCGTGATGACCTCGTCCGGTGCCATCGCCAGCGCCTTGCGCAGGCCGAGATAGCCCTCGGTCCGCTCGTAGGTCTCGAGCGACCAGGACCGCGGCTCGGTCCAGCGCCGGGTGAGCACGGGGGTGAGCGGCATCAGCTTCGCTCCCGGTCGCGGCTCGGGCTGGGTACCCCGGTCACCGCGCTCTCGCCGGCGTCGGCCGGCGCGCCACCGTAGGTCGCGGCCGCCGCGGCGTCGGTCAGCGCCGACTCGGTGATCCCACCCGGTACGCCGTACTCCCCGGCCGTCGAGGGCAGCGCGACGTCGCTGCCCTCGAGGTCGAGGCTGGCCCGGCTGTCGACCGGCGCCGGCGGGGTGGGGTGGGCGGCGCGGGTGCTGGTGGCCGCCTCGCGCAGGCCGGTCTCGTCGGCGAAGCCGGCCAGCTGGCGGGAGATGCCGCGGAAGTCGACCAGCGGCTCGCCGCGGGTGGGGACCGGCCGCTCGCCGCGTTGCAGCGCCGCCACCAGCTCCAGCGCGGAGTCCGGTGTGACGTTGTCGAAGAACTCGTAGTTGACCGTCATCACCGGCGCGTAGTCGCAGGCCGCCAGGCACTCGGCGTGCTCGAGGGTGATCCGGCCGTCCGCCGTTGTCTCGTCGTGGCCGACGCCGAGGGACTTGGCCAGGCCGGCGTACACCTCCTCGGCGCCCAGGATCTGGCAGGAGAGGTTGGTGCAGACGCTGACCAGGTACTCGCCGGCCGGTCGACGCTTGTACATCGTGTAGAACGTCGCGACCGCTCCGACCTCGGCCTTGGTCAGCCCCAGCTCCTCGGCGCACAGCGCGACCCCGGCGGCGGAGACGTGGCCCTCCTCCGCCTGCACCAGGTGCAGCATCGGCAGCAGCGCGGAGCGCGACCTGGGGTAGCGGGCGATGATCTCTCGGGCCGCGACCCGGGTCGACTCAGTGAGCGGCATCGGTCACCGGTCCACGCCGCCGAGCACCGGGTCGAGGCTGGAGACCGACGCGATGACGTCCGCGATCAGCCCGCCCTCGCACAGCGCCGGCACCGCCTGCAGGTTGACGAACGACGGGTCGCGGACGTGCACCCGGTACGGGCGGGTGCCGCCGTCGCTGACCATGTGGTAGCCCAGTTCGCCGCGGGGCGACTCGACCGGCACGTAGACCTGACCGGCGGGCACCCGGAAGCCCTCGGTGACCAGCTTGAAGTGGTGGATCAGCGCCTCCATGGAGGTACTCATGATCTTGCGAATGTGGTCGAGGGAGTTGCCCAGCCCGTCCGGCCCCAGCGCCAGCTGCGCCGGCCAGGCGATCTTCTTGTCCGAGATCATGATCGGGCCGGGGGCGAGTCGGTCGAGCGCCTGCTCTACGATCTTCAGGGACTCCCGCATCTCGTCCATGCGGACCTGGTAGCGGGCGTAGCAGTCGCCGGCCGTCCGCGTCGGTACGTCGAAGTCGTAGGTCGAGTAGCCGCAGTAGGGCTCCGCCTTACGCACGTCCCAGGGCAGTCCGGCCGAGCGCAGCACCGGCCCGGTGACGCCCAGGGCAACCGACCCGGTCAGGTCGAGGAACCCGACACTATCGGTACGCCGCAGCCAGATCGGGTTGGCCGAGAGCAGGTTCTCGTACTCGTCGATCCGGCCCGGCATGGTGGCCAGGAACTCGCGGATCTTTCCCAGCGCCGCGTCCGGCACGTCCGCCGCCAGCCCGCCCGGCCGGATGTAGGCGTGGTTCATCCGCAGGCCCGTGATCATCTCGAGGATGTCGAGGATCAGCTCCCGCTCCCGCCAGCCGTAGAGCATCATCGACAGCGCCCCGAGCTCGAGCCCGGTGGTCGCGAGCCAGACCAGGTGCGAGGCGATCCGGTTCAGCTCCATCAGCAGCACCCGGACGACGGTGGCGCGTTCGGGCACCTCGTCGGTGATCCCGAGCAGCTTCTCGACGCCGAGGCAGTACGCCGTCTCGTTGAAGATCGGCGAGAGGTAGTCCATCCGGGTGACGAAGGTGACGCCCTGGGTCCAGTTGCGGTACTCGAGGTTCTTCTCGATCCCGGTGTGCAGGTACCCGACCACGACCCTGGCCTGGGTGATCGTCTCGCCCTCGAGCTCGAGGACCAACCGCAGCACCCCGTGCGTCGACGGGTGCTGCGGGCCCATGTTGACGACGATCCGCTCCTCGCCGACCTCGCCGGCGCCCACCACGGTGTCCCAGTCCGAGCCGGTGACGGTGTAGACGCGGCCCTCGGTGGTCTCCCGGGACTCCGCCGGCGCGGTCGGCGTCTCGGCGTACGGGTCGTAGGTGGTGCTCATCAGGCGTAGGCCCTCCGCTCGTCCGGCGGCGGCACCTGGGCGCCCTTGTACTCGACCGGGATCCCGCCCAGCGGATAGTCCTTGCGCTGGGGGTGCCCGACCCAGTCGTCCGGCATCTGGATCCGGGTCAGGGCGGGGTGGCCGTCGAAGATGATGCCGAAGAAGTCCCAGGTCTCACGCTCGTGCCAGTTGGCCGTCGGGTAGATGCCGGCCAGCGACGGGACGTGCGGGTCCGCGTCGGGGACCGCCACCTCGAGCCGCACCCGGCGGCGGTAGGTCATCGAGGTCAGGTGGTAGACGGCGTGCAGCCGGTCGGGGTCCGCCGGGTAGTCGACCCCGCTGACGCTCGAGCACAGCTCGAACCGCAGCGCCGGCTCGTCCCGCAGCCGCTGCGCCAGCTCGACGAGGCGCTCCCGGCGTACATGCAAGGTCAGCTCGCCGCGGTGGACGACCACCCGCTCGATCGCGGCACCGAAGTCGGGATAGGCCAGCTCGAGGGCGTCGGCGACCTCGTCGAAGTAGCCGCCGTACGGCCGGGGGGTGGAGGGAGCCGCGGCCGGGCGGACCGCCAATCCGCCGAAGCCGGACGTGTCGCCGGTGCCGGACACCCCGAACATTCCGTGCCGGGGAGCGGCGGGCAGGTCGGGGGGCGTGACGTCGGTCACGAGGCGGCCACCCCGGGCGTTAGCTCGCCGCGCGCCCGTGCCTGCTCGAGCGCGCGCCGCTCACCCAGCGGCTCGTGCCGGATCTTCTCGTGCAGCTTGAGAATCGCGTCCATCAACATCTCCGGCCGGGGCGGGCAACCCGGCAGGTACATGTCGACCGGTACGACGTGGTCGACGCCTTGCACGATCGCGTAGTTGTTGAACATCCCGCCGCTGGAGGCGCAGACGCCCATCGAGAGCACCCACTTCGGCTCGGGCATCTGGTCGTAGATCTGGCGCAACACCGGCGCCATCTTCTGGCTGACCCGGCCCGCGACGATCATCAGATCGGCCTGCCGGGGCGACGCCCGGAAGACTTCCATGCCGAACCGGGCCAGGTCGTAGCGACCGGCGCCGGTCGCCATCATCTCGATCGCGCAGCAGGCCAGCCCGAATGTCGCCGGCCACAGCGATGACTTGCGGGCATGGTTGGCCAGCTTCTCCACCGTTGTCAGCAGGACGCCGCTGGGCAGCTTCTCCTCGAGGCCCATCTAGCCCGGTCCCGCTTCGGTCAGTCCCACTCGAGGCCCCCCCGCCGCCAGACATAGGCGTAAGCCACGAAGATCGTGAGGATGAACACGACCATCTCCACCAGCCCGAAGACCCCGAGCCGGTTGTAGGCGACCGCCCAGGGCACCAGAAAGATGATCTCGATGTCGAAGATGATGAAGAGCATCGCGGTCAGGTAGAACTTCACCGGGAACCGGTGGCCGCCCAGCCGCTGCGGTGTGGGGTCGATGCCGCACTCGTAGGGCTCCAGCTTGGCGCGGTTGTAGCGCTTCGGGCCGATCAGGGCACCGGCTCCCACCGAGACCACCGCGAAGCCGGCCGCGAGGACGAACAGGACCAGGATCGGCACGTACGCCGTCAGCATGGTCGGCCCCTTTCCTCGCTCGTGGGATCGGCGCTAAGTCTAGGTGTGATCGCCCCGACAACTCGGTCGGGGTGCCGCGGTGTCACGCGGCCGGAGCTATCTTCGCCATGGCGGCGATGAGCCGGTCCATGCGGTCACCGTCGCGGGCGTCGGTGAGGTTCGCGAGCAGCTTGAGGGTGAAGCGCATGAGGGTCGGTCGCGGCAGCCCGTGCCGGACGGCGGCCCGCATGAAAGCCGGATGGCCGATGAGCTTCACGAAGACCCGGCCGAGGGTGAAGTAGCCGCCGTACTGCGCCGACAGCGCCGCGGGGTAACCGGCCAGGGCCAGTTCCCGGGCCGGCCCGGCGGGCCGGGCCAGCGCCTGCACCACCACCTCGGCCGCCAGCTCGGCCGACTCCATGGCGTAGGCGATGCCCTCGCCGTTGAAGGGGTTGACCACACCGCCGGCGTCGCCGACGAGCAGCAGGCCGGGGACGTAGTGCGGGGTGCGGTTGAACCCCATCGGCAGCGCGCCGCCGCGCACCGGCCCGGTCGCCGAATCCGCCGTGAAGCCCCACTCCGGCGGCAGCCCACCGAGCCAGCGCCCGAGCAGCTCCTTGTAGTCGGTCCGGCCGAAGGCCTCGGTGGTGTTCAGGATGCCGATGCCGACGTTGCTGGTGCCGTCGCCCACGCCGAAGATCCACCCATAGCCGGGAAGCAACCGACCGCGCCCCGGTGGCCCGTCCCAGAGCTCCAGCCAGGATTCCAGGAAGTCGTCGTGGGTGCGTGGGCTGCGGTAGTACCGGCGTACGGCGACGCCCATCGGGCGGTCGGTTCGCGCTCGCAGGCCGACCGAGAGCCCGAGCCGGCTGGAGCTGCCGTCGGCGGCGAGAACCAACGGCGCCCGGTAGGTCACCGGGGTGGGATGCGCGGGGTCCTCGCGCCGGGTCGCGGTGACGCCGACCACGCGGCCGGCGGCGTCCAGCACCGGGCCGGTGACGGCAGTGTTCTCGAGCAGCCGGGCCCCGGCCTTCTGCGCCTGCCGGGCCAGCAGCTCGTCGAAGTCGCGACGCGGCCGGACCAGGCCGTAGCCGGGGTAGTCGGCAAGGTCCGGCCAGGGCAGCTCGAGGCGCATTCCGCCGCCGACGATGCGCAACCCACGGTTGCGCGTCCAGCCGGCCTCGGGCCGGGTGTCGATGCCCATGGCGACGAGGCTCTTCACGGCCCGGGGCGTCAGGCCGTCGCCACACACCTTGTCCCGCGGAAACGCCGCCTTCTCCAGAACCAGTACGTCGAGGCCGGTCGAGGCCAGGTGGTAGGCCGCGGCGGACCCGCCAGGCCCGGCACCGACCACGAGCACGTCGGCCTCGCCCGCGACGCGGGCGGGCCCCACGGCAGGGGGTGGCGGCATCGGCGGCACCTCGGTGACGGGCGCTTGTGAACGGCTTCACGAGCGCGCGGGCTCAGTGTAGGGCTCTCGTTCCGGTTGCCGCGCGGACACGTCCGCCGATGCCCGCCTGACCTACCGTGCAGTTGATGGGCCTGGTTGCCAGGCGCAACCCCGACGACTGCACTCAAGAGACGCGGCGAGAGGGGGTGGTGGCGAGAGCGAGCGGGGGTGGTGGCGAGAGCGAGCGGGGGTGGTGGCGAGAGCGAGCGGGGGTGGCGGCTCAGCCGGCCAGCACCGCCCGGAGGCGGGCGGGGAGCTCGGTGAAACCACCGTCCTTCTGCAGCACGGCGGCGGCCCCGGCCGCCATCACCGCGGTTCCCACCGTGTTGACGTCGTACCCGGTGCAGACCACCACCCGGGTGCCGGGAAGCCGCTGCCGCAGCTCGCCGAGCGCGGCCATCCCGTCCATCACCGGCATCGCCAGGTCCAGCACGACCACATCGGGACGCTGAGCCACCGAGACCTCGACGGCCCCGGCACCGTCGCCCGCGGCGCCCACGACCTGGAAGTCGTCTTCGAGGTCGAGCAACAGACAGATCAGATCGCGCAGACCGTCGGCGTCGTCTGCGACGACGACGCGCCACGGACGCGTGCGGACGGCAACCGAGTCCACTGGCATGCGGTCGACCGGTACGGGCATGTCGCCAGTGTCCGGCCGGCGGGGGGCGGTGGATAGATCTTCATCGAGAGTTGGTTGTTTCGAACCACCCGACTAGTCCGAGTGGTTGCCCCCGGTCCGCTTTGTCCCAGTCACATCGGGCGGTCCATCCGTCCAGGAATCGAGGCACGGGTCCTCGGCGTCGGCCGACGCCGCGATCCGCTCCGGCCGGCCGCGGCGGGTCCGACGCCGCGCGCCGCGTTCGAGGAGCACCGCCACCGCCGCTCGCTGGGGCGCCAGCAGGACGAAGCTGACCAGTCCGGAGCCGAGCAGCGCCACCAGAACCAGCAACACGCCCCGGAGTCCGGCCAGGTACAGCGCCGCCGCAACCGCCACGTAGACGAGTAGCCGGGCCGCGGAGTAGACAGCGACCGCCCGGATCGTGCCCGGCGGGCGGCGCCCTGTCCTCACGACGCCCGGATCATGACGGCGGCGGCTCTTCGATCTTGCGACGCACCCGTCCGAGCGTACGCCGAGGGCGCCCCGGCTCCGGCTCCGCCTTCGCCGGCGTCGGGCGCTGGGAACCGGCGACGGATATCCGCCCCTCCCATCGGGTCGACAGCACGACGGTGGTGACCGACCGGGCAACTCCGGGGACCCGGCGCAGCACACCGAGCAGGTGCTCCAGGGCGTCCACGTCGGCCACCCGCACCTTCACGACGAACGCCTCCTCGCCGGCGACCAACCAGCACTCCTCGATCTGGGGAACCGCCTCCAACCGGTCGGCAACCTCGTTCTGCTCGGCCGAGTCACTCAGGTAGATCCCGACCAGCGCACCCACTCCCAGGCCGATGGCCGCCGGCGAGACCGCCGCGTGGTAGCCGGTGATGACTCCGGTCGCCTCCAGCCGGGCCACCCGGTCGTGAACCGCCGGGGGTGAGAGCCCGACTCGCCGGCCGAGCTCGGCGTAGCCCGCGCGGGCATTGAGGCGCAGCGCCTCGATCAGGGTCCGGTCGATGTCGTCCACGGCGCTCGTCCCTCTCGCTGGACTGACGTTATGATGGCTGCTAGCCCAACACGCCTAACGATCCAAGGGAACAAGTGCTGTTCGCCTTCGGTTACTACGTACGATGGAGTCCACGAGCGGAGGTGAACATGTACACGACAGATCTGATGCACGAGCGGGTCCGCGAACTGCGCGCGGCCGGCCGAGCCACCCGCGACGCGGGCCTGCGGCCCCATCGGGTACGCGCCCTTAAGGCCCGGATGCACTCCGGCCGCTGAGCCACCCGCCCTTCGTGGCAAGGAACCGCTAGCCGCGGTTCCTTGCCACTTCGTGTTTCCGGGGCCGGATGCAGTGCGGCACGTCACTTGGCGTAGGAGTGCAGCCCCACGATCCAGATGTTCACGGCGTAGTAGTCGATCATCAGCGCCGCGAATCCCACCAACGCGATGCCGGCGGCCCGGCGGCCCTTCCAGCCGGCGGTCGCCCGGGCATGCAGGTAGCCGGCGTAGATCACCCAGGTGATGAACGACCAGGTCTCCTTGGGATCCCAGCCCCAGTACCGACCCCACGCCGCCTCCGCCCAGATGGCACCGGCGATGACCGCGAAGGTCCACACCGGAAAGCCGAAGGCGATCACGCGATAGGCCGTGCGGTCCAGAACGGCCGCCGATGGCAGCGGCCCGGCCAACCGGCTGGCCCCCGCCCGCCGGCCGGCGACGGTGAGCTCCTCGAACCTGGACCGCATGAGGTAGAGCAGCGTGATGACCGCGCCCACCATCAGGATGCCGGTGGCACTGATCGCCGCCACGACATGGATCTTTATCCAGTACGACTGCAGCGCCGGTACCAGCGGCGCGGCGGGGACGTAGAGCACGGTGGCTGCCAACCCCAGGTAGAGCACCACCGGCAGCAGCACGAAAGCACCCAGGTAGCGGACCCGCTCCCGGGTCGTCAGGACGAGGAACGCCGTGACCGCGGCGAGCGCCACCATCGAGCTGAACTCGTACATGTTGCCCCAGGGCACCCGGTGCGCAGCCAGCCCGCGGCTGACCACCGACCCCACGTGCAGCGCCCAGCCGAGCAGGGTCAGCACCACGGCCAACCGGCCGACGGCGCGCGCCGGACCGGACGTCGCTGGTGGCGGCGCTGCCGGGGGCTCGACGTCGTACGCCGCCGTCCGGGGGGGACCGGTGCGCGCGCCCACCCCGGCGCCGACCAGCACCCGGGCCGCCGCCGGCTCGTCAAGCACGATCGGGTGGTCCAGGTCCGCCGCCGTACGGAGCCGGCGGGTGAAGGCGAACTCGGCGGCGAAACCGAGCATGGCCAGCGAGTAGACCAGTACGGCGGCGAAGAGCAGGTTGTCGCTCAGCGTGCCCAGGCGGGCGTCGGCGACCGCGGCGGCCAGGCTTGGCACGGGTCAGTCCTCCTCGGTGGGGGGGCCGGGCGGTGCCGGCCGCAGCCGGCCGGCGATTTCGGCGAACTCCTCGGCGAAGGCGTCGGCGTCGGTGCGGGCCAGGCCACCGGCCGCGACCACGGTACGCCGGCCACCTGCGGCATCGGCCGCGGGTGTCGCCCGCAGCCAAACCCGGCGGCGGCGTACCCGCAGCGAGAGCAGCAGGCCCACCACGATGGCAACGGAGGCCGCCAGCGCGGTCCGGTTCCCCGGGTCGTGCGTCACCTGGAAGGTGGCCCACTGCTCGACCCCGGTGAACGTCAGCGAACCGCCGCCGGGCAGCGCCCAGGTCTGTCCCGGCCGCAACGCCCTGGCCAGCACCCCGCCGTTGGCGTCCCGCAGCTGGGTCAGCCCCGCGGTCTCCAGCCGGTACACCGACTGCGGAACGCCGGAGTCGAGCCCCAGATCGCCGCGCCAGGCGTTCAGCGTCACCACCGGGTTACGGGTGTCGGGGAAGTCCGACGCCAGCCCATCGCGCGTGAGCACCGTGCTCGGCGTGAAGAAGCCGGCAAAGCCGAGCTGCTGCGGCTTCGCGTTCTTCCCGGCGGCGACGTCGGGCACCTTGACCACGCCGGTCGAGGTGAAGTTGGCGTCCTGCGGCAGGAACGGCACCGCCCCGTCGAGAGCCAGCCGACCGGCGGCGTCGACGACCCGGAAGTGCGGCGCGTAACCATGCCCGAGGAGGTAGACCTTGGCCCCGTGGACCTGGAGCGGCGCGTTGACCCGCACCGTGGCCGGCCGCATCGGCTGTCCCGGCCGGGCGGCGTAGCGGACGTCGGCGACAAAGGTGCGGGGCGAGCCGTTGGGCTGGTACGTCGCATGGAAGCGGACGAGTTCGAAGGTGAATGGCGCGAGTGCCGCCGGCGAGAAGAGCCGGCCGGGCCGCAGCGTGTCATAGGAGGTCACCGTGTTGGCGAACCCGTCGCCCTCCTGGACCAGAACCGTCCCCTTGTAGCCGAACAGCCCGCCCATCCCGATGCCGACCAGCAGCGCCAACAGGGCGACGTGGAAGAGCAGGTTGCCGGTCTCCCGCAGATAGCCCTTCTCGGCCGACACCGAGACCGCCCCGCCGTCCTCCCGGCGTACGTCGACGCGGAACCGGCGGGCCCGCAGCAGCCGGGCCGCTGCTGCCGCCACCGCGGCCGGGTCAGCGCGGGCGTCCCAGCTGTCGGCGGATGGCAGCCGGGTCAGCTGGCGAGGGGCGTGCGGGGGCCGGCCGCGTAGCGCCCGGGCATGCAGCCGAAGCCGGGGCACCAGGCAGCCGGCCAGCGAGACGAAGAGCAACAGGTAGATCGCGCCGAACCATGGAGCGGCAAACACGTCGAACATCGACAGCCGGTCCAGCACCGGCGCCAGCGTCGGGTGCGCGCGATAGAAGCCGTTGACCTGCAGGGGGTTCAGGCCGCGCTGCGGGAGCAGCGATCCCGGTACGGCCGCGAGCGCCAGCAGGAAGAGCAGCACCAGGGCGGTGCGCATCGAGGTGAGCCGGCGCCAGCCCTGCCGGGCCGCGGTCAGGGGCGAGCGGCGCCGGCCGGCGAACAGCCGGACCGGCGCCGGCTGGGTGGACAGCGCCTGGACTTCGGTGGCGTCGTCGGCCAGCTCAGTGGTCGTCATCAGATGGCCGGGGTGAAACCACGGATCAGCGTCCGCAGCGAGATCGTCAGGTCGTCCCAGAGACCGGTGACCAGCAGTACGCCGATCAGCACCAGCATCGCGCCGCCCAGCCGCATCACCCAGGCCGAGTGCCGCTGGACGACCGCCAGCGTCCCCAGCGCCCGCCGGTAGAGCAGCCCGGTCAGCACGAATGGCACGCCCAGTCCGAGGCAGTACACCCCTGTCAGCAGGGCGCCGCGGCCCGCGCTCGCGCTGTCGTAGGCCAGCGCCTGGACGGCACCGAGGGTCGGGCCGATGCACGGCGTCCACCCCAGCCCGAACAGGACCCCGAGCAGCGGTGCACCGGCGAGCCCGGTGGCCGGAAAGCGGTGCAGGCGGACGTCGCGGGTCAGGCCGGGCACCAGGCCCAAGAACACCAGCCCCAGTCCGATGGTGACCACCCCGAGCACCCGGGTGATGACCGCCGAGTGCAGTTGCAGAGCCGCACCCAGCCCGCCGAAGAAAGCGCCGGCCGTGGTGAAGACGGCCGAGAAACCCAGGACGAACAGGGAACTCCCCAGCAGCACCCGGCCCCGTCGTACGCCGGTCCGCTCCGCCACCGCGAGCCCGCCACCGGTCGCGGGTGCCGCGCCGGCCAGGTCGGCGCCCGAGAGCCCGGTCACGTAGGAGAGGTAGCCGGGCACCAGCGGCAGCACGCACGGCGACAGGAACGACACCATGCCGGCCAGCAGGGCCACCAGAGCCGCGATCAGCAGCGAGCCACTGGTCGCGGCGTCGGCGAAGGAGTCTCCGGCCGACGCGAGCGGGTTCACGTCGGTCCCTCGGCGAGCACCGAGCGCACCAGGGCAAGCAGCCGCGAGTAGGTCACCGGTCCGAGGACGCGGGCGGCGATCCGCCCCTGCCGGTCGAGAACCAGCGTGCTCGGGGTGGCGGTGGGCGGCAGCGCGACCCGGAGGAATGCGAGCGGGACCCGCCCCGGCTGGTCGAAGATGCTCGGATAGGTGATCCGGTGGGTGCGCACGTACGCCTCGGCGGTCGAGCGGTGGTCCTTGGTGTTGATCCCGAGGAACCGGACCCCCTCTGCCCGGGTGGCGTCGTACACGCCCTGCAGGCCGTCCGCCTCCTCGCGACAGGGGCCGCACCAGGACGCCCAGAAGTTCAGTACGACGACCTGCCCGCGCACCGACCCCGGGTCGTAGGAGCCGCCGCCGAGCAGATCCCCGGAGACCGCCGGTGCGGGGCGGCGGGCGGCCGGCGCCACCGTGCTCAGCCCACCGGCTCCCGCGGCGAAGCGGGTCCCGCTGCCGGCCGCCGGATCCACCGCCGAGTGGCCGGTACACCCGGTGGTCAGCACGGGCAGCGCAGCCAGCAGCCCCAGCAGGCGGCGGGAGGGGCGCGGGGACAGCGGCACGAGGGCCTTCCGGGGGTGGGGCGGTCGGCCTATTCTGCCGCGCCGCGACGGGCGCTGACCGGCGGGTAGTGCGAGCGGGTGCGGATCGGATCCCGTCACCGGGCAGTGAGTACCTGCGCCGCCTCGTACGCCATCTGCACGTCCTCCCGGGCGCGCACGACGAAGGTGCGAACCGCCGCGCCGGGCGCCGTCAGGTCCTCGCCGGCCGCCGTGGGTTCGATCACGACCCCGAGCCAGTCCAGCCGCCCCGCGACGAGCCGCCGTACCTCCGGCGCATGCTCGCCGATGCCCCCGGTGAAGACCAGCGCGTCGAGCCCGCCCAGCGCGGCGACGCAGCCCCCCAACTGTGTGACGAGCCGGTGCAGGTACACCTCCAAGGCGAGGGCGGCGGCGGCGTCCGACCGCGAGGCCCGTGCGAGCACCTCGCGCATGTCACCGGTTCCGCACAGACCCAGCAGCCCGCTCTCCGCGTCGAGCACCGATTCGAGGTCCTCGTCGGTGTGCCGGGACAGCCACACCACCGCACCCGGGTCTACGGAACCGCTCCGCGTGGCCATGACCAGCCCGTCCACCGGCGTGAAGCCCATCGTGGTGTGCATGCTCCTGCCGTCGAGTACGGCGCACAGGGACTGGCCGCCGCCGAGATGGGCCACCACGACGCGGCGGGCGGCCGGGGCCAGAGCAGCCACCCGCCGCGACGCCCAGGCGTGTGAGAGGCCGTGGAACCCGTAGACGCGGACCTTCGACCGCAGCCGCTCCGGTAGGGCGTAGGTGTGCGCCGCCGGCGGGATCGTCACGTGGAACGCCGTGTCGAAGCAGGCGACCTGTGGCAGCTGAGGCAGCGCGCGCCGGCAGCGGTCGATCGCGTCGAGCGCCGGTGGCTGGTGCAGCGGCGCGAGGTCGACGAGCTGGTGCAGCTGCGCCAGCACGCCGTCGTCCACGACGACGGGGGCGGTGCGCACGCCACCGTGCACGACGCGGTGGACTACACCGTCCGGGGGCCGGTCCGCTCCGAGCGCTTCATCCAACGACGCGTAGGTCGCCACCGGCTCCGCGCCCTCGAGGAGGCTGACCTTGACCGAGGTCGAGCCGGCGTTGACGGTCAGGAGGCGCAGGGAGCTCAGCCCGGCCAGGTCCACTGCGCGACCTCCGGCAGGTCCTCGCCGTGCTCGCGGGTCCACGTCCGGGCGCGCAGCCGGGCGTCGACCATCCGCTGGCGCAGCGCAGCGGCGCGCGGTCCGAGCCCGGGCACCCGGTCGATCACGTCCATGACCAGGTGGTAGCGATCGAGGTCGTTGAGCATGACCATGTCGAACGGCGTGGTCGTCGTACCGTTCTCCTTGTACCCCCGGACGTGCAGCTGGGCGTGGTTGCGGCGCCGGTAGGTGAGCCGGTGCACGAGCCAGGGATAGCCGTGGAATGCGAAGACGACCGGCCGATCCTCGGTGAACAGCGTGTCGAACTCGCGGTCGGGCAGGCCGTGCGGGTGCTCCGAATCGGGCAGCAGCCGCATCAGGTCCACGACGTTGACCAACCGGACCCGCAGGTCTGGCAGCTCAGTCCGCAGGATCGAGGCGGCGGCGAGCGTCTCGAGCGTCGGCACGTCGCCCGCACACGCCAGTACGACGTCCGGCAGCGTGCCGGGACCGTCCTCCGAGCTCGCCCACTGCCAGATGCCGGCCCCGCGCGCGCAATGCAGCGCGGCCTCCTCGACCGACAGCCAGTCCGCCTGCGGCTGCTTGCCGGCGACCACGACGTTGACGTAGTGCCGCGACCGCAGGCAGTGGTCGTACGTCGAGAGGAGGGTGTTGGCATCCGGCGGGAGGTAGACCCGCACGATGTGCGGCTTCTTGTTCATCACCACGTCGAGGAAGCCGGGATCCTGGTGGGTGGAGCCATTGTGGTCCTGCCGCCATACATGCGAGGAGAGCAGGTAGTTCAGGCTGGCCACCGGCCGCCGCCAGGGCACCTGGGAGCTGGCCTCCAGCCACTTCGCGTGCTGGTTGAACATCGAGTCGACGATGTGGATGAACGCCTCGTAGCAGGTGAACAGCCCGTGCCGGCCGGTCAGCAGGTAGCCCTCCAGCAGCCCCTGGCAGATGTGCTCGGACAGCACCTCCACCACCCGGCCGGTCCGGTCGAGCTTCTCGTCGTACGGCCCGATCTCGGCCTGCCAGTCGCGGCCGGTGACCTCGAGGATGTCCTGCAGCCGGTTGCTGGCCAGCTCGTCCGGGGCGAAGGTCAGGAAGTTCGTCGGGTTGAGCCGGTGGACGTCGCGCAGCCACGAACCCAGCACCCGGGTCGCCTCGTGCATCGACCCGCCGGGTCGCTCGACGTTGACGCCGTACGCCCGCCAGTCGGGCAGTCGCAGGTCGCGCAGCAGGCTGCCGCCGTTCGCGACGGGGTTGGCGCTCATCCGCCGGTCGCCCGCGGGCGCGAGGTCGAGCAGCTCGGGCACCGGCCGGCCCACGTCGTCGAAGAGCTCCTCGGGGCGGTACGAGCGCAGCCAGGCCTCGAGCACCCGCCGGTGGTCGTCGTTCGTCCTGACCGCGGGCAGCGGGACCTGGTGGGCCCGGAAGGTGCCCTCGACCTGCTGACCGTCGACCACCGGCGGGCAGGTCCAGCCCTTCGGCGTACGCAGCACGATCATGGGCCACGACGGCCGCGGCTCCCCGCTGCCGCCCGTGCGGTGGCTGTCCTGCACCTCGGCGATGCGGTCGAGACAGCGCTCGAGAGCCGCCGCCATGGCCTGGTGTACCCGCGCCGGGTCGTCGCCGGTGACGACGTGCGGCTCGTAGCCGTAGCCGCGCAGCAGGCTCAGCAGCTCGTCCTCGGGGATCCGCGCGAGCAGCGTCGGGTTGGCGATCTTGTACGAGTTGAGGTGCAGGACCGGCAGCACGGCCCCGTCCCGGGCCGGGTTGATGAACTTGCCGCAGTGCCAGCTCGTGGCCAGCGGCCCGGTCTCGGCCTCGCCGTCGCCCACGACGCAGAACACGACGAGGTCGGGGTTGTCGAGCGCGGCGCCGTAGGCGTGCAGGAGGGAGTAGCCGAGCTCGCCGCCCTCCTGGAAGGAGCCGGGGGTCTCGGGTGCGCAGTGGCTAGGCACCCCGCCGGGGAAGGAGAACCGGCGGAACAGCGCCGACATGCCGTCGTCGTCCCGGGTCACGGAGCTGTAGAGCTCGGAGTAGGTGCCCTCGAGCCAGGCACACGCGTTCGGGCCCGGGCCGCCGTGGCCCGGGCCGGCGACGTAGACCGCCGACAGGTCCCGCGACTTGATCAGGCGGTTGGCGTGGGCGTAGAGCAGGTTGAGTCCCGGGACCGTGCCGAAGTGACCCAGCAGCCGCGGCTTGACGTGCTCGGGTTGCAGGGGCTCTCGGAGCAGCGGGTTGCCGGTCAGGTAGATCTGCCCGACGGAGAGGTAGTTCGCCGCCCGCCACCAGGCATCGAGCAGGCGCAGCTCCTCGCGAGCGAGCGGGCCGGGGGCGTCGCCGAGGACGTAGGGCTCCGGCGCGATCGTCTGTCCGGCGCCGGTGGTTTCGTCGCCGGCGGCGGTGTCCCCGCCCATGCTCGCCAGCTGTGTCATCGAACTCCCCCACCGTCGCTCGGCTGCGCGCGCCACTCCACGGCGAGTATGCCGTAGACCACCTCGTCGCCGAAGCGCCCGGGCGCCCAGCCGCTCTCCCGCAGCCGGCCCTCCGCGGTGAAGCCGACCCGCTCGGCGCACCGGCACATGGCGGTGTTGTGGGCGAAGGTCTCGAGCTGGAGCCGGTGCAGCCCGAGCCGGACGAACCCGTAGTCCACGAGGAGGCTCAGCGCCTCGCCCCCGAGCCCCTTGCCGCGGTCGGTGGCAACGCCGAGCGTGATGCCGATGTGGGCGTTGCGGTTGTACTCGTCGATCCGCCACAGCAGGCACCGCCCGATCAGCCGGCCGTCGTCGGCGACGCCCTCCTGGATCCCGAAGAACGCCCCCTTCCGCGGCGGTGGGTCGTCCCACCGCTTGAGCCAGTCCTCGTAGGTGTCGGGCCGGTAGGGCTCGGTGTCGGTCATGGCCACCAGGTCGGGGTCCTGGTCCCAGCCGTACAGGGTGGGTAGCTCGTCCCGCCGTACCGGCCGCAGCGCCACCCGCTCTCCGCGCAGCATCGCCGATCCCACCTCTCAGGCGCCGGGCACGACGGGCTTGCGGGCAGCCGCACCTGCCGGCTCGGAGTAGGTCACCGAGATCACCTTGTCGCCGGCGTAGGCCAGCGAGGTCAGGCTGGCCAGCCCGCACTGGCGCCGGCCGGGATGGTGCCACAACGGGCGTCCCTCGACCGCCCGCCGGGCGGTCCAGATCGGCAGCTGGTGACTCACGCAGACCACCTCCCGGCCGCGGCCCAGGTCCCGCGCAGCCGCCACGGCGGCGAGCACCCGGCCGGCGAGCTCGGCGTACGGCTCCCCCCAGGACGGGCGGATCGGGTTGCGCAGCTGCCACCAAATCTCGGGATGGCGCAGCGAGCCGTCCCCCATGCCGAAGGTGCGGCCCTCGAAGAGGTTCGCCGCCTCGAGCAGGCGGTCGTCGAGCATGACGGCCAGACCGAACCGCGCGGCCATCGGCGCCGCCGTCTCCCGGGCCCGCTCCAGCGGCGAGGAGAGGATCGCGGCGATGTCCCGACCCGCCAACGCCGCGGCGGCCGCGCCGGCCATCCGGACGCCTTCCTCGGACAGCCGGTAGCCGGGGAGCCGGCCGTAGAGCACGCCGGCCGGGTTGTGCACCTCGCCGTGCCGCAGCAGGTGCACCGTGGTAACGCGGGTCACCGTGGTGCCGGCGGCGCGGTCGAGGAAATCCCCCGCCCCAAGCCGGTTTCTTGTGGGGTTTCCTCGACCGCGCCGACCGCGCCTCACTCGGTCACCGCCGCGGCCGCTCGGGCGGCGTACGGGAGGGCCTCGGCCACCCGGTTGAGCGCCTCGTCGTCGTGGGCGGCGCTGAGGAACCAGGCCTCGTACGCCGACGGCGGCAGGTAGACGCCGCGGTCGAGCATGGCGTGGAAGAAGGCGGCGTAGCGCTTGGCGCTGCCGGCCTTCGCGGTCGCGTAGTCGACCACCGTCGCGTCGGTGAAGAAGACGGAGAACAAACTGCCGGCCGAGTTCAGCCGATGCGGGACGCCGGCAGCGGTGAGCGCGTCGACCACCAGCTCGGACACGGTGGCCGCCGCGACGTCCACGGCCGCGTACACGTCGGCGCTGCACCGGCGCAGAGTGGCGAGCCCGGCCGCGACCGCGACCGGGTTACCGGACAGCGTCCCGGCCTGGTAGACCGGGCCAGCCGGTGCCAGCCGGGCCATCACGTCCCGCCGGCCGCCGAAGGCAGCGGCCGGCAGGCCGCCGCCCATCACCTTGCCGAACGTGAACAGGTCCGCGGCGACCCCTTCGACGCCGTACCAGCCAGCGGGGCCCACCCGGAACCCCGTCATCACCTCGTCGATCACGAGCAGCGCGCCGGCGGCTTCGCAGAGCGACCTCAGGCCGGCGTTGAATCCGCCCAGCGGTGGCACCACCCCCATGTTGGCGGCGACCGCCTCGGTGATCACGCAGGCGATCTCCTCCGGGTACGCCCCGAAGGCGGCCTCCACCGCCGAAAGGTCGTTGTACGGGAGCACCAGGGTGTCGGCGGCGCTGGCGCCGGTCACACCAGGGGTGTCCGGGAGCCCCAGCGTCGCCACGCCCGAGCCGGCACTGGCCAGCAGCGCGTCGACGTGGCCGTGGTAACAGCCGGCGAACTTCACCACCTTCGAGCGGCCGGTGCAGCCACGGGCCAGCCGGATAGCGGACATGGTCGCCTCGGTGCCGGAGTTGACCAGCCGGACCGACTCCACCGGCTCGACCCGGGCGACGATCTCCTCGGCCAGCTCCACCTCGCCCTCGGTCGGCGTACCGAAGCTGGTGCCGCGGGACGCCGCCTGCGCGACCGCTTCGACCACTTCAGGGTGCGCGTGGCCCAGGATCATCGGACCCCACGAGCAGACCAGGTCGACGTAGCGGCGGCCGTCGGCGTCGGTGAGATAGGGACCGCTCCCGCTCGCCATGAACCGCGGCGTACCGCCCACGGCGGTGAATGCGCGCACCGGGGAGTTGACGCCGCCGGGGATCACCGCGGTCGCCCGCTCGAAGAGAGCGGCGGAGCGCGCGGGGTGGTCGTCGTACGGCGTCATGCGGCCATCCTGTCAATCGGTCGGCGGACCTTCGCTTCGGCGATCACTTCGGCGCCGCCGTGGATTACGATGGCGGCATGCCCGCCTGGGTGTTCTGGGTCGTCGCCGCCGCGGCGCTGGGCGTCGCCGAAGTCCTCACTCTGACCCTGCTGCTGGGGCTGCTCGCCGCGGCCGCCTTGATCGCCGCGCTGGTCGCCCTCGTAGGGGGTGGCCTGGCGCTGCAGATCCTCGCTTTCGCGGTTGGCTCGCTGGGGCTGCTCACCGTCGTCCGCCCGGTCGCCCGCCGGCACCTGCGCAACCCTCAGCAGCTGCGTTCGGGCTCCGACGCGCTGGTCGGCACCTCGGGCGTCGTGCTCGAGCGGGTCGACCGGTCGGCCGGGCTGGTCAAGCTGGGCGGAGAGACGTGGTCGGCCCGGGCGTACGACGAGAACTCGGTGATCGAGCCCGGTGCCCGCGTCGAGGTGCTGCAGATCCAGGGCGCCACGGCGTTGGTACTGGAATAGGAGAGCGCATGGACGCCCTGATCGTCGTAGTGGTCCTCGCGGTGCTCATCGCGGTGGTCCTGGCGCGGACGGTGCGGATCGTGCCGCAGGCGCGGGCCGGCGTGGTGGAGCGGCTGGGACGCTACAGCCGCACGCTCAACGCCGGGCTCAACATCGTGGTCCCGTTCGTGGACCGGCTGCGCCCCCTGATCGACCTGCGTGAGCAGGTCGTCTCGTTCCCGCCGCAGCCGGTGATCACCGCGGACAACCTGGTCGTCAGCATCGACACGGTGATCTACTTCCAGGTGACCGATGCCAAGGCCGCCACCTACGAGATCGCCAACTACATCCAGGGGGTCGAGCAGCTCACCGTCACGACGCTGCGCAACGTCGTCGGCGGCATGGCGCTCGAGGCGACGCTCACCTCTCGGGACCAGATCAACGGTCAGCTGCGGGGGGTGCTGGACGAGGCCACCGGAAAGTGGGGGATCCGGGTCAACCGGGTGGAGATCAAGGCGATCGACCCGCCGGTGTCCATCAAGGACTCGATGGAGAAGCAGATGCGGGCCGACCGCGACAAGCGGGCGGCCGTCCTCACCGCGGAGGGCGTCAAGCAGTCGCAGATCCTTACCGCGGAGGGCGAGAAGCAGAGCGCGATCCTGCGCGCCGAAGGCCGTCGGCAGGCTCAGATGCTCGAGGCGGAGGGCGAGGCGAAGGCGATCGGAACCGTGTTCGCCGCCATCCACGAGGGCGACCCGGACCCCAAACTGCTCGCCTACCAGTACCTGCAGATGCTGCCGCAGGTGGCCCGGGGGGAGTCGAACAAGGTCTGGATCGTGCCCAGCGAGCTCACCCGCGCTCTCGACGGGATCACCGGCGCGCTCGGCGGCCCCAAGGCAGCATCGTCGGCGCCCGCGCCGCAGACGCACGCTGACGGCAACACCACCCGACCGGTGCCCCCACCGGTCGTGCAGCCGGTCACCGCGCCCCGGCTGCTGCCGCCACCCGAGGGCTGACCCTCCACGCACTACTCGAGTGCACCAACCGGGGTGCTTCGCCGGCCGATCGGCCCGTCTACTGCACGGTAGGACGCGCGGTAGCGCTGGCGGCCACTAACCTCACCACGTCGTCGAGTGAGCGCACGTGCTCGTGGTGTCCCTCGGCGTACGGGCAGTCGTCGTAGGGGTCCAGGTGCAGTGGCCGTACGCCGGCGGCCAGAGCGCCTTCCACGTCGGCGTGCGCGGTGTCGCCCACGTGCACCGCTCGTTCGGGCGCGACCCCGAGCTCGGCCAGCGCGATCTCGAAGATCCTGCGGTCCGGCTTGGCCATGCCGACGACGTGCGAGTCGACCACGATCGTGACCGGGACGCCCTCGCCGGTGCCGACCTGGCAGATCTTGCTCGCCACGAGCAGCTCCGCGATCGTGCCGTCGGCGTTGGAGACGACGCCGAGCGCGACCCCGGTGTGGGCAAGCCGGCGCAGGCCCTCGATCGAGCCGGGCACCACGCTGCTCCACAGCCCGGCACCGAGGCGGCTCGACGCCGCGTCCAGTGCCGCCGCCGCCTCGGCCAGCCGGGCGGCCGGTACGCCGCACCTCGACGCCAGCGTGCTGCGGTAGAGGTCCCAGTCCGGCCTGCCGGCGCGGTCCATCGCGGCGGTGCCGGCATAGTGCGCCCGCGCGACGGTCCCGGGGTCGGGATCGGGATCGGCGCCGGCCGCCCGCAGGGCCGGCAGCAGCGTGGCTGCGGCCGGCAGCAGGAACACCCCGCCGACGTCGAGCAGGACCGCTTCGACCCGGGTCAACGCAGAGCCTGGGCGACCTCGGTCGCCCAGTAGGTGAGCACCACGTCGGCGCCGGCCCGACGGATCGAGGTCAGCGACTCCAGAATCACCCGGTCGCGGTCGATCCAGCCGTTCGCCGCAGCCGCCTCCACCATCGCGTACTCGCCGGAGACCGAGAACGCCGCCACCGGCAGGTCGACCGCGTCGGCTACCCGGCGTACGACGTCGAGATAGGCCAGCGCCGGCTTGACCATCACCGCGTCGGCGCCCTCGGCGACATCGAGCGCCACCTCGCGCAGTGCCTCGGCGCCGTTGGCCGGATCCTGCTGGTAGGCCGACCGGTCGCCGGAGCGGGGCGCGCACTCCGCCGCCTCGCGGAACGGCCCGTAGAAGCTCGAGGCGTATTTCGCGGCGTACGCCAGGATCGCGACGTCGGTGAAGCCGGCGCCGTCCAGCGCCGACCGGATCGCCGCCACCTGGCCGTCCATCATCCCGCTCGGTGCGACCACGTGAGTACCGGCGGCGGCCTGGGCAACAGCGATCGCGGCGTATCGCAGCAGCGTGGCGTCGTTGTCCACCTCGCCGGATTCGGTGAGCAGGCCGCAGTGGCCGGAGTCGGTGTACTCGTCCAGGCACAGGTCGCTGATCAGCACCGTCGCATCGCCCACCTCGGCCACCAGGTCGGCCAGGGCGAGCGCCACGATGCCGGCCGGGTCGTCGGCGCCGGATCCGCGGGCGTCCTTGGCGCCCGGTACGCCGAAGAGCACCAGCCCGCCCACACCCGCATCGACCGCCTCGGCCGCCGCCTTCCGGAGTGAGTCCCGGGTGTGCTGGACCACCCCGGGCATCGAGAGCACCGGGGCGGCCTGCCCGATCCCCTCCTTCACGAACATCGGCAACACGAGATCCGCCGGGTGCAGCCGGGTCTCGGCGAACAGTCGCCGCAGGGCCGGCGTACGACGAAGCCGGCGTGGGCGGGCGACCGGGAAGGGCACGGTCACCGGGGCTTCTTGACCTTGGCCGCCACCCGCGCCGACGGCCGGAGGGTCTCTCCGGCCTCGCGGCGCTCGGCCGCGAACTCGGCCAGCGCGTCGGCCAGCGCCCCGGTCGACGGGATGGCCGCCTCCACGTCCACCCGGAGCCCGAGCTCGGTGGCCGTCTTCGCGGTCTGCGGCCCGATCACCGCGATCACAGTGCCGGCGTGCGGCTTTCCCGCGATGCCCACCAGGTTGCGGACCGTCGAGGAGGAGGTGAACACCGCAGCGTCGAAGCCGGCCGCCTTGATCGCCTCGCGGATCTCGGGCGCCGGTGGGGCGGCCCGCACCGTCCGGTACGCCGTGACGTCGTCCACCGCCCAGCCCCGCTCCTTCAACCCGGCGACCAGCGTCTCGGTGGCGATGTCGGCCCGCGGCAGGAACACCCGGTCGATCGGGTCCAGCAGGTCGTCGTACGGCGGCCAGTCCGCGAGCAGCCCCTCTGAGGACTGCTGCTCGGACGGCACCAGGTCGGGTCGGATGCCGAAGTCGACGAGCGCGGCGGCGGTGGCCTCACCGACCGCGGCCACCTTCACCCCCGCGAAGGCGCGGGCGTCGAGGCCCACCTCCTGGAAGCGTTCGCAGACCGCCCGCACCGCGTTGACCGAGGTGAAGGCCGCCCACTGGTAGCGACCGGAGACCAGGCCACGGACGGCACGCTCCATCGGCGCCGGCGTACGCGGCGGCTCGACGGCGATCGTGGGCACTTCGACGGGTACCGCGCCGAAGTCACGCAGCCGATCCGACAGCTCGCCGGCCTGCTCCCTGGTCCGGGGCACCAGCACCCGCCAGCCGAACAGGGGCCGTGACTCGAACCACGACAGCCGGCTCCGCAGCCGGACCACCTCACCCACCATCACGACGGCGGCGTCGGCCCGGCCGGCGTCCGCGGCGTCGTTGTCCACCGCCTCGAGCGTCGAGACGACGGTGACCTGTTCCGGCCGTCCGCCGGCCCAGGTCATCGCGACCGGCGTGTCACCGGGACGACCGCATTCCAGCAGTCGACGAGCCAGCTTCCCCACGCTGGTGGCGGTCGCCGGGAACACGACCGTACGGCGGGTGGCGGCGAGCCCGGCCCAGTCGGTACCGGTGTCCTCCGGGTTCGGGACGGCCACCACGTCGACGCCCAGCCGGCCCGCGGTGAGCGGCACCCCGGCGTAGACCGCCGAGCCGAGCAGCAGGCTGACCGCCGGGACGATCTCGAAGGCGATGCCGGCCCGGGCGCAGGCGTCGATCTCGGCCGGGGCGACACCCTCCATGAAAGGGTCGCCGCAACCGAGCCGCACCACGTCCCGGCCGCTGCGCGCGGCGGCCACGACCTGGCGACCTACCGCTGCCGGCCCGGCGGTGTCCGCCTGGACCACCTCCGCGTCGGGGTAGAGGCCACGATAGGTGTCACCCGACACCGGGGCGTCGGCGATCACGACCCCGGCGGCCCCCAGCAGCTCCGCCGCTCGCAGGGTGAGCGTGCCGGCGTTGCCAGGCCCGGCGCCGACCCAGGCCACCCGCCCAATCGGCTTCTTGTGCGGCGTACGGGTGCGGCTCACCGGTTCTCCATCAGTTCGGCGGCGCCTGCGGCAAGCAGGTCGGCCGCCAGTTGTCGGCCGATGCCGGCAGCCGTTGCCGCCGGTCCGGTCGCGGACAGTCGTACGGCGCGGGAGCCGTCGGGTGCCAGCACTACGGCCCGCAGATAGATCTCGGAGTCCCCCGTGTCGCCCTCCGCCACGTCGGCCAACGCCCCGACCGGAGCGGTGCAGCCCGCCTCGAGGGCGGCCAGCAGGCTGCGCTCGGCGGTGACGGCGGCCCGGCTGTCCGGGTCGTCGAGGTGGCTCAGCAACTCGGCCAGCGGCTCGTCGTCCGCCCGGCACTCCACCGCGAGGGCGCCCTGACCCGGCGCCGGCAGCAGCTGCAGCGGGTCGAGCACCTCGGTGACCTCGGCGAGCCGACCCAGCCGGGCCAGCCCGGCCCGGGCGAGCACCACGGCGTCGAGCTCCCCGTCGGCGACCCGGCGCAGCCGGGTGTCGACGTTGCCGCGGATCGGCACCACGTCCAGACCCAGCCCGAGCGCGCGCAGCTGGGCCGTGCGGCGCGGGGAGCCGGTGCCGACCGTGGTGCCGGTTGGCAGCTCCGCGAGCGCCCGCCCGGCCCGGTCGACCAGCACGTCCCGCGGGTCCTCGCGCCGGGGCACCGCGGCCAGCCGCAGCCCCGTCGCCGGTGCGGTCGGGAGGTCCTTCAGAGAATGCACCACGAAGTCGACCGAGCCGTCGAGGAGCTGCTCGCGCAGGCCGGTGACGAAAACGCCGGTGCCACCGAGCTGGGCGATCGCCGCCGGGCTGCGGTCGCCCAGGGTGCTCACCTCGACCAGGTCCACGGCGGCGCCGACGCGTCCCAGCGCCGCGGCCACCGAGCTGGACTGGACTCTCGCCAGGGCGCTGCGGCGGGTGCCGAGGCGCAGCGTCCTACCGGCGGTGGACAGCATGGTCATGGCAGCGACTCCTCCGCCTCGACCAGCACGTTGGCCCTGGCAACCACGTCGGCGGTGGCGGGATCCAGGTCGAACAGCTCCCGAAGGGCGGCCGCGTAGGAGTCGCCGCCCGGTTCGACGGCCAGCTCCTTGACCCGGACGGTGGGTCCGTGCAGCAGCTTGTCGACAACCCGGCGCACCGCGGCGGCCACCTCCCTCCGGGAACGTTCGTCCAGGGTCGGCAACCGGCCGGCCAGGCGGGCCAGCTCCAGGTCGACGACCTCGGCGGCCTTCGATCGCAGCGCCACCACGGTGGGAGCCACCCGGGCCGACCGCTGCTCGGCGAGGAAGTCGCCGACCTCGTCGGTCACGATCCGGCGTACGGCATCGACCTCGAGCGCCGTGGAGCCACCGTCGAGCGCGGTGCTCAGCGCCTCGAGATCCACCACCGTGACGCCCGGCAGCGCCGCCACGGCGGGATCCACGTCGCGCGGGAGGGCCAGGTCCAGGACGAACAGCGGCCGCCCCGACCGGGCCCGTACGCCGGCCGCGACCTCGTCGACACCCACCACGATCCCGGCCGCGCCGGTGGCCGACACCACCAGGTCGGCCGCCGCGACCGCCTCGGCCAGCCGGTCCAGCCCGACCGCAGCACCACCGAGTGCATCGGCCAGGCGCTGGGCGCCGGCCGCCGTCCGGTTGGCGACGGTGATCGCCCCGACTCCGGCGCGGCGCAGGCTGACTCCCGCCAGCGCGCTCATCGAGCCGGCACCGATCACCAGCGCAGGCCGGCCGGCCAGCGGACCGATTGCCGGCGGGGCCAGGTCCAGTCCGGCACCAACCAGCGACGCCCCGGCCAGGTCGATACCCGTCTCCGAGCGGGCCCGCTTCCCCACCCGAAGCGCCCGTTGCACCAGCGGCTCGAGCACCCGCCCGGTGCCGCCCTCCTCTGTAGCCAAGCGGTACGCCGTCCGCAGCTGGCCCAGGATCTGTCCCTCGCCGACCACCATCGAGTCCAGCCCGCAGGCAACGGAGAAAAGGTGCTGAACGGCGCGGTCCTCGTAGTGCACGTACAGGTGTTGGGTCAGCGTCTCCAGCGGGACACCGGAGACCCCGGCCAGCAGCTCGGACACCGCCGACACGCCGCCGTGGAACTTGTCGACGTCGGCGTAGACCTCCACCCGGTTGCAGGTGGACAGCACCAGCGACTCCGCCACGTGCGGTGCCTGCCGCAGCTCGTGCAGCACCTTGGTGACCTCGTCGGCCGCCACGGCCAGCCGCTCGAGCAACGGGACCGGAGCGCTGCGATAGCTGAGCCCGACCACGAGGAGGCTCAAAGCGCCACCCCCGGAACCCGGGCGGCGGCGACCACCGGCGCTGCCTTTCGCTGCTCGTGAAACGCGAGGATCTGCAGCTCGAGCGACAGGTCGACCTTGCGGACGTCGACACCGACGGGCACGGACAGCACAGCAGGGGCGAAGTTGAGAATGCTGCGCACTCCGGCCGCGACCAGCCGGTCACAGACGTCCTGGGCGGCGTGGGACGGCGTAGTGATCACGCCGATCGAGATGGACTCTTCGCGCACGACCTCGGCGAGCTCGTCGAGGTGGCGGACCGACAGCCCGGTCACCGACTCACCGACGCGGCTCGTGTCGGTGTCGATGAGCGCGGCGATCCGGAAGCCGCGCGAGGCGAAACCGCCGTAGTTGGCCAGCGCGTGTCCCAGGTTGCCGACCCCCACGATCGCGACCGCCCAGCGCTGCGTGAGACCGAGCTCGCGCGAGATCTGGTACACGAGATAGTCGACGTCGTAGCCGACTCCGCGGGTGCCGTAGGACCCCAGCTGGCTGAGGTCCTTGCGCACCTTGGCGCTGTTCACACCGGTCGCGCCCGCCAGCGCGTCGGAACTCACCGTCGTCGTACCGTCCTCCGCGAGGGCGTGCAGCGCACGGAGATAGACCGGCAGTCGGGCGACGGTCGCGTCAGGGATACAGCGCCCGTTGGGCGCGGCGCGGCCGGCAGGATGGGCCGGGTTGGTGCCGTTGGCGGTCACGGAAGCGGCTCCGGTGGCGGACTGGTGATCGGAGCGTACGTCCTTGTGAACGCCTGCACAAAGTCGTCGGCCGCACCTGCGCAGCCGACGAGAAGGTTGGCCCCCGGGTGTCGGGGTAGTCGTCGCGCTGACTGCGGGGTCATGTCCGACGACGGAGTGGAGTTCCTGTGGCCAGGCGAGGTGGCGGGATACGGCGGGCGGTGTTCCTGGCTGCGGCGGCACCGATCGCCGGGCGGATCGCCGAGAAGGTCGCCTTCGAGATGGAACGACGGCAGGGCCCCAACCAGACCACCCGGCGCCTGCGCCAGGGAGCTTCCTTCCTGCGCGGTGGCGGCCTGGGACGCTACGTTCGCTGACGCGTTCGTTCGTTGACGGGTCCCGACCGCCGTTGACGCGGCCAGATCAGCGGGCCAGAACCGCCCGCAGCCGGGACTCGTCCACCCGCCAGAAGTCGTGCTCGCGACCATCGATCAACGTCACCGGGATGCGGTCGCCGTACTCGCGGAGTTCGGCCTCGGACCCACTGATGTCGCGCTCGTCCAGCGGTACGCCGAGATCGGCGGCGACGCGCTGCAGGGTCTCGCGAACGTCGTCGCAGAGGTGACAGCCCGGCCGACTCAACAGGGTCAGGCGGTGGTCGCCGGGCGGCATGTGTTTCAGCGTAGGACCCGGTGCCGGTCCCGGCCGAAGGGTGCCCCGCGGTGCGGAGCGCCAAATACCGGAAATTGTCGCCGGCGTACCTCAGGATGGGGAAACTGCCCGTTAGGTCGGTTACATCGGTAACGGATTGTGACGGTGTGGTGCCACTGAGTTACTTAGTGTTATTGACCTCGAATTCGAGTAAGAATAGCGGGGCGTCACGTCTGTTCCTGCGCGCTGCGCGCCGGCGTCCACCGTCCGCCGACCGGAGTCGTCCATGCCCCGCCGTCGTTCCCTCATGAGAGGCGCAACACCGGTGAACGGCGACCCGCGGGCCACCCTGATCGACGGATTCGCCACCCTGCGGCTCGCGATCGCCGCTGCGGTCGGACCCGGCGCGATACCCGCGACGACCGGCCCGTCGCTGGCCCACGCATCGTGGTCTTCGCCGCTGCCGGCCAGGGGCCGCGGTCCGGCCGGGGCCCTGGCAGCCCCCGTGACGCGGCCGGCGCCGCAGCGTGGTCTCGGGGACCCACCGGCAACGCCGGCCACCGGCCCGGACGGCGTACCGACGGTAATCACCCGGGCCCAGGCCGGGGACGGCGAGGCCTTCGCCGAGTTGTATGACCGTTACGTCGGGCTGGTCTACCGGTACGTCTATTACCGCGTCAGTTCGGTGTCGCTCGCCGAAGACCTCACCAGTGAGACATTTCTCCGGGCTCTACGCCGGCTGCCAAGCTTCCAATGGCAGGGCCGAGACTTCGGCGCGTGGTTGGTCACCATCGCCCGCAATCTCATCGCCGACCACTACAAGTCGAGCCGGTACCGGCTCGAGATCACTGCTGAGGACGTCGTGCTCGCCGCCAACGCGCACGCGACCACCGAAGGCCCGGAACGCGAGGTGATCGAGTCCCTCACCAACGCCACCCTGCTCGAGGCGGTGAAACGGCTCGGCACCGAGCAGCAGGAGTGCATCGTCCTGCGCTTCCTGCAGGGCCTCTCGGTGGCGGAGACGGCGCTGGCGATGGGCAAGAACGAAGGCGCGATCAAGGCGCTCCAGTATCGGGCGGTCCGCACCCTGGGCCGGATGCTGCCGCCGGACCTGGCCGAATGACCAAGTATTTGCCGGGTCACGCAGTGGCGGCCGTAACTCCGGCCATGCCGGCTTCGTTGATCCCCACGCGACGGGGCGCCGGAGCGATTCGCGAGGGGAGCAGCCAGTGACCACGCTGCTGCCGCTGTCGCGTCGCCGGGCCGAGGAGTTCGCGCAGGCGCTGGAGGACCGGCTGGCTCCCGACCCCACCACGGCAGCGCTGTTCGCCTTCTCTGATGAGCTCGCCTCGATGCCGTTCGGGCCCACAGCGCAGTTCCAGTCGCAGCTGCGTCGCCGACTGGTCGCGGTTGCCGCCGACCCGCCCCCCCGGCTGATCCGCACCGGCCTGGCCGAGCGCCTCGACGACTGGCTCACCGGCTGGCGCGGGCAGCGGCGTCTGGCCTTTGCCGCCGGCATGCTCGCCGTCGTCCTGCTCGTCGGCGGCGTGAGCCTGTTGGGCAGCCGGTCGGTTCCCGGTGAGCCGTTCTACGGCGTCAAGCGGGCGGCGGAGAGCGTTCAGATGGCGACGGCGCACGGCAAGCTCGCGAAGGGGCACCGGCACCTGCAGTTCGCCGCCACCCGGCTCGCTGAGGTGTCCTCGCTGGTCGACCGGAACACCGCCCTGGTGGCGGCCGGGTCGACCCGGGCGGTCGCGGGTCGGCTGGCCCTCGGCACGCGCACAACCAGGCTCGTCCTCGACACGCTGTCCGACATGGACAAGGAGACGGTCGCCGGCACCCGCGACCTGACCGAGTACTGGCGTGAGTCCGGGCAGCAGCGCCCACTGCGTGCCCTGGACACCTTCGCCGCCGGACAGCATGCCCAGTTGACCGCCGTACTTCCCGCGTTGCCGGTCTCGGCCCGCGCATCGGGGCTGCGGGCCCTGGCGTTGATCAGCTCGGTGAGCGACCGGGCACAGGCCCTGATCGACCAGGGTCCCTGCGACGCGTCCTGCCGGGCGATCGCCGGTGGAGCGACGATGTCCGGTGGCTTCGACGCCCTCGGGCCGCTCCCGTGTCCCGTTGTCTGCCCGGGTAGCGGTGGCACGCAGGCGCCGGCCGCCACGATCACGACGGTCAGCCCGGCGCCGGCCGGCCCCCTGCCGTCGGCCTCACCAGCCTCGCCCGCCGGGACTACGCCGCCGTTCGTGTCACCGGAGCCGGTGCCGGCCAGTGATCCCCCGTCCTCGCAGTGGCCGCTGCCGTCGCTGTCGGTGTCGCCGAGCCCGGTGGAGTCGACCTCGCCGGTCCCGGTCGACACCTCGCCGCCGCCCGTGACGACCTCACCGCCGTCCTCGCCCGAGCCCTCGACGAGCGAGAGCCCGAGCGGCGATCCCAGCCCGAGCGCTGACCCGAGCCCCAGCCCCAGCCCGAGCCCGACGGACCTGACCGCGACGATCTCGCCGCCACCGCTCCTCTCCTCCTCCCCCCTGCCGCCGGTTGCCGCACCGTCTGCCTGACAAGGCCACCCAGCGGACAGTGCCAGGAAGGACCGGGTCGCAGCCGGTGGGAATGGGACGCGCGCTCGCTGCCGGTGCCGCGGCGGCGGCCGCGGCTGACGTCACCCCTGCTCCGACGGCCGCGCCGGACACCACAGGCGCTGCTTTCTTCGACGTCGACAACACGATGATGATGGGCGCGTCGATCTACCACTTCGCCCGCGGCCTGGCAGCCCGGAAGTTCTTCACCACCCGGGACCTGGCCCGGTTCGGGTGGCAGCAGGTGAGCTTCCGGATCGGCGGCATGGAGCGGACCGGGACCATGCTCGACGCGCGGGAAGCGGCGCTGGCCTTCGTCGCCGGGCGCCGGGTGGAAGAGATCGTGGGCCTTGGCGAGGTAATCTACGACCAGTTGATGGCGGAACGGATCTGGTCCGGTACCCGGCTGCTGGCGCAGCAGCACCTCGACGCGGGTCAGCGGGTCTGGCTCGTCACCGCGACCCCGGTGGAACTGGCCCGGATCATCTCGTCGCGGCTCGGCCTGACCGGTGCGCTGGGCACCGTTGCGGAGATCGTCGACGGCTCCTACACGGGCCGGCTGGTCGGCGAGCCGCTGCACGGGCCGGCGAAGGCGGAGGCGGTCCGCGCCCTGGCCGGGCGCGAGGGGCTCGAGCTCGAGCGGTGTACGGCGTACAGCGACTCGGCGAACGACCTGCCGATGCTGTCCCTGGTCGGGCGGGCGGTGGCCGTCAACCCCGACCCTGAGCTGCGCCGGGCCGCGCGCAACGCGGGGTGGGAGGTTCGAGACTTCCGCACCGGCCGCAAGGCCGCCCGGGTGGGCCTCCCGGCGGCGGCCGGCCTGGGCGCCGTGGCGGGCGGGGTGGCCGCCGGAATCACGCTGCGCCGCCACGCCGGCGGGCGACGGGCCGGCTAGGCCCCGAGCCGGCGCTACTTGTTGCGTCGCTGGACGCGGGTCCGCTTCAGCAGCTTGCGGTGCTTCTTCTTCGCCATCCGCTTGCGACGCTTCTTGATGACCGAACCCAAGGAGTACTCACTTCCGGCGTACCGAACAGGGGTTGCCCGCCCCCGGTCGGGGCCGTGCAGTGAACTTCACCCTACCGGGAGCGTCAGCCGGCCTCGATGTAGGCCTTGCGCAGGTAGTCGTGCACCGCCTGCTCCGGGACCCGGAAAGAGCGGCCGACCCGCACCGCCGGCAACCGGCCGTCGTGAACCAGTCGATACACGGTCATCTTGGACACCCGCATGACCGCGGCCACTTCGGCGACGGTCAGGAAGCGCACCTCCGACAACGGGCGCTCGGAACTTGAGGGCATGCGGGCACCGAACCTTCTTGGCACGTGACGGGCGCCGGCTTCCCCACCGGTGCGTAGGTCACGCACGTGCGGCCTCTAACAGTAGCGGCTGGGCCTGCCGCGTGTCAGGGGGATGGTTGGGACTGCTGGGAAACCGGGAACTGGCTCAGCAGATAGCCGGTTATCGGCGCATATAGGTGCGGTAGCACGTTGTCGTCCAGCGGGACGGTGACCTCGATCCGGCCCTCTGCCTCCCCGACGAACAGCGCCGGGTCGTTGCAGTCGGCGAACCCGACGGTGGCGACCCCGGCCTGCCCGGCGGCTCCGGCGTAGCCGTGGTCGGCCACCACCAGGTCCGGCGCCGCCTCGCCGTGGTGTGCCAGCTCCGCGAGCATCGCCTCCATCGGGCGCGGAGAGTGGGTGTGGTTCAGCTCCCCGCGGTCGCTCACCACGGCCACCCCGGCCAGGTGGCGGATCTCTCGTCGGTGACCGGCCTGGTTGAGGAACGACCAGCCGGCCGCCGGGGTGAGCAGCGTGCAGCCGGCGCCGGCGAGCGCCCTGGCCAGCTCCGCGTGGATGGCGAAGACGCCGGCCGGGTGACCGGTGGCGACCAGCACCCGTTCCCGGCGCTGCGCCGCACCCCGGAGCCGGGCCGCCATCGCGTCCAGCCGGTCCAGCGTCTTGTCCGGATCGATGGTGTCCACCCCGGCGGCGTACCGGGGGTCCGGATGTACGCCGACCCGCTCGACCATGAGGCGGAGAACGTCAGCGGGTGTCCACGATCCGGCCGGCCGCAGGCCGAACAGGTAGCTGGGGTCCCGCCGGCTCATCCGGGCGAAGTTGGTCAGGTTGTTCTCGCGGGTGGTCGCCACCTCGCCGGCGATCCGGCTGGCGACCAGGTGTCCGCGCAGCTGCTCCCGGTTCACCCGGCGGCCGTCGGGTCGAGGTCGTGCCGGGGGAAGACCGCCCGCCGGGTGGCGGCGATAGCCGCGTCCACCCGGTCGGCCGGGTCGCCCACACCGCCCTGCCAGGTGACCCAGTCCGGCTCCCGGCCGTCGGTCATGGTGGTCGGCGCAGCCTCCCCAGCGCGGTCCCGGCAGAGCCGGCGCCACTGCGGTGGGGTGGACGCCGCCGGGTCCAGCGGTACGCCGGCGGCGATCGCGAGCAGGTGCGTCCAGGCGCGCGGGACCACCTGCACGCGCTCGTAGCCGCCACCGCCGAGCACCACCCAGCGGCCCGCACACATCTCGTGTGCCAGCTCGTGCAGGGCGGCGTACGCCATCGACTGGCCGTCCACGCTGAGCATCAGGTTGGCCAGCGGGTCGAGCGCGTGACTGTCGCACCCGGACTGGCTGACCAACACGTCGGGGCGAAAGGAGCGCAGCAGCGGCGGCACTACGGCCGAGAAGGCACGGAGCCAGCCCGCGTCGCCGGTGCCAGCCGGCAGAGCGACGTTGACCGAGCGGCCCTCGGCGCCCGGTGCGCCGATCTCGTCGGGGAAGCCGGTCCCGGGGAACAGCGTGCGCCCGCTCTCGTGCAGGCTGATCGTGAGCACCCGCGGTTCGTCGTAGAACGCCGTCTGTACGCCGTCGCCGTGGTGGACGTCCACATCGACGTAGGCCACCCGTTGCGCGCCGAGGGCGAGCAGCTCGGCGATCGCGACCGCGGGGTCGTTGTAGACGCAGAAGCCCGACGCTGCGGCCGGCATCGCGTGGTGCAGGCCGCCGGCGATGTTGACGGAATGGACGGCCCGGCCCGACCAGACCGCCTCGGCAGCGGCCAGGCTGGCCCCGGCGACCAGCGCGGAGGCCTCGTGCATGTCCGGGAATGCCGGTACGTCGGGGGTTCCGATGCCGTGGGCGAGATCCGCCCGCCGCGGGTCCGCGCCGGCCCGGCGTACGGCGGCCAGATAGTCCGGCGTGTGCACCCGCTCGAGCTGGTGGTCGGTCGCCGGTGCCGCGCCGACGGTCGCCACGCCGTCGGCTGCCAGCACGCCGAGCTCGTCGGCCAGCGAGAAGGTCAGTTCCACCCGGACCGGGGTGAGCGGATGCGCCGGTCCGAAGTCGTAGGCCCGCAGCGCCTCGTCCCGGACGACGACCGCGCGCCCACTCATGGTCGGCAAGGCTACGGGGCGACCGCAACTGCCTGGTCCGAACCAGTTTCGCTCATCCATCCGCCGGGATGGTCGGCGGCGGCAGGAAGTAGACCATGCCGGTCGGCTGGGTCCATGTCCGCAGGCCCTCCCGGCGGCAACCGGAAGAGCCAGCTGGCCCGCTGAGTCAGTCGGGCTGCCGTTTCTGCCGCGCGGCGGAGGGGGGCGCCGGCAAGATGTTGGCGGACCCGTGGGCCCCGATGCGAGGAGCCGCGCCTTCCCGCGGCGGCGCCTTGTCGCTGGTGGCCGGAGTCGAGGCCACACCGGCGCGAGTGCCGACTCGACCGGCCATCGAAGCCGCCGGCCGCGCTTCCTCCTGCCGGCTACGCCCGATGCGCGGCGCCTCCTTCCTGAACACGTACTTACGCACGAGCAGGACGACCAGCAGAAGCAGGGCGAGGCGGCCCACCCAGCCGCCCACTTGATAGGAAGTCGACGTTGTATCGGCGGCCGCGGCGACCAGGTCCATGACAACCCTCCGTGTCGGGTACTTCTACCGCTTCGGGTCCGACCGACGGCGGCTGAAGCGACGCACCAGGTGCGGTCAGTCGGTGCGCAGTGCCACGACCGGCTCGAGCCGGCCGGCACGACGGGCCGGTACGACGCCGAAGAACACCCCGACGGCCACCGACACGGCGAAGGCGACGATCGGCGACCACCAGGCGATCAGCGCCGGCAACGGCGAAACCGCGTTGAGCAGCAGTGAAGCGCCAACGCCGAGGGCGATCCCGAGTACGCCGCCGAGCCCGGTCAGCAGCACCGCTTCGAGCAGGAACTGCAACAGGATGTCGCGCTGGCGGGCCCCCAGGGCCTTGCGCAGCCCGATCTCGCTGGTCCGCTCGCGGACGCTGACCAGCATGATGTTGGACACCCCCACGCCGCCGACCAGCAGGCTGATGGCGGCGATCGCCGCCAGCACGAGCGTGAGCAGGCTGAGAATCCGGCCGATGGTGCCGAGGATCTGGGTCTGGGTGACCGCCGCGAACTCCGAGTCCGGGTAGCGCCGCTCCAGCGCCGCCAGCGTGTCCGCCTTGACCCGGTCGATGGCACCGACGGACGGCGCCTTGATCGCCAGCGCGTCCACCCGGTCGACGCCGAACAGCCGCTGGGCGGCTGTGATGGGGATGTGCACCTCACCGTCGCGGTCCACGCCGAACGTGGAGCCGACCCGGGTGAACACGCCGACCACGCGAAAGCGGACACCGGCGATCGCGACCTGGCGCCCCATCGGGTCCCGGTCGGGGAACAGTCGCTGCGCGAGCCCCGCGCCGAGCACGGCCACCCTGCGCCTGGTGTCGACGTCCACCGCCTTGACGTAACGGCCGCGCTCCACCGGCCGGTCGAAGACCCGCTGCACGTTGGCGTTGGTGCCGTTGACCGTGGCGAACGCCGTACGGGATCCGGCCCGGACCTGCTCGCCTGAGGACACGGTGGCGGCCACCGCGCCGGGGTCGTCCAGAACCCGGCCGATCGTGTCGACATCGGCCAGCGACAGCCGGCTCACCGTGGGCGCCGAGCCGAGCTCGAACTTCCCCGGTACGACGATGACGATGTTCGAGCCCAAACCCTCGACCTGGCTGGTCACCTCGTTCTTGGCGCCGGTTCCGATGGCCACCAGCAGGACGACGGCCGCCACGCCGATCACCACGCCGAGCATGGTGAGCAGGCTGCGCAGGCGGTTGGCGCGCAACGCGTCCACCGCAACCCGGAACGCCTCAGCGGATCTCATCCCGGGGTCTGAACCAGCCGGCCGTCGCGGACGTAGACCCGACGGCGGGCGCGGGCGGCGATCTCCCGGTCGTGGGTGACCAGGACGACCGCCGTACCCCGGTCGGAGTTGAGCCGCTCGAGGATAGCCAGCACCTCGATTCCGCTGGCCGTGTCCAGGTTGCCGGTCGGCTCGTCGGCGAGGAGGACCCGGGGTTCCCCCACCAGCGCACGGGCGATCGCGACCCGCTGCTGCTCGCCGCCGGACAGTTGGTTGGGCCGGTGCCCGAGCCGGTGGCCGAGGCCCACCGACTCCAGTGCCGCCGCCGCCCGCCGCCGCCGCTCCACCCGCCCGACCCCGCGGTAGACCAGCGGCAGGGCGACGTTGTCGACGGCCGTCGTACGGGCCAGCAGTTGGAAGGACTGGAAGACGAAGCCGATGGCCGCGTTGCGCAGGCCGGCCAGCGCCTCGTCGGTCAGCTTGGAGACGTCGCGCCCGTCCACCCGCAGCACACCGCTGGTCGGGCGGTCCAGCCCGCCGAGCAGGTGCATCAGCGTGGACTTGCCGGAGCCTGAGGGACCGACCACCGCGACGTAGTCGCCCGGTTCGATGCGCATCGATACCCCGCGCAGCGCGTCGACCGACACGCCGTCGAGCTGGTAGCTGCGGTGGACGTCCACGGCCTCGAGGGCAGCGGTCGTCACCGAGCCAGCAGCTTCTGCCCGTCGCGAACCGAGTCGGCGCCGCGCACCACCACCCGGTCACCGACCCGGACGCCCTCGAGCACCTGCACCTGCTCGTCCCCCTGGGCGCCGAGCGTGACGAACCGGTGCCGGGCGCGGCCGCCAACCTCGACGAACACCGCGTCCCGGGCGCCCTCACGCACCACCGCCGACGCCGGTACGGCGACCGCGGCAGGGGCCCGGCGTACCTGTAGGTCGGCGACCGCGCTCATTCCCGGTCGCGGCCGCGGTGCCGGGCCGCCGTCGGCCAGCCGACCGGGCCCGAGCTTCAGCCGGACCCGGTAGGTCACCCCGCCGCCGGCCGTGGTGACCGGTGCGAGGTCGAGCCCCTCGACCGCGGCGGAGTAGGTGGCGTCCGGCACCGCGTCGAGGTTGACCGAGGCGAGGACGCCGGGCCGCACCATCAGTACGTCGGTCTCGTCGACCTCGGCGACCAGCGAGAGGGTGGAGACGTCGGTCACGGTGGCCAGCGGCGTACCACTGCTCACCGGTACGCCGACCGCGATCGTCGCCGTGGTGGAGCCGGTGGACCTGCCGCCGCCGAGGGCCTGCGCCGCCTGGCCCTGGACGGCGGAGGGCAGCGAGCCGATCAGCCCCTGCACGTCCCCGCCGCCGGCTCCCGGGGCACCGGCGCCGAGCGACACCACGCCGGAGATCGGGGCGCGGACGACGAGCGCGTCCACGGTCGCGCGGGCGAGCTGGACCGCCGCCCGGGTCTGCACCCGCGAGGCCGAAGCCAGCGCGGACAGCGCGGTGGACAGGCTGCCCAGGCCGGCGTTGAACCGCGAGGCCGCCTCGGCCGCCGAGGCCCGGGCGGCGGCGTAGCGCGCCTCGGCATCGGCTGCGCGAGCGCGGGCAGCGGCCTTCAGCGCCGGCGTGGGAAGTGCCTCCGTGGCAGAGCGGGCGGCCGAGAACGCAGCCTCCGCGCTGGCGTCGGCCTGTGCCTGGAGCCCGCCGAGGTCGACACCGGGCAACCGGACCCGGGCCGCAGTCGCCTGGTCGTCGGCGCTTTCGGCTTCTCGGAGCCGCTGGCGGGCGCTCGGGGACTCGATCCGCATCAGCACCGTGCCCGCAGGCACCGACTGGCCGTCACGCACCGCGAGCTCGGCCACCGTGCCCTCGGCCGGCGCGGTCAGCCCGGCGGTGGCCCGGGCGGTCACGGTGGCTGGTGCCTCGACCACCTCGGTGACCGTTGCCAGGGCGACCGGCGCCACCGCGATCGGGCGCGAGCTGGAGCCGGAGCAGCCGGTGAGGGCAAGCGCCACCGCGAGGACGGTGCCGGCGTACGCCGGCCGAGCCGAGAGCGGCTGCTGCACACGTCAACAGTAAGTCGGCCCGGACGAACCCTCTCCGCGAGGTGCGAGCCGGGCTACGACTTCGTCGCGAGCGCGCGCAAGAAGAACGTCACGTTGGCCGGCCGCTCGGCGAGCCGGCGCATCAGGTAGCCGTACCACTGGTCGCCGTACGGCACGTAGACGCGGACGGTCTCACCGGCCCCGACCAGCCGGCGCTGCTCGTCCGGGCGTACGCCGTACAGCATCTGGTACTCGTAGCTGCCCTGCTCCCGGCCGACCTGGCGAACCAGGGCGCCGGCGATGGCGACCAGCCGTGGGTCGTGCGTTGCGACCATCGGATAGCCGGACCCGTTCATGAGTACCTTGACGCAGCGCACGTAGGACCTATCGACCTCGCCGCGCGAGCGGAAGGCAACCGACTCCGGCTCCTTGTAGGCGCCCTTGCACAACCGGACCCGGGACCCGCAGGCCGCGAGGTCGCGGCAGTCGTCCTCGGAACGACGCAGGTAGGACTGGATGACCGCCGCCGTGGATGGGAAGTCGGCGCGCAGCTCGCGGTGGATTCGCAGCGTCGAGTCGGTCGTGGTGTGGTCTTCCATGTCCAGGGTCACCGTCGTACCCGCGGCGGCGGCGGCCTCGCAGATCGAGCGGGCGTTGTGAGTTGCCAGCGACTCGTCCAGCGCCTGACCGACGGCGGAGAGCTTGACCGAGACCTCGGCGCCCGAGGTCAGGCCCTCGTCGGCCAGCCGGCCGAGCAGGGAGACGTAGGCCTTGGTCGTCGCCTCCGCCTGGCCGGGGTTGGTGGTGTCCTCACCCAGGTGGTCAAGGCTGACCCGCAGGCCGTCCTGGACGAGCCCCCGGGTCGCCCGTACGGCGTCGTCGACGGACTCGCCGGCCACGAACCGGGCCACGACGTTGCGGGAGACCGGAGCGGTCGCGACCAGCGACTTGACCCGCGCGTCGCCGGCGGCGCGCAAGATGACGGAACGCAGCATGGGATGCAGGCTAACCGGCCGGCTCCCACCCGGAGGCGACGTGCCCCACCTCGAGAGCTGGCCGGCGTACCTCCGGCAATTTCATCGGGAGTACGCCGGGATCACCGAACGGGTCCTCACCCAGGCGAATGATCGCGGGCTGGACCCGTACGCGTGGGTGGCGGAGCCGGTGGGCCCGGCCAACTCCGTTCTCGACCTCGCCGGTGGCAGCGGCGCTCTGGCCAGTGCCCTGCCAGCCGGGACACAGACGGTGCTCGTCGACGCCGCGGGCGCGGAGCTATCCATCGCCCGCCACCGCTGCCGGCGCACCTTGGTGCAGGCCGACGCCGCGCGCCTACCGCTGTCAGGCAGCAGCATCGACACCGTCATCTGCTCGATGGCTCTGATGCTGCTCCCGCTTCCGGAGGCGCTCGGGGAGATCCGGCGGGTGCTCCGCCCCGGTGGGCTGCTGGTCGCCACCATCCCGGCCGGCAGCCCATTGACGCTGGCCGACCGCGGGCACTACGCCCGGCTGCTGATCGCCCTGGGTCAGGCAAGGCTGCGTTACCCGAACGACTCGGCGCTCGTCCAGCCGGCCGCTCTGTTCAGCCGAGCTGGGCTTGCGCTCCAGGCTGACGAGCGCCGACGGTTCGTCCTGCCGATCGGGGATCCGGCGACCGGGGAGTTGCTGCTCGACTCCCTCTACCTGCCAGGCGCGGAGCGCGGCCGGGTCGCCGCCGGACGGCGCGTCGTCCGCCGTTGGACCGGCGTGGAGCTCGGCATCCCGCTCCGGCGGCTGACCGCGCGTCGCGTCCCCCCGCCCCCTCGGGCCCAAGTCGATGTAACCAACCGCTAGTGCCGTCGATGGATGTACGGCCGTGGCGAGGAGGTGCTGGCCCCCGGCCAAATCTCAGGCCACCCGCGCCACGACCAGTACCGTGCGGAACGGTTCCTGCACAGCGCCGTCCGGGAACGCGGCGGCCAGCGAGGCCCGCTCCGCCGCGAGGAAGTCCTCGAGCCGGTCACCCAGCGCGGCGACATAGGACTTCGAGCGCAACCAGGTCTCGTACTGCTCGATCGGCAGCGACCGCACCCACTCGGAGCCGGCGACCTCGACCTGCTCAACGCCGAGTACGCCGGTCAGCTCGGCGGACCAGTCGCGCCGCCGGTAGTCGCGCGAGTAGCCCGGACTCCAGCCCTCCAGCCTGTCCTGCTGAGCCTGCCACCAGGGCAGGTCGTCGGCGGACACGTCGTTCCACCAGGTGGCGAGCGCGCCGCCCGGTCGGAGCACCCTGCGCGACTCGGCCGCCGCCTCGGGATCCCGGACCCAGTGCCAGGCCTGCGCGTAGCAGACCAGGTCGGCGACGCCGTCGCGCAGCGGCAGCGCGTGGGCGTCCGCGACCGCGACCGCGACCGCCGTACGTGGGCTGCGGTCCAGGAGACGGCGCAGCATCGCCGGCCCCAGGTCCAGCGCGACGACCCGGGCACCCCGCTCCTCGAGCGCCCGGGTCGCGATGCCCGTGCCGGCGCCCACCTCCACCACATCGGCCCCCCGCAACGGCCGGGTCAGCCGCTCGAGGTCGTCGTACAGCTGGTCCGGGTACGACGGGCGGCCGGCGTCGTAGGCATCGACCAGCGGGTCGAACGCCGAGCGGGTCACGGCGGCCAGGCCAGCGTGAGCCGGCACTTGAACGGCTCGACCACATTGCCGTCGGGGAAGGCCGCGGCGAGCTCGCGGCGCTGCTCGTCCAGGAACACCTGCGCATCGGCTCCCAGCCGGACGATGGCCGACTTCGAGCTCACGTAGCCGAGATAGCTCTCGACCGGCACCCGCCACTCCCATGGGAAGGTGGCCTGCTCGATCCGGTCGACGAGACCGGTGCCGCGCAGCGGCGCCTCGATGCCCTCCGGCCCGCCGGCCCACTCCTGGCCGGGGTGGCCGGAGGGAGTGGCCTGGAAGCGCTCGAACTGCCGCCGCGTCCACGGCTCGTCGTCCGCCTCGCTGACGTTCCACCACAGCGCGAGCGCCCCGCCCGGCCGCAGCACCCGGAGGGCCTCGGGCAGGGAGCGGTCGAGCGGCAGCCAATGGAACGCCTGCGCGGCGGCGACCAGGTCGACCGAGTCGTCGCCGACCGGCAGCGCGGTGCCGTCACCCACGACCGCCACCACGCCGGGCGACCGGGACCGGAGCTGCGCCAGCATGGCGGCCCCCACATCCACCGGCAGCACCAGCGCTCCGCGCGCGAGCAGCTCCCGGGTCGCGATGCCGGTGCCGGCGCCCACCTCCACCACGGTGGCGCCGGCCAGCGGTCGGGCCCGCTGCTCGATCGCGTCGAAGAGCGCGTCCGGGTAGCCCGGCCGGCTCGCGTCGTACCGCTCGGCCACCGGGTCGAAGACCGACCGGTTCATGCTGTCCGGTCCTGCGCAGGCCGCGTCCAGGCAGCCGCGCCGACGCCCGCCCCGGCGGCCAGGTGCAGCCTGGTGAAGGCCAGCGCCTCCGCCAGGTCCGTCTGCCGGTCGGCTCGGTTCTCCGCCCGCCGGGTACTCACCTCCACCACCACCACCCCGCTGAAGCCCCGCGCCGTCAACCCCTGGAGCAGCTCGGCGCAGGGCTGGTTGCCACGGCCGGGCACCAGGTGTTCGTCCCGCGAGCTGCCGAGGCCGTCGGCGATGTGCAGGTGCGCCAGCCGGTCCCCCAGGGCGTCGGCCATGACGACGGCGTCGGTCTGCGAGGTCGACGTGTGCGACAGGTCGAGGGTGACGTGCCGGTAGTCCTCGTCGATCGGCGACCAGTCCGGCGCGTAGGGCACCACCTCGCGGCCACCGGCGCGCAGCGGGAACATGTTCTCCACCGCGAACCGCACATCGGTCTCCCCGGCCATCCGCTCGATACCGGTGACGAAGTCCCTCGCGTAGTCGCGCTGCCACCGGAACGGTGGGTGCACCACCACGGTACTGGCGCCCAGCGCCTCGGCCGTCTCCTGCGCCCGCACCAGCTTGGCCCAGGGCTCGCTGCCCCAGACCCGCTGGGTGATCAGGAGGCAGGGCGCATGCACGCCGAGGACCGGTACGCCGTGATAGTCCGACAGGCGGCGTACGGCTTCGAGGTCCTGGCTGACCGGGTCGGTCCAGACCATCAGCTCGACGCCGTCATAGCCCAGCCGGGCCGCCAGCTCGAAGGCGGTGGCGGTGGTCTCCGGGTACGTCGAGGCCGTGGACAGGGCCACCGGGGGCTGGCCCACCAGGGCGACTTCGGTCGGGCTGGCCACGAAGCCGGCACCCCGCCCGGTGCCACCCGACATCACCGGCCCAGCGTAACGATGGCTCAGGCGCCGGCCAGCCAGTCCAGCCGGCGCAGGATAATGCCCTCGCGCAGGGCCCAGGGGCACAGGCGGACCTCGGTCACGCCCAGCAGGTCCATGGCCGCGTCGGCCACCACCGCGCCGGCGACGAGCTGGCCGGCCCGGCCGGGCGAGACACCGGGCAGGGTCGCGCGTTCCTTGGCGCGCATCCCGGCGACCGTGTCCAGCACGTCCAGCAGCTGCCGGTGCGTGAGCGTCCGGCGTACATAGGGGCCGTCGCTGTACGGCGCGACCCCCGCAATGCGGGCGAGCGAGCGGAACGTCTTGGAGGTGGCGACGACGAGGTCGGGCACGCCGGCCCGGCTGACCGTCCGCAGATTCCGGGCCAGCTCCGCGCGCACGTGCTTGCGGAGCAGCCGCAGGTCCTCCTTGCCGGGGGGGTCCTTCGGCAGCCACTGTCGCGTGAGCCGGCCGGCTCCCAACGGCACCGAGACGGCGGCGTCCGGCTCCTCGTCCATGCCGGCGGCCACCTCCAGCGAGCCGCCGCCGATGTCGAGGACGAGCAGCCGACCGGCGCTCCAGCCGAACCACCGGCGGACGGCGAGAAAGGTGAACCGAGCCTCGTCCTCGCCGCTGAGCACCTGCAGGTCCACGCCGGTGGTTTCGCGTACGTCGGCGAGCACCTGCTCGGCGTTGCTCGCCTCCCGCACGGCCGACGTGGCGAACGCCAGCAGGTCCTCCACGCCGAGGTCGTCGGCCGCGGACTGCGCCTTGGCAACCGCCTCACAGAGGGCGGTCGCGCCCTTCTTCGACAGCGCGCCGTCCGACCCGATCAGCTCGGCCAGCCGCAGTTCGGTCTTCTCCTTGGCCGCGGGCAGCGGCCAGGCACCGGGGTGAGCGTCGACCACCGCCAGATGGACGGTGTTCGACCCCACGTCGAGCACCCCCAGCCGCATGGGTGTCGACGCTAGACCGTTCGCCGGCCTAGGCGGCGGAGGCGACCCGGTAGCGGGATCGCCGTGCGGTGCGGGCCGTACCATCGCCGGGTTCTGTCCGAGGCTGTGCGTAGCTTGCCCGGCATGGCGAAGGCGGTTGCCCGCGAACGCGCGACCTACCGGTGCGCCGAGTGCGGGCTCGGCGTACCGAAGTGGGTCGGCCGCTGCCCCGAATGCCAGGCCTGGGGGGCCGTCGGGGAGGTCGGACCTGCGCTCGGGCGGCGGGTAGCCGCGGGCCCGGTGACCACGCCGGCCCTGCCCATCGACGCCATCGACGTGGCGGCCGCGCGGGCGGCTCCCACCGGCGTCGACGAGCTGGACCGGGTGCTCGGCGGGGGGCTGGTGCCCGGTGCCGTCGTCCTGCTCGCCGGCGAGCCGGGGGTCGGCAAGTCGACCCTGCTCCTCGATGTGGCGGCGCGCTACGCCCAGCGCGGCCGGGCATTGATCGTCACCGGGGAGGAGTCCACCGCCCAGGTTCGGCTGCGAGCGGAGCGCTTGGGCGCGCTGCATCCCTCGCTCTACCTGGCCGCCGAGACCGACCTGGCCGCCGCCCTGGGTCATGTGGACGCGGTGCGACCGAGCCTGCTCGTCGTCGACTCAGTGCAGACCCTGGCGTCGGCCGAGGTCGACGGCGCTCCCGGTGGTGTCACCCAGGTGCGCGAGGTCGCCGCCGCGCTGGTCCGGCTCGCCAAGGAGCGGGGCATCGCCACGGTGCTGGTCGGCCACGTCACCAAGGACGGCGCGGTCGCCGGGCCGCGGTTACTCGAGCATCTCGTCGATGTCGTCCTGTCCTTCGAAGGTGACCGGCACTCGGGGCTCCGGCTGGTCCGGGCGGTGAAGAACCGGTACGGGCCGGCGGACGAGGTCGGCTGCTTCGAACTCGGCGACGGTGGCATCGTCGGGCTGCCGGACCCGAGCGGCCGGTTCCTGTCCCGACGTCGCGAGCCTGTGCCCGGCACCTGCATCACCGTGATCGTCGAAGGCCGGCGAGCCCTGGTCACGGAGGTTCAGGCCCTGCTCGCCGAGCAGTCCCCCGCGCCTCGCCGCTACACCTCCGGTCTGGACGGCGCCCGGGTGGCGATGGTGCTGGCGGTCGTGGAGCGCTGGGCCCAGCTCAAGACCAGCAGCCGCGACGTCTACACCGCCACCGTTGGCGGCGTACGGGTGACCGAGCCCGCGGCCGACCTGGCCGTCGCGCTCGCGGTGGCCAGCGCGGTAAGCAGGTCGGCACTGCCGGCCGGAGTGGTCGCGGTCGGCGAGGTGGGGCTGGCCGGGGAGGTGCGCCGGGTGGGGGGCATCGGTCGGCGGCTGGCGGAGGCGGCCCGGCTGGGTTTCACCGCTGCCCTGGTGCCACCGGACCCAGGACCGGTGCCGGCCGGCATGGTCGTCACCGAGGTGCCGGACGTGCGTTCGGCGGTGACCGCGGTTGTGGGTCGACCCGGAGCAGCTCGCCGCTAGACTGTCCTCCGGATATCTTGTGCCGAGGAGCCGGGTGGCCACGTCCGACCGCGAGGACCTGCTGCGGGCCACCCTCGCCGCCGTCGCGCCCGGTACGTCGCTGCGGGACGGGCTCGAGCGGATCCTGCGCGGCAACACCGGCGGCCTGATCGTGCTCGGCTACGACCGGGTGGTGGAGTCGCTGTGCACCGGCGGCTTTCCGCTCGACGTGGAGGCCTCGGCCACGCGGCTGCGCGAGCTGGCGAAGATGGACGGAGCCATCGTGCTCGACGACGCCGCGTCCCGGATCCTGCGCGCCGCCGTCCACCTGGTGCCCGATCCCACCATTGCGACCGAGGAGTTCGGCACCCGGCACCGCACGGCCGAGCGGGTGGCCAAGCAGACCGGATACCCGGTGATCTCGGTCAGCCAGTCGATGCGGATCATCGCGCTGTACGTCGAAGGCCGCCGCTACGTGCTGGACGACTCGGCGGCGATCCTGTCCCGCGCCAACCAGGCGCTGGCCACCCTGGAGCGCTACAAGCTGCGCCTGGACGAGGTGGCCGGCACGCTCTCGGCATTGGAGATCGAGGACCTGGTAACCGCCCGGGACGCGGTGGCGGTCAGTCAGCGGCTGGAGATGGTGCGCCGGATCGCCGACGAGATCGGAGGCTACGTCGTCGAGCTGGGCACGGACGGGCGGCTGCTCTCGCTGCAGCTGGAAGAGCTGATGGCCGGTGTCGAGCCGGAGCGCGAGTTCGTCGTGCGCGACTACATGCCGGCACCAGGTCGCCGTGGGCGCTCGGCCGAGGACGTCATGGCCGACCTCGACCTGCTCTCCGCCGCAGACCTGCTGGACCCGACCGTCATCGCCAAGGTGATCGGCTTCTCGGCCGGTGCCGAGGCGCTGGACGGTCCGGTGAGCCCACGGGGTTACCGGCTGCTGGCGAAGGTCCCCCGGCTCCCACGCACCGTGGTCGACCGGCTGGTCGAGCACTTCGGCGGCCTGCAGAAGCTGCTCGCCGCCGGGGTCGACGACCTCCAGACAGTCGACGGGGTGGGGGAGGGCCGGGCGCGCAGCGTCCGCGAGGGGCTGTCCCGGCTGGCCGAGTCTTCGATCCTCGAACGCTACGTCTAGCACACCGGGCTTCGCGGTGGCGGTCGACGTACGCCGGGCCGGACCCGACGACTGGCCATCGGCGCGGGCCGTCCGCCTCGCCGCCCTGGCGGACGCGCCGGCTGCCTTCGGGTCCACCCACGGTCGTGAGGTGCGCTTCGAAGAGGCCGAGTGGCGGAACCGGATCGCTAACAGTGCCTGGTTCCTGGCCTGGCTGGACGGGGACCCGGTGGGACTGGTCGTCGGGATCGCCGACGAGGCGGCGCCCGCCGAGCGACACGTCGTCTCGATGTGGGTGCGGACCGACGTACGCGGCACCGATGCCGCCCCCGCCCTCGTTTGCGCGGTGCGGGAGTGGGCGCGCACCCAGGGCGCGGACTGCCTCACCCTGTGGGTGGCGGACGGAAACGACCGGGCCCGCCGGTTCTACCAAGGCATCGGCTTCCGGACCACGTGTCAGCGACAACCGCTCCCGAGCAATCCGGCGGTCGGCGAGAAGAAGCTACGGCTCCAGTTGTGACGACCTGGCACCGGCCCGCTCGGTTCAGCGCAGGCTGAACACCGCGGGCGCGCTGTTGATCCGGCCGAGCTCGGCATAGAGCCGGTAGGTGCCCGGCCGCGCGGCGGCCCCAGGGGTCGGGCAACCCGGGCGGGACCGGACCCGGGGCCAGGAAAGCGAGACGGACCGGGCGACACCGCGACCGAGCAAAGTCACTGCGGTGCCCGGGCGCTCGCAGTCGTCGCTGGACCAGATGCGATCCGCGCCGGACAGCACCCGCAGCCCCCGCGCCCCCGGGCCGAGGTCCCGGGTGCAGGCAACCGGTCCCACGTTACGAACGGTCATGGTCAGAACGGGCCGTACGCCGGGCAGGTAGCTCACGGCGTCCGTGCCCGCGGTGACCGACAGCGAGCGGTCCGGGCAGGCCTGGGGTGCCCTCGGCGGTGGGGAGGCGGGCGGCGAGGCCGACGCGCTGGGTGCGGCGACCATCGAGCGGGTGCTGGTCGGTGTCGTGTCCGTCACCGGAGTGGGACCGCCCGGTCGCCCGCTGGCCCGCCCACCCGGTCCGCCGAGGCTCGCCGCCCAGCGGGCCAGCAGGAGCACCGCGACCACCAACCCGGCAACGACCACCGCCCGGCGCACCCAGTAGGTCCGGGGCGGCAGCGGGCCGACCGGATGGAGCAGGGCGTCCGGGTTCACGCTCGCCGAGCCTAGAGCCAGCGGGGCGGCGGCGGCGGCGGTGGGATGTTGCGTGCCAGCATGCTGAGCGTGACCGGCGCGCTGGCCGAGAATGCTCTGAGCTGGTACGCCGGCGCGGCCCGCGACCTGCCGTGGCGCCGACCGGGCGCGGGCCCCTGGGCGGTGCTGGTCAGCGAGGTCATGTTGCAGCAGACGCCGGTCGTGCGGGTCCTGCCGGTGTACGCCGAGTGGCTGCTGCGCTGGCCATCTCCGGACGCGCTCGCGGTGGAGCCGGCCGGGGAGGCGATTCGGCAGTGGGGCCGGCTCGGCTACCCGCGACGGGCGCTGCACCTGCACGCCGCGGCCGGAGCGATCGTCGACCGGCACGACGGCCGGGTGCCCGACTCGCTGGCCGACCTGCTCGCCCTGCCCGGGGTGGGCGACTACACCGCCCGGGCGGTCGCGACCTTCGCCTTCGGCCAGCGGCATGCCGTCGTGGACACCAACGTCCGGCGGGTTCTCGCCAGGGCGCTGGCGGGCGAGGCCGTTGGCGGGGCCACGACCACCGCCGCCGACCTGCGCCGGGCGGAGGCGGTGCTGCCGGCCGACCCCGCAACGGCCGGGCGGGCGGCAGTAGCGATCATGGAATTGGGAGCGCTTGTGTGCACCGCGCGCACCCCGCACTGCGACCGCTGTCCGCTGGAAGGCTGCTGCGTCTGGCTGGCAGCCGGTCGACCGGCGGTCGCCCTGCCGGCCCGGCGAAGAAAGCCCTACTCGGGTACCGACCGGGAGGTGCGCGGCCGGCTGCTGGCCGCGCTGCGGTCGCAAGCCGAGCCGGTGCAGCTGTCGTACTTGCGCCTGCTGTGGCCCGACGACCGGCAGCTCCAGCGGGCGCTGGCCGGGCTAGTGGCCGACGGCCTGGCCCAGCGCGACGGTCCTGACCGGCTGGGTCTGCCCCACTGAGTTCCTGACCGGGCTGTCGCCGGACTTTGCCGTGATCGAGGACCACCTGAGTACCCACTACGGGAGCTCGCCGTCGTCCTGGGGCCCGGACATCGTCTACGTGCGAGTCCAACCGCACTGGATGGTCGTCTACGCCAGCTCCCCCGAGAAGGTGCTCGAGTCGCCGGCCACCTGAGGGTCGCCAACTGATGTTGGACCGTGCACCTACAGGAGATGGCACTTCTCCACAGGTAGACGGCCCAACGAACAGCGCTCCGGGCGGGGCAGCATCCGCGGTGGAGTCTGAACGCGGAGAACGACGAAGGCTCCCCGGGCACGCCCGGGGAGCCTTCGTCGTGCCGTCTCTACTCCGTGGTGCCTGCAGTCTCCACCGGCAGCGCGTCCGGCGGCGCGGGCTTGAGCTCGCCGCGGAAGCGGAACCGCTCGGCCTCGCCCTCGCCCTCGGTGTCGACCACCACGATCTGACCGGCCTTCAGCTCGCCGTAGAGGATCTTCTCCGACAGCGCGTCCTCGATCTCCCGCTGGATCGTGCGACGCAGCGGCCGGGCGCCCATCACCTGATCGAAACCCTTGCGGGCGAGCAGTCGCTTGGCGGCAGTGGTCAGCTCGAGGCCCATGTCCTTGTTGCGCATCTGGGCGTCGACCCGGTTGAGCATGAGGTCGACCATCAAGACGATCTCGTCCTCAGAGAGCTGGTGGAAAACGATCGTGTCGTCGATCCGGTTGAGGAACTCGGGCCGGAAGTGCGCCTTGAGCTCGTCCTGGACCTTGGTCTTCATCCGCTCATAGCTGCCGGCCTTGTCGTTGTCTCGCTGGAACCCCAAGTTGAAGCCCTTGGAGATGTCCCGCGTACCAAGGTTGGAGGTCATGATCAGAACGGTGTTCTTGAAGTCCACCACCCGACCCTGCGCGTCGGTCAGCCGGCCATCCTCGAGAATCTGCAGCAGGGTATTGAAGACGTCCGGATGGGCCTTCTCGACCTCGTCGAACAGGACGACCGAGAACGGCTTGCGGCGTACCCGCTCGGTAAGCTGACCGCCCTCCTCGTAACCGACGTAACCGGGCGGTGATCCGACGAGCCGGGAGACCGTGTGCTTCTCCATGTACTCGCTCATGTCGAGTTGGATGAGCGAGTCCTCGTCACCGAAGAGGAACTCCGCGAGCGCCTTGGACAATTCGGTCTTACCTACGCCCGACGGGCCGGCGAAGATGAACGAACCACCGGGGCGCTTCGGGTCCTTCAAACCGGCCCGGGTACGCCGGATCGCCTGGCTGACAGCCTTGACCGCCTGCTCCTGACCGATGATCCGCTTGTGGATCTCGTCCTCCATGCGGAGCAGCCGAGCGGTCTCCTCCTCGGTCAGCTTGAAGACCGGGATGCCGGTCCAGGTGGCGAGCACTTCGGCGATCTGCTCGTCGTCCACCTCGGCGACGACGTCCATGTCGCCGGCCTTCCACTCCTTCTCCCGCTGCGCCTTCTCGCCGAGCAGGGTCTTCTCGCGGTCGCGCAGCGAGGCTGCCTTCTCGAAGTCCTGCGCGTCGATCGCGCTCTCCTTGTCCCGGCGTACGCCGGCGATCTTCTCGTCGAACTCGCGCAGGTCCGGCGGTGCGGTCATCCGGCGGATACGCATCCGCGAGCCGGCCTCGTCGATGAGGTCGATCGCCTTGTCGGGCAGGAACCGGTCGGAGATGTAGCGGTCGGCCAGTGTTGCCGCAGCCACCAGGGCGCCGTCGGTGATCGAGACCCGGTGGTGCGCCTCGTACCGGTCCCGAAGACCCTTGAGGATCTCGATGGTGTGCGCCAGCGAGGGCTCACCGACCTGGATCGGCTGGAAGCGGCGCTCGAGTGCGGCGTCCTTCTCCAGGTGCTTGCGGTACTCGTCCAGCGTGGTGGCGCCGATGGTCTGCAGCTCGCCGCGGGCCAGCATCGGCTTGAGGATCGAGGCGGCGTCGATGGCGCCCTCCGCGGCCCCCGCGCCGACCAGGGTGTGCAGCTCGTCGATGAACAAGATGATGTCGCCGCGGGTGCGGATCTCCTTGAGGACCTTCTTCAGCCGCTCCTCGAAGTCACCGCGGTAGCGGCTGCCCGCGACCAGCGCGCCGAGGTCGAGGGTGTAGAGCTGCTTGTCCTTGAGGGTTTCCGGGACCTCGCCCTTGACGATCGCCTGCGACAGGCCCTCGACCACGGCGGTCTTGCCGACACCGGGCTCCCCGATCAGGACGGGATTGTTCTTGGTACGGCGGGACAGCACCTGCATGACCCGCTCGATTTCCTTCTCGCGCCCGATCACCGGGTCGAGCTTGCCCTCGCGGGCCGCCTGGGTCAGGTTGCGGCCGAACTGGTCGAGCACCAGTGAGGTGGACGGGGTCCCCTCGGCCGGGCCGCCGGCGCTGGCCGACTCCTTGCCCTGGTAGCCCGAGAGCAGCTGGATGACCTGCTGGCGGACCCGGTTGAGGTCCGCGCCGAGCTTGACGAGGACCTGGGCGGCGACGCCCTCGCCCTCGCGGATCAGGCCCAGCAGGATGTGCTCGGTGCCGATGTAGTTGTGGCCGAGCTGCAGCGCCTCACGGAGGGAGAGCTCGAGCACCTTCTTGGCGCGTGGGGTGAAGGGGATGTGACCCGAGGGAGCCGACTGGCCCTGTCCGATGATCTCCTCGACCTGCTGACGGACGCCCTCCAGGGAGATGCCCAGTGACTCGAGGGCCTTGGCAGCGACACCCTCGCCCTCGTGGATCAAGCCGAGCAGGATGTGCTCGGTGCCGATGTAGTTGTGGTTGAGCATCCTGGCCTCTTCCTGGGCCAGGACCACCACGCGCCGGGCGCGGTCGGTGAACCGTTCGAACATGTTCGCTCCTCACAGAGCGGGCGGCCGAGGAGCTCCCCCGGTTCCCACAGTTTAGTCCGGCCGTGCTGCCCGCTTCGGTCCGCGAGTCCCAGGTGCCGGTGGTACGCCGTCTCGGTAGGCCGTCGCGACATCGCATCGGCCTCAGCTGGTTCGTCCTGGAGCCCGGATCGGACTCAGCTGCGTCAACCTGCTCCGGACGGGCGGTGTTCCCGGGAAGTCGGGGTCCGGGACGCCAGCCGGCCCGCTCCCCGGGCAGGAGAGCGGGCCGGCGAACGAGCCGTGGTCCTCAGGAGTGGGCGGCCTCGTACCGCTCCATGATCGTGGCCGGGATCCGGCCCCGTTCGCTGACGGTCAGACCGTTCGCGCGGGCCCACTCACGGATCTCCGCCGTCCGGCGGCGACCGCCGGCCGCGCCACCGGACCGGGCGCGCGCACCCCGCCGGCCACCGCGTCCACCGGACCCGGCGCGCCGGGCGGCACCCACGTAGTCGGCGAAAGAGTCGCGAAGTTGCTTCACGTGCTGGTTGCACAGGTCGATTTCGTACGACGTACCGTCAACCGCGAAATCGATGGTGGTGTCACCGGCAGTGTCGTCGCCGTGCAGGTCACACGTCAGTAGCACCTGGACGCGTTGTGCCATGCTCGTCGCCCCTTTCCGAGTTCAGTTGTGCGGAGTCATTTTCACCGATCGCGTCAGGTTAGCGGCGGTGCGTACGGCGCGCAATTCGGCCGGCCGCATCGGTTGTCCTCTTTCGGTTGATTGCGGTCGAGTCGGGCGAAGGAAAGGGATGCCAGCAGCATCCCCAGAGGGTCCTACTGCGGGCGGACGAGCGGGAAGGTAACGGTCTCCCGGATGTTCACGCCGGTCAGCAGCATGAGGAGCCGGTCAACGCCCATCCCCATTCCGCCCAGGGGCGGCATGCCGTACTCGAGCGCGCGCAGGAAGTCCTCGTCCAGCGCCATTGCCTCGGGGTCCCCGCCGGCGCCCAACCCGGCCTGCTCGACCAGCCGCCGCCGCTGCTCGACCGGGTCGGTGAGCTCCGAGAACGCCGGACCGAGTTCGATGCCGCGCACCACCAGGTCCCAGGCCTCGCTGAGCCGGGGGTCCGCGCGGTGCGGCCGCGCCAGCGGGCGCACCCGCGCCGGGTAGTCCCGGACGAACGTCGGGGCCATGATCGCCGGCTCGACCAGCTTCTCGTAGAGCTCCAGGACGACCTCGTCCGCAGTCCATCCGGGTTGCAACGGCAGGCCCCGGTCGGCCGCCCACTTCCGCAGCCGCTCCGCCCCGGTGTCCGGGGTGACCTCCTCCCCCAGCGCGGCGGAGACCGCACCGTGCACGGTCACCACGCGCCACGGCTGCGCCAGGTCGAGCTCCCCGCCGCGGCCGTCCGGTACGACGGAGGTGCCGACCGCCGCCAGGGCAGCCTCGATCACGAGGTCGCGGGTGAGCACCGCCATGGTGTCGTAGTCGCCGTAGGCCTCATAGGCCTCGAGCATCGTGAACTCGGGATTATGGGACGAGTCCGCACCCTCGTTGCGGAAGTTGCGGTTCAGCTCGTAGACCTTCTCCAACCCGCCGACCATCAGCCGCTTGAGGTACAGCTCCGGTGCGATCCGCAGGTAGAGGTCGATGTCCAGGGCGTTCATGTGGGTCCGGAACGGCCGCGCAGTCGCCCCGCCCCGGATCGGGTGCAGCATCGGCGTCTCGACTTCGAGAAACCCGCGTGCGGACAGCGAGGCCCGCAGCGAGCCCACGACCCGGGCGCGGGTCTCGACCTGGTGCCGGGCGGCCGGGTTGACGATCAGGTCGAGGTAACGCTGGCGGACCCGCGCCTCCGGGTCGGTGAGACCCTTGTGCTTGTCCGGCAGCGGCCGCATCGCCTTCGCGACGAAGGCCCAGCGGTCGACCAGCACCGATAGCTCACCACGGCGCGATCGGATCACCTCACCCTCGGCGCCGATGAGGTCGCCCAGGTCGACCTCGATCTTCCAGCCGGAAAGCGACGCCTCGCCGAGCCGGTCGGCCGAGAGCATCAGCTGGATCTCGGCCGTTCCGTCGCGAAGGGTCGCGAAGGACAGCTTGCCGCCGGGACGGCTGAGCACCAGCCGGCCGGCCACTCCCGCTCGATCACCGGTAGGGGTGTCCGCCGGCAGGTCGGCGTAGCGCCGGTGCAGCTCGGTGGCGGTCGCGGTCCGCGGGAAGCCGGGCGGGTAGGGATCGACGCCGGCCGCCCGCAGCCGGTCGAGCTTGTCCCGGCGTACCCGAAGCTGTTCCGGCAGCCCCTCCTCCGCGTCGCTCATCCGGGCTCCACGGCGTTGCGGTCGAAGACCAGGCGCAGGCCGATCAGGGTCAGGTCGGGCTCGTGGACGTCGACGCGGCGTAGCTCCTCGAGCACCAGCGGGGCCAGGCCACCGGTCGCCACCACGGTGACGCCACCGCCCAGCTCGGCAGCCATCCGCTCCACCACGCCGTCCACCTGAGCAGCGAACCCGAACAGGATGCCGGCCTGCAACGCCTCCGCGGTGTTCTTGCCGATGACCGACCGGGGCGGGACCAGCTCGACCCGGTGCAGCTGCGCCCCGCGGGCGGCGAGCGCCTCCACCGAGATGTCGATGCCGGGTGCGATCGCGCCGCCGAGGTACTCGCCACGACCGCTGATCGCGTCAAACGTGGTGGCGGTGCCGAAGTCGACGACGATGGCGGGACCGCGGTAGAGGTGGACGGCGGCCACCGCGTTCACGATCCGGTCCGTGCCCACCTCCTTGGGGTTGTCGGTGAGGACCGGTACGCCGGTGTGCCCGCCCGGCTCCACGACGACGGCTGGCACGTCCGGAAAGTAACGGCGGCACATCCCGCGGATCTCGAGCAGCACCGACGGGACCGTCGAGCAGACCGCGATCCCGCTCACCGCCGCGTCGTGCGCCGCTCCGGAGCGGCTCAGCAGCGCGGAGATCAGCACCCCGTGCTCGTCCGCCGTACGGCGCGCGTCGGTGGCGATGCGCCAGGAGTCGAGCAGCCGCTCAACCGCGAAGACGCCGATGACGGTGTGGGTGTTGCCGACATCGATGGCCAGCAACATGGTCAGGCCGGACCATTCGCGGCCGCCGCCGCCGGACGGGTCGTCGTCATGCCAGGGCCCCGTCCGATGGCGAGGCCAGTACGCCGAGCAGAGCCGCCGCGGCGGTCGGGTCCAGCCGGCCGGCGGCCAGCGCCCGGTCGGCCGTCAGCCGGGCCAGCGCGACGTACGCCGGCACCGCCGCGGGCGTGGTCCGGCGCAGCTCGGCCAGCTGAGCCGCCACCCCGGCGGCGTCGCCGCATGCCACCGGGCCGGTGAGCGCGCCGTCGCCGGAGCGCAGGGCGTTGTCCAAAGCGGCGCCGAGCAGCGGGCCCAGCATCCGGGCCGGCTCGGCGACGCCGGCGGCGCGCAACTGGTCAGCCGTTTCCGCGACCAGGGTGACCAGGTGATCGGAGCCAGCGGCCAGGGCGGCGTGGTAGAGCGCCCGGTCCTCGGCCGCGATCCGGACCGGTTCGCCGCCCATCTCGATGACCAGCGCCTCGGCGACGAGCACCAGGGGCTCGGGTGCGGTCACCCCGAAAGCGCAGCCAGCCAGCCGCTGGAAGTCCACCGAGGACCCCACGAACGTCATGGCCGGGTGGATAGCGATCGGCAGGGCGCCGCGGCGTACCGCCGGTTCCAGGACGTCCAGACCGTGCCGGCCGCTGGTGTGCGCAACGAGCTGCCCCGGGGCAAACGCGCCGGTGGCCGCCAGGCCCTCGACCAGATCCGACAGGGTGTCGTCGGGGACGGTGAGCAACACCAGGACGGAGCGCGCGACCACCTCGTCGGCGGCCAGCAACGGCGTACCAGGCAGCAGCTCGGCGGCCCGGCGCCGGGACGCGGCAGAGACCGCGGTGGCTGCGACGACGGGGTGGCCCGACCGGGCCAGCGCAGCACCCAGGACCGAGCCGACTCGGCCCACGCCCACGATCCCGACCGCGAAGCGACCGGGGCGGGCGGGCGGGTCGGGCATGTCGGTTCCAGTCCACGCGGGTACCGGACCGGCCCAGGTTACGTGGTCCGCCGTACGCTGATCGCGTCCTACCGCCGAGGAGTAGCCGTGCCGGCCATCGTGGTCGAAGACCTGCACAAGAGCTACGGGGCGGTGGAGGCCGTTCGAGGGGTGGACTTCGAGGTCCAGACCGGTGAGGTCTTCGCCCTGCTGGGCCCCAACGGTGCCGGGAAGACCAGCGTTCTGGAAGTGCTCGAGGGCTTCCGCCGGCGTACCCGCGGTCGGGTCGAGGTGCTCGGCGCGGACCCGGCGACCGGTGACCGGCGGCTGCGGGAGCGGGTGGGCGTCGTACTGCAGGAAACCGCCGTCGAGCCGTACCTGACCGTGCGAGAGGTGCTCACCCGCAACGCCGGCTACTACCCGCGGCCGCGGCCGGTGGCGGAGGTGATCTCGCTGGCCGGCCTTGGCGAGAAGGCCGACGCGCGGGTGAAGACGCTCTCCGGCGGACAGCAACGCCGCCTGGACGTCGCGCTGGGCATCGTCGGCGACCCCGAGCTGGTCTTCCTCGACGAGCCGACCACCGGCTTCGACCCGTCGGCCCGGCGCGGGGCGTGGGAGCTGGTACGCCGGCTGACGGGCGGCGGTACGACGATCGTGCTCACCACCCACTACATGGACGAGGCGCAGGCGCTGGCCGACCGGGTCGCCGTTCTGGCCAACGGTCGGATCGTCGCGGTGGGCACGCCGGACTCCATCGGCGGTCGCAACCTGGCCGCGGTGCGGGTGCGGTTCCGACTGCCGGCCGGCGTCCGGCGCGACGAGCTGCCGATGCCGGCACCCGGCGAGGACGACCGGGTCGAGATCCGGACCGAGGACGAGCTGCGGGTGCTGCACGCGCTGACCGGCTGGGCTCTAGACCGCGGCACCAAGCTCGAGGGCCTGACCGTCGACCGGCCGAGCCTCGAAGACGTCTACCTCTCGCTCACCGGTGACGTTGCGGGTGGGGACGAAGTCGCCGTACCTGCGGCGGCCCCGGCATGAGCGCGGCGAGCCTGGCGCTGCACCAGGTGCGGTACGAGCAGAAGAGCTACTGGCGCAACCCGGCGTCCGCCTTCTTCACCTTTGTCTTCCCGATCATGTTCTTGGTGATCTTCGCATCCCTCAACTCGGGCGATCGGATCGACTTCCTCGGCGGCCTGAAGTACAACCAGTACTACACGCCCGGCATCATCGCCTTCGGCATCATCAGCGCGTGCTACACCAATCTCGCGATGACCCTCTCGCTGCGCCGGGACGAGGGCATCCTGAAGCGGCTGCGGGGCACGCCGCTGCCGGCCGCCTCGATGTTCGGCGGCCTGCTCGGCAACTCCGCGATCATTTCGGTCATCCTGGTGACACTCGTCTCGGCAATCGGGATCTTGTTCTACGGCGTCACTTTTCCCGGCCACTACCTCGCGCTGGCCGTGGCGCTGCTGGCCGGGGCGGCCTGCTTCTGCGCCATCGGGGTGGCGGTGTCCTCGCTGATCCCCAACGCCGACGCCGCGCCGGCAGTGGTCAACGCGGTGCTCTTCCCGCTGCTGTTCATCTCCGGGGTGTTCTTCCCGGTGCGGCCGGACTCGGTGCTCGCCAAGATCGCCGACTTCTTTCCGATCCGGCACTTCGTCAACGCGGTCTTCGCCGCGTTCGACCCTCGGATTCCGCATCGCATCACCGCCGGCTTCGCCGGTCGCGATCTGCTCATCGTCGGGCTGTGGGCAGTCGGGGCGACGGTGTTCGCCGTACGCCGGTTCCGTTGGGAGCCCGGCCGCCGGTAGGTCAGCCCCATCGGCAGCCGAGCTCCGCCACGACTTCGGCCCGGATGTCGACGTAGGTCACTCCGCGCTCGGCCAGCAGGCCGGCGACCGGCACGACATCGGCCTTCACCAGGCCGAGGGCCACATGCTCGGTACCGATATAGCTGTGGCGCAGATCGGTCGCCTCGTGCAGCGAGAGCTGCAGGACGCGCTTCGCCTCGGGCGTCCACGGCACCGACCCCGGCCCGACGGACCGGCTCGGCCGGCGGCGGTCCAGCGCCCCGGGGCCGAACGCCTCCTCGGTACGCCGGCGTACCTCGTCCAGGTCGATCCCGAGTACGGCGAGCCGCTCCGCATCGAAGCGACCGGCCTGCAGCCGGGCATCGGTCCGAACCGCCGCCGCGCTCAAACCGTGCGCCCGCAGCAGCTGTCCGCCGACGCCGCCGTCCTCCCGAAGCAGTCCGAGCAGGAGGTGCTCCGGACCGAGGTGGCCATGCCGCAGGGCGACGCCCTCCTCCGCCGCCAGCACGACCACCGCCCGGGCCCGCTTGGTGAACCGTTCGAACACCGCTACCTCACCTTCCCGAGCAACCGTCGCCCGCCGCCGTACTTCTTGTGGACCGCCTGCTTGCTGACCCCGAGCACTGTTGCGATCTCCTGCCAGGACCAGCCTGCTGACCGGGCGTTGTGCACCTGCAGCTCCTCGAGCGACTCGAGCAGAGTGGCCAGAGCGGCCACGGCCGCCAGCCCGATCGCCGGGTCCCGGCTGGATGCCTCGCCCGCCAGCACCGTCGCGTTCGCCATGCGGTCAACCTACGTTGACGACAGCTCCCTCGTCAACCTTTGTGGCAACTATCCCTTGACTGTATAACCGAACCGTGGGAGACTGAGTGCATGGCAGCCGGAAACCGCAAGAACCCGCAGCGGGCAAAGTCCTCAGAATCCCAGTACTCACTCATGGAGTTCATAGCCGACTTCCCTGACGACGACGCCTGCCTTCAGTGGCTTTGGGAGACTCGCTACTCGACCGACGGGACCCATGCCCGTTGTGACAAGTGCGCGGCTGACCGGGTGTTTGCCCGCTACTCGACCCGGCAGCAACGTCAGTCGTGGACGTGCACGGCGTGCGGCCACCACGTTCACCCGACAGCGGGGACGATCTTTCACAAGTCCTCCACGTCTCTGCACTTGTGGTTCTACGCGATGTATCTCATGACCAGCACTCGATGCGGCATCTCCGCTAAGCAACTCGAACGGGAACTCGGCGTCACCTACAAGACGGCGTGGCGCATGTTCCACCTGATCCGGCACGAACTGATGGACCAGGGCGACCAGGAGTTGTCCGGTCTGGTGGAGGCGGACGAGACCTATGTCGGTGGCAAGCGAAAGGGCATGACTGGCCGACCGGGTGCTGGCGACCGACAGAAGGCCGCCGTATTCGGCATGGTGGAGCGTCGGGGCAAGGTCATTGCGCTGCACGTCGAGGACGCGAAGGCGTCCACGCTCATGCCGCATATCCGCAAGCGGGTCGACGTGTCCTCGATTATGTACACGGACGAACTGCACTCCTACAAGATGCTCGGGCGGGACGGCTTCGACCACCGGACGATTGCCCACTCGGCGGGTGTCTACGTCAGCGGAGACGTTCACACCAACACCATCGAGGGTTTCTGGTCGCTGGTGAAGCGCGGGATCGGCGGCGTCTACCATGCCGTCTCACAGAAGCACTTGCAGGGGTACCTCAACGAGTACGCCTGGCGGTACAACTTCCGCGACGAGGAAGGCCCGGCGCAGTTCCTACTCCTGATCCTCCGCGCCGCCACCGTCCGCGTCTGACGGGGGCTGGGGTGCCTTCGCAGCCTTCCGCAGGTCATCGAGCACCCGCTTGCGGGTCGGCACCGGGATCGTCTCTCCGTGCGCTGTCTGCTGCTGGGGGTCGACGTCGGCGTTGGACATGGGTGGAGGGTAGCCGATGGCGACAGCCCTGACACTAGATGACGCATTTCGGAAACTCTGGTGGGCCTATGCGCACTACCAGCGATTGAGGACTGAGGTCCAAGCCTTTGAGCAGGATCACGACTACTCCATCACTGTCCAGAGCAATATCCGCACAGACGGGTGAGTATGTATTCTACGTGCATGGGCTCCGCCCACTGAACCCCGGCTGGGGGTTGGTCATTGGCGACTGTGTGCATAATGCCCGAAGTGCCTTGGACTACTTGATGGTTCGCCTGGTTGCGATCAAGACCGGCGTCGAGCCACGGGACGTCGAGGACTGCAGTTTCCCAATCTATGCCGACCCTGGAAGGTATAAGGGCGCTATCGCGGCGCTGCAGAAGGACAACCTCTTGTTGCCGGGCTATAGAGCACGTATTGAGCAGTTGCAGCCCTTCAATGCTTGGGATCCGTCGATATGGGGCGCGGTGGGTACCCCCGCGCTGCTCCCCGAGACGCTCAACCGCCTCTCGGTACTCGACAACGTGGACAAGCACCGGGTCTTGCATGCCACCTGGCACCGTGCTGCCGAATATTCCGCCGACTCGCTTCCAGTATTTCCACCCGGGTTCGTACATTCGGCTAGTAGCATTTCGGGGGAGCCGCTGGAAGACGGCACAGAAATCGGCCGTTGGTACTTCGAGGCCCCGGTGCCCAGCAACTGGGAGCCGATGCAGGTGGACATGAAGCGCTGCTTTCCGGTTCAAGTAGCCCTCAATGAACCGTGGCTGAACAACTCTGTGACGGAAGTACTCTGGCATTGCCTGCGAGGTGCCGCCACGGTACTCAAGATCTTCGAGCCGGTGTTCAGTCACGGCCTACCACCATTGCCCGTGACGACGCCCCCGCCGGATTGGCCTCTACAGTAGCGGGATAGTTGCCACCTGTGTTGACGATCCGGCAGCGGGAGCCGGGACGGCGAGCGGGGACTCCGAGCCGTTGGGGCTCCCGGCGGCGACGAGCTGGAGTAGGCCTCGGCGGAGGGCGACGAGCTCAGCCGTCGCCGCCGCCAGTTCGGTCGTCGCGTCGGCGAGTTGGCGCGATTCCCGACTGGAACCGGAGGCGACCACCGCGCCCAGCAGCGCCAGCCCGGCCAGCGCCAGTACGACGCCGGTCCGCAACAGCTTCGGATCGTCGGCCAGGGCGACGAGCAGGGCGGCAGCTCCCGCGAGTGCTGCCGCAGCGGTACCGGCCGCGACCCGGACCATCTCGAGGTCGCGGGCGCGACGGTGCCGGGACCGAGCCATCGCCGGGAGGGTACGCCAGGGCTCTGCGACGCTGAAGGCATGTCACTGAGCCTGCTCGACTGGCGCCGCCGGGTGTTCACCCTCTACGCCGAGGTCCGCGCCGCCAACGACCTCCGGGCCGCCCACGACCATTGGCGGCACGGCCGCGACGAGCTGTTCGGCACGCACCCGGACTCACCGCTGCTGCCGGCCGCAAAGGCCTCGTTCGCCGGGCTGCCGGTGGCGCCGTACGACCCGGAGCTGCGGTTCGAGGTCGCCCTGGACACCGAGGTGGAGCCCGAGGAGCTGGCGGTGCCGACCGGCACCGACGGCGTGGTGGTCTTCCGCCGGGCCGGCCGGCTCAGGCTGCCGATCGGCAGCCTCGACGTCTGGCGCCTGACCAGCTATGGCGGCGGTCTGTTCGTACCGGTCAAGGACGCCGGTGCGGGGCGGACGACGTACGGCGGTGGCCGCTACCTGCTCGACACGGTCAAGGGTGCCGACCTCGGCGGTGACCTGGACCCGGTGACCGGCCGGGGCACGCTGATCGCCGACTTCAACTTCGCCTACAGCCCGTCCTGCGCGTACGACCCGGCTTGGGCGTGCCCGCTCGCGCCACCTGGCAACGCGCTCGATGCCCAGCTGGCCGCCGGCGAGCTGATGCCGGCGACCCCCTGGTACGCCTAGATCAGGCCCTTCTCCTTCAGGAAGTCCATGGCGACCTGCTTGGGGTTCTGCCGGTCGATGTCGGCCTTCTTGTTGAGGGCCACCAGCTCATCGGTCGTCAGTGCCGCCGAGACCTTGTCGAGCGCGGCGGTGAGGTCAGCCTTGGCCTTGCCGGACCGCACGACCGGAACGACGTTGTCGGCGTTCTGCAGGCCCTTGTCGTCCTCGAGCACCTTGAGGCCGAGCGCCTCGATGCCGCCGTCGGAGGAGAAGACCAGGCCGATCTGCACCTTGCCGTTCTTGATGGCGGTCTTCGTCAGCGGGCCGCCGGTGTCGAGCGACTGGAAACCAGTGAACTTGAGCCCATAGGTGCGCTCGAGGCCGAGCTGGCAGAAGGGCCGCCTGGGGCACTCCGACGGACCGCCGAGAACCAGCTTCCCCTTGTACGACGCGAGATCGGAGAGCGTGGTCAGGTTGTTGTCGGTCGCGAACTTCGCCGTGACGGCGAAGGCGTTCTGGTCGGTCGCCGGTGACGGCGTGAGCACCTTGACGCCCTTGGGCTCGAGCAACGACTTCAGCGCCGATACCGTCTTGTCCACGTCGGAGGACGCCAGCGGCGTCGGATTCGGGCCGTTCTTCTTGCCGTTGAGGAACTCGGTCAGGGTCGAGAGGTACTCGGGAACGACGTCGATGTCGCCCTTCTCCAGCGCCGGCTCCACCACCTCCCGGGTGGTCAGCGACTTCACCGTCACCTTGTAGCCGGCCTTCTTGAGCACCTCGGCGTACATGTTCGCGAGGATCGCGCTCTCGTTGAAGTTGAACGCGGCGATCGTGACGCTGCCCTTGTCGCCGCTGCCACCGCCGGAGGAACCGCTGGAGCCACCGGTGCCGCAACCGGCGAGCAGTACGCCGGCCAGCGCAGAAATGGCCAGAATGCGAATACGAGGGCGCAACATGGCTCCCGCCTTCTGTGTCCCGCGCCCGGAACATCCGGGTCGCGCGTGTCGGGCGGGGAGTGCTCCCCGCTGTCGTTACACCCAATCCCGCGGGTCCGGGAAGCGCAAGCCCGCGTTACCCAGTCGTAAGGTCACGCACCGGCCGGCGCCGGCGTCGCCTCGCTGCCGGGCAACGCCGCCACCTGCCGGCGTCCCGGGGTGACCGCGTTCTGGACCGCGCCCAGGCCCAGCTCGGTGACCAGGGCGAGCGCCGCGACCAGGATGGCGCCGGCCAGCAGCATCGGCCGGTCCTGTTGCCCGAAGCCGTCGACGATGAAGCGACCGAGCCCGCCGCCGCCGACGAGCGCAGCCAACGTCGCCGTGGCCACCACCTGGACCGCAGCGGTGCGTACGCCGGCCGAGATCAGCGGCAGCGCGAGCGGCACCTCGACCCGCCGCAGCAGCTCACCCCCGGTCATGCCCATGCCGACCGCCGCCTCGCGAACCTCCCGGTCGACTCCGCGGACCCCGACGTAGGCGTTGGTCAGGATCGGCGGGATCGCGAAGAGCACCAGTGCGATCAGGGTCGCCCGGTTGCCGAATCCGATCGGGGAGGCGGCGAACAGCACCAGGATCGCGAAGGTCGGGACGGCTCGCCCGACGTTGGAGACGTTCACGGCCAGGGCGCCCCCACGGCCGATGTGGCCGAGGAACAGCGCGATCGGCAGCGCGATGACGCAGGCGATCAGGACCGCGCCGACGGTGAGCTGGACGTGCTCGAAGAGACGGAACGGCACGCCGGAGCGGCCGGTCCAGTGCTTGCCGTCGAGGAACCACGCCAGGGTGTCCCCGATGGTGTTCACGCCCGCCCTCTCTCCCACGGTGTGAGCAGCCGCTGGACCCCGAGCAGCAGTCCGTCGGCCAGCAGCGCGAGTGCGATGCACAGAACCCCGGCGGTGACTATCTCCGCCCGGTAGAGGCTGTTCAGGCCCTCGAGGATCAGCCCCCCCAGGCCGCCGTAGCCGACCAGTGCGCCGACAGTGACCAGCGCGATGGTGGAGACCGTCGCGACGCGCAGGCCGGCGATGATGGCCGGCAGCGCCAGCGGCAGCTCGACCTGCAGAAGCATCCGGGTGGACCCGTAACCCATCCCCCGAGCAGCCTCCCGGACCTCGTCGGGCACCTCCTCCAGCCCGGTCAGGACGTTGCGGACCAGGATGAGCAGCGTGTAGCCGACCAGGCCGATCTCGACGGTGAGAGGTTGCAGCCCGGTGAATGGGACCAGCGCTGCGAACAACGCCAGCGACGGGATCGTGTAGATCGCGCCGGTCACCCCCAGGATCGGCAACTGACTGCGGGGGTACCTTCGGGCGACCACGGCCAGCGGCATCGCGATCAGCAGCCCGATGAGCACCGCCCAGGCCGTGAGCGCGACATGTTGGCGGGTAGCCGCCAGGATGGCTTCGGAGTTCTGTTGCACGTACTGCCAACTGAACCAGGGGTCATTCATGTGGCTCCCGCTCTCGAGAGGACGAGCAGCGTGGACTCGACGAACGCTACCCCTGAGCCGATGATCCGGCTGGACCGCGTGAGCAAACGGTACGCCGACGGTACGACGGCCGTCGCGGAGCTGTCCCTCGACGTGCTGCCCGGTGAGATCGCCGTCCTGGTCGGCCCGTCGGGCTGCGGCAAGACGACCACCATGAAGATGGTGAACCGGCTGATCGAGCCATCGAGCGGCCGCATCATCCTCGCCGGCGAGGACGTCACCGGGGCCGATCCGGTGCAGCTGCGCCGGCGGATCGGTTACGTGATCCAGCAGGTCGGACTGTTCCCGCACCTGTCGGTCGCCGACAACGTGGCCACCGTGCCCAAACTGCTGGGCTGGGACCGGACCCGCACCCGCAGCCGGGTCACCGAGTTGCTCGAGCTGGTCGGGCTCGACCCGAAGCTGCACGGCCCGCGCTACCCGCACCAACTCTCCGGTGGCCAACGACAGCGGGTCGGGGTCGCCCGCGCGCTGGCCGCCGATCCCCCGGTGTTGCTGATGGACGAACCCTTCGGGGCGGTCGACCCGATCGCCCGCGACCGGTTGCAGCTGGAGTTCCTGCGGCTGCAGGGAGAGGTTCGCAAGACGATCGTGTTCGTCACCCACGACCTCGACGAGGCGGTGAAGTTGGGCGACCGGATCGCGGTGCTGCGCGAGGGCGGCCATCTCGAGCAGTACGACACACCCGCCACGGTTCTCGGTCACCCGGCATCGGAGTTCGTCGCCGACTTCGTGGGCGCGGACCGTGGCCTCAAGCGACTCACCGTGACCGCAATCGACCCGGCCGACCTGGAGCATCCCCCGGCGGTGACCGTGGACGACCAGCTCGCGGAGGTCCGCCGTACGCTCGAGCGGGAGAACGCCAGGTGGGCGGTGGTACTCGACCGCGACGGCATGCTGCACGGGTGGATCAGCGCCCAGCGCGCGGCTGGCGAGGGCACCGTCCTCGACCGCGCCCGGCGGATGGACGCATGGGTCCCGCGCACCGCCTCGCTCAAGACCGCGTTCTCGGCCATGCTCGCCCACGACGCCGGCTGGGTCGCCGTTCTCGACGAGGGGCGGTACCTGGGCGTCCTGACCCCGGCCGCCCTCCACCGTGGGCTGCGCCGATCGGTGGACGCCGAACCGACGGCTCGGGTGGGGTGAGGCGGGCGCTAGCGTCCACGGGCGTCCGAGGCAGGCTGTACCGGTGCCGCCCGGCCCAGTCGTACGCGGGAACAGGCGGCTACGACTGCGGGCGAGCCGGAGGCCGGGGCACCCGGCACACCCGTTCCAGCCAGAGGGCGGCGCCGACCAGGGCCACCGCGGCCAGCACCCCGAGGACGCTGGTGCGGGCGTCGCTGGCCGCCGCCTGCTGCTCCAGCCGTTGGGCGGTGAAGACCAGCAGCCCGGACCAGAAGCCGGCGAAGAGCGCACCGGCACCGGAGCAGGCCTTGGCCAGCGCGGCCTGGCGGGCCACGGCGATCGGCACGATCGGCCGGCTACCCGGGCGACCCTGCAGCCTGGCCCGTACCGAGGCTGCGGTGAAGCCGATGGCCACCGCGAGCAACGCCAGCGTGACCGGGGCGTACCGGGGCAGCGGCGGCAGGTCGCCGTAGGCCAGCTCCGCCAGCCCCCAGCCGCCCACAGCGGCAACGAGCACCAGGGCGAACAGTCCGGACAGCCGGGTGGGCTTCATGCCGGCAGGGCCAGTGCCACGTCATCGCGCCGGCGTACGCCGTCCGAGCCAAGCGCCGCGAGCAGGTCCGCGACGGTTCCGTGCTCGGGCAGCGTCGCGGCCGGCTGCACGTCCAGCCACGGCCTCAGGACGAAGGCCCGTTCGTGCGCCCGCGGGTGCGGCAACCGCACCGGGCCGAAACGGCCGGCGTACGGCGGCAGCGACACCAGGTCCAGGTCCAGTGTCCGCGGACCCCAGCGCTCCGCCCGGACCCGGCCTCTCGCCGCCTCGACGGCGAGCAGCTGCTGGAGCAACTCCGCCGGCTCCATCCGGACCGCCAGCAGGGCGACGGCGTTGAGGTACGCCGGCTGCGGGGGGCCGCCGACCGGCTCCGTCTCGTACACCGGCGAGACGGACTCGACCGCTATTCCGCAGCGACCGGCCAGCAGGTCCACGGCGGCCTGCAGGTGCGCCAGCCGGTTCCCGAGGTTCGACCCGAGGGCCACCACCGCCCATGCGCCGGTCACGGTCGGCCCCGGCGGATCGTCACGCTCACGTCGTCGAAGGGGTGCCCGATCGCCGCCCGGGGCTTGTGCACGCACACCTCGACCTCCCGCACCCGCGGGTCCGCCAGGCAGGTGTCGGCCAGCCGCTGCGCGAGGGTTTCGATCAGTCCGACCGGCGGTCCGGCGATGACCGCTGCCAGCCGCTGCGCCAGCTCGACGTAGTCGACAGTGTCGGCGAGGTGATCACCGGCGGCGGCGGAGGCGGTGTCGAGGAAGAGCGCCGCGTCGACGACGAAGTCCTGGGCGATGGACCTCTCGCTCTCGAGCACCCCGTGCCGGCCGGCCACCCGGAGCCCACGAAGCGCGAGCACGTCCGACCTGGCGACCGCCGTCACCGGCCGGCCGCCATGAGCGCGGCGACGACGCGGACGGCGTCGGCGCTGGGACCGGCCTCGTGCACGCGCACCCCCCACGCGCCGGCCCTGGCGGCGAGCGCCGTGACCGCGGTCGTGGCGGCCTCCCGCTCACCGACCGGACGGGGCTCCTCCTGACCGCTGCCCAGCAGCTGGCCGAGGAAGGCCTTGCGGGAGGCTCCCACCAGCACCGGCCGACCGATCGCCACCAGCACCGGCAACGCCGCCAGCAACGTCCAGTTGTGCTCGGAGGTCTTGGCGAAGCCGATCCCCGGGTCCAGGATCACCTGCTCGGCGGCCACCCCGGCGGCGAGGACGGCGTCGAGCCGGGTCCGCAGCTCGCCGGCCACCTCGGTCACGACGTCGCGGTAGGACGCCCGGTCCTGCATGTCAGCGCTGTGCCCCCGCCAGTGCATGACGACATACGGCACGCCGGCCGCGGCCACCACCCGGGGCAGCGCCTCGTCGGCAAGACCACCACTGACGTCGTTGACCATCATCGCGCCGGCAGCCAGCGCGGCCTCGGCGACCGGTGCGCGCAGTGTGTCGACGCTGACCGGTACGCCGGCCGCAGCGAGCGCGCCGACCACCGGGACGACGCGGCGCAACTCCTCGGCGGCAGCAACCCGGTCGGCACCCGGCCGGGTGGACTCGCCCCCGACGTCGACGATGTCGGCACCGGCCTGCGCCAACGCCAAGCCACGTTCGACCGCGCGGTCGGGGTCGTACCACGCGCCGCCGTCGGAGAACGAGTCGGGCGTCACGTTGAGGACCCCCAGCACCCGGGTGCGCCCGATGTCGGGTAGCCCCCGCACCGTCGCCGACCCGGACCCAATAGTGATCATGGCGTCACCCTAGGCAATTCCTGCCGGGGCCGGGCCCGCAGCAGCCGGCGCAGCCGGCGTAGGGCGGGGGCCGGCCAGACGATGAACGCCTCGGCCTCCAGCGCCGCGACCGAGATGCGGGGCAGGTCCCGGGCGCTGGGGTAACAGACATACCGGGGTTCCCATACCGGCCGGAACTTGGCATTGAACCGGTAGAGCGACTCGATCTGGAACCAGCGCGAGGCGAAGATCAGCAGGCCGCGCCAGGCCCGCAGGACCGGACCGGCACCCAGCCGCTCGCCGCGCTCGAGCGCGGAGCGGAAGACGGCGAAGTTCAGCGACAGCCGCCGAACACCGAGCTCCGGCGCCGCGCGCAGCGCGGCCACGATGAGGTACTCGTTGATGCCGTTGTCGGCATCGCGATCACGCCGCATCAGGTCGAGGGACAGGCCGTCAGCCCCCCACGGTACGAAGTGCAGGAACGCCCGTAGAACCGGCCCATCCGGCGTCTGCTGCATCGCCTGTACCGCCACGCAGTCGGCGTCGGCCGGGTCCCCGAAGCGACCCAGGGCCATCGAGAAGCCGCGCTCGGTGTGGCCGTCCCGCCAGGCGGCCGCCCGAGCCCGCAGGTCGGCCAGCTCGGCAGCCGGGATGTCGCCGACGCGGCGTACCTCCGCGAAGCAGCCGGTCCGCTCGATCCGGGCTACCGCCTGACGGACGCCGCGCATCGCGCGTCCGGAAAGGGAGAACTCGGCGAGCTCCACGACGGCCTCATCACCGATCTCGAGGGCGTCCAGTCCGGCGCGGGCCCAAACCTCGCCGCCGATCTCGCTGCAGCCCATGACGGCCGGCGTCCAGGCATGACGGGCGGCCTCGGCGAGAAATCGGTCGATGGCGGCGGGCCAGGCCTCAACGTCACCGAGCGGGTCGCCACCGGCGAGCATCACCCCTGAGACCACCCGGTAGGCAATGGCGGCCTTGCCCGACCGGGACCAGATGACGCTCTTGTCGCGGCGCAGCGCGAAGTAGCCCAGGGAGTCCCGGCAGCCGTGTCGGCCCAGTAGGTCCCGCATTCGTCGCTCGTCATCCGCGCTGAGCCCGGCCACCGGCCGGGCCGGCCGCAGCGCCAGGTATGCCGTGGTCACACCGGTGAGCGTGCCGAGGGAGAGCAGGGTGGGACCAACCAGGTCGGCGTCCAGGTCGCCCCCGAACCGCAGTGGTCCTTGTACGCCGACCAGCCCGAGCAGCACCTGGCGCAGCTGTGCACTCAGCGGGTGCGGACCGACCAGCGGGCCGGCCCGGAACCGCAACAACAGCAGCCCGACCAGCACGCTGGCCAGCCCGAGGGCGACAAAGACGCCGAGCGCGCTCCACCTGGTCCGTGGATCGCCGGCGGCGTAGAACTCACCGCGGTAGTGGACCAGTGCCGCCAGCATCGCCGCCGCCACCAGCGCTTCCTCGACGTCGAGGCCCTTGAGGACATGGAGAACCACGCTGGCAGCGAGCAACGCTGCCACCGCGCCCCAGGCCCGCTGCTTCCGCCGGCGCAATCCATGGGCTAGCAACACGAGCAGCAGACCGGTGACCGCGGTCGCCGCGACCGCGGCATGGGTGACCGCGCCCGGCACCACCCGGGTGATCTCCCGGAGCCGCGAGAAGAACTCGGGCGTCACCGCGCTGCCGATGTTCAGCAGCCCGGCCAGCGCACAGAGGTAGCCAGCAGCCGTCGGGACCCAGCGCCGACCAGGGCTGAACCGGGGAGCGCCGGCGAAGCTCCGCTGGCCCGGCCTCGTGGGATGAGTCCGGGAGGCTGCGGCCGTCACCGTCCCAGAATGAGGCTGATCGCCTCGGCCCGGGTGGAGGCGGAGTCCCGGAAAGCTCCCCGGACGGCGCTGGTCACCGTGCGCGAGCCGGGCCGGCGTACGCCGCGCATCGACATGCACAGGTGCTCCGCCTCGATCACCACGATGACGCCGCGCGGCTTGAGGGCATCCCGGAGGGCGTCGGCCACCTGGCTGGTCAGCCGCTCCTGCACCTGCGGCCGCCGGGCGAAGACGTCGACCAGCCGGGCCAGCTTGGACAGCCCGGTGATCTGACCCTGCTCGTTCGGGATGTAGCCGACGTGGGCGACCCCGTGGAAGGGCACCAGATGGTGCTCGCAGCTGCTGAACACCTCGATGTCCTTGACGATCACCATCTCGTCGTGACCGGCGTCGAAGACGGTGCGCAGAACGTCGGCGGGGTCGGTGTGCAGGCCGGCGAAGGTCTCGGCGTAGGCGCGGGCGACCCGGGCCGGCGTGCCGCGGAGGCCGTCGCGGTCCGGGTCCTCGCCGATCGCCACCAGGATCTCGCGTACGGCCGCCTCGACACGGGGGGCGTCGAAGCGGCCCGGCTTGGGCGCGGGCGTACCGGCCGGCGCATCGCCAGCCATCCGGGGCCGGTCGCTAGGAGCCGTCGGGCGGGCCGGTCAGTGGGCCGAGACCCGCAGCGGGGCCGCCCGGGCGGGCCCGGTCCGCTCCAGAGGCCTCCGCGCCCGGCGACGGGATGGGCCGGCTGCCTACGCCGCTGCCGTTGCTGCCCCGGCCGTTACCAGACCCGTTGCCGTTACCCACCAGCTCGCTGACGTCCTTGGGGCCGAGCAGCGCCAGCTCCCGCGGGGTAAGCACCGGCGGCCGGTCAGATGGCAGCCGCTTGCCGAAACCGGTGTAGGAGCCCCGGCTGGGCCGCTTCTCGACGGGGGCGAAGACCTCGAGGACCTCGTCCTTGGACAGCGTTTCCTTGTCCATCAGCCGCAGCACCATCTCGTCCAGTACGTCGCGGTACTCGACCAGGATCTCCCAGGCTTCATCGTGTGCGTTCTCGATCAGCGCCCGAACCTCGACATCGATCTTGGAGGCGACCTCCTCGGAGTAGTCGCGCTGATGCCCCATGTCGCGGCCGAGGAAGACCTCGCCGTTGTTCTGGCCGAACTTCAAGGCCCCCAGCGCATCGCTCATGCCGTACTCGGTGACCATCGACCGGGAGATGGCGCTGGCCTTCTCGATGTCGTTGGCCGCGCCGGTGGTGGGTTCGTGGAAGACGATCTCCTCTGCGGTCCGCCCACCCAGCAGCATGGCCAGCTGGTCGATCATCTCTGACCGGGTGACCAGGAACTTGTCCTCAACGGGCAGGGTCATCGTGTAGCCCAGCGCACGACCGCGCGGCAGGATCGTCACCTTGTGCACGGGGTCGTTGTTCGGGAGCGCGTGGGCCACGAGCGCGTGTCCGCTCTCGTGGTAGGCGATGATCTTCTTTTCCTTCTCCGACATCAGCCGGCTCTTGCGCTCGGGGCCGGCCATCACCCGGTCGATGCTCTCCTCGAGGGTGGCGTTGCTGATCAGCTTCTGGTCGTTACGCGCCGTCAGCAGGGCCGCCTCGTTGATGACGTTCGCGAGGTCGGCACCGGTGAAGCCCGGCGTACGCCGGGCAATGACGTCGAGGTCGACGTCGGGGGCCATCGGCTTGCCCTTGGAGTGCACCCGCAGGATGCCCTTGCGGCCCTCGAGGTCAGGGCGGTCGACGACGATCTGCCGGTCGAAGCGACCGGGGCGCAGCAGGGCGGGGTCCAGGATGTCCGGCCGGTTCGTCGCGGCGATCAGGATCACGCCGCCCTTGACGTCGAAGCCGTCCATCTCGACCAGCAGCTGGTTGAGGGTCTGCTCGCGCTCGTCGTGCCCGCCGCCGAGCCCGGCGCCACGGTGCCGGCCGACGGCGTCGATTTCGTCGACGAAGATGATGGCCGGCGCGTTGGTCTTGGCCTGCTCGAACAGGTCGCGCACCCGGCTGGCGCCGACGCCGACGAACATCTCGACGAAGTCCGACCCGGAGATCGAGTAGAAGGGGACGCCGGCCTCGCCGGCCACCGCCCGCGCCAGCAGGGTCTTGCCGGTACCCGGCGGCCCGTACAGCAGCACACCCTTGGGGATCTTCGCCCCGATCGCCTGGAACTTCGCCGGGTTCTCCAGGAATTCCTTGATCTCCTGGAGCTCCTCGATGGCCTCGTCCACACCGGCCACGTCGGCGAAGGTCGTCTTGGGGGTGTCCTTGGTCACCAGCTTCGCGCGCGACTTGCCGAACTGCATGACCCGGCCGCCGCCACCCTGCATCTGGTTCATGAAGAACAGCAGCAGCAGGACCACGATGCCGATCGGCAGCAGGCTGAACAGGATCGCGACGATCGGGTTGTCGCGGCTGACCTTGACGTCGTAGTTGCGAACGCCGGCCTCGTTCAGCGCCTGCTTGAGCTGTACAGCCCCGTCGGTGACGAACGACGCCTTCTGCTTCGTCCCGTCGTTTCGCACCACCTCGATGCGCTGCTCCTTGTCGAACAGCTGGGCGGACCGCACGTCCCTGGCGGCGATGGCCTGGTCGATCGTGGAGCTGTCGACCTGCTTGAAGCCGCCGTCGCCGCGGAGGAATGTGCTGAACACCAGCAGGGCGAATGCCAGCACGGCCAGCCAGAACAGCGGCCCACGGAAGTAGCGCTTGAGGTTCATCGGCTCCCTCGGAGCGCCGTTCGGCGCGCGCCCCGTCCCTCCTGCCACCTGGTAGCCCCGCCGGCCGGTAGTCGGCGGTGAAGTACGACGGGTCCGACGTTCGATCGCCCGACGGCTGCCGCCGGTACCGTCGACGGTACACCGGCAACTGCCGCACCGCAGCGTCCTGGACGGGTGCCCACAGGGAACCAACGGCCCGGCGGCCGGTGGGATTCCCCGCCGGCGGCGCCGGTCGACGGGGTTACGGCGAGTAGATCTCCGGCCGCAGGGTGCCGACGTAGGGCAGGTTTCGGTAACGCTGGGCGTAGTCGAGGCCGTACCCGACCACGAAGACGTTCGCGATGTCGAAGCCCATGTAGGCCACCGGGACGTCGACCTGGATGGCGTCCGGCTTGCGCAGCAGCGCACACACCTCGAGGGTGGCCGGCCCGCGCGAGCGCAGATACCGGAGCAGCCAGGACAGCGTCAGCCCGGAGTCGATGATGTCCTCGACGACCAGGATGTCGCGGCCGGCGATGTCCCGGTCGAGGTCCTTCAGGATGCGCACGACGCCGGAGGTCGACGTCCCGGACCCGTACGACGAGACGGCCATGAAATCCATCGTCACCGGGATGGTCAACGCCCTCGCCAGGTCGGCCATCACCATGACCGCACCCTTGAGGACCCCGACCATCACCAGCTCCCGGCCGGCGTAGTCGGCGTCGATCGCCGCGGCCAGCTCCTCGACCTTGGCCGCGATCTCCTTCTCCGAGACGAGGACCGACTCGATGTCGTCCTCGAGCCGCCGCCGGTCGAGCACCTTGCCTCCTCACGGGTCGGGCCGGTACGACGAACGTTCGACGTACAGCCTTCCATGGCGGCGTACGGCGGTCAGGTTGCCCGGCAGGGACACCTCGCGCCGCCCCCCCGTCAGCACGGCGTCGACGCCGGCGATGTGCTCGGCGGACACCGCACCGGCCGCCGACCCGGCCGCGCGGACGGCGGCGAGCAGTACCCGCCGGCGTACCGCTGAGGGCAACCGGAACAGCGGGGCCAGCGCCAGCGACCCGTCCGGACCGGTCGCCTCGAGTGCCGCTCGGTCGGCCCAGCCGTCGAGGGCGTCGGCATCCTCGCGCAGCAGCCGGGCGGTGCGAGCCAGCGCCGCCGCGGCGCCCGGCCCGACCGAGCGCTCCAGCGCGGGCAGGGCGTCGGTGCGGACCCGGACCCGGGTGTACGCCGGGTCGGCGTTGTGCGGGTCGTCCCAGACCGGCAGCCGCTGGGCGGCGCAGGCAGCCGCCGTGGTCGTTCGCGGCAGGCCGAGCAACGGTCGCCGGTAGCGACCGGCCACCTCGGCCATGCCGGCCAGCGATCGTGCGCCGGAGCCTCGACCGAGCCCGAGCAGGACGGTCTCGGCCTGGTCGTCGAGCGTGTGGCCGAGGAGTACGGCGGCGGCACCGAGCCGGCTGGCGGCATCCTCCAGCGCGCCGTAACGAGCGGTCCGGGCGGCCGCCTCCGGGCCGCCGGCCGAGCCCACGGTTACGGTCAGCACTTCCACCGGCTCGGCTCCCAGCCCGACCGCCCAGCCGGACACCGCCGCCGCGCGTTCGGCGGAGCCGTCCTGGAGTCGATGGTCGACGGTGAGTACGCCGGCCCGCAGCCCGGCCCGTGGGGCCTCCCACATCAGGGCGGCTGTGAGCGCGACGGAGTCCGTGCCGCCGCTGCAGGCGGCGAGCACCAGGTCACCGGAGCGCAACTCCGCCAGCGACCGGCGCAGCGCGGCCCGGCAGTCCGCGACCGCCGGCGCGAGCCGCATCGCCGGTCAGGCGGACACGGCCGGGCGGACACCGAGGACGCGTTCCATCCAGGCTGCCGGGTCGCGGATCTCGGCCTTGTCCGGCAGCGTGGCCGGCGAGGTCCACACGGTGTTGAACCGCGTCATCCCCACGGCGTCGACCACCGTGCGGACGAAACGGGCGCCCTCGGCGTACTGGGCCATCTTCAGGTCGATGCCGAACAGTCGGCGGATCGCGCGGTCGACCGGACCGTTGGCCTGGCGGCGGCGCTCGAACCGGCGGCGGATCTCGGCCACCGTTGGCACCACATCGGGCCCGACGCCATCCATGACGACGTCGCCGTGGCCCTCGAGCAGGCTCATCACCCCGGTCAGCCGGTCGAGCACCCGCAGCTGCTCCGGCGTCTGCACCGCCTCGAGCAGGCTGACCGACCCCCGGCCGCGCAGGGCATCGCCGACCGCGTTGGACGCGGTGCGGAGCCGCGCCCAGACCGCGGCGGGATCGAGGTCACTGGCGTTGATGTAGGCGGTCATCTCGGCTCGCACGTGCTCGCGCAGCCAGGGCACGCCGGTGAACTGGGTGCGATGGGTCTCCTCGTGCAGGCACACCCAGAGCCGGAAGTCGTGCGGGTCGACGTCGAGCTGACGCTCGGTGGCCAGGATGTTGGGCGCGACCAGGGTCAGCCGGCCGGGCCCCTGGCCGGGCGGGAGGAACAGCTCGTACTGGCCGAGGACGCGGCTGGCAAGGTAGGCCAGGATCGTCCCGACCTGGACTCCGGTCACCCGCGATCCCACCGCGGTGACGACGGCCCCGGCGGTCGGGCCGGTCCGCTTGGCGGCCAGCCGGTCCAGGAGCGGCTCGAGGACCAGCCGGAACCCGTCGACGTTGGCCTGCACCCAGCCTGGACGGTCCACGACGGACACGGACGAGTCGTCGTCGGCGGCCAGGCCGGTGTAGGCCCGCACATGCCCCTGCGCCTGCGCAGCGAGCGAGCGCAGCTCCTCGACCACCGCCGCTGCCTCCTGCGGGCTGACGGCGGGTCCCGGCTTCACCAGCCGGCGGGCGGTACGTACCGCCAGGTCCCAGTCGACGAGGTTGGCACTCATCGGTCCACCGTACGTCGCGTCGGCGGTCGGCTCACCGGCAGCCACAGCCGGCCAATACGGCGGCCAGCCGGTCCAGGGCCCGCTCGGCCCCGCGCCGGTCTGCGGCGAGCGGTGCCACCAGGGCGAAGGCGAGCAGGCTCCCGTCTGCGTCCAGGGTCACCCCGGCGAGCGTGCTCACCCCGGTCAGGGTGCCGGTCTTGGCGCGGACCAGGCCCGAACCGCCGGTGGCCTGCGGTTGGGCGTACCGGTCGACCAACGTGCCGGTCAGCCCGGCGACCGGCAGCCCGGTGAGCACCGGACGCAGCTCGGGGTGACCGGCCGACGCCGCCAGCGTCAGCAGCGAGGTGAGCACCCGGGGCTCGAGCCGGTCCGCCTTCGACAGCCCGCTGCCGTCGTAGAGACGGACCGCCGAGGAGTCGACGCCGAGCGCGGCCACCGCCCTGGCGACGGCGGTCGCACCGCCGGCAAAGGTTCCGGGCAGGCCGCTGCGCACCGCCACCAGCCGGGCCAGCGCCTCGGCGAGGTCGTTGTCGCTGTCGGTGAGCATCCGCTCGACCAGGACAGCGACCGGCGGGGAACGCACCACAGCCAGGGGTACGGCGCCCGCCGGTGCCCGCGCAGCGGTCACCGGCCCCACCACGGTCACGCCGGCTCGGGACAGCAGCCGGCCGAAGAGCCGGCCGGCTGCGAGGGCCGGCTCCGGCGAGCGCGGTCGGGCCCCAGGCCGCAGCCGGCCACCGTCGACCGCCAGTGCGCTCACCCGGGCCACATCGCCGGCGGTGAGGTAACCCGGGGACCAGTCAGGGGCGAGGGCGGGGCCGGAGAACAGGGTGGCGTCGACCCCCAGCCGCACCCGACGTACGCCGGCGGCGACCAGCTCCCGCGCCGCGCCGGTGGCCAGGTCGGCCAGCCGGGCGGATCGCGGGTAGGACGGCGGCGCGCCAGGTCCGGCCAGCGTCGGATCGCCGCCGCCCACGAGCACCAGCGAGTCGGGCTCGTCGCCCGGAACGACGCGGGTCTCCAGCCTGGTGCCCGGCCCGAGCCGCTCCAGCGCGGCCACCGCGGTGAGAATCTTGGCTGTAGAGGCCGGCGGCACGGGGCCGCTCGACCCGGTGGACAGCAACACCCGACCGGAGCCGGCGTCAACCACCACAGCGGCCGACCCACGCCCGAGTGCGGGGTCGCCCAGGGCGGCCGCCAAGGCTGCCCGCAGGCCGGCCGGACCCGGACCCGATCCGGCCACGGCTACCGGCAGCGGCAGGATTGCCGGCACCGAGATCGGGGTGGGTGCCGCATCCCCTGAAGGGGAGGCGGGCGACTCGTTTCCCGTCAGCCCGCGCGCGAGCCCGAGGACGGCTGCGAGCACCGTCGCGGCCCCCACGAGGGCGGTGAGACCGGCGGCGGGCCGTCGGGGCCGCCGCGTCCGCACCCGGCCTCACCGCCTCCCCGGTCCGCCACCCCTGTCGGCGACACTAACGGCAGGTTCGGACAACGCCTGGAGGGCGACTCGTGCAGTTCGACGTGACCGTGGAGATCCCCAAGGGTCAGCGCAACAAGTACGAGATGGACCATCACACCGGCCGCATCCGGCTGGACCGGATGCTGTTCACGGCGACCCGCTATCCGGCCGACTACGGCTTCATCGACGACACCCTCGGTCAGGACGGCGACCCGCTGGACGCGCTGGTGCTGGTGGAGGAGCCCACCTTCCCCGGCTGCCTGATCCGCTGCCGGGCCATCGGGATGTTCCGGATGCGGGACGAGGCCGGCCCGGACGACAAGGTGATCTGCGTGCCCGCGGCGGACCCCCGCATGGAACACCTGCGCGACCTGCGGCACATGCCGGAGTTCGACCGGCTGGAGATCCAGCACTTCTTCGAGACCTACAAGGACCTCGAGCCCGGCAAGTCGGTGGAAGGCGCCACCTGGGTCGGCCGGGTCGATGCCGAGCGGGAGATCACCGAGTCTCGGGATCGCCTCCACGGCGCCGACGTGGGTTCCGGAGCCGGAGGCGGGGATTGAACCCGCGACCTATCGCTTACGAGGCGATTGCTCTGCCACTGAGCTACTCCGGCATGCCACCTGGGGACCGGGCCGGGCAGCGGCGGCGAGTCTACCTTCGGTCAACGGCAGACCGTGTCCCCAGCCGGCGGCCGCAGATCCAGCAGGTAGCGGTTGACGGCGTCATCGACGCACGCGCTGCCCTTTCCGTACGCCGTGTGCCCGTCGCCCTCGAAGGTAACCAGCACGCCTGACTCCAGCTGGCGGGCCAGCGCTTGGGCCCAGACGTACGGCGTCGCCGGATCCCCGCGGGTGCCGACGACCAGGATCGGCGGCGCGCCGGCGGCGCGGACCGGGTGCGGCTGCTCCACCGGGGGGACCGGCCAGTAAGCACAGGTCAAACTGCTGTAAGCCAGCCCGGCGCCGAAGTGCGGGGCGGTCCGGGCGGCCGCTGCGGCCTGGCCGGCGATGGCCGGCAGGGATACCGGCCACGGCCGATCGATGCAGTTGATCGCGGAGTTGGCCTCCAACTGGTTGCTGTAGTGCCCGTTCGGTCCGCGGTCGGCCAGCGAGTCGGCCAACGCGAGCAGCTTCGCGCCGTCTCCCTGCTTGGCCGCGGCCAGAGCCGTCTCCAGCTGCGGCCAGCCGTTCCCCGGGCTGTAGAGGCCGGCGGCGAGTCCGAACAGGGCAGGCCCGGGACCCAGCCGACGGTTACCGCCGCCCGGGAGCGGCGAGCGCTCGATGGTGGCGAGCAGGGAGTCCAGCCCGGCCGTAGCTGCGGTCGGCGAGGAGCCGAGCGGACAGCCGCCGTCGCGCACGCAGGTCGTCAGGAAACTCCGCAGGTTGGCCTCGAAGCCCACCGCCTGCCCGGCGTTGAGCTGCCCACCGGCCAACGTCGGGTCGAGGGCTCCGTCCAGCACCAGCGCCCGGATCCGGCCGGGGAACAGCTCGGCGTACTTCGCCCCCAGATAGGTGCCGTAGGACTTGCCCAGATAGGTCAGCTTGGCATCGCCCAGCGCCGCCCGGAGCACATCGAGATCGCGGGCCGTGTCGAGAGTGCCGACGTGTGCCAGCAGGTCGCCGTTCCTGGCTTGGCAGGCCGCCGCGAAATGCCTGCTCACGGCGATCAGACGCGCGGTTTCGGCGGGCGTACGCGGCACCGCCGGGGTGCTGACGAGGGCGTCGAGCTCCGGGTCGGTCAGGCAGCGCACCGGCGTACTGCGGGCCACCCCGCGCGGATCGAAGCCCACGACGTCGAACCGGGCGCGGACCTTCACGGGGAACAGGTACCTGGAATAGCGACCGTAGTCGACGCCGGAACCGCCGGGACCGCCCGGGTTGATCACCAGCGAACCGATCCGGCCACCTGGACCCGAGGCCGGCAACCGGATCAGCGCGATGCCGATCTGGCGGCCGGTCGGCCGGGCGTAGTCGAGCGGGACGCGCATCGTTGCGCAGGAGAAGCCGCCGTCACAGGCCTTCCAGGCCAACCGCTGCCGGTAGTACGCCGGCGAGGCCGAAGCGCCGGCCGTCGCCGAGGCGGTGGGCGAGGGAGCCGGCCCCGATCCGCCCGGACTCCGGTCCGGGCGGCCGGCGGACAGCGTACCGCTGCACGCCGCGATCAGTGCCGCCGCGAGCAGCAGCCCCGAACTTCTCCCAAGGCGGCTGGGCAGCACTGCTGAAGCGCTGCCCATGAACGCCAGGTTACCCCCCCACCCAGGCCCGGAGCAGGCAATTCAGCCGGCCCGCAGCCGCAGGGTCATCGCCTCCACCGCCAGCAGTGGTGGCACGTTGGCGTCGATAGCCGTCCGGCAGGTGAAGGTCGCCTCGATCCGCCGCAGCGTGGCCACCGGCGTCGAAGCAGCCGCCAGCCGGGACACCTCCTCGCGGAGGTCTGCGTTGATCAACGGAACGGCCGCCCCGACCTGGACCATCAGTACGTCGCGGTAGAAGGCGGCCAGGTCGGCCAGCGCCCGGTCCAGGGCGTCGCGCTGGCTACGGGTGCCGCGCGACTTCTGCCGCCGCTCCAGACCCTTCATCGCCCCTGCGGTGCCGCGCGGCATTCCCTTACCTGTGCCGGTTCCGGTGCGGGTGCCGGTGCTGGTGGCGCCGCCGCCGAGGGATTCCCGCAGCGCGCTGGTCTCGGCCGCATCGCGTAGGGCGGTCGCCGCGGTCGCCTCCTCCGTGGTGGCCGCGACCAGGTTCTCGGCGGCGACGAAGCACGCCGGCACCGAACCGACTACAGCTGGCAGCGCGAGCACCTCCCGGCGGCGGCGTTGTGCCTCCGGGTCACGAGCCAGCCGGCGGGCCCGGCCGACATGACCCTGCGACGCCCGAGCGGCGAAGGCGGCGACCTCGGGGGTGACGCCGTCGCGGCGCTCCAGTACCGCCGCGACCGCCGCAGCCGGCGGCGTCCGCAACGCGACCAGCCGGCAACGCGATCGGATGGTCGGCGGCAGGTCGTCGGCAGCCGGCGCGCAAAGCACGAGAACGCCGCGCGGCGGCGGCTCTTCGAGGATCTTGAGCAATGTGTTGGCGGTGCGCTCCTCCAGCCGGTCGGCGTCCTCGACGACGACGACCCGCCACGGACCGACCATCGGGGCCGAGGAGCAGCGACGGACGATGTCCCGCGCTTCCTCCACGAGGATGTGCAGGCCCTCCGGTACGACGAAGTCCACGTCGGCGTGGGTGCCGGCCGCAACCGTGTGGCAGGCGGCGCAGGCGGCGCACCCGCCGAGCGGACACTCCAGCGCGGCGGCGAAGGCGCGCGCGGCGACCGAGCGCCCTGAACCCGGCGGACCGGTGAGGAGCCAGGCGTGGGTCATGCCGGGGCCACCCACGGCGGCGGCGGCGGCGGCCGCCCGCAGCACCTCGACGACCGGCTCCTGGCCGATCAGCTCGGCGAAGACGCTCATGCGCGGGGTGTGGGTAGCACCCCGGAGCCACGGGGGGTCGCGCCGGTCCCCGCGCGGACGGGCGGAGCCGGCAGCCGGCCGGAGAGCCCGTCGCGCACCAGCTGATGGATGGATTCCGGCGGCAACGCCGAGTCGACGACGAGATAGCGCTTGGGCTCGCGCTCCGCGAGGGCGACGAACTCCCGACGTACCCGATCATGGAAGTCCGCGGGCTCACGCTCGATCCGGTCGGCGGGCTCCGGCCGGCGGGCCCGGCCGACTTCGGGGGCCACGTCGAGCAGCACCGTGAGGTCGGGGACCAGCCCGCCGGAGGCCCATCGGGAGATCCGCCGTAGCTCGCCGGCCGGCAGGTGGCGCCCGGCGCCCTGGTAGGCGAGCGAGGAGTCGACGTAGCGGTCGGATACCACGACGGCCCCCCGGTCCAGCGCCGGCCGGATCACGGTGTCGACGTGCTCGGCCCGGTCGGCGGCGTAGAGCAGCGCCTCCGTCCGCGGTGAGGGGCCGGCGGCGGTTGGTGTGAGCAGCAGCTCGCGCAACCGGGAGCCGATCCCGGTCGCACCCGGCTCGCGGGTGGCCACCACGTCGTACCCCTGGTCCCGCAGCCAGTCGTCGAGCAGCCGCACCTGGGTCGACTTGCCCGCACCCTCGCCACCCTCGAAGGCAACGAACAACCCCACGCCGGGTGCCCGCGGCGGGCGATGCGAGGGCATCTCATGGCGCAGCGAGGCCATCAGGTCCGAGCGAAGGGACACACCCCGCCGGTCGTCCATCTGGCGGTATGACATGAACCCGGTGGCCGCTGCGAGCAGGCCGCCGACGAAGAGCACCACCGACACGCCATCCAGCCGGACGTTCAGCCGGCCCAGATGGGCGACGTGCACGCCGATCGCGCCGGCGGCGAACGGCGCGAGCGCGAGCACCACGAGCAAATCGATGCGCACCAGGGACTGCACCAAGGCGAAGGTCCGCCCACGGACGTCGTCGGCCACCTCCAGTCCGAGCAGCGTGTACCCCACCACCCACGCGATGCCGGCAAAGGCGCCGATCAGCACGACGGCGACCAGCGCCAGCACCAGGTTCGGCAGGATCGCGTTGACCGACAGCGAGATCCCCGCGCCGAGGATGGCCAGTCCGAACAGCCGCCGGCGGCTGAAGTCCACGAGCAGCCGCGGACCGACGAACATCCCGCCGGCCAGCCCCAGGAAGACCGAGCCGAAGAGCACGCCGTACGCCGCATTCCCGCCGCCCAGATTGGCGGTGAACTGCTTGCCGAGCGCCACGACGGCGCCGCCGGCGGCGAAGGCACCGACGATGCCGAGCACCAGCCCCCGGATCATCGGGGTGTTGCCGACGAACCGCCACCCCTCGGTGATCGAGCGGATCACGCCGGGCTCGGCGACCGCCCCCTCCGCCACCGGACTGGACCGGCGGGCCCTGCCGATCTCGCGCAGCCGGAAGATCGTGTACGCGGAGAAGAGAAAGGTCACCCCGTCGAAGTAGAGCGCCAGATCGACGGAGTTGGTGCGGAAGAACGCGATTCCTGCCGCCAGCACGCTGTTGAGCAGGGACAGCACGAAGAAGACGGCGGCCGCGACGGGAGCCGAGCCGTACGTCGTCAGCAGGCTGACCTGGTTCGCCGCCTGCAGCCGCTCGCGCGGCAGCAGGTTGGGTACCGACGCCTCCTTGGCAGGGATCCAGAACAGGCTGACCGACTCGATCACGAACGAGGCGATCAGCAGCCAGATCAGCGAGCGGACGATCGGGATGGAGATGTAGAAGCCGGCCCTGATCAGGTCGGCCACCACCATGGTTACCCGGCGGTTCAGCCGATCGGCCATCGCACCGGCCAGCGGTCCGAGCAACACCGCCGGCAGCAGCCGGATGAACAGCACGCCCCCGATGGCGTAGTTCTGGGCGGCGAAGCCGGTGGACAGCTCCGCGGCCAGCGCGGTGGTGGCGAGCAGGCCGAGCCAGTCGCCCAGGCTGGACACCGACAGCGCGATCCACAACCGCCGGAACGGCGCGATCTGCAGTACGCCGCGCAGGTCGGTCAGCTCTTGGGGCGCCGCCACGACGGCCGGCACTTCGGTGGCCGCCAGCGCCCCACCGCTGGACGCCGCGTCGACCGGACCGGCGCCGGGCGAGCGGCCGGCTGGCTCCGCACCCGTCATGGCGATACAAGCTCCCGTGGACGCGGCCGTCGGCCGCCGTACAGGGGGAGCGACCGGCTCGAACGAACTCTACAAGGTGCTATTCGACGGATCGACCAGCGTTTCCGGGAGTCCGAATCGTTGTGGCAGGTCCTTGTCGAGGAAGCGGGTTATGGCGCTGATCCGGTTCCCCGAGACGGTGAGAACGAGCAGTCCGGTGGGCTGCCAGATCGGCTTCCCGGCACCGGCGACGTAGCAGCCGAACGCGGGCTGGCCGTTGGCGCGGGTGGGCAGCAGCCGAAGTCGACGGGGCCGGCGCCAGGAGGCGCTGGCCGCGAGAAAGGCAGCGATCGCTGCCGACCCGTGGTATTCGTGGGGAGCGGGCGGCATGGCCAGCCACGCGTCGTCGGTCAGGAGGGCGATGACGCCGTCTATGTCGTCGGCGGTGAATGCGTCGGCGAAGCGACGCGCAAGGTCCCGTTCCTGTGCCGAGCCGGGTAGCGGCGTCCGCTCGAGGTCCATGTCGCACCCGTGTCGGTCGAGTGACGCACGGGCGCGTTGCAGAGCACCCTTGATCGCGGTCTGGCTGGTTCCAAGCATGGCCGCGACCTCTGCGGTGGAGTAGCCGAGCACGTCGCGCAGCAGCAGAATCGCCGCCTGACGTGGCGGAACGTGCTGCAGCCCCGCGATGAACGCCAGCTCGATCGCCTCGCGAGCCTGGAAGCGGGAATCCGGCCCCGGTGCGCTGTCCGGGATCTGCTCGAGCAGCGTGACCGGGTAAGGCTGCAACCAGGTGGGTTCGCCACGGCGGGTGGGTTCGGGCGGATCGAAAGGGGTGCCGGCTCGGGTGGCCGCCGCCGCCTGGTATCGCGACGCAGGTTCAGGCACCGGTTTGTCGCGATCCGGTACAGCCACGCACGCAGCGAGACGCGGCCCTGGAAACCGGCCAGGCCGCGCCAGGACGCGATCAACGTCTCCTGCAGGACGTCCTCGGCGTCGGTCAGCGATCCGAGCATCCGGTAGCAGTGCAGCTGCAGCTCGGGAAGGTACGGGGCGGTGACCTCACGAAAGGCCTGGGAATCTCCTGCCCGCGCCCGCTCGAGCGCGGCCTGGCTCACCGGCGCATCCTCCTCTTCCTTCCAGGGAGTTTCGACCTCCTGGGAATCCATCCGGCCGGGACCGTTCCGTCTCGCCAGCGGGCGGTGTCTCAACAACTACAGAGACCATCACCACCCTTCGGAGGGAGCACCATGACAGCGAAGAGCAGCCTGGCCCTGGACACCGCTCTGGCGTACCACCGGGCCTGGACCAGCCACGACTTCGACCAGGCCATGATTCATGTCGCCGGTGACATCGTCTGCGACGCACCGGCGGGACGCGTCGAAGGTGTTGAAGCGTTCCGCGCGTTCATGGGGCCCTTCGCGCAGATCCTCACTAGCTCGAACCTCATCGCCGCGTTCGGTGACGATAAGACCGCGCTGCTGATGTACGACACCGAAACCATCCCGGTCAGGAACGCCCCCGGTGCCGAATGCCTGACCGTGCTGGACAACAAGATCACCCACATCCGGATCGTGTTCGATCAGGTGCCGTTCGAGGCCGCCCGACGGGCGCCGGCCGGCTGAGAGAGGCAAGCGGTCGGCGAATGCGGCACCGTCAACCGTGGCCCGTGTTCAACCCGCTATGCGTTTGGCGGGACGCGGCTTCCGCGCCGGCGCCGTACGCCGGGCCTTGGCCTTTACCTTGGGTTGCGCCGGACCGCGGGCGCGCCGCTCGGCGAGCAGCTCGGCCCCCCGCTCGTCCGTGAGGCCCTCGATGTCGTCGCCCTTGCGCAAGCTGGCGTTCGTCTCGCCGTCGGTGACGTAGGGGCCGAACCGCCCCTCGCGGATGACCATCGGCTTGCCGGTCACCGGGTCGGCGCCCAGATCGCGCAGCGGCGTGGCGGCGGTGCGCTGGCCGCGCCGGGTCTTCGGTGCGGCCAAGATAGCCAGCGCCTCTTCGAGCGAGACGGTGAACAGCTGGTCCTCGCTGGTGAGTGAGCGGAAGTCGCCCCCCTTCTTGACGTACGGCCCGTAGCGACCGTTGCCGGCAACCACCTCTTCGCCGTCGGCCGGGTCCGGCCCGAGAACCCGCGGCAGCCGGAGCAGCGGCAGAGCCTCCTCGAGCGTGACCGTCTCGAGTGACATGCTCGACAGCAGGGACGCCGTACGGGAGCTGTCGCCGTCGGTGCCCACCGAGGTGACGTACGGGCCGTAGCGACCGGCCTTGGCCAGCACCTCGGCACCGGTCGCCGGGTCGGTCCCCAGGAGCCGGTCGCCGCTGGGCGCCGACAGCAACTCCTGCGCCGCCGACACGGTCAGCTCGTCCGGCAGAACGTCCTCGGGGAGGCTGACGCGGTCGTCGCCGCGCTGCAGGTAGGGCCCGTAACGGCCGACCCGCACCACGATGTCGTTGCCATCGTCGTCGATTCCGATCGGGATGGAGTTGACCTCGCGGGCGTCGATCTCGCCGAGTCGGTCGCCAACCATCGCCTTGAGGCCACCGGCCCGGGCGATGCCGCCCTCGCGGCCGTCGGGCGAGCCGAACCAGAACCGGCTGAGCCAGCCGGTCGAGTCCCCCTCGCCGGCCGCGATCGCGTCGAGATCGTCCTCGAGGGAGGCGGTGAACGCGTAGTCGACCAGCCGCCCGAAGTGCCGCTCGAGCAGCCCGACGACCGCAAAGGCAGTGAACGAGGGAACCAGCGCGGTGCCCTTCTTGAACACGTAGCCGCGGTCCTGGATGGTGCCCAGGATCGCGGCGTACGTCGAGGGACGCCCGACCCCCAACTCCTCCAGCCGCTTGACCAGGCTGGCCTCGGTGAATCTGGCCGGTGGCGACGTGGTGTGGCCACGCGGCCGCAGGCTGGTGGCGCTGAGCCGGTCGCCGACCGCCACCGGCGGCAGCCGGCGCTCCCGGTCCTCGAGGTCGGCATCCGGATCGTCGCTGCCCTCGACGTAGGCCCGCAGGAAGCCGGGAAAATCGATCACCTTGCCGGCCGCCGCGAACTCGGCGTCCTCGCCGCCCGGCCCGGTGGCTCCGAGCCGCACCGACACCGAGGAGCCGGTGGCATCGGCCATCTGGCTGGCCACCGTCCGTTGCCAGATCAGCTCGTAGAGCCGCAACTCGTCACCGGACAGGGAACCGGCCAGCTCGGCCGGCGTACGGAAGGAGTCGCCCGAGGGCCGGATCGCCTCATGTGCCTCCTGGGCGTTCTTCACCTTCTTCTCGTAACGGCGCGGCGCGTCGGGCACGTACCGAGGTCCGTAGAGGCGGCGGGCGGACTCCCTCGCCGCCGCCAGCGCCGTCTCCGACAGCGTGGTCGAGTCGGTGCGCATGTAGGTGATGTAGCCGCTCTCGTACAGCCGCTGCGCCACCCGCATCGCCGTCGCGCTGGTGAGGCGCAGCTTGCGGGCCGCTTCCTGCTGCAGGGTCGAGGTCATGAACGGCGGGTACGGCGACCGCCGGTAGGGCCTGCGCTCCACCGATCGGACCGCGAAGTCGGCGGCACCCAGGCCGGTCGCGAGCGCGCCGGTGCGGGCTTCGTCCAGAACCAGCGCCCCGCTTGCCGGCCGGAGCGCGCCGTCGTCGCCGAAGTCCCGCCCGGTGGCGACCCGCTGCCCGTCCAGCGCGACCAGGGCGGCGCTCAACGTGCGGGGGTCCGCCGGGTCGGCCGGCTCGCGGCCGGAGTCGAAGAGGCCCTCGACGTCCCAGTAGCCGGCACTGCGGAAAGCCATCCGGGCCCGCTCGCGCTCGACCAGTATCCGGGTCGCTACCGACTGGACCCGGCCGGCCGACAGCTTGGGCATGACCTTCTTCCACAGCACCGGTGAGACCTCGTAGCCGTAGAGCCGGTCCAGGATGCGCCGGGTCTCCTGGGCATCCACCAGTGAGCGGTTCAACTCCCGCGGCGACTCGACCGCCGAGCGGATGGCCGCCGCCGTGATCTCGTGGAACACCATCCGGCGCACCGGAACCTTGGGATCGAGCACCTCGAGCAGGTGCCAGGCGATGGCCTCGCCCTCCCGGTCCTCGTCCGTGGCCAGGTAGAGCTCCGCTGCTCCCTTGAGCAGTGCCTTCAGCTTGGCCACCTGGCTCTTCTTGTCGGGGCTGACGACGTAGAGCGGGGTGAAACCGTGGTCGACATCGACGCCCAGGCGCGCCCATGGCTGACCCTTGTGGCTCGCCGGCACGTCGGCGGCGCTGCGCGGGAGGTCGCGAATGTGACCGATGCTCGACTCGACGACGTAGCCGGGTCCCAGATAACCCGCGATGGTGCGGGCCTTGGCTGGTGACTCGACGACGACCAGCCGTCGCCGGCCGTCGGTGGTCTCGCCAGCGGTCGCCACGCTTCTCCTCATCGATGCGATCGGGGGCTGGGTCAAGCCGAGTGTGGCCACGGTCGGGGCAGCGGTGTCAACCGCGACCCGGCGCGGACTGTGGGCGCCGCACCCCCACCGGCCAGTCCGCCGGCCCGGAGCCGGCCGGCGGAGCACCCACCAGCTCGCGCAGCCTGGTGAGCCGGCGGGCGCCCAGCACCCGGTACGCCGGACCGTCGGCACGCGGCCCGAGCAGGATCCCGGGCACGCCGGCGCCGTCCAGGCGCAGACCGGCCGGCGGTCGCTTGGCCGCGCCGGCCGTCCACCGCTGCGCAAGCGGGGTGAGCTCGGCCGCGAACGGCGTCCGCACCACGGTGGCGCGCCGACCGCCGCTCGACCCGACCTCTGCGGCCAGTCCGAGCGCGGCCAGCTCCGTGATCAGCGCGGTCACCCGCCATTCCGCCGGATCGACGAGTAGGACGCTGACCCGTGCGGTGGCACCGCGGCGTACAACCTGGCCGGGCCCGGCCAGCAGCCCTTCCAGGTCGGCGTACGCCGGTGGCCGCGTACCTGCCGAGAAGAACGACAGCTGCCCGGACACCGGCGTCAGGCAGTGACCCGGTCCACGCCGACCCGGGCGCCCTCGGTCACGTCGGCACCGGCAACCGGGCGCCGCTTGGAGTAGAGCACCGCCAGCGCGATCACAGCCGCTGCACCCAGCGCGATGAGCAGCCGCAACGTGGTGTTCTTGTCGGCGCCGGTCGCGTAGCGCACCACGCTCGGGGCGATCAAGAGCGCCACCAGGTTCATCACCTTGAGCAGCGGGTTCAGGGCCGGCCCGGCGGTGTCCTTGAAGGGGTCGCCCACCGTGTCTCCGATGACCGTGGCCTCGTGCGCCTTGGACCCCTTGCCGCCGTGCACGCCCTCCTCGACGAGCTTCTTGGCGTTGTCCCAGGCGCCGCCGGAGTTGGACAGGAACACCGCCATCAGGACGCCGGACGCGATCGCGCCGGCCAGGAAGGCACCCAGCGGCGCGTAGCCGAGGCCGAATCCGACCGCTACCGGGGCGAGGATCGCCAGCAGCCCGGGGGTCACGAGCTCGCGCAGCGAGTCACGGGTGCAGATGTCGACGACCCGGCCGTAGTCGGGCTTCTCCGTGTAGTCCATGATCCCCGGATGCTCGCGGAACTGCTTTCGCACCTCGAAGACCACCCGGCCGGCGGCCCGGGACACCGCGTTGATCGCCAGTCCGGAGAACAAGAAGACCACCGCGGCGCCGATGATCAGGCCCACCAGCAGGTTCGGCTTGTCGATCGACAGCGAGAACGAGTCGGCCAGGTTGCTCGGCAGCGCGTCCTCGACCGCCGTACGGAAGGAACCGAACAGTGCGGTGGCGGCCAGCACGGCTGTCGCGATCGCGATGCCCTTGGTGATCGCCTTGGTGGTGTTTCCCACGGCGTCGAGCGAGGCCATGATCTCGTCCGCCTCGTGACCGAGGCCACCGGACATCTCGGCGATGCCGTGTGCGTTGTCCGACACCGGGCCGTAGGTGTCCATCGACACGATGACACCGACCGTGGTGAGCAGCCCGGTACCGGCCAGAGCGACCGCGAACAGCGCCACGACGACCGAGCTGCCGCCCAGGAGGAAGGCGCCGTAGACCGCCGCGCCGATGAGCAGGGCCGAGTAGACCGCGCTCTCGAGGCCGACCGAGATTCCCGCCAGGATCGTCGTGGCCGCGCCGGTCAGCGACGACCGGGCGATGTCCTTGACCGGCTTGCGGGTGGTTTCGGTGAAGTAGCCGGTGAGGAGCTGGATGGCGCTGGCCAGCACCAGCCCGATCAGCACCGCACCGATCGCGATCAGCCTCGGGTTGCCGTTGGCGCCGGCCGCTACCCCACCGGGGAAGCCCTCGAACGACGAAGGCAGGTAGGCGAACGCCGCGACCGCGACCAGCACGGCCGAGATGACGGCGGAGAGGAAGAAGCCGCGGTTGATGGCGGCCATGCCGTTGCGGTCGCGATCGCGTGGGGCCACCGCGAAGATGCCGATGATGGCGGTGAGGACTCCGATCGCCGGCACGATGAGCGGGAACACCAGCCCGTGGAAGCCGAACGCGGCCTTACCCAGGATCAGCGCGGCGACCAGGGTCACCGCGTAGGACTCGAAGAGGTCGGCGGCCATGCCGGCGCAGTCACCCACGTTGTCACCGACGTTGTCGGCGATGGTGGCGGCGTTGCGCGGGTCGTCCTCGGGGATGCCCTGCTCGACCTTGCCGACCAGGTCGGCGCCGACGTCGGCGGCCTTGGTGAAGATGCCGCCGCCGACTCGCATGAACATCGCCAGCAGCGCCCCGCCCAGGCCGAACCCCTCGAGCACCTCCGGCGCGTTGTCGTTGTAGATGAGCACGACGCCGGCGGCCCCGAGCAGGCCGAGCCCCACGGTGAACATGCCGGCGACCCCGCCGGTGCGGAAGGCGATCCGCAGCGCCCGCTTGATGCCGGCGGACTGGGCGGCGGCGGCCACCCGGACGTTGCCGCGCACCGCCAGGCTCATGCCCACGAAGCCGACCAGCCCGGAGAAGACGGCGCCCACCACGAAGGCCACCGAGCGCCCGATCCGGACGTCCCCGTTGTGCGCCGGTAGCAGCAGCAGGACGAAGAACACCCCGACGACGAAGGCGGAGAGGGTGAGGAACTGCCGGCGCAGGTAGGCCTCTGCCCCGACCTGGATGGCACGGGCGATCTCCACCATCTTCGCGCTGCCCTCGCTGGCCGCGAGCACCTCACGTACCAGGCCCAGGGCGACGAAGAGCGCCAGTACGGCTACCGCGGCGACGACGACGACGAGCGCGTAGTCGCCGCCGCCGACATGGGTGGCCGGCCCCGCGGCGACGACGAGGGTGACCCCGGGCATGCATCCTCCTTGATCAGCGCCATGGCCCGGTGCAGACATCGGCGGGACCGGGCTGCACCACGGCAGCCGGGCACGGCGACAAGCCGTTACATCGGAATGATGAGCCGCCCGGCGGGGCGAGTGTACGGGATGGGGGCACCGCGGCGGCCTGTGCGGCCTTCCGGCACGGCTTCAACTGCCCCGGGTAGCCCCCCGTCAGTCGGTCGCGGCAACCGCTTCCGCTACCGAGGAGTGGATCGGGAACACCTTGGTCAGGCCGGTGATCCGGAAGATCTTGAGAATGCGCTCCTGGGTACAGACCAGCCGGAGCGAGCCGTCGTGGGCCCGGACCCGCTTGAGCCCTCCCACCAGCACGCCGAGCCCGGTCGAGTCCAGGAAGTCGACGCTCTCCATGTCGACGACGAGGTGATAGCTCCCGGCGGAGACCAGGTCGATCAGCTGTTCACGCAGCTTGGGGGCGGTGTAGACGTCGATCTCGCCGCCGACGACCACGATGGTGCGGTCGCCCTCGGTCCTGGTCGACAGGGACAGGTCCACGCTTCTCCTCCAGCGGCGTAGCCGGTTACCGGCTGGTTGCGGCTAGATCTAATCATGCACGGGGTTCGGCGCCGCCGCGATGTCGGACGCCGGTGCCAGACTCGGAACCCGTGCCGACCTCCATCGCACCGGCCGCCCGACCGGAGTTCACCGCCAGCGGTACGCCGCTCGGTCGGCTGCTCCGCGACCCGGGCCGGCGCAGCCGGCTCACCCACGTCGAGTCGGTACCGGCCCGGCCCGGCCGCACGGCGGAGTGGCCGGTCTGGGTGCCGCCGGTGATCATCGATCGGCTGACGCTGGCCGGCATCCCGGCGCCGTGGGAGCACCAGGTGGCGGCGGCCGAGCTGGCCGCGGCCGGGCGCTCTGTCGTGCTGGCCACCGGCACCGCCTCCGGAAAGTCCCTTGGCTACCTGCTGCCGGTGCTGGCAGGCCTCGTGGAGGGGGACGCCTCGACCGCGCTCTACCTGGCCCCGACCAAAGCGCTCGCGGCCGACCAGCTCCGCGCCGTACGCCGGCTCGACCTGACAGCGGTGCGGGTCGCCACCTTTGACGGCGACACCCCGTCGGCTGAGCGGGACTGGGTGCGCGCGCACGCCAATCTCGTGTTGACCAACCCGGACATGCTGCACCGGGGCCTGCTGCCGGGCCACGCCCGCTGGGCGACCTACCTGCGCCGGCTGCGGTACGTCGTGGTAGACGAGTGCCACGGCTACCGGGGGATGTTCGGCTCGCACGTGGCCCAGGTGATCCGGCGGCTGCGGCGGCTGTGTGAGCACTACGGTTCGAGCCCTACCTTCGTGCTCGCCTCCGCCACCGTGTCGGACCCGGCCACCTCCGCCGGCCGGCTGGTTGGGGTACCCGTGGACGCGGTGACCGAAGACGCCGCGCCGCGGGCGGCCGCGGACTTCGCCCTCTGGGAACCGCCCCTGCTCGACATCGCCGACGGGTCCGGTGGACCGGTACGCCGGTCCGCGGTCGCCGAGGCGGCCGACCTGCTCGCCGACCTGATCGTCGACGGATCCCGCACGCTGGCCTTCGTCCGCTCCCGCCGCGCGGCCGAGGCGATGGCGCTGGCCGCCCGACGGGCGCTGCTCGAGGCGGCACCCGAGCTGGCCCACCGGGTGGCGGCGTACCGGGCGGGTTACCTCCCCGAGGAGCGGCGGGCGCTCGAGGCGGCCCTGCAGCGGGGAGACCTGCTCGGGCTGGCCGCCACCTCAGCCCTGGAGTTGGGTGTCGACGTGGCCGGCCTCGACGCGGTGGTGATCGCGGGCTTTCCCGGCCGGGTGGCCTCGGTGTGGCAGCAGGCCGGCAGGGCTGGCCGCGGCGGGCGACCGGCACTCGCCGTACTCGTCGCCTCCGACGACCCGCTCGACACCTACCTGGTGCACCATCCCGAGGCGCTGTTCGGCCGGCCGGTGGAGGCCACCGTCCTCGACCCCGACAACCCCTACGTCCTCCGTCCCCACCTGTGCGCCGCCGCGGCCGAGCTCCCGCTGACCGACGCCGACCTGGACCGCTTCGGGCCGGCGACGGCGCAGGTGCTGGCAGGCCTGGTCGAGCACGGCATGCTCCGCCGCCGGCCGGCTGGCTGGTTCTGGACCCGACGCGAGCGGGCCTGCGACCTCGCCGACATCCGGGGCATCGGCGGCCCGCCGGTTCGGCTGGTGGAGACCCCGACCGGCAGGCTGCTCGGCACCGTGGACGGCGCGGCCGCCCACTCGACGGTGCACGACGGCGCGGTCTATCTCCACCAGGGCGACTCCTACGTCGTTGCCTCCCTCGACCTTGCCGACGGCGTCGCGCTGTTGGAACGCGACGAACCCGACTACTTCACCTCCGCGCGCGACCGCACCGACATCGCCGTGGTCGAGAGCCTGGAGGTCGACGCTCATCGGCTGGCGGCGCTGCACTTCGGCACGGTCGATGTCACCAGTCAGGTCGTCGGATACCTGCGGCGCCGGTTGCTCACCGGAGAGATCGTCGCGGAGGTCCCGCTGGAGCTGCCGACGCGCCAGTTGCGCACCCGGGCGGTCTGGTGGACGGCCAGCCCAGTGCTGTTGGAACGCGCCGGCCTGGAGTGGGCGGACGTGGCGGGTGCCGCACACGCGGCCGAACACGCCTCGATCGGCCTGCTGCCGCTCTTTGCCACCTGCGACCGCTGGGACATCGGGGGGGTCTCAACCGCCATGCACCTCGACACCGGCCGCGCAACGGTATTTGTCTACGACGGCTGCCCGGGCGGTGCCGGCTTCGCCGAGCGTGGCTACCGTGCGGGCCGATCCTGGCTGTCCGCCACGCTGGCCGCGATCGTTGCCTGCAACTGCGATTCGGGATGCCCGTCCTGCGTCCAGTCGCCCAAGTGCGGCAACGGCAACTTTCCCCTGGACAAGGCGGGGGCCGGCCGGCTGCTCCGCGCGTTGCTCGCGGAGCTTGGGCCGCCGGCGGGGTAGCTCGGCGGATGATCGGGTATCTCGATCCCGACGGGCGCCGCCCCACTGGCTGCTGCCCTCTAACGAAAGGGGACCCGATGGCGGTTCTCGGGCTGCTGCTGATGGTTGCCGCCGGCGTGCTGACTGCCGGCGTCCTGCTGAGCAACACCAACCAGATCTCGGCCGAAGCGTTCGGAGTCACGCTCTCCAACGTCTCCGTCGGCGGTATTTTCGCCGCCGGTGCGGTGACCGCGCTGGTGTTCGCGCTCGGCCTGTGGATGCTGCTGCAAGGCATGCGCCGGGCTCGCCGGCGCCGCCTCGAACGCCGCGAGATCGTTCGTGACACGCGGGACCAGACGGCGTCGCTGGCCGCCGAGAAGGACCGGCTGGAAAAGGAGCTGGAGGCCGAGCGTGGTCGCCGCGCCAACACCGCGCCGATGGTCAACGAGCGAGCCGTGGTGGAGCGCGAGCCGGTGGTGGAGGACACCGCTGCCGGTCCAACCGACGGCAGCGAGCGCGCCAGCGACCGACCGCGGCCTTTCCGCCGCTGATCCGCCGCCCCGACCGGGCTGAGCCGGCCCGGCCCGGGACCGAGCCGTGACCGGGGGAAACCGGCCAAGGAGGCCTGTCGTAGGCAGCCTCACCACCACCTCCGCCGTCGCGTCGGCCAACGCGCAACTCACCAGGGTGGCTCCGCCGGCGGCGGCCACCCGGCCGGCTCTGGCGCAGGCGGCCGCGCGTCCCTGCAAGGCGGCGTCGGCCGCGGCGAGGGCGGCCAGGTCCGCCGCCGCTTCGGCACGGTGCCGGGTCAGCACCGCAGCGCTCAACAGGGTGGCCACCAGGCCGGCAGCCAGCACGACAGCGCTCGCGATCAGCACCCAGACGGTGGCCGAGCCGGACTCGGCCTCCGGCTCAGGTCGGAGAATCTCGTCGTACCGGGGCGCGGATGTCACGGCATGGCTCCGGGAATGGCGGCCTCCACCGCGGCGCTCGCCGTGGCCGAGACGTGCAGGGCTGCGGCCCGGTGCGCCAGCGGCCCGAGTGGCGATACCGCTGCTGACACCGACACGCGGACCAGACCCGCGTCGCGACTGACCTTGACGACCGCCCTGGCCGGAGCGGCTCGACGAGCGGTGGCGAGCACGAGGTCGGCGGGCTCACCGCGGGCGGCAGTCCGGGCGCCTTCACGCGCGGCGTCGATACAGCGGACCTGCGCGGCTCCGGCGCCCACGCCCCACAATGCGGCCGACAGGATGACGAGTAGTGCGGGCAGCGCCACCACCAACTCGGCGGTTACCGCCCCGTGCTCTCGAGATGTCCACCGGATTCTTCCCATTGCGTCCCCTCCCCCAAGAAGGAAGCGCTCCGGCCGCGCGGTAGCGCGGCCGGAGCCGACCGTCAGAACAGCTTGAGCGCCTTCGCGATGACATTGGTCACCAGCGAGATCACCTCCGAGCTGGTCAGGATCTTGTAGAGCACACCGGCGAAACCGCACGCCGCCACGGTGCCGACGGCGTACTCCGCGGTGGTCATGCCGGCCTCGGGCCGACGCAGGACGGCGTTCACACGACGCATGGGACTGACCTCCTCGCAGTGCCGGCAGGCGGCCGGCTCGACGCTCGGACAGGGGTTCGAGCGATGGCTTCGAGGTTGCCGTCCGACAGCCCCGGCCGGCGCTCCCGAGCGGGATCTGTGGACCCGGCCGCGGGCAACCGCGCCGGTGGACAACTCAGCCCAGCACCAGCGACGCCAGCCCGATCACGACCGGTGCCACCCCCAGAAGCAGAAAGGCCGGCAGGAAGCACAGCCCTAGTGGAGCGACGACGAGCACCCCGACCCGTCGACCGGCCGCCTCAGCGGCCAGCCGGGTCCGGTCCCGCTGCTCCTCTGCGACCCGGGTGATCATCGGGGCAAGCGCGGCCCCGCTGTCCGACACTCGTACCACGGCCCGCGCCACCGGCCGCACCGTGGGATCGGCCGCCAACCGGGACCAGGCGTGCGCCGGTGAGCTTCCCAGCCGCAATGACACGGCTACGGCCGCGAGCTCTCTCCCGAGTGGACCACCCATCGCCGTACCCACCACCCCTACCGCCGGCCCCAGCGGGCTACCCGCCTCCAGGCAGGCGGCCAGCAGATTGAGCGCCAGCGGCAGGTCGGCCGCCACCGTGGCGGCGCGCCGGCGCTCTGAGGCCGCCGGCAACCGGCGGACGACCCGGTGCAACACGACACCAGAGACGATGCCGAGCACCACACCGGCCGATCTGCCGACCAGCAAGGCCACTGCGAGCCCGGCGGTCGCCGCGGCCAGCGGGGCCGGCAGCCCGACCCCGCGGGCGCCGGCCGACATCGCCGAACGCCGCGCCGGTCGGGCCGGCCGCGGTCGGACCAGCCGAGCGACCGCCGGCGAGCGGTTGGGCACCGACATCGCGGCCGCGCTAGCGGCGAGGCCGACTGCCATCAGCCCGGCCGGGACGGAGCTCATGGGTGGAGCATTCGGCCGGCGCTCATCGCGGGTCGAGCGCGCGACGCACCAGGCGGCGGGTCCACAAGACGCCCAACAGGTCGAGAACGATGCCGACCAGGAGGCAGGTGAGACCGAGCGGAGTCCGCAACAGCACCCTGTCCGGCGAGGCCCCAAAGCCGGCCGCCATGGCGACCCCCACCGCCGGCAGGCCGGCGAGCAGCCAGGCGGTGGTCCGAGGTCCGGCCAGTGCGGCGTTGGTCTCCAGCCGTAGCCGCTCCCGGGCACGGAGGTCGGAGGCCAGCGCGTCGACCACACCGGCCAGCCCGGCGCCGGTGCGACCGGCCACCTGCCAGCAGGCAGCGAGCTGGCGCAGTAGCAGGGCGCCGGCGTCACTCGCCGCTTCCGCCGCTGCTGCGCGCAGGGCGGCCGGGACGTCACCTCCCAACCGCGCCGACACCACGGCCCGCCGGACTGCGGCGGCCATGGGTGGCGCCAGGTCCTCCGCCGCCAGTGCCAGTGCGGCGTCCTCGGGCCGGCCGGCGCGCAGCTCCGCCGCCAGGACCCCGCATGCCGCGGCGGTTGCGGCGGCGGCCCGCTCCCGCTCAGCCGAGGCGCGAACCGCCCGCAGAGCACGTCGACCGACCACCACGGCGCCGGCCGCGAGCAACCCGGCCACGGGACCGGACAGCAGGGTCGCCGTCGTGGTAGCCAGCACCGACAGCGCCCACGGGCGGCCGAGCGCCCGACGCAGCGCGTTGGCGGTGTGGGCGGTGTGGGCGTTGAGCCGGTGCAGCGCCGCCGACCGGTCGGAGACGGCGACCCAGACCGCACCGACGGCGCAGCCGAGCCCCACGAGGGCGGCGATGCTCATCCCGCCGGCCAGCCGCGGCCGCGGGAACGCAGCAGTTCGACCAGGCGCTCCGCACCGGGACCGCGGCGGGGCTCCCCGCCGATCATGGCCAGAGCGGGCTGCGCCGTCACCAGCCCTTCGGTGCCCCGCACCAGCACCCGCACCTCGGTAACCCGGCGTACGCCGCTCGGGTCGCGGGTCAGATGGATCAGCGCGTGGACGCCGGCGGCCAACTGGCTGTGCAAGGCGTCGCGGCCGAGCCCGGCGGCCAAGGCCAGCGCCTCGAGCCGGGCCGGCACGTCCTGGGCACTGTTGGCGTGCACGGTGCCGCAACCACCTTCGTGGCCGGTGTTCAGCGCAGCCAGCAGATCGACGACCTCGGCCCCACGCACCTCCCCGACTACCAGCCGGTCGGGGCGCATCCGGAGCGCCTGGCGGACCAGGTCGCGCAGCGTGATGGCCCCTGCCCCCTCCAGGTTGGGTGGCCGGGACTCCAGCCGGACCACGTGCGGACGGTCGGGGCGCAGCTCGCCGGAGTCCTCTACCAGCACGATCCGCTCGGCCGACTCGGCCAGTCCCAGCAGCGTCGAGAGCAGGGTCGTCTTCCCGGTACCGGTCCCGCCACTCACGAGGAACGCCAGCCGGGCGGTCACCAGCGCCTCGAGCAGCGCCGACATCGGCGGTACCAGCGATCCGGCAGTGGTGAGCTCGTCGAGACCGAAGGCGGTGCGCCGCGGAACCCGAAAGGACAGGCAGGTGCCGCTGGGACACACGGGAGGCAGCACGGCGTGCAGCCGGATGCCCCCGGGCAGACGGGCGTCGGCAAAGGGCTGGGCATCGTCGAGCCGGCGGCCGATCGAGGAGGTGAGACGCTGCGCCAGCCGGCGTACTGCCGCCTCGTCCGGAAACCGCACCCCCGCGCGCACCAACCCCGCGCCCGCATCGACCCACACGTCCTCGGGCCCGTTGACCAGCACGTCGGTGACCTGCGGGTTTCGCAGCAGTGGCTCGAGCGGCCCGGCCCCCGCCAGTTCCGACTGCAGTCCGGCCAGGACGGACAGCAGTTGGGAGTCGCCGCGCAGCGCCCCTTCGGTGCGCAGTGCCAAGGCCACCGTTGCCGGCGTCGGGTCCGCGCCATCGGCCGCCAGCCGACCGCGGACCCGGGCGAGCAGCTCGGCGTCCGGTCCGGTCACGCCGCGGCCGGCCGGCCGGCCGGTGGCTGCAGCTCGTCGAGAAACCCGGCGCAGAACGCAGCCAACGGCCCGCGGCCGCGCCGCGCCGGGGGCTCCCCTCGCTCGAGCGCCGCCGCGAGACCGGGTTCGGCCTTGATGGACCCGGCCAACGGCAGGCCGAGCGAATCGGCAACCGCCTCGGCGGGCAGCCCGGCCGGCGCCGGTCCACGGACGACCACCCGCAGGTCCCGGCAGTACAACCCCGCCGAGGTCGCCACCCGGGCCGCCGCCGCAGCCGCGCGGACCTCCGCCGGTACGACGAGCAACACGACATCGGCGCGCTCCATCGCGCACCGGGCGGCGTCGTCGGCCCGTCGAGGAAGATCGACGACCACCAGATCGCTGCCTCTCTCGGCTGCCGCAAGCAGCGCGGCCATCGCCTCCGGGGGGATGCTCAACGCGTCGCCGCGGTCCCACGACAGGACCGTCAGCTCGTCCACTCGAGGTAAGGCGTCGCGAAGCGCCGTACCGCTGACGCGACCCCGGGTGCCGGCCAGCTCCGGCCAACGCAGGCCGCCGGCCGACTCGCCGCCCAGGACCAGGTCGATGCCGCCACCGAGCGGGTCGGCGTCGATCAGCATGGTGCGGCGACCGGCGCGCACGCCGGTGACCGCCAAGGCGCTGGCCAGGCTGGTCGCGCCGGCGCCCCCCCGGCCGCCGAGAACGCCCACGACCGGAGCCGCTCGTGGCCGACCCTCGGCAGCGTCGGCCAGCAGGTCGACCAGCCATGGCTCGGCGTCCGGGAGAAACACCACGTGGTCGGCACCGAGCCGCACCGCGCGCCGCCACACCTCGGCGTCGTCCAGATCGGTCCCGACGATGACCACGTCGTCGCGCCGCGGCAACCGGGAGCCGGCCGCGGCTTCGGCCAGGTCGCCGCCGACCAAGACCACCGGAGCGGTGGCCCAGGAGGCACGGGCGGCGGTGAGGTCGGCCGCTACCTCGAGCTCGGCGCCGGCGGCGGCGGCGAGCCGAAGGACATCGTCGAGCAGGTCGAGATCGGCGGTGACCAGTAACGCCCGCCGTTGGGACCTAGGCGCGTCCACGGGCACTCCCGTCGTGAGGGGAGAACCAACGTGTCGAACGGTGCCACCACCGGCCATAGGCCGCGGTGAAGCTGTGGAGAGCCGACCACCGTCCACAGGACCGGGAAAGCCGACGACCCCCGCCTGGGGGGGGTGGCGGGGGTCGTCGTAGGCCCGGCTTCGGGGGGGTGGAGCCGGGCCATGTCTCGCGGGTGTGGTCCTCTCCACATCCCCCGGCCGCCCGGGGCGAAACCTTCTCCGCGGCCGAAAACGGGCGCTGGCGGCACGGGTGCATCAGCCCCGACGGAGCGCCTCGCAGATGGCCAAGCCCTCCACGGCGCCGGCCTCCGTCGCTCGCGCGCAGTGCACCAGCCAGTCGGCCACCCCCTGGCTGCTGCCGCCTGCGTAGCCACGAGCAGCGGCTGCGTACGACGCCGCCGACGTGGCATGAGCCACCTCCGGCACGCACAGCGACTGCGGGTCGAGGCCACGCGCCACCATGGTGAGTCGGACGGCGCCGCTGGCCACCAGGCCGTTGCCGACGGCGAACGGTCGCAGCGTCAGCAGCTCCCCGTGTACGACGGCGGCCAGCACCGTGGCCGGCACGCTGCCGGGCCGCACCAGGAGTGCCGCCAGCGCGTCCAGCCGCAGGGACACCTCCGGCACCGGCGGCGGCGCACCCAGGCCGAGCGGGTCGTGCCCGACCGGACCGGTTCGCGGCCGCCCCAGCTCTTCGGCCGGCGATCGCCCGCGGGCGACCAGGACGTGCATGCGGGCCAGCGCCTGCCGCGGCGCCCGCCGCCAGGCCGGAAGCAGCGCGGGTAGTTCGGCGTACAGCCGCAACGCCGGGAGCGGTGGCTGCCCAGCGGAGTCGGCCGGAGCCAGCCCGTCGAGGTTCGCCGCCGCGACGGCGCCGCGACGCAGGGACTCCGCCGCCACCAGCGCCGACCGGCGGCGCAGCACCCCGTGGGAGAGCAGCCGGTCGACGGCCTGCTGGGCCGACTCCGCCGCGGCCGCCACGCCGGGAAACTCCAACAGCGCCGCCAGCGGGTCGGGAGCCGCGGCCGGGGTCAGCGACACCTGGCAGAGGCTAGCCGCGCGTCGCGATGCCTACCGTCGGCGGCGCAGGACCAACGTGATCCGGCTCAGCGGGACCGGACGCGGGCAAGCAGTCGGCGCAGCGGCCGCGGCGGGTCCGCGCGCTCGTCATGGAACCACCGGGTCACGGTCAGGTCGGTGGAGGAGTGCGCCACGATCGACAGAGCGATCGTGATGGCGATGATGTCGAACATCCGCCGGGCGTTCGCGGCATCGGACTGCAGCACCAGCAGGCCGTAGGTCACCGACGCGAACCCCTTCGGGCCGAACCAGGCGGCCGCGATCCACTCGCGCCGCGCCAACTGGCTGCCCACCAGCGAAAGTGAGAGCGCCGCCGGTCGGACCAGCACGAGCAGGAGCACGGCGAGGACGTACGCCGAGAGCGGCAGCCGGCCGAGCAGGTCCGGCGACAGCAGCGCACCGAAGATCAGCAGCGCGGCCAGCTTGAGCAGCTCGGCCACCAGCTCGCCGAACCCCTCGAACGACGCCCGGGCGGCCGGGCTCACCGATGACACCGTGCTGCCGGCCGCGAACGCGGCGAGAAATGGGTTGGCGTGGGTCACGTAGCACAGGGCGAGCACCAGCAGCCCGATGGCGAAGGCGTTCAGCGGCTGGTAGCGCCCGTGTGCCCGAAAGACCGGTAGTCCCTCGATCGTCAGGGCGACGTAGGGGACGGCGATGCCGATGCCCACGCCGAGGGCGAGCTCGGCGAGGACGTCGAGGCCGGAGGCCGACTCCGACGAGACCAGCGAGATCAGCACCAGGACGAAGGGAAGCGCCAGCCCGTCGTTCAGACCGCTCTCGACGTTGAGCAGGTGCCGCAGCCGGCGTGGTACCTCCTTCCGGCCGACCAGTGCCTCGGCGAACACGGGGTCGGTCGGTGTCAGCACCGCGCCGACCAGCATCGACTCGCTCCAGCTCAGCCCGGTGAGCAGGTGGCAGAGCAGGGTGCCACCGGCGAAGGTGAGCGGCATCCCGAACAGCAACGCGCGCCCGGGCAGTCCCCAGGCCGACCGCAGGTCCCGTACGCCGGCGTGCATCCCGTCGGAGAACAGCACGCTGAACAGCGCGAGCTCGGCGAAACGGAGCACCAGCGGGCTGCGGGGGTCGAGGTCGAGCACCCCGGTCACCCCGGAGCCGGCGAGGAACCCGACCACGAGGAAGAGCAGGGCGGTTGAGACGATCGACCGGTGGGCGAGCCCGCTGATCAGTACGCCGATCATCAGGGTGCCGGCGAATACGAGGAGCAGTACGGTCATCGCCCCTTCTCCGGCCGCCCGGTCCTGCGCACTCCTGCCGGCCGGCGGGACGCGGCTGGGCGTGTCGCGATCCGGGGCGGGGGTAGTGCGGCAAGGGTACGGGCGGCGGGATCACCCCGCGGACGTACCAGGTCGTCGTACCAGAGGGGGTCGAGATGTCCGAGCGCGTCGACGTGGGGCGCCGAGGGACGGCGTCGGGCACGGAGTTGAGCACCGGGTCGGGCCCGGCATCGAGGGCCGAGCAGTCGCTCGGTCAGCTGGTGGCCGGGGCCAGCAAGGAGCTGTCGAACCTGGTCCGCGCCGAGATCGAACTGGCCAAGCTCGAGGTCACCGCCCAGGCCAAACGCGCCGGCATCGGCGCCGGCCTGCTCGGTGGGGCGGGCTTCCTCGCGATCCTCGGCCTGATCTTCGTCTCGGTGGCGGTCGTCTACGGTTTGCACGGTCTGGGCCTGCCGCTCGGATGGGCATTTCTGATCGTCGGTGTTGCCTACCTCTTCGGTGCAGCGTTGTTCGCGCTGATCGCAAGGGGGCAGCTCAAGCGGCTGGCACCGCCGGAACGAACCATCCGCACCGTGCGCGACGACGTCGCGTGGGCCAAACACCCGACCGTCACCCCGCCGAGCCGGGTCGGCACCGGGAGCTGACCGGCGTACGCCGGATGTGCCAGGCTCCCACCATGGGGGGCGCCGAGGAGTCGGCCGTGCTCGTCGCAGGCCCATGGGCGCACCGGGAAATCATCGCCAACGGCGCCCGGTTCCACGCCGTGGAGCTCGGCGAGGGCCCGCTCGTGCTGCTCCTCCATGGATTCCCCGAGTTCTGGTGGTGCTGGCGGCACGCGCTGGTCGCGCTGGCCGACGCCGGCTTCCGGGCGGTCGCGCCGGACCTTCGCGGTTACGGCGCCAGCGACAAGCCGCCGCGCGGCTACGACGCCTTCACCCTGGCCGCCGACTGCGCCGGCATGGTGCGTGCCCTCGGCGAGCGCGACGCGGTGGTGGCCGGCACCGGCTGGGGCGGACTGCTCGGCTGGTCGATGGCGGCGCTGCACCCCTCCGACGTACGCCGGCTCGTCGTGCTGGCCGCCGCCCATCCCCGGCGGCTGCGAACCACGCTTGCCGGCGACGCACGACACCGGCTCGGCGCCGGGAGGCACGTGCTGGGCTTCCAGGCCCCGCGGCTGGCCGAGCGCTACCTGACCCGCGACGACGCGATCGCGGTGGAGCGGCTGCTCGAAGCCTGGAGCGGTCCCGGTTGGCCGGATTCCGAAACGGCCGGCCGCTACCGGGAGGCGATGCAGATCCCCGGTGTGGCCCACTCCAGCCTGGAGTACTACCGGTGGGCCATCCGCTCGCTGGTCCGCTCCGACGGGCTCCGGTACGGCCGGCAGATGTCCGGCGCGGTCACCACCCCGACCCTGCAGGTCCACGGCGCCATGGACGGCTGCGTACCACCGGCAGCCGCCGCCGGCAGCGGCGAGTGGGTGGCGGCGGCGTACGAGTGGCACCTGCTCGAGGGCGTCGGCCACTTTCCGCAGGAGGAGGCGCCGGACCGGGTGGCGGAGCTGCTGATCCGGTGGGCGCGCGAGGATGCCGGTGGCTGACTCGCTGACGGCAGCGTCGTGACCGACAGCCGCGATCGCGACCGCGACCCGGCCGGGCGAGCCCGCAACGCGCGGCCACGAGACGCCGCCGGCCGCCCGTTGCCACGAGGGGCAACCGGCGTACCTCGACCGCCGGAGGACCGGGTGCTGCGCCCGGTCGAGGCGTTGGCGGAGGCCAACCGGCTGCTCGCCGCGGGAGAACCGTTCGCCGCCCACGAGGTGCTCGAGCAGGCCTGGAAGGTAGCGCCCCCGGTCGAGCGGGGGCTGTGGCAGGGCCTCGCCCAACTCGCGGTCGGGTTCACCCACGCACAACGCGGCAACGCGGCCGGGGCGACCTCGCTGCTCCGCCGCGGCCGGGACCGGATCGAGCCGTACGCCGAGCGGCCGCCGTACGGCATCGCCGTCGACCGGCTCCTCGCCGCCGCCGACTCCCTCGTCCACCGGATCGACAGCGCGGGTCTCGACGACCTCGACGAGGACGACCTCCGGGTGCGGCTCACCGGCCCGTGACGGGCGGAGCGGGCAGGCTAAGGCGCATCCCCTGCATATTGGGCGAGGAGGATCTCGCCGCGAAAGACGGCGGCGACGCGTGCTGCCTCCCGGTCGTTGCCGGGCCAGACACTGGGTTGCCCGCAGCCGTTGACCGCCGCCGACAATCCCGCAGTCGGATCGGGATGAGATCTGCCCGATCACGCTGATCGAGCCGTCGGCCGTGCTCGGGATCACCCACTGGGTCTCCGGTTGCCCGCCGAGAGCCACCGCAAGGACGGTAAGCCGGGCAGCGACGCCACAGTGGCGCGGGCCTGGCGGCACTTCGGCATACAGCCGCACCGCTCCAGCACGTTCAAGTTCTCTACCGATCCGGAGCTGTAGGCAGGTCACGGCATCGCCGGACTATGGCCGGATCCGCCGCAATCCATGATCGTCGTCTGTCGATGCGGGGGCTCCGGGGCTTGACACCACGCCGTTTTGGGTCTACTACGCAAGTGTCGTGAACCGTTACCACGGTCGGGGCGCTACCATGAAACACAACGACGAACTGCGCACGCCGAGTCGGCCACCGGCGGCGACCTCCTCTCACTCTCCGACCGGTTGTGCATCGAGCCGGGGTCCACCCTGGCAGCGGACCAGGCCTGCAGATTGCTTCATACCATCCGCTCGAAGGCATGAGGAGCTTTCAGTGACTACACCACAATTGCCGCGGCGACGAGCCGGTTGGATTGCCGGCACAGTGGGCGCATTGCTTGTATTGACCGCAGCCCCAGCGTGGGCGAACTGGACGGCGAACGACGGCCACAACGCATGCGCCCTGTTGACCACCCCGAGCTACGACCCAGCCGGTAACACGATGTACTCACAAGCGGAGACCAACTCCTGCTCCGGAAGCACCATCACAACCAAAGTGCAGCAAAACCGGGAGACCAAGCACTTCTACGGCTGGACAACGAACACCACGTCAACGGACGGACCGGCGAACCGGAACACGGGAGCCTACATTCGTTTTGGATGCGGTGGCGGCACGTACAAGTACTACTCGCGCCACTATCACCTCAGCATGACCTCTCAATGGGTCACGCTACAGACCTACGAGTTCAGCTGCTGAACCGCCCGCCGGCGAACGGTCCACTGGCCATCTCCATCGTCGGTCTAACAAAGCTGTACAAAAACAAGGCTGCCCTCGACAACGTTTCACTGTCAGTGCCCCGCGGAAGCGTTTTCGGTCTGCTAGGGCCTAACGGTGCCGGCAAGACCACACTGATTCGGGTTCTGCTCGGGCTGGCTCGGCGCTCCGCGGGGCAGGTCGAGGTCTTCGGTCGTCCACCGAAATCTCCGGGATTTCCGGTCGGCTGCGTGTTGGAGAGCCGAGGGCTCTATCCTTGGCTCAGTGCAAGGGCGCACGTCAAGGTCTATGCGAGAGCTCAGGGACTGCCCCAAGTCGATTCAGGACCCAGCCTGGAGCGCGTGGGACTGGACGTCAATAATCGGCGCCCGATCGCGACCTATTCGGCTGGTATGCGGCAGAGGCTTGCACTTGCTCTGGCGTTGCTTGGAAAACCGTCGCTACTGATCCTTGATGAACCGACAAACGGGCTCGATCCCCTGGGCGCCCGGGACATTCGGCGGCTCCTCAGGGAAGCGTCGAGGACGGGTACGACGCTCCTGTTATCAAGCCACACGATGACAGAGGTCGAGCGGCTCTGCACTGAGGTGGCCGTTCTGAAGAGTGGGAAGGTGGTATACGTCGGCGGTCTGTCGGAAATGCTGAGGAGCGACACCTCACGCATTGAGGTCGACGCGCTCGAGACGGCCTCCGGCTTGCTCAACGAAGCTGGGGTAGCCCACACGTGCAGCGACGGAGTGCTGGTCGTGGCTGACTGCCATGTCAGTCGAGCGATTCAGGTACTGGCTGGAACCATGCACATACGGTCAGTCGAGCCGGCGATCGACCTAGAGGAGATCTTCGTCAGACTGGTCACGCCGACCATGGCACCTGAATGACCGCTCTGTTTGCCGCGGAGTTTGTAAAGCTGTGGCGCCGTCGGCTCTTCATATTCGTTGCGCTTGCGTCCTTACTAATCGCCGGCCTTGCTCAACATCAGAATCACCGCAGTGCTGCCGACGACCGACAGGCCGCCGTAAGCTATAGCCAGCAAATCGACCAGCAGCACTTGTCTCCTGGGCAGCAGCGTTTCGTGCGGGATCAGCTGGCGATCTTTCGGAGCCGGGCTCATGCCGCTGAGTTCTTTGATTCGGCTGGTGGCGGATTCTTCGTAGGTCTTGGCATTTACGGCACGGCGGTTGGCGCCGTTCTCGCGCTGCTTGCGGCCGGCCTCTCCATTGGAGGAGAGTTGGCCTCTGGAAGTATGGCAACCTGGGTTGTGGCTGTACGCAGCCGTCGACGAGTGCTCATCGCGAAGCTGGCTGCGGTTTATGCCACGCTCTTTGTTGTTGCTATTACCGCCTGCGCCTTGCTCGCGCTTGGAACGCTGGTGATAGGTGGAGCGCCCGGCCTTGCCTTCGGTATCAATGCCGGCACTGTCGGAAAGTTGCTGGTGGCGCTGCTCTTGTGGACAGCTTTTGCCGGTGCTGCGGCAGTGATCGCCCGATCGCCACTGGGGGCCGTATTGCTAGGCGTGGGCTTGGTGGCGCTAGACGGTCGCGTTGCTAGGGCGGCCTCGGGGTATCGGTTCGCATCTCCCGGCTATGCCATACACGGCTTGCTCAACTTCCGCGGGGGCCTCGGATACACTACCAGGCTGTGGTTAGAGGGGTGGACCTCGACGCCAGGATTGAATCATAGCATAATGGTGATTGTCGCAGCGTTGGGACTTGCGCTCGTGCTGGCAGTCTCTCTGTTCGACCGCATCGATATACCCGTCTACGAAGGAACGTAGTGTAAGCACAAGCACGCAAACGGCTCAGTGGTCGACCTTACCGTTTGAGGACAGCAGGTCCGATCCAGTTGTGGCCGCGTTCGGTGACCTTCATTATTGACACGCCTGCGTCGCGACCGAGGTCGGCCCAGCCGGGGGCAGGGTGGCGTCGCTCAGGTCGAGGATCGGCTGAACCATCGTGCCGAGGACGAAACCGCCGCACGCGGCGCCCTCCAGCAATCCCCGCAGCTGCTCAGCGGCACATCGATCGTCTTGATCTGCCAGTCGGGTGCCGGGTGCGCCGGTTCATGGCGATAAGGGAGGCGGCGTCGCCGAAGGGTTCGCCCGTCCGCGGCCAGTCGCAGCCGAAGCGGTCGTCGAGCACCGCTCGGGCGCCCGCCCAGTCATGGGCCTGACAGCACCGCCACAGCTGTCCGACGAGCCCCGCGGTGTCCACTTCGCCATCGCCCTCCGCGACTGCCCGCACTTTCGATCATCGCCACTGCGCGGTTGGCTCGCGCTCAGTCGCAGCCGCCGGTACCCACCGCCGCACTCGCGCTGGTACCGGCGCGGGCGTCCCCGCTCACCTCTGCCGCGGTGAGCGCGTAACCGGTGTTCGGGTCGCTCACCCCGGCCGCGAACACAACGCCGTACACCGCGCCGTCGGGCGCGAGCAGCGGGCCGCCGGAGTTTCCCGGTCGGACCACCGCCCGCAGCGAGTAGATCGATCGGGTGACCGTGGTGCGGTGGTAGATGTCGGGGCCACGTGCGGTCTGGGCCTCCCGGATGCGGGCCGGTTCAGCCCGGAAGGGACCGTCCTGCGGGTAGCCGACGACCACCGCGCTCCCACCGGCCGGCGCCGGCCCGGCGAACCGCAACGGCGGACCGGTCAGGCCCGGCACGGCGAGCACCGCCACGTCACGGTCCGGGTCGTAGAGCACCACGGTGGCGCGCAGCGCCGGCCCGCTGCCGCCTACCTGCACCCGCGGCTGGTCCACGCCGGCCACGACGTGGGCGTTGGTCATGACCCGCTGCGGCGCATAGCCGAAACCGGTGCCCTCCAGGCGCCGAGAGCACTCGTGGGCGACGCCGGTCACCTTGACCACCTGCGGCCGGGCGATCCGCACCGCAGCGGACCCGGCGACGAGAGGGTCCGGCGGCGCGACCCGTACGACGCGCTCCCCCCCCAGCCGACCGAACACCTGGGGGAAGCCGTCGGAGTCGATGAGCCGCCGGAAGGACGAGAACCAGGTTCGAGCCGAGTCCGGCATCAGCTGGTCCGTGGTCGTCAGCACCCGGGAGCGCTGCACCTGCCGGGCCAGTCCGGTCATTGCCGAGTTGGCCACCGCGGTACCGAGCAGCCAGGCGACCAGCAGCAGAGCGGTTCCACTCGCCACCGCACCGGCCGCCGAGTCGAACACCCGGGCCGGCGTCCAGGTGAGGCGACGGCGTACGGCGGCCCCGATCCCGGCGGCCAGCAGCTGGCCCAGGGCCGCGGCCGCCAGCACCACGATCAGTCCGGCCACCCCCGGGTCCAGGCGCGACAGGTAACGGGTGACGAGCTCGGGGGCGAACCGGGCGCCCAGAGCCGCACCGCCGAGGAAGCCGACCAGCGACAGCACACCGACCACCAGGCCGCGCCGGTAGCCGGAGACCGCGAAGGCGACCACCGCGACGATCAGCACCACATCCAGCAGATCACCGCGCACCTACTCAGCGTAGGTCGGGGTCAGCGCACCACGACGGAGCCGTTCATGCCCAGCCGCTCGTGGTAGGTGCAGACAAAGGAATAGGTGCCCGGAGCGGCCGCCGTGAACGTGGCCTCCCGGGTCTGGCCACCGACGACGTTGCTGATCCCGCGGTCGGTGGCGGTGAAGCGCAGGTTGTGCGGCGTGGTGCCACCGTCGTGCAGCCGGATGGTGAGCTTGCCGGGCCGCATCTCGACCACGGACGGCCGGAACCGCAGCCCGTCGTCCACCTCGATGGTGACCACCTGCACGCCGCCCGGTCCGGCAGATGCGACGACCGGCGGTCCGGTGGGTCGCTTCGGGTGCGCTCGCGGGGAGTCTCGGTTGCTGCAGCCGGCCGAGCCCGTCACCAGCGCGACCGCCGTGACAACGGCCGCGGCGCAGGCCAGCCTCATGGCCCCCCGCCCGCCACTGTCGCGGTCCGGGTGGCCAGCCGGCGTACTTCGGCCGGCAGCTCCCGAACCGGGCCGGGACTCCACGGCCGCTCCCAGCCGGCCAGCGCCAACAACCGGTCGATCAGGCCGGCGGTGAACCCCCAAACCAGCAGGCCGCCGACCTCGAACGCCGGCCCGCTGCGGCCGCTCGGATGCCGCACGAGCACCCGGTGAGCGGGGTCGGCAAGCTCCGCGATAGGGACCCGGACCACGGCGGCCACCTCGGCGGTGTCCACGGGACCGACCACTGAAGGGTTCCGCCACCAGGCCAGCACCGGTACGACGACGAAGCCGCTCGGCGGCACGGACAGCGCCGGCAAGGTAGCGAGCACGTCCACGCCGGCCGGGTCGAGGCCGGTCTCCTCGCGCGCCTCCCGCAGCGCCGCTGCGACCGGGCCGTCGTCGGCCGGGTCCACCGCGCCGCCCGGAAACGCCGGTTGCCCGGCATGGCTACGCAGTGCAGCGCTGCGTTCGATCAGCAACAGGTCGGGACCATGGGCGGACTCTCCGAAGAGAACGAGCACCGCCGACGCCCGGCCGCCGCCGGCCGGTGATGGCATCCGGCTCAGCTGCTCCGGCCGTACCGAACCGGCCGCTGACACCAGCGGCGCGAGCCAATCAGGTACGCCGGTCACACCCGTACGCCGAGGTGCTGCGCCACCAGCCGGCGCAGCGCCTCGTAGCTCAAGGCCGGACCGACGTAGCGGTATGCCCGACCGGAAGCCGCCACAAAGTAGGTGACCGGCAGCGCGCGGACCCCACTGTGGTCGAGCAGCCGGCCGTCCGCATCCACCACCGAGGGGTAGTGGATGCCCAGGTGCGCGGCGGCGTCGAGGGCATCGCGTTCGGTGTCCTCCGTCAGCACGCCGAGCACCTGCACGCGATCGCCGGCCACTACGTGGAGCCGCTGGAACGCCGGCGCCTCCTTGCGGCAGGGAGCGCACCAGGCCGCCCAGAGATTTACCACGGTCGGCACCCCGCCCAGGGCGGCCAGCCGCACCGCCGGTCCGCGCCCCAGACAGCTCAGTTCGATGTCGGGCAGCCCGCTTCGAACGGCCGGCCGGCCGGAACCGGCGGGGCACGCCTCCAGCCCGGCCCGAGAGGCGAGCTCGGCGGTTGACGCAACGGGGCGGGCCGATCGGCCGGCCGGGGACCCGGCCGAAGGCGAGCCGGCCGACGTGCAGCCGGCCAGCAGAGCAAGAGCGGCTAGAGCGCCCGCGCGCCGGCGACTCACGCGGGCACCGCCGCGTCGGCGCCCTTGACCAGCCGCCCGGCCGCCACCGGATCGGTCGGACCGATGCCGTACGACGGACAGAGCCGAGCCACTCCGCAGGCCCCGCAGGCCGGCTTCCGGGCGTGGCACACCCGCCGACCGTGGAAGATCAGGCGGTGGGACAGGGCGGTCCACTCCGGCCGCGGGATCAGCCGCGCCACGTCGGCCTCGACCTTGACCGGGTCGTCCTCCGCCGTCCAGCCGAAGCGGCGGGCCAGCCGGCCGAAGTGCGTGTCCACGGTCAGCCCCGGTACGCCGAAGGCGTTGCCGAGGACGACATTGGCGGTCTTGCGCCCGACCCCCGGCAGCGTCACCAGGTCGGCCAGCCGGGCCGGCACCGCACCGTCGTACCGCTCACAGAGCGCCGAACCGAGGCCGATCAGGCTGGTGGTCTTGGCCCGGAAGAAACCGGTCGGCCGGAGGATGTCCTCTAGCTCGGTCCGGTCGGCGGCCGCGTAGTGCGCAGCGGTCGGGTAGCGGACGAACAGCGCCGGGGTGACGGAGTTGACCCGGGCGTCGGTGGTCTGGGCCGACAGGATCGTCGCGACCAGCAACTGCAGCGGGGTCGCGAAGGTCAGCTCGCAGTGGGCGTCGGGATGCAGGAGCGCCAGCTCACGGTCGATCCGGCGGGCCCGCCGGGTGCGGGCCAGCGGGGTCTCGGTTTCGGCGGTGGCGACGACCGCGACCTCGACGGGCGATGCGGCTGGCACTCGGCAAGCCTACGTCCGCGGGTTCGGCTGGCCCGTCCGGGTGACCCAGGCTCAAGCGCCGCTCCGGCGCAGTCGATCCGGCTGTTAGGTCGCCCCCCGCCGCACGGCGACGAACGACGAACGACGAACCGGAGTGCCCGTTGACCATCCGACCGACGCCCGAGGGGGTGTCGCCACCAGCCGTCCTGACTCGCAGCCCCGACTTCGCGCACCTCGGTCTCCCGGCCCTGCGGTCCTACCGGCGGGCCCTGATCGACGAGGAGGAGCGCATCTCCTACTGGCGCCGGATCTTGCAGGGGCGCCTGGACCTGCTCGGCAAGGGCAGCCTCGCCGGCGGCGGCAATGCGGTCTCCCTGCAACGCCTGCTCGCCACCGAGGGCATCGACAGGAGTCGGCAGGCGCTCATCAACGTGGTGCCCGTGCATGACATCCCACCGCTTCCGCAGCTGGACCAGCTGTGGGCCCAGGATCCGGCGCCGGGAGACGACGGTCACGTCTCAAGACTGCTCATAGACCTGTCGAAGGCCGAGCGACAGCTCTCGGCGTACCGCAGCGCGTTGCACCGGCGGCTGTCCGCGGCAACCGGCGAGCTCATGGCCCGCTACCGCGAGTCGCCACGGGACTGCCTGTCCGCGCTACCCGAGATACCGGACCAGGCGGCACCGCCCGGCGAGTCGTGACCGCCGTGCCGACCGAGCCCTGACCGTGTTCCTGGGAGTGGTGATCATGCTCTTGGTCACAGCCGCGTTCCCGCTGCTGCTGCTCAGCCTCATGCTGGGCATGGAGCGCATCGAGCGGCCGCTGCGCAGCGAAGCCCTCGGTGAACGCCTCGACGAGTTCCTGAAGTCGGCCCGGCCGGAGGAGATCGAGACCTACGTCGCGGAGGGGCTGGGACCCGCTCTGGACCGCTACTGGCGCCGCCAGCGGCTGACCAACCGGCTCAGCGGCCGCTGAGGTAGTCCAGCTGCGCCCGAACGCTCTGCTCGGCCGCCGGCCACAGTGCCGGGTCCACATCGGCGTACACCCGGCGGACGACGTCCGCCGCGTCGGTCCCGCCGGCCGCGACCGCCGTCCGCACCTGCCCCAACCGCTCGGCCCGGTGGGCGAGGTAGGCGTCGATCACCGCCACCGCGTCGGTGCGGACCGGGCCGTGCCCGGGGAGCAACGTCGGCACCGGCGTCTCGGCGCAGACCGCCCGCAGCCGGCGCAGCGAGGCCAGGTAGTCGGCGAGCCGGCCGTCCGGGTGCGCCACCACGGTCCAGCCGCGGCCGAGCAGCGTGTCGCCGGTCAGCAGCGCGCCGTCGGCCGGCAGCAGCAGGCACACCGAGTCCGCCGTATGCCCCGGCGTGACCACGACCTCGATCGCCAGGCCGTCGAGATGCACGATCCCACCGTCGGGGAGGCCACCGCCGCCTCGCCGATACGCCGGGTCGTACGCCGCCACCGGCGCGCCCGTGCGGGCCGCCAGCCTGCCCGCCCCCTCGGCATGGTCAGGATGCCCGTGCGTGAGCAGCACCAGCCCGATCGACAGCTCTCGGGCGGCAGCCGCGGCGAGCACGACTTCCAGGTGCCCGTCGTCGTCCGGACCCGGGTCGACGACCACCGCGCGGGCGGCGCCCGGCTCGGCCAGCAGCCAGGTGTTGGTGCCTTCGAGGGTCATGGGGCCGGGATTGGGTGCCAGCACGCGCTGGGCGCGGGGCGTCGGGCGGTCGGTCACGAGCCCGGCTCGTCCAGCACGATGCGAGGCTCGCCGTTCTGGACCACGACCCGGGGCAGCCGCGGGCGCAGATTCCGGTTCGCCGCCGCGGCCAGCACGGCCGCCACGTCCGCGTACGGGCACAGCTCCTCTAGCGTGACAGCGGTGGGGAGCATGAGGCCGACATCCCCGCGCGCCCGCGCCCGGAGCGCCTCGGCCGCGGGCGCCCACGCCACCCGGTCCGACTCTCCTCCGACGTCCCTGGTCCGCTGCCCAGACGGCATCGCCGCGACGAAGAACCGGGTGTCGTAGCGGCGCGGCTCGGCTTCGGGCGTGATCCAGTGCGCCCAGGCCCGCAGCAGGTCCGACCGGAGCACCAGGCGGCGCCCCTCCAGTAGCTCGGCCAACGACAGCGAGCGGTCGAGCAACGCCTGCCGGTCGGCCTCCCAGTACGCCGCACGGGTGTCGGCCACTACCTCGGTGGCGGTGGGCCCGGCCAGGAGTACGCCGGACTCCTCGAACGTCTCGCGGACCGCGGCGCACACCAGCGCCCGCGCCAGGGCGTCGTCGGCGTTGAGGAGGTCGGCCCACACCGCGGGCGGCGGGCCGGCCCAGGCGGTGTCCGGCAGCTCGGCGTCGCGATCGTCCACCGAGCCGCCGGGAAACACATACATGCCGGCCGCGAAGGCCATCGAGACCACCCGGCGCAGCAGGTAGACCTCGACGCCCGGCTCGTGTTCGGCATCCCGCAGCAGGATCACCGTCGCAGCGGCCCGTGGCACCACCGGCGCGAACTCCCCGGCGGCCAGCGCCAGGGCCCGCGCGGCGAATTCCGCCGGCAGCCTGCGCAGGTCCGCCCGCTCCGTCACGCGAACACGACCACCAGCGACAGGTCAGCGCTCACGTCGGTGAACCGGTGCTCCTCACCGGCCGGCACGTAGATCACCGAGCCAGGCTCCACCGCGGCCGACTCGCCGCCGGCGCGCAATGTCGCGCTGCCGGCGGTCACGACGTACACCTCGTCCTCCGAGTGCCGCGACTGGTCATCGAGACCCCCGGCCGGAACCGAGTAGGTGCCAAGGCTCAGGTCGGCCGTTCGCAGGTGCTCGGCGTAGTGGTTGGGCGCGTTCCCGGGCGAGGTGAAGTCGCCGGCGCCCGCGACGACCTCCACCGGCTCAGCCGACCTCGACGACGAGCTCGACCTCGACCGGCGCGTCCAGCGGCAGCACGGCGACGCCGACCGCGCTGCGGGCGTGCCGCCCGGCGTCGCCGAACACCGCGCCGAGCAGCTCGCTGGCGCCGTTCAGCACGGCTGGCTGGCCGGTGAAGTCCGGCGTACTGGCAACGAAACCGACGACCTTGACGATCCGTCGTACGGCGGACAGCTCCCCCACCTCCGCCTGGACGGCGGCCAGCGCGTTGAGGGCACAGGTGCGGGCCAGCTCCTTGGCCAGCTCGGGGTCGACCTCGGCGCCCACCTTGCCGGTCGCCGCCAACCTGCCCTCGACCATCGGCAACTGCCCCGAGGTCCAGACCAGGTTGCCGTTCCGGACAGCGGGCTGGTACGCCGCGAGCGGCGGCACCACCGGGGGCAGGGCCAGCCCCAACTCCGCCAGCTTCTCCTCGGGCGTGCTCACGCCCGCGGCCGCTTGAGGTAGGCGACCAGCTGGTCCGGGTTCGGGCCGGGAACGACCGCCACCAGCTCGAAGCCGTCCTCCCCCCAGTTGTCGAGGATCTGCTTGGTCGCGTGCACGAGCAGCGGCACGGTCGCGTACTCCCACTTCTGCATGGCGGCGACATTACCGACCGTGGTCGGGGCGTCGGGAACCCGGTCTGTCGGACGGGTCTGTGGAAAGTAATGCGAGCTATAGCGCCCATAACACTCCACGCTTCGGAGCGATCCGACCACCTGACGGCCGGACGAGCTCGGGGTGGCCGGTCAGGCGGTCCGGCGATCAGGCGATGACCCGCCGGCGCAGCCGGGCCCGCTGCAGCTCGTTGAGCCCGCCCCAGATGCCGTGCGACTCGCCCGCCCGGAGCGCGTAGCTCAGACAGTCGACCCGCACCGGGCACGGGCCGCACAGGGCCCTCGCCACCGCCTCCCGCGCGTCCTTCTCCGGCTTCGGCTCGAAGTGACTTGGCGGGAAGAAGTACGTGGCGTTCCTGTCGCCGCAGACCGCGCGCGAGCGCCAGTCGCCGTCCCCGGGACCGTACGCCGGCCGGCGTATCGTCATGCCCACGAGGTTCGCCGTCGCGGGCCGACATCCTGCCCGAACCCGACGATCGTCGGCCTCTACGCTGGCCCGCCGTGGGTGACTTCGACGGCGTACGCCTGCATGTGGTCACCGGCAAGGGGGGCACCGGCAAGACCACGGTGGCCGCGGCGCTGGCACTGGCGCTGGCCGCGGGCGGCGGGCGGGTGCTGCTGACGGAGGTCGAGGGGCGCCAGGGGCTGGCGCAGCTCTTCGACGTCGCGCCGCTGCCCTACGAGGAACGTCGGGTTGCCATCGCTCGTGGCGGTGGGGGGGTCTACGCGCTGGCGGTCGACCCGGAGGCCGCGCTGCTCGAATACCTCGACATATTCTACAACCTGGGGCGCGCCGGGAAGTCGCTCAAGCGGTTCGGTGCGATCGACTTCATCACGACGATCGCACCGGGCATGCGCGACGTGCTGCTCACCGGCAAGGTCAAGGAGGTCACCAGCCGCCGGCTGGACGGCCATCCGGTGTACGACGCGGTGGTGATGGACGCGCCACCGACCGGCCGGATCGCAAGGTTCCTCAACGTCAACTCCGAGGTTGCCGGCCTGGCCCGGATGGGCCCGATCCGGGGTCAGGCCGAGGGAGTGATGAGGTTGCTTCGGTCACCGGCCACCGCCGTCCACCTGGTCACGCTGCTCGAGGAGATGCCGGTGCAGGAGACCCTCGACGCGGCGGCCGAGCTGCACCAGCTGCGACTCCCGACCGGTGCCGTGATCGTCAACCGGATGCGCGAGCCCCTGCTGGACCCGGCCGATCTCATCCGGGCCGCGGACGGGACCCTCGACCGCGGGGAGGTGGCGCAGGGGCTGGCGGCCGCGGGCCTCCGGACCGGGCACGCCACGGTGGACGCGCTGCTTGCCGAGGCCACCGATCACGCCCACCGGGTGGGGCTGGAGGAGTCCGAGCGCGACAAGCTGGCCGTACTTGCGCGGCCGACGTACGAGCTGCCGTTGCTCGCCGGCTCGATCGACCTTGGTGGCCTCTACCGGCTGGCCGACCTGCTCTGCGAGCAGGGAGCGGCGTGACGGCTGGCACCCGGCGGCGGGCGAACCCGCCACGACTGCACATCGACCCGGCGTTGGACACCTCGCGGATCTTGGTCTGCTGCGGCGCCGGCGGTGTCGGCAAGACCACGACGGCGGCCGCGCTGGCCCTGCGCGCGGCCGAGCGCGGCCGACGGACCGTCGTGCTGACCATCGACCCGGCCCGCCGCCTGGCGCAGTCGCTCGGCCTCTCCGAGCTGGACAACGTCCCCCGGCGGGTGGCCGGTGTCGACCCGTCCGCGGGTGGCGAGCTGCTGGCGATGATGCTGGACATGAAGCGCACCTTCGACGAGATCGTGGTCGCCCACACCGAAGCGGCTCGGGCCGAGCAGATCCTGGCCAACCCCTTCTACCAGTCGCTGTCATCCAGCTTCGCCGGTACCCAGGAGTACATGGCGATGGAGAAGCTGGGCCAACTCAAGGCCGCCGGCAGCTACGACCTGATCGTCGTGGACACCCCCCCGACCCGCTCGGCGCTGGATTTCCTCGACGCTCCCCAGCGGCTGTCCCGCTTCCTCGACGGCCGGGTGCTGCGCGTCCTGACCGCTCCCGCCAAGGCCGGCGGCCACACCTACGCCCGGCTGCTGAGTGTGGGCGTCGGCGCGTTCAGCTCCGTGCTGACCAAGGTCGTCGGTACGGCGCTATTGGCCGACCTCAGCATGTTCGTCGCCTCGCTGGAGACCATGTTCGGCGGCTTCCGGGAACGCGCGGACGCCACCTACCGGCTGCTGAAGTCCCCCGGCACGGCGTTCGTCGTCGTGGCCGCACCGGAGCGGGACGCCCTCCGGGAGGCGTCGTACTTCGTCGACCGACTGTCGGCCGAGTCCATGCCGCTGGCCGGCCTGGTGCTCAACCGGGTGCACGCCAGCGCCATCCCCGCGCTGCACGCGGAGCGCAGCATCGCGGCGATGGAGACGCTCGAGGAGAGCGGTGGACACCCGCTCACCGCGGGGCTGCTGCGGGTCCACGCCGAGCGGGTGGCTCTGGCCGGGCGGGAGCGCGCCCTGCTGGAGCGGTTCACCGCCGCGCACCCAACGGTGGCGGTCAGCGAGGTGGGCGCACTCGCCGGCGACGTGCACGACCTCGACGGGCTGCGCCAGGTGGGCCGGGACCTCGCCGTCCCGGACACCGCGGCCTCTCCGACCTGACCCGCCGAGCGGGCGCGGGTTGGCCCGCCCCCTGGCCGGGTCAACCCGATGGCGATGCCGCGGTCAGACCGCCCGTTGCAGCGACTTGTCGTTGTCGGTGGCCTCGAACTCGCGCCGAGCGGTCTCGAGCAGTTGGCTCCAGGAGATGACGTTCGGCCGGCGGCGCAGCAGGGCCCGGCGCTCGCGCTCGGTCATCCCTCCCCACACCCCGAACTCGACCCGGTTGTCCAGAGCGTCGGCGAGGCATTCGGTGCGCACCGGGCAACCCATGCACACGACCTTGGCACGGTTCTGAGCGGCACCCTGGACGAAGAGCTCGTCGGGATCAGTGCTCTTACAGGCCGCGCGGGTCGTCCAGTCGGTCGCCATGAACGTGTCTTCCTCTGAGCAGGGTGTGGGCCCGGGGGAAGCCAAGGCCGGCCGGCACCTCGCCGTCATAGGTTGAAGGTACGAACGGGACGCGGATCACGTCAGCCCCCGTTCGGCCCATCTTGGGATGGCCCGAACGAGCCATCCGCGCCGGCAGCGTTCGCCGACGGACCCCGCATCCGGCGGCACCGGCGATCCGCGCCGTACCCTGCTGGCATGCCTTTCCTGGGGGCGGTACGCAGTTACGGCGACGACACCCGAGTCGCCCCGCTCCTGCAACGCACCACCAAGATGCTCGCGCTCAGCACCGTCAGCGGGGTGTTGGCGGCGGGTCTGCTGATGCCGGTCGTCGGCGGCCTGGGCCTCGCCGCCAAGAGCGGAGCCGACTCCTTCTCCCTGCTGCCCAGCGATCTGCGCGCCCCGCCGCTGCCGCAGCCCTCGCGCATCCTCGCCGCCGACGGCTCGACGCTGGCCACCTTCTACGACGAGAACCGCATCAACGTGACGCTGGCGCAGGTTCCGCTGGTGATGCAGAACGCCCTGATCGCAATCGAGGACTCGCGCTTCTACGAGCACAACGGCATCGACATGAAGGGCCTGGGTCGCGCGTTGGCGGCCAACAGCTCCGCGGGCAGCGTCCGCCAGGGCGGCTCGACGATCACCCAGCAGTACGTCAAGAACGTCCTGATCGAGAGCGCAAAGACCGACGCGGAGCGGCGGGCCGCCTCCGAGCAGACCCTCGCCCGCAAGCTCCGCGAGGCCAAGTACGCGCTGGCCCTGGAGGAGCGGCTGACCAAGCAGCAGATCCTCGAGCGCTACTTCAACATCGCCTACTTCGGCAGCGGCGCCTACGGAGTCGGCAGCGCCGCCCGGCACTACTTCGGTACGCCGGTCAACCGGCTGACCCTGCCGCAGGCCGCGGTGCTGGCCGGGCTGGTCCGCAACCCGACGGCGAACGACCCGACCCGCCACCCGAAGGCCGCCCTGGACCGGCGTAACACCGTGCTGAGCCGGATGCGGGACCTCGGTTACATAACGCCGGCCCAGCTGCGCGCGGAGGTGGCCAAGCCACTCGTCCTGCACGTAACCCGGACAGCCAACGGCTGCGAGGGCACGGCCGCGCCGTTCTTCTGCGACTACGTCCTCAACGAGGTGAAGAACGACCCCGGGCTGGGTGCCGACAAGCAGCAGCGCCGGTTGCTGCTGCTGCGCGGTGGCCTGACGGTCCGTACGACGCTCAGCAGCAAGGTGCAACGGGCGGCGCAGCAGGCGGTCGATTCCGCCGTACCCCGCTCCAGCCCGTTCGGCGCCGTGGTGGATGTGGTCGAACCCGCGACCGGGCGGATCCAGGGGATGGCGGTCAACCGCACGTTCGGCAACGCCAAGGGCCAGACGCGCGTCAACCTGGCCACCGGTGGCAGCACCGGGTTCCAGGCGGGGTCGACCTTCAAGGTCTTCGTGCTGGCCGCGGCGCTCCAGGCCGGGATCCCCCTCGCGCTGCGCATCACCGCGCCGCAGAAGTACACCTCGAAGGTCTTCAAGCTGGAGGACGGGAAGACGCCGTACGCGCCGAGCAACGCCGGCGACAGCGAGGCGGGCGTCTTCGACATGGTCACGGCCACCTGGGAGTCGGTCAACACCTACTACATACAGCTCGAGGAGCGGACCGGGCTGGAGCGGCCGGCGGCCATCGCCGAGGCGATGGGGATGCGGCGGATGGACCCCAAGGAGGGGGCCAAGCCGCTCTACCGGATTCCGTCGTTCACCCTCGGGACGAACAACGTCAGTCCGCTCGCTCTCGCGAACGCCTATGCCACCCTCGCTGCACACGGCCGGTACTGCAAGCCGCTGGCGGTGCTATCCGTGACCGACGGCCGGGGTCACAAGTACCAGACCGGTGCGGAGAGCTGCAGCCAGGCCCTCGAGCCGGGCGTCGCCGACACGGTCACCTCGGTGCTGCGCGGAGTGATCGACGGCCCGAACCCGCACCGCACCGGCGGCGCCGCCTCCATCGGGCGACCGGCGGCCGGCAAGACCGGGACGCTGCAGGGGTATGCCGGCGCGCTGTTCGCCGGATACACCCCCCAGCTCGCGGCCGCGGTCTGGATGGGCGACCCGCTGGGCAAGAAGCCGCTGCAGAACGTGACGATCAACGGACGCTTCTTCAAGCAGGTGTACGGCGGCTCGCTGCCCGCACCGATCTGGCGCGCGACCATGAAGGCTGCGCTGGCCGGCGTACCGGTCGTGGACTTCGCCCCGTTGGACCCAACCGTCGCCGGCGGCCGCAAGATCCCGGTCCCGGCGCTGCGCGGGATGGCACCCGCCGACGCGCTCGCGGTGCTGCGGCAGGTCGGGTTGACGGGCGTCATCTCGGCGATCCGGGTGCCGGCCGGCGGGACGCCGGGAACCGTCGGGCTCACCCGCCCGCGGGCCGGCGCCGGGGTGACCCCCGGCACAACGGTGACCATCTACCTCACCAACGGCAAGGCGCCGCCACCACCACCGCCGCCCTCGCCGACCCCGCCTCCCTCTGCCTCGCCGGTCCCGTCGCCGTCACCCTCGAAGGGCCCGCCACCCAAACCGTCGCCGCGCCCGACGAGTCCACCCCCCAACGCCTGACCGTGCAGGCACGATTCGCCGTACCGCTGGGGCTGGTGGCAACCGGCGCCGGAACCGTCGCATATGCGGCCGGATACGAACTGCGCTCCTTCCGGCTACGGACGGTCGAGCTGCCCGTCCTTCCCCGGGGCGCCGGTCCGCTGCGGGTGCTGCACGTCTCCGACCTGCACCTCACGCCCGGCCAGCGCGCCAAGCAGCGGTGGGTACAGGCGCTGGACCGGCTGGCTCCGGACCTGGTGATCAACACCGGGGACAGCATCGCGCACCGGGACGCCGTACCGGCTCTGATGGCGGCGTTGGGCCGGCTGCTCGAGCGCCCCGGTGTCTTCGTGCTGGGCTCGAACGACCGGTTCGCGCCCCGGCCGAAGAACCCCGCCCGCTACCTGCTGCCGGACCGCGGCCGGCGAGACCACGGCCCTCCGCTGCCGTGGCGCGACCTCCGTGACGCCATGACCACCGCCGGCTGGGCCGATCTCACCAACACGAAGGCTCGGCTATCGGTCGCCGGACTCGATCTGGAGCTGGCCGGCGTGGACGACTCGCACATCAATCTGGACCGCTACGACGCGGTGGCCGGTCCGGTCGACCCACGCGCCGACCTCGCTATCGGCGTGCTGCACTCACCGGAGCCACGGGTGCTCGACCGGTTCGCCGGCGACGGCTACCGACTGATGCTCGCCGGACACACGCACGGCGGCCAGTTGCGGGTGCCGTTCTACGGCGCGCTGGTCACCAACTGCGGTCTGGACCGCCGTCGGGCTCGGGGGCTCTCGCGCTGGGACTCCGGCGCGGCCGGCGACCGGCCCTGGCTGCATGTCTCGGCCGGCCTCGGCACCTCGCCGTACGCCCCGGTCCGGTTCGCCTGCCCGCCGGAAGCGACGCTGCTCACCCTGGTAGCGACCGGGTAGACTGCGCCGCGCAGTCGCGGGATGTGGCGCAGCTTGGTAGCGCGCTTCGTTCGGGACGAAGAGGTCGTGGGTTCGAATCCCGCCATCCCGACTCAGTTTCGCCAGAAACCGGGCGGCCGCCCATGACGGCCGATCGGGGGTTGCTTCCGCACTCCGACCTGCCGATGTAGTACGCGTGCCCGGGTCGTCCGACATCGGTCCGCCGCCAGGGCGGGTGGACGACGCGCTCGCGGCGGCGCTGCGACTGGCTGAGACGGTGGACGACGCCTGTACGGCGGTCGTGGACCACCTGGTGGCGATCGGGCTGGCGATGCCGTCGCTCTATCTCGAGCGCGGTGGTCGGCTGCGTTGTTACGCGGTCCGCGGCTACTGGCAGGTCTTCGACGGCATGCCGGCCGACGCGGGGGTGATCGGGCGCACCTACCGAACCGGTCAGCCGTCGGTCATCCGCGGTGTCACCGACGCCGCGCACTACCTCCAGGCGGTGCCCGGAATCGTGGACGAGATCTGCGTACCTATCCAGCTGGGCTCGCACGTGGTCGGGGCGCTGAACGTCGAGAGCACCACCGGGTTGGACGCGGGTTGCCTCGACGCCCTGTCGCTGGTGACGGCGGCCTTCGCCGACCGGCTGACCGAGCTCGGCGGCCCACCGCAGGAGTCGCCGGCGCAACGACTGGCCCGGCACGCGACCGCACTGGCCTGCGTCGAGGAGCTGTTCGCCCTCGAGGCCGCCGTGCTGCGGGCGGCAACCGACCTGTCGGGGATGGACTCCGCCGTCCTCGTCCGGTTGCTACCCGGCGGGCTGCTGCGGGTGAGTGCCGCGGCCGGCGCGGTTGGCCGGGACTTCGCCACCACCGCCGGCCATGACGCCCTGGCCCACATCGCCAGCTGGGTGGAGCAGGGAACGTCGAGCTGGTCACTCGGTGACCCGGACGGCTACGGCTTCTCCGGCCACGAAGCGCTCAAGGCGGCGGGTGCAGCCGCGGTCGTCGTGGTCCCGCTGGCGGCCGCCGGCGAGCGGCTCGGCCTGCTGATGGTCGCGCACCGGGATCGTATGGTCCCGCCCACCGAGGTGGTCGAGCTCGTCGAACTGCTCGGCGCGCACGCCGGAACCTGCCTACGCACCCTGCAGGTCATCGACGAGCTGCGGCTGCAGGCCAGCCGTGACCCGCTGACGGGCCTCGGTCACCACGCCACCTACCAGGCCGCGTTGAGCACCGCTCTAGCCATGCCGGCGCACGACCAACGGGTCGCGGTGGTGATGCTGGACCTCGACGGCTTCAAGTCGGTCAACGACGGATTCGGCCACCTCGTCGGTGACCGGCTGCTCCGCGACAGCGCGCGGGTTCTCGCAACAGCGCTCCGGCGCGAGGACCGGCTCTTTCGGGTCGGCGGCGACGAGTTCGCGGCCGTCCTCCCTGTCGACGGTGTCGAGGAGGCGTTCGCCGTCGCCCAGCGGATGCACGCCGCGGTCCGCACCAGCCTGCCCGGCACCACGGTGTCGGTCGGTGTCGCCCTGGCCCTTCCCGGTGAGGATGCGGCATCGGTGGTGTCGCGCGCCGACGCGGCGCTCTACGCCGTCAAGCGCGGTGGACGGGACGGAGTCCGGCTCGCGGCCGGTCCCGACGAGCAGTTGCGGCCGGCCGCGGGATGAGGGTTGCCGCAGTCATGGCCCAAGATGGCGTCATGACGACGACCGCCTCGGACTCCACGCCGGCGTACGACGACGAGGTCACGCCGCGCTGGCAGGCGCGGTTCCGGGCCACCCGGACCACGCTGCCCCGCTGGGCCCGCGAAGCCCCCGACCGCTGCCTGTACGCAAGCAACGCCTCCGGCACCTTCGAGCTCTACGCCTGGGATCGGGCCTCGGGCGACCACCGGCAGGTCACCGACCGGCGCAACGGCACCTGGACCGGCGCCCTGGAGCCGGGCGGCGGGCACGTGTGGTGGTTCGCCGACACCGACGGGGACGAGTTCGGGGTCTGGCAGCGACAGCCGTTCGCCGGCGGCCCGGACGAGCCGAGCGCCCCGTCGCTCGCCCCGTCGTACCCGAGCGGCCTCTCGATCGGGCAGACGGTGACGGCGGTGGGTCGATCCACCGACGACGGCGTGGTCATCTGCATGGTGCAACCCGGCGAGCAGGCACGCGCCGTGTACTCCTCCGAACAGGACGCTCACGTGGTCGCCCTGTCCCGCGACGAGACCCTGCTGTGCATCTCCCACAGCGAACACGGCGATGCCCTGAAGCCGGCGCTGCGGGTTCTCCGGGTGACGGACGGGTCCACGGTCGGCGACCTGTGGGACGGGCCTGGCAAGGGGCTCGACGGGGTGGACTTCGCGCCGGTCCAGGGCGACCCGCGGGTGCTGGCGGTGCACGAGCGCCGGGGCCCGCGCCGGCCGCTGCTCTGGAACCCGGTGACCGGCGAGCAGACCCCCATAGACCCCGGCCTGCCCGGTGAGATCGAGGCCGACTGGTACGACGACGGCAGCGCGCTGCTGTTGCGCCACGACCACCGCGGCCGCAGCGAGCTCTACCGGCTTTCGCTGGACGGCGGCGCGCTCGAGCGGCTGGACACTCCCCCCGGCACCGTGATGGGGGCGACCGCCCGCCCTGGCGGCGAGGTGGAGTACCTGTGGTCCTCCGCCGCCGAGCCGGCTCGGCTGCGAGCCGTCGGCAGTGCCGCCCTCCTGCTGTCTCCGGGCACCCCCGCTCCGCCGTCCGTGCCGGTGGAGGACGTGGACGCCGTCGGCCCTGGCGGCCCGGTGCACGGGCTGCTGGCCCGGCCGGCGGGCTCGGCGCCGTACCCGGCGGTCTTCCTGATCCACGGCGGGCCGATGTGGCACGACAGCGACGTCTTCATGGCGGACCGGGCGGCGTGGGTCGACTGCGGGTACGCCGTGGTGCACGTCAACTACCGCGGCTCCACCGGCTACGGAGCCCCATGGCAGGACGCGATCATCGGCCGGCCCGGGCTGACCGAGCTGGAGGACATCGCCGCGGTCAGAGACAAGCTGGTCGCCGACGGGGTGGTCGACCCGGCCCGGCTCGTGCTGGCCGGCGCCTCCTGGGGCGGCTACCTGACCCTGCTGGGACTCGGCACCGAGCCGGCAGCCTGGGCGGCCGGCATCGCCAGCGTGCCGGTGGCCGACTACGTCGCGGCGTACGAGGACGAGATGGAGACGCTGCGGGCCACCGACCGGTCGATCTTCGGCGGCTCACCGGAGGAGGTCCCCGAGGTCTACTCGCGGTGCTCGCCGATCAGTTATGTGGAAGCCGTGCGCGCGCCGGTCCTGGTGCTGGCCGGGGCCAACGACCCGCGCTGCCCCATCCGCCAGATCGACAACTACCTGGCCCGCCTCGGCGAGCTCGGCAAGAAGCACGAGGTCTACCGGTACGACGCCGGCCACGGCTCCCTGGTCGTCGAGGAGCGGATCCGCCAGATGGCGGCGGAGATCGACTTCGTCCGCCGACACCTGCCAGCGGGGTAGTCGCTGCTGGCTAGCCTCGGCGACCGGTTATCAGCTCGGCCGCGACCAGCTCGCCGATCTGCACGGTGTTGAGCGCGGCGCCCTTGCGCAGGTTGTCCCCGCACAGGAACAGCTCCAGCGAGCGGGGATCGTCGAGCGACTGCCGGATCCGGCCCACCCAGGTCGGGTCGGTGCCCACCACATCGGCCGGGGTGGGGAACGAACTCGCCGCCGGGTCGTCGAGCACCGCGACACCGGGGGCAGACTCGAGCACGGCACGGGCCGCCGCCGCTGTCACCGGCCGGCCGAAGCTGGCGTGCAGGGCCACCGAGTGTGTCGTCACGACCGGCACGCGGACACAGGTGGCCGCCACCGGCAGCGCCGGCAGATCGAGGATCTTGCGCGTCTCGTCGCGCACCTTCAGCTCCTCCGAGGACCAGCCGGCGTCCCGCAGCGAGCCGGCCCAGGGCACCACGTTGAGCGCCAGCGGGGCCGGGAACGGGCCGAGGTCGCCGCCGATCACCCGGCGTACGTCGCCCGGCCGGGTGCCCAGGCCCCGGTCGCCGGCCACCTTCTGCAGCTGGTCGTACAGCGTGTCGATGCCCGTCTGGCCGACACCCGAGGCTGCCTGGTACGACGCCACGACCACCGCAGACAGTCCGAAGGCGGCGTGCAGTGCGCCCAGCGCGACGACCATCGACAGCGTCGTGCAGTTGGGGCTGGCGACGATGCCGCGGGGCCGGTCCACGGCGGCCGCGGCGTTCACCTCCGGTACGACGAGCGGCACGTCAGGGTCCATCCGGAAGGCGGCCGAGTTGTCGACCACCACCGCGCCGGCGGCGACCGCCACCGGCGCCCACTCCACGGACACGGCGTCCGGCACGTCGAACATCGCCACGTCCACGCCGGCGAAGACCGCCGGCTCGAGCGCCCGCACCTCCAGCGGCTGCCCTCGCACCGGCAACCGGCGACCCGTGGACCGCGCCGAGGCGACCAGCCGGACCTCCCCCCACACGTCCGGCCGGCCGGAAAGTACGTCGAGGAGCACGGTGCCCACCGCGCCGGTGGCCCCGACGACCGCCAGGATCGGGCGGGCGTTCTTCGTCCGGGCACTCATCGGCCGGTCCCGCCGTACACCGTCGCGACCTGGTCCTCGGCCGCGAGGTGGAAGGCGTCGTGCACCGCCTGGACCGCGATCGGCACATCGCTCTCCCGGCAGACCACCGAGATCCGGATCTCCGAAGTGGAGATCACCTCGACCGATACCCCGGCCCGGGCGAGCGCGCCGAAGAACGTCGCCGACACTCCTGGCTCCGAGCGCATGCCGGCGCCCACGAGAGACACCTTGCCGATCGCGTCGTCGTACAGAACGGCTTCGAAGTCGAGCTCTTCGCGCACCTTCTCCAGCGCGGTGACCGCGCCCGGGCCGTCGGTGCGAGGCAGCGTGCAGGAGATGTCGGTGCGCCCCGTGGTGGCCGGGGAGACATTGCGCACGATCATGTCCAGATTGACCTGGGCATCGGCCAGCGCGTGGAACAGCGCGGCCGCGGTCTCCGGCCGGTCCGGTACGCCGACCACCGTCACCTTGGCCAGGCTGCGGTCGTGTGCCACCCCGGAGATGATCGCCTGCTCCACGGAGCCCTCCTGTGGTACGTCGGTGGCCGGCACGTCGCTGACCGGCATGTCGGTTACCCAGGTGCCCGGCCGGGACACGAACGACGATCGGACGTGGACCGGGATCCCGTGCCGTCGGGCGTACTCGACGCAGCGGACCATCAGGACCTTGGCGCCGGCGGCCGCGAGCTCCAGCATCTCCTCGTAGGAGACCCGCCCCAACAGCCGGGCGGTCGGCACCAGCCGCGGGTCGGCGGTGAAGACGCCGGCGACGTCGGTGTAGATCTCGCAGACCTCGGCGCCCAGGGCGGCCGCCAGGGCCACCGCCGTGGTGTCCGAGCCACCACGACCGAGCGTGGTGATGTCCTTGGTATCCGAGCTGACGCCCTGGAAGCCGGCCACGATCGCGACGTGCCCGGCCGCCAGCGCCGCGGAGATCCGGCCAGGGGTGACGTCGATGATCCGCGCCCGGCCATGGGAAGAGTCGGTGATCACTCCGGCCTGGCTGCCGGTGAACGACCGGGCCGACAGCCCGAGGTTGGCGATCGCCATCGCCAGCAGCGCCATCGAGATCCGCTCGCCGGCCGTCAGCAGCATGTCCAGCTCGCGGGCCGGCGGCAGCGGGGAGATCTGCTGCGCCAGCTCGAGCAGGTCGTCGGTCGTGTCGCCCATCGCGGACACCACGACGCAGACGTCGTTGCCCTCGCGGCAGGTGGCCGCGATGCTCTGGGCGACCCGCTTGATCGAATCCGCGTCGGCAACCGAGGAACCGCCGTACTTCTGTACGACGAGTGCCATGGGTCACCCGCTCCTGCCGGTCGACGCGTGCCCGCAGTCTATGGCGACCTCGCCGCGATGATCTTCAACCAGCTCTCTAGACGTCGAGCAGGCGGCGGCCTTCGAACGCCCGGCCGAGCGTGATCTCGTCGGCGTACTCCAGGTCGCCGCCGACCGGGAGCCCGCTTGCGGGTCGGGTAACGGTCAGCCCCATCGGCTTGATCAGCCGCGCCAGGTACGTCGCGGTGGCCTCGCCCTCCAGGTTCGGGTCGGTGGCGAGGATCAGCTCGGTAACGATGCCGTCGGCGAGCCGGACCATCAGCTCCCGCACCCGCAGGTCGTCGGGGCCGACCCCCTCGATCGGGCTGATGGCGCCCCCCAAGACGTGGTAGCGGCCGCGGAACTCCCGCGTCTTCTCCACCGCGACGACGTCCTTCGGCTCCTCGACGACGCAGATCACCGTGAGGTCCCGGCGGGCGTCGCGGCAGATCCGGCACTCGTCCGCCTCGGCCACGTTGAAGCAGATCCGGCAGAAGCGGATCCTGTCCTTGACCTCGCTCAACGTGTGAGCGAGCCGGCGTACGTCGACCGGGTCGGCGGCCAGCAGGTGGAACGCGATCCGCTGGGCTCCCTTGGGACCGACACCGGGGAGCCGGCCGAGCTCGTCGATGAGGTCCTGAACGACTCCCTCGTACAAGCCGCGCCTACAAGCCCGGCAGGCCGAGGCCGCCCATGCCGCCGGCCAGGGGCCCCATCGTCCGGGCGGCGAGGTCGTCCGCCGACCTGCTGGCGTCGCGCACCGCTGCCACGATGAGATCGGCGAGCGTCTCGACATCGTCGGGATCGACCGCCTTCGGGTCGATCGCGAGGGCCACGAGTTCTCCCTTGCCGGTGACGGTCGCAGTGACCATCCCCCCACCAGCACTGCCCTCGACCTGGACCGCCGCCAGTTCCTCCTGCGCATCCATCAGTTGCTGCTGCATCTGCTGGGCCTGCTTCATCAACTGCGCCATGTTGGGCTGGCCACCTGGCTTCACCACGGGCTCCCGTCGACGTTCGAGCTGCCGGTCCGCAGCCTACGGCGTACCCGCCTGCTCAACCGGCCTCGACCTCGCCGACGTCGCGCGCCTCCGCGCCGCGAGTTTCGCAATCAGACCATGGGACGCAGTCGGCCAGCCTCGTTGGTGTCTGGCAGCACCTTCCGAGCAGTTGTCGGGCCTTTCGAGCGTTCCACCACCCCCACAGCTGCACGGAAGTGCAGTGCTCCGGGCACTCCCTCAACCGGCCTCGACCTCGCCGATCACCTTGGCCCCCAGTCCCTGCTTCAGCAGCGCCATCGCCGCCTCCTCGCCGGTCGGCGGATCGCCCGCGGTTTCCGGATCCTCGTCGGCGGCCTCGTCACCCGGGGCGAAGCCCTCCGATCCGTTCGCCGGTGCGGCCGCCGTCGCGGCCGCCGCGGGGGCGCCCGCCACGACGACCTGCAGCTGCCAGTCGACCCCCAACACCTCGCGGAGCGCCTCCCGCAGCACGTCCGGGTTGATCCCGGACTCGAACAGGCGGGCAAGCGGTCCGGTGGTGATCGACAGACGCAGCGTGCGCCCGCTCACCTCGACGACCTGGGCATGCGAGAGCAGCGCGTGCGTGCTCCGGTTCCGGGCGCGGACCGCATCGGCGACCTCCGGCCAGAGCCGGCGGACCGCGGTCGCGTCCAGAGCCACCCCCGCAGACGCGGGTGCCGGTTCGGCCGCCGGCGCCGGTTGGTAGGCGGCCGGTGCAGTGGCCGCTACCGCCCGCGGGCCGGTCACCGGCACGGGAGTGACCGGCCCCGGCCCCTCGGCCGCCGCTGGCGCCCCCACCGGTGCCCCCACGCCGGCCGCACCGCCGCGGATGTCCAGCCGACGCTCCAGCCGCGACAACCGGGCGAGTACGGCGGCCGAGTCGCCCGACGCGGCCGGCAGCAGTACCCGGGCGCAGAGCAGCTCGAGCAGTAGTCGGGGCGCCGTCGTACCCCGCATCTCGGTGAGGCCGGTGTTGAGCAGATCGGCCGCCCTGGAGATCTCGGCCGCGCCGAGCCGCGCCGCCTGGGCGGCCATCCGCTCGAGCGAGTCCGCCGGCACGTCGAGCAGGCCCGTGGCCGCGGCATCCGGTACGGCGTCGAGCACCATCAGGTCGCGGTAGCGCTCGAGCAGGTCGGCGGCGAACCGGCGCGGGTCGTGCCCCGACTCGACCACTCGATCGACCGCGGAGAACACCGCTGCCCCGTCGCCGGCGGCGAAGGCGTCGACCACCTCGTCCAGCAGGGCGGCGTCGGTGTAGCCGAGCAGGGCCAGCGCGCCGGCGTACGTCACCCCGGCCGGACCGGCCCCGGCCAGCAGCTGGTCGAGAATCGACTGGGCGTCACGCACCGACCCGCCGCCCGCCCGGACCACGAGCGGCAGCACCAGCGGGTCGACCTCGACCCCCTCCAGCGCGCAGATCTGCAGCAGGTTTGCCTGCAGCACCTTGGGCGGCACCAGGCGGAACGGATAGGAGTGCGTGCGGGACCGGATCGTCGCCAGCACCTTGTCCGGCTCGGTGGTGGCGAAGACGAACTTCAGGTGCGGCGGCGGCTCCTCGACCAGCTTGAGCAGGGCGTTGAAACCCTCTCGGCTGACCATGTGTGCCTCGTCGACGATGTAGACCTTGTAGCGGGAGGAAACCGGCGCGTAGAACGCCCGCTCACGCAGGTCGCGGGCGTCCTCGACGCCGCCGTGGGAGGCCGCGTCGATCTCGATGACATCGAGGCTGCCCGGGCCGTTGGGCGCCAAGGCGACGCAGGAGTCGCAGCGCCCACACGGCGTCGGCGTGGGTCCCTCGAAGCAGTTGAGCGAGCGGGCCAGGATCCGGGCCGAGGAGGTCTTGCCGCAGCCGCGCGGCCCGCTGAACAGGTAGGCGTGGTGTACCCGCCCGTTGCGGATGGCCTGCGCGAGGGGCTCGGTGACGTGCTCCTGGCCGATCACCTCGGCGAACGATCCGGGCCGGTACTTGCGGTACAGCGCCAGGCTCATCGGCTGACTTTCGCTCCTCCGGACGCGGTCACCGAAAAGGACCCCCCGCACACCCGTCAGAGCCCGGTTACCCTTGCTGCCTTCCGGCCCTGGGGGAGTTTGCGGGATGGACGCCGCACGAGGGGTCTGGTCAGGACTCTATCCGGCTCCGGCGACGGGGCAGCCGTCGCTCCACCGGCGTACCGACCGGCCGGTATCCTCCGCTGCGGAGGATTCGCCTAGTTGGCCTAGGGCGCACGCTTGGAAAGCGTGTTGGGGGCAACCCCTCGCGAGTTCGAATCTCGCATCCTCCGCTCTCCGGCGACGTGGTGACCACTCCGATCCCGCCGGCCGTGCATCGAGACGATCGTTGCGCCAGGTGGCCTGCGACCCGGCGAGCTCGGGCCGGGCAGCTCCCCGTTGCCGGGAGTGACCACCTCCCACCGGCCGCCGCACATCGCCCTCGGCGCGCTCGCGGGCTCCATCGGGCTGGTGGCGCTGGTAGCGGCGCTCGGTCCCAGCGCGGTCGAGCCGTTCCTGCCCGGTGCCGGGGCACTGCCGCCGTACGCCGTCACCGCTCGCCCGCCGGCCGGCCTGGTGGTCACCCTGCTGGCGCTTGCGGTCGGGCTGGGAGCCGTCGGGTTTCTCGGCACCGAACGGGCGCTCCACCGGGGCTGGGCGCCGGCGCCGCGCCGGCTGCTGGCGGCCGGCGCGCTCGCGGTCGCCGCACTCGCCTTGACTCCACCGATCGGCACCGCCGACCCGCAGAGCTACGCCGCCTACGGGCGGCTGGGAGCCATCGGCCGCGACCCCTACGCCACCACGCCGGCCGAACTGGCCGCAACCGGTGACCCGATCGGGCGGGCTGTGGAGCCACCGTGGCAGCAGACACCCTCGGTCTACGGGCCGCTGGCAACGGCGGAGCAGGTACTTGTCGTCCGGGTGGCGGGGTCGTCGGTACGCACCGCCGTCGCCCTGCTCGCGGCGTTGAACGCCGCGGCCTTCCTCGGCACCGGGTTGCTGCTGGACCGGATCGCGGGACGTTGGGGAGACGGCCCCCGGCGGCGAGCGGCGCTGCTGTGGACGCTGAACCCCCTGTTGCTCTATCAGCTGGTCGCCGGCGCGCACCTGGACGCGCTGGTGACGGTGTTCGCGGCCGGTGGATTGCTGGCGCTCCGGCGGACACCGCTGGTGGCCGGGTTGGCGGCCGGGGCGGCCGCTGCGGTCAAGGCGCCGGCCGCGCTGATCGGAGCCGGGCTGGCCTGGGCGCTGCTGTCGACGCGGCGCCGGCTGGTAGCCCTCGCGGCCGGCGGGCTGCTCGTCGTGCTCCCGGCGTACGCCGCCGCCGGACCCCATGCCCCCGGCCAGCTGGGACGCGCCGCCAAGTTGATCTCGGCCGCGACACCCTGGCGGGTACCGGCGCACTTCCTCGACCCGGCGCTGGGAGCCGAGGCGTCGCGCCGGCTGATCGGGACGCTGGCCCTGCTGGTGGCGGCGGCACTCGCCGTCGTACTGGCCCGGGGGCTCCCCCGCCGCGACGGCGACGTCACCGGCGCAGCCGTCCGGGCCGCCCTGGTGCTCACCCTGGCCTACCTGCTGGCGGCGCCGTACGCGCTGCCCTGGTACGACGCCAGCGCCTGGGCGTTGCTGGCCTTGTTGCCGGCCTCGGCGTTCGACCGGATCCTGCTGGCCCGGACGGCGACGCTGTCGCTCGGCTATCTCGTCGGCCGGGTGGTGCCGCTGTCGGATCCGGTCCGGATGGCTACCGCGGTGCTCCGCAGCGGAGTTGCCCCGGTCGTGCTGACCGGGCTGGTGGTTGCGGCGGTCATCGCGTCCCGGCCCCGGCCGGCACCGGATCCAGCGGCAGTCGGACGGTGAAGGTGGCGCCGCGTCCGGGCGAGCTGCGGACCGACACGCTGCCGCCGTGCGCGGTGACGAAGTGGCGAACCAACGAAAGGCCGATGCCCACGCCTCCCACCGTCCGGGTCGGACTGCCATCGGCCTGGTAGAACCGATCGAAGATCCGGGGGAGCTCATCGGCCGGTATCCCGATACCGGTATCGGTGACCTCCAGCTCGACGCAGCTGTCGTCCTCCGAGAGCCGGGCACAGATCGCCGAGTCGGGCGGGGAGAACTTCGCCGCGTTGCCGAGCAGGTTCGCGACCACGCGCTCGAGCTTGGCGGGATCCCCCGTGCTGACGACCGGTTCGGCCGGCATCGAGAGCTCCACCCGCCGGCCGGACACCTGCTCGGCCGTCCGCACCCAGCGGGCGAGGGTCGGTTGCCAGTCGATCCGGGTCAGGGCCAGTCGCAGCGCGCCGGCCGCCGCCACCGCCTCGTCGAGCAACGCCTCGACCAGCTCGCTGAGATCGGCCGAGCGACGCTCCAGGTCGTCGATCGTCTCCCGCACCTTGGCCGGATCGAGGGAGTCCCAGGCCGTCGTGAGCACGAAGCAGGCCAACCGGATCGAGGTGAGCGGCGTACGGAGCTCGTGCGAGACGTTGGCCAGAAACTCGTCCTTGCGCTGGTTGAGCTCCTGGAGCTGCTCTGCAAGACGCACCTCCGCGCGGTAGGCGCGCACCGCGCCGAGCGCCAGCCCGAGCTGGTCGGCGATCCGGCGCATCCGGTCCAGCTCGTCTTCGGTACGACGGCGGGGTGCGGCGCTCCCCGCCAGTAGTACGCCGATGACCTCGCCCCTGTAGCGGATGGGTATTCCGAGAAGAATCCGGAGCCCCGCCGGGACAGCGAGCGCCGACCCGTCCCGGCCGAGCGCCTCGCACCGGTCGCCGGCCGCGAGCACCGCCCGGACCAGGGCGCCGTACGCCGACGCGGGGGCGTCGACATCCGCCGCCAGCAGGACCCGATCCGCCCCACGGCTGGCGGCCAGCCGGAGCGAGTCTCCCTCAGCCACCACGGCCGCGCCGACATCCCACTCCAGCAGCCGCAACGCAGCGGTGAGCCCAGGACCGGCGAGAGCGGTGCCGCCGGGGTCGGCGCTCGCCGCCGCCAGCACCTCGTGCAGCGCGTCATTGCGAGCCAGGGCGTCACGGAGCACCCGGGCGATCTCGGCAGCGAGCCGGGCGGCCACCAGGTAGCCGAGCAACCGCTCGCCCAGGCCGCCGACGGAAGCCTGGGCGAACAGCGCCGTCATCCCGAACTGCAGTAGCGCGGCGTTGACGGCAGCGGCGTAGCGCAGCCGGCCCTCGAAGAAGATCGCCGCGAAGAAGACCGGCAGCAGGCCGAAGATCTCATCCAGCGGACGCGGAGTCTCCAGTCGGTCGACCGGCGTCGCGATCAGCAGGACGTACGCCATCAAGATCGCATAGAGGACCCAACCGGGCGCCCGCTCCAGGACATGCAGCCGCTCGATGAACAAGGTGCCGACGACCCCGATAGCGATCAGCGCCGCGGTTGCCAGGTAGTGGCCGCCGAAGCCACCGCTGAGCAGGCCCACGATGGCATAGACCAGGCAGCCCAGCAGGGCCATCCGAGGAATGATCGCGCGCATGCGGGCGTCGGCCTGCGGGTCGTCGAACAGCCGCGACGGCATCGTTCCCTCCGCGCCGGCGGGGTCACCTGCCGGCCACTGGATCAGTGTGCCTGGGCCCCCGAGATCGCGCGAACCTGTTCACCTGCTTCCGCGCCGACGATGCGGACGAACCGGACCTGAATCGGCCAGTCAGGTGACATTCCTTGCTCTTTGCAACCGACACAGCACTATGAGTGAAGACCCCCCTGCACACCGACCCCAAGGACGACACCGTGAACACCACCCGCGCGGCCACCCGTACCACCCGCATTGCCCGGCGGACCGCCCTGCTGACGGTTTCGCTGACCATCGGCGGGTTCCTCGGCGCCGTACCGGCTTCAGCAGCCGGCACCGTGGCGGCGTCGTCGGACACCACTGACGGCGCCAACGGTCGGGTGTCGGCGATCGCGCGGGTCGGCACGCGAATCTTCATCGGCGGTAGTTTCACCATGGTGGGCGGCCTCCCCCGACGGGGGCTGGCAGCACTGGACGCCGCCACCGGCGCGGTCGACCCCAACTGGTCTGCCGACGTAGCGGGTGAGGTCCTGTCGCTCACCGCCTCGCCGGCCGGCAGTGGCATCTACCTCGGCGGGAACTTCAGCAGCGTCGGCGGTCTGCCGCGGGCCAACCTGGCCGCGGTCAGCACCAACACCGGCATGGTCAGCGCCTGGAACCCTGGCGCCAACTCGGCCGTGCTGGCCCTCACCGCCTACTCGAACTCGGTCCTGGCGGGCGGCAAGTTCACCAAGATCGGCGGCTACTACGTGCTGCGGCTCGCCATGCTCGACGCCACGTCCGGCCGACCCGACAGCCGGTTCCAGCCCCGCCCGGACGGCCCCGTCTCGGCGCTGCAGCTCTCGCCCGGCAAGACCGGCGTCTACGTGGGTGGCAGCTTCGCCCGGATCGCCGGCCAAGCCCACGCAAACCTGGCCGCGATCGTGCTGTCCAACGGACTGGCCACGAACTGGTACCCCGAGGCCTCCACCTGTCCGGTTCTCGGTGCGACCATGACCACCGGCGGCAGCCGGCTCTACGTGGCCTGCGCGGGCGCCAGCAACTCGGTGGCCTCGTACAACACGGCTGCCAGTGGGCCCCGCGTCTGGCGCGGCATGGCGGACGGCAATGTCCAGGCGGTCGCGTTGCTCGGCACCACGTTGTACGCCGGTGGTCACTTCACCCTGATGAACGGCGCCGAGCGACGCAAGATGGCGGCATTCGACTACTCGACCGGAGCACTGCAGCCCTGGGCACCCGGTCTCGACAGCCCACTGGGCGTCTGGGCCCTGTGCGCGAGCACGAATGGCGTCTGGGCCGGCGGCGACTTCACCAGGGTCAACGACAGCCCTCAGCAGCACATCGCCTTCTTCCGTCAGGTCGCATAGCCGCCATCCCGATCCTGGCGGCCGGCCTCGGATGCGTCAGGATTGGCTGGTGCCACAGCCGACGAACAGCGCGGCCCGGCCGGCCACCACACCCTCTTGTGGACTACGGGCCCGGCTCCGGAGCACGCCCGGCCTCCGCCAGCTCTACCGCCTGGGCGTCTTCGTCGCCGGCGCCCTCTTCGTCGTCCTGGGTGCAGTGTTGTCGGTGCTGCCCGGCCCGCTGACCATCCCCCCGGTGCTGCTGGGCCTGTGGATCTGGTCGGCGGAGTTCCGCTGGGCGAGACGGCTGTTCGACGCCATGCGGGCCAGAGGTGAACGGGTGTGGCGACACGCCCGGGCGCACGCCGTGAGCTCCGCATTGACGACGGTGACCGGCCTCCTGGCAGCCGGCGTCGCGGTGTGGGTGGTGCAGCACTACGACCTACTCGGCAGAGCCCGGGATTGGTTGCTCCCGTGAGCCCCGCAAGCACCGGCCGGCGCGTGCGATCACGGGGCGGTGGAGGTGGTGTCCGAGTTCAGGACATCGTTGACAGGTGTCTCGGGACATCGTTGACACCCTCCAAGGTGGGGGGTGTCCGGTGTCGAAGGCCCGTCTGGTCGTCACCGCTGTTGTCCTCGAGAACCGTTC